>UMHM01028921.1_pt1 | contig 12193 bp, 8 predicted proteins | sample 1965501 | NCBI WGS metagenome assembly UMHM01 (sample SAMEA4836095, study PRJEB28245) | human gut metagenome | biome: gut microbiome; material: fecal sample | place: Denmark | collected 2008
CACAACCTTAGATTTAAGTAATTTTGATACATCAAAAGTAACAAATATGAAATATATGTTTCAAAGCAGTCAAGCCACAACCTTAGATGTAAGCAGCTTTGATACATCAAAAGTAACAAATATGACTAATATGTTTTTAGGTAGTCAAGCCACAACCTTAGATGTAAGTAATTTTGATACATCAAATGTTACAAATATGATTAGTATGTTTTCTTATAGTAAAGCCACAACCTTAGATGTAAGTAATTTTGATACATCAAAAGTAACAAATATGAGTTATATGTTTTATAATTTTACTAATTTAAAAACAATATATGTAAGTAATAAGTTTAATACTGATAAAGTTACTGACAGCACTAATATGTTTAGTGGCTGTACTAATCTAGTAGGTGGAGCAGGAACAAAATATAATAGTTCTTATGTAGATAAAAAATATGCTAGAATAGATGGTGGTACAAGTAACCCAGGATACTTTACTGATATTGCTGATAAGCCTAGTGAACCTAACTCATTTGCAACTGATTCATGGAAAACTATAATAAATGCAGTTAAAAATAACAATATAGGTAAATATAATGTTGGAGATACTAAAACAATAAATATGGGCACTTACGGAACTCATACTCTTAGATTAGCTAATAAATCTACACCAAGCGAATGTTCAGGAACAGGCTTTTCACAAACAGCCTGTGGATTTGTACTAGAATTTGCAGATTTAATAACTACGCATCCAATGAATGATAGTGCTACAAATACTGGTGGCTGGCCAGCAACAACAATGAGAACATTTGTAAATGATAGTATATACAATGCATTACCAAGCGATTTAAGAAATTCAATAATAAACACAACAGTGGTATCAGGAATTGGTTCTAGTGATTCCTCTGGTTCTGCCACTTGCTTTAAGTCAACCGATAAATTGTATTTATTAGCTCCAAGAGAGATATATAATAATTATGATGGTACATATGATACAGCAAATAGTTTGACAAGAACATTAGACTATTACATAACTCAAGGAGTAACAACAACTAATTATAGTGGTGCTATAAAAAGAGGTGAAAATATTAGTTATAATCAATGGTGGTGGCTTCGTAATGCAAATTCACAACTTAATTATAGTTTCAGTATGGTTTATGATAATGGTAGTTTTATCAATAACTTTGGTGCTAATCAATCTATAGGTGTATCTCCAGCATTCCGTATTGGCTAACTCTATTAAAATCATACATCAACAATAATTGGTACTAGAAATAGTACCTTTTAAGTGATAAAATAACTTTGGTGAAGAAAATGAAAGTAGTAGTTTTAGGAAGTAGTAGTAGTGGAAACTCTACATTTGTTAATATAAATAATATAAAATTCTTAATTGATGCAGGTCTTCCTTTTGGAAAACTTAAAGATGCATTATATGAAATAGGTGAAAATCCTGAAAATTTAGACTTTATAATTGTAACACATGCTCACTCTGATCATGTAAGAAGTCTTCATTCATTTAATAGAGTATATAATACTAAAGTATATATATCAATAGAGACATTTAATGAGTATAATAAAAAAGATTATATAAAGAATTATGAATTTTTTGATGAATTTGACAATATTATGGGAATTAAATTTACTAAAATACCTATAAGTCATGATAAAAAAGGATTTGGGTTCGTATTTGAATATGATAATAAATCATTAGTATACATGACAGATACAGGCATGATACATTCTAGATATCATGAGAAACTTAAAAATAAAACAGTTTACTTACTTGAAAGTAATCATGATGTTGAAATGGAAATGAATGGTAAGAAATTTGAATATATTAAATATAGAAATATAGGAGATGAAGGACACTTAAGCAATGAAGACTGTGCAATGTATTTAAATCATTTTATAGGTCCAGATACAAAAGATATAATGTTAGTTCATATAAGTGAAAACGATAACACATATGAAAAAGCATATGAAGCAAATAGAGAAAGAATAGATCCAAACATCCCTATTTATATAGCATATAAAGATAAAATTAGTGAAGTAATTGAAGTATAGTAAAAAGTATGTTATCATTACAATAGAAGGAGTAGAAGATATGAAAAAGAGAAATAATTCTAGTAGTGATGCATTTGTATTAGGTATTTCAATGGGTACATGTTTTGGTATAATGTTAGTTGTATTATCAAATGAAATAATGTATTTTCCATTATGTTTGGTTGCTGGACTTGCTATAGGACTTTCAGTATCAGGAGAAAAAATAGAATTTAAACTTACAAATGAAAAAAAGACTAAAATAAAACTTGATCTAAATAAAGAATATACTATTAAAACAACACCTAAAAAAATATTATTAAATAGTATAGTATCAACACTTGTTATTGGTATAATATTATTTCTATGTTTAACTTGTTATAGAGAAGGATTTGCTAATATGTTAGCTAGCTTTGGTAATTTTGGTACAGAATATACTTTAGAATGTATACTATTGATATTACCACTTATATTTATATTTGTTGTTATAATTAAAACATTAAAACTTATAGAACAGATTATGAAAAAGTAATAAAAATATTATTTGAGGCAGTTATGTAAATAATTTGCCTCTTTTCTTTTAAAAGTATTATTAATATGATAAAATTAGATAGGTGAAAAGAAATGTATAGAAAAACTTTTGTAGAAGTAAATATTGATTCTTTAAAAGAAAATGTATCGAATATAATAAAAAAATATAATAATTATAAATATTATATTGCAATGGTTAAATCAAATGCATATGGCCATGGATATTATATTGTTAATGATTTAATAGAAAGTGGTATAAATTATTTTGCAGTGTCATCCTTAGAAGAAGCTCTTGAAATAAGAAAATATAATAAAGATATACCAGTATTATGTGTAGAACCCATTGAACTGGATTGTATAGATATAGCAATTAAAAATAATATAACACTTATTATAGTTAGTTATGATTATATAAAGAAATTACTTAATAAAACTAAATCTAAATTTAAAATACATATTAAGATAGATACTGGTATGAATAGACTTGGTATAAGTTCTAAAGATGAATTTAATAAAGTTATAAATCTTATAGAGGAAAATAATAATGTATATTTAGAAGGATTATTTACTCATTTTGCTACTCCTGGTATTAATGATAAATATTTTGATATGCAAGTTCATAATTTTAAAAATATTACAAGTGATATTGATATAAAAAGTATACCAATAGTACATTTAAGTAGTAGCTTTATATTACTTGCTCATCCTAAAATTGAATTTGCAAATGGTGTTAGATTTGGAACTATATTATATGGTTATGATATAAGTCCACATAAGCTTGGAAATGGTCCTAAAGATATACTTAGAAAGATAAGAAATAAATATTTAATAAATAAATATAACATAAGTGAAACATATAGTGATGTTAATATTAAACTTACACCAGCACTAAAAGTCAAAACAAATATTATACAAATTAAATATATACATGCAGGTGATAAAGTAGGATATGGTATGCTTTATACATCAACTAAAGATGAAAAAATAGCAACAATACCTATTGGATTTGATGATGGTATTGGTATATCACATATAAATAGATATGTAATTATAAATAATAAAAAATATCCTGTTATTGGCGAAATATCTATGTGTATGATGAGCATACTAATAGATGATAGTGTAAAATTAGGTGATGAAGTAACAATTTTAGGAGACGGAATAACACTTGGCATGATATCAAGGTTAAATAATACATCAATTCATAATACACTTGTTAATATAGGTAAAACACTACCTAGAGAGTATATAAAAAATAATAAAATAGTAGCTACAGTAGAATATAGAAGTGAGGTAATAAAATGAGTTTAAAAAGTATGATGTTTAAGAAAGTAAAAGCAATTAATTATGAAAAATTAAATAAGTTAAGTAGTGATATTGCTAAACGTAATAATAAAAGTAAAGGTTATGTTAAAAGAGATATGATTAAAAACTTTATTAAATATGGTATAGGATATACTGATTATTTAAAAGGTGATTATATTAATTTAACAGAAAAACAAAAGAAAACATATGTAACAACTAAGAGTTTTTATAAGATGTTAAAGTATTTAAATGATGAAGATTATATTGCAGTTATGAGAGATAAAATACTATTTAATAAGGTGTTTAGAGAATATATAAAACGTGATTTTCTTGATTTAAGAGTTGCAACTGATGAAGATATTAAGAAATTTATAAAAGGCAAAAAACATGTATTTGCTAAACCACCTAAAGACTTTGGCGGACATGGTATTGAAAAAATAAAAGTAAGCGATATTAAAGATGTTAGTATATTACATGTTGAACTTATGAATAAAAGATTATATTTACTTGAAGAAGAAATAATACAACATCCTGAACTTGACAAATTAAATCCTTATGCAGTTAATTCATTTAGAATAGTTACTCTTGTTAAAGATAATAAAGCATATATACTTGCAAATGCTCTTCGTATTAATATTGATGATGCTATTGCTATAGGATGCAGTGATGCATATATGAGACTAAATGAAGACGGGAAAATATGTAGTAGAGTAGTAGATGATGTAGCAAACGTATATACTGAACATCCTATTGCTAAAATTAAGTTTGATACAGTTACTGTTCCATATGTAAAAGAAGCATTTGATATGGCTTTAAAAGCAGCACTTGAAGTGCCTGAAGTTAGATACGTTGGTTGGGATATAGCAATAACTAAAGATGGACCTGTTATTATGGAAGGTAATGAATATCCTAGTTATGGACTTGTTCAATATTACTTATTTAATGATGAACACGAAGGACATTTAGCACAAATATCTAAAATATTAGGTGAAGATGAAATGAAGAAGATGAATCTATGAAAAAATTAAAAAAGAATACATTCATACAAGGAACACTTATTACATCAATTATACTAATTATTATTAAAATATTAGGTGCATTATATGTAATACCTTTTTATGGAATAATTGGTACTAATGGAGGAACACTATATAGTTATGCTTATAATATATATAATTTATTCTTAAATATTTCTACAGCAGGTATACCTATTGCTATATCTATGATAATAAGTGAATATTTAGCATTAGATAAGTTAGATGCTAAAGAAAGAGCTTATAAAATAGGTAAAAAGATGATAGGTGTTCTTGCTATAGTATCATTTTTAGTAGTGTTTTTAGGAGCAGACCTAATTGCTAAATTTATAATTAGTGATGTAACTGGAGGTAACTCTATAAGTGATATTGCTACTGTTATAAGAGCAGTTTCTTTCTGCTTAATAATAATACCATTTCTAAGTGTTTTAAGAGGATATATGCAAGGACATAAGTTTATTACTCCAACTTCATATTCTCAGCTAATTGAACAAATTGTTAGAATACTTGTAGTACTTTTAGGTTCATATATAGCAATAAAAGTACTTAATAAAGGCATTACTAGTGGTGTTAGTATTGCATTACTTGGTGCTTTCTTTGGTGGATTATTTGCATACTTATACTTACTTATCAAAGTCAAAAAGAATAAGAGTGAGTTTCCAGTGAGTAAAAAAGAAGATAAGATCACTGACAGAGAAATATCTAAGAAGATACTTAAATATTGTATACCACTTATAATGATATCTATAGTTGATAACTTATATACAATAGTTGATGTTAAACTTATCATAAAAGGATTAAATATGGTAGGATATACTGCTATAGAAAGTGAAATGATGTCTTCATTAGTATCAACATGGGCACCTAAAATATGTACTGTTATTATTGCTATTGCGATATCACTTACGACTAATATAATTCCACATGTAACATCTGCCTTTGTTAAAAAAGATATGACAGAAGTAAATAGAAGATTCAATCAAGCAATAAGCACAATGCTTATAATAACTATACCTATGGCATTAATGTTACTTATTCTTTCAAATGAAAGCTATACATTATTCTATGGTGCTAGTGAATATGGAAGTACAGTACTTAAAGTTTCAGCAATAAGTCATATATTCTTTGGAGTATGGAGTGTAATAAATACATGTCTTCAAAGTATGAGAAAATTTAAAATAGTATATATAAATTCAATCGCAGGTCTAGTATCAAATGCACTTTTGGATATACCACTTATATTAATTTTTGATAGAATTGGCTTACCAGCTTATACAGCAACAATAGTATCAACAATAATAGGTTATTCAATATCAATAACAATCGCATTAATATATCTTAAAAAAGAAATGAAATTTACATATAGACCTACAATTGATTTACTAAAGAAATTAATATTACCATCATTATGTTTAATAGTTCCACTCACTTTATCAAAAGTATTTATTAAATTTAATTATACAAGATTAACTTCAGTTATAAGTCTTGCTATACATGGAATGACAGGTGTAATAATATATTTAACTATCGCATATAAAAATGGATCTATTAATGATACAATAGGTAATACATTTATTGATAAGATATTATCAAAATTACATATTAAAACTAAGAAAAATTAAAATCTTAGTTTTTAAATTATCAAATGTGTGTTATATTATTAATGGCAGTAAAAAATAATTAAAGGATGATGATATGAAAAAAAGAGCAATATTAATAGATGGTAATAATCTATTATTTAGAAGTTATTATGCAACTGCATATAATGGTAATTTAATGAAAAATAGTAAAGGATTTCCTACTAATGCACTATTTGGATTTGTTAATATGTTAAATAAAATTATTAATGAAGAAAAACCAGAATACATAATGGTAGCATTTGATACAGGACATAACTTTAGAAAAGATTTATGTGATACATATAAAGATGGTAGAATTGAAACACCAAATGACTTAAAAATACAATTTCCAGAAGCTAAAAAAATATGTACACTACTTGGAATAAAATATATAGAATGTGATAACTATGAAGCTGATGATATAATTGGTACATTTGCTCGTATGGCAGATGAAGATAAGAATTATAATGCAACTATTATCAGTAGTGATAAAGATTTATTACAACTTATTAGTGATGAAGTAGATGTGAAATTATTAAAACAAAAAGATTATATTCTTATGAATGAACAAACTTTCTTTGAACACTATGGAATTAAACCTATTAGAATGATAGATTTAAAAGCACTTATGGGAGATCCTAGTGATAATATACCAGGAGTAAAAGGAATAGGTGAAAAGACAGCATTAAGTCTACTTGTTAAATATGATACTCTTGAAAACTTATATAATCATTTAGATGAACTTACTCCAAAAACAAAAGAAAAACTACTTAATGATAAAGAAAGTGCATTCTTTTCATATAAACTTGCTACCATATATAAAACAATAGATTTTGATTATACATTTGAAAGTATAAAATATAATAAACCTGATATAACAGGATTAATAGAAAAATATAAAGAACTTGAATTTAACTCATTTCTAAAGAATTTAAGTGTAAATAATGAAGAAAATAATAATGAAACACCATATGAAATAGTTAAAACAAAAATAAACATAGAAGGTATTAAAAGTTTATATATAGAATTAGATGATACTAATTATCATAAAGCAAACTTTATAGGAGCCTCAATATATGATGGTAAAAAAGCATATTACTTTGATTTACCAAGCTTACTCTTAAATAGTGATTTACTTAAAGATATAACTGCTACTTTTGATAATAAAAAGAATATAGTATTTCTAAACAGATATAATATAGATATAAATGATCCATTTGATATATTTATAGCAGCATATCTTCTTGAATATAATGTTAAAGATGATATAGCTTATTTATCAGCAGCGTTTAATAAAAATATAGCTTTTTATGATCAAATAGTAAGTAAAAAGAATATATTAACTCCTGAATCAATAAGAAATTCAATAGTATGTAAAGCAAAATTTATATATGAGACATATCAAGAATTTAAAGATAAATTAGTAACTGAAGAACTTGATAACTTATATATTGATATAGAAGGACCACTTATTCGTATATTAGCTAATATGGAAATAAATGGTATAAGTGTCAAAACAGATGTAATAGATAAACTTAAAAATGAACTTAATGAAAAAATAGTATTATTAGAAAATAAAATACATGAAGAAGCAGGGATGGATTTTAACATAGGCAGTCATAAGCAAATGGGAGATGTACTTTATAATAAACTTATGTTACCAAAGGGTAAAGGCAAGAATGCTATGTCTACTTCACATGAAGTATTAATTAAATTAAGACATTTAAATCCTATAATAGATGATATATTAGACTATAGAGCATTAACCAAACTAGTTTCTACATATTTAGAAACATTCAATAGCTATGTTATGGAAGATGGTAAAATACATACAATATATAAGCAAACAGGTACTAGAACAGGTAGACTTTCTAGTGTAGAACCTAATTTGCAAAACATACCAGTTAGAAGTGAAGAAGGAAAACAAATAAGAAAAGCATTTATACCAAGCGAAAACTCTTATTTACTTTCAAGCGATTACTCTCAAATAGAACTTAGAGTACTAGCTCATATAAGCAATTCAAGAAGTTTAAAGAATGCATTTATTAATGGAGAAGATATACATACACATGTAGCAAGTGATATATTTGATGTTCCTGAAAGTGAAGTTACTAAGAACATGAGAAGAACCGCTAAAGCCGTTATATTTGGTATTGTTTATGGTATAAGCGGTTATGGGCTAGGTGAAAACCTAGATATAAGTCCAAATGAAGCAAAAAAATATATAGAAAAATATTTAACTTTATATCCAGAAGTAAATGAATATATGACAGAAATAGTCAAAAAAGCAAAAGAAACATCATCTGTTAGAACATTGCTTAATAGAAAAAGAACAATTGATGAACTTAATAATACAAATTATATGATTAGACAAATGGGAGAAAGAATAGCATTAAATACACCAATACAAGGAACAGCAGCTGATATATTAAAGCTAGCTATGATAAGAATTGATGAAAAATTAAAAGAAGATAATCTCAAAACAAAAATGTTACTTCAAGTACACGACGAACTAATATTTGATGTACCAGATGAAGAACTTAATATAGTAATAGACATTGTAAGAGAAATAATGGAAAATGTTTATAAATTATCTGTACCATTAAAAGTAGAAATAGATTATGGTAGAGATTGGTATGAAGCAAAGTAAGAAGATTAATTCTTCTTTTTTCTTGAATTTATATTGAAAAATACTATAACAATTGATATAATTTTTTATAGAATAGGATGTGTAAAAATGAAAATAAAAAAATCATATTTAATATTAATAATATCAGTTTTAATATTATTAATAGGAGTATCATTTGCTTATTTTAGTTTAGAAATAACAGGAAATGATACAGCTAAATACAATACAATAACTACAGGTGATCTAAAACTTACCTTTACTGATACTAATGCTTTAACATTAGATAACGCTCTTCCAGGAGATTCAGCAACAAAAACAATATCAGTAAAAAACACTGGTACAATAGACACAAGTTATAATATTGTATGGCAAGAACTTACTAATACAATTACAAATGATGAATTAGTTATAGAAGCAACATGTAAAAGATTAAATAGTTCAAATACTGAAGAAGGTACTTGTGAATCTATACCACAAAAGGAAGTTTCTTCAAATAAACTAAAATCAAATATAGCAATAGAACCGGGTATCACACACGAATACACTTTAAAACTAACATTTATAGATACAGGATCAACACAAAATTACAATAAAAATAAATCATTTAATGGAAAGATTGGATTAGAAGAATATAAAAACAATTTTAATACTGATAGTTGGGCAACAATAGTAGCAAATGTAAAAGCAAATAATATAAGTAAATATAACGTAGGTGATACAAAAGAAGTAAATCTCGGAACATACGGAACACATACTTTAAGAGTAGCAAATACATCAACTCCAAGTGAATGTTCTACTGCTGGTTTCTCACAAACAGCATGTGGATTTGTACTAGAATTTGCAGATATAATAATCGAACATAAAATGAATGATACAGACACAAATGTAGGAGGCTGGCCAGCAAGTATTATGTATACTTTTGTGAATAACGATATATATAATTCTCTACCAGATGATTTAAGAAGCGGAATAATAAATACTAACGTTATATCAGGACATGGCCTAGATGATACTAATAATTTTACTTCAACTGATAAATTATATTTATTATCCCCAACTGAAATATGGCAAGGAACATCTACATATATAGATAAAGATTCAGCTAAAGATTTAACAAGACAGCTTGATTATTATAGAAATTCAGGAACAACAGTTGAAAATAAAGCAAATGTTTCAAAGAAAAACAGTGAAGGAAGTGTTATTAGTTATTGGTTACGTTCTTCATATTCATCATTAAATAAATTTTTTCTTCGTGAAATCGAAGGAAGTTGTGAATTTTTCACAGCAAACACACCACTTGGCGTTGCGCCAGCATTTAGAATAGGCTAACCAAAAAATATCAGGATATCACTAATCCTGATTTTCTTTTATATAAACTGGAATATTTTGTATTTCTTGTTTTCTTATGTCTTCATAAATATATGAATAAAGATCAGTAACTCTTTTTTCTATTCTTAAAGCATCATATCTAGTATTATATTTATTAAGAATAGGTATATCTATTTCACTCTTAATTTCATTTAAATAACTTCTCCCTTTTTCAGTGAATCCAAGAATTCTTATATATTCTAAATATCTTACTTTCTTATTATCTTCTTTAGTAAAAGAACAAAATATATGATTTAACATTCTTGATATTTTATTATAAGTATATCTTTTAGTTTTAATATTTTTGATAAGTTCATCTAATGAATTAGATCTCTTTATAGCTTTCTTAATTCTTGTATCAAGTCCTTCATCTACATCTACATATTTTTCTAAATTATCTTCTGATAATATTTTATATTTTAAACATTCAAAATACTTTGTTTCAAGTACTTTATCTTTTAATATTTCATATACATTACTAGGAACTTTATCTTGTATATTTTGTTTATTTAAAAGTCTTGTTCTTATATTTGAAGCAGATACTATTTTAGAATCAGAATCTAAGTCATGATAACTACTTGTTCTTTTAATATTATAAGTATCCATAAAGTAACCATTTCTATATATTTCCTTTAAATAACTAAGAGCAAGTATATCATTAGGTTCAGTTATAGTAACGTTACAAAGTTCATTAAGTGCTTTATTAAGTGCAGTAGGGTAACTCACTCCTTCATTTAAATATTTTTTAGTTATTATATCAAAATTAATATCTTCAACTTGATATCTAGCAGCTTTTTTAATACTCTCTATGTCTTCACGTTCACTTCCAAAACATAATACATCAACATATAACTTATTTAATAAAGCAACAGAATATTTTGCAAATATATCACTACTTTGTGTTCCATAAACATAAGGAAGTTCAATAACAATATCAACACCATTTAAAAGTGCTACTTTTGTTTTTTCCCATTTATTTAATACAGAAAGTTCTCCTCTTTGAGTAAAAGAACTATTTAAACAAGCAATTATTATAGAATCATTATATCTTTTCTTAATCTTATTAATTTGATATAAATGCCCATTATGAAATGGATTATATTCACACACTATTCCTACTACTTTTCTCATTACTACTATAATCTCCTTACTAATGATTTTACTGATGCAGTTTTCCTAATACCATTTCTATAAAGAAGTGGATTACTATTAATCATTCTATATCCATTATATCTTAATAACATATTTTTATCAAAAAAATCATTTCCAACTGTATATATTGCTTCTTCAGTTATACTTTCTTTACAAGCTATAATATCAATGCCATCAACTTTATCCATCTTCTCACTAAAAACAAGTAAATGAAAGAATGGAGTAGAGCATAAATAATTTAATTCTTCTTGTATTTGATTTAATTTATCTAAATTATCTGTATTAATAGTACAAATAATATCACATACTTCGTTTAAATCAGTTGTTATATTACCATAAAAGTCCTTGAATAATATACGTTTTAATATACCTAATTTATTTAAATATTTTAATGTTTTTAATAAAGAACTATTAAGTACAGGATGAAAGAATATTATATTGTCATCTTTATCAAATACAACACCACCATTATTACACACTAAATAATTATATGGTATTTTATATTTATCTATTTCTCTTTTAAGTGAATTAAAACT
>UMHM01069782.1_pt1 | contig 12187 bp, 8 predicted proteins | sample 1965501 | NCBI WGS metagenome assembly UMHM01 (sample SAMEA4836095, study PRJEB28245) | human gut metagenome | biome: gut microbiome; material: fecal sample | place: Denmark | collected 2008
GGCGCACGCGGCCACCCGCCGTGTTGCCGGCTCAGTTCCCCGGGTCGAGGAAGAGTGCGCTGCTGATGACTCTCCCGGCTGCTCGTTTGACAACTTCGGCCGGTACTTTCAGGAGGATGTCTTTGCCGATGGCAAGCCGACCTTCGCGCCGCAGGCGGATGAGGTTTTGCAGGTTGATGCGCTCGCCTTCGCGTTCGAGGAGTCGCAGGAAGATGTGCCCGGTGACGTAGACGGCGGTGGCGCTCATGACGGCTTCCAGCAGGGCGCTGATGGTGCTTTGCATGAATTTGGTGCCGATGCCGTCGGCGGCGAGCAAGAGGGCTTCGTCTTCGCCGGTCATGAGTTCGGCGATGCAGTCGGCAAATTCGCTGCCGAGGGCGTTGCCGACTTGGGCGGCGCTGCCTTGCCCGAGCAGGGCGATGATGAGGGAGTTGCCGGCGACCCAGCCGAAGCAGAGGCTGTTGAAGATGGGGGAGGGTTTGTAGCCGTAGAGGGTGGCGAGGCTGATGATGAGCCGCATTTGCAGCAGCAGCAGGATGAGGCCGTCGATGAGGCTGTTGCGGCTGAAGACGACGCCGAGGGCGGCGAGGCGGCTGTAGAGGAGGATGTGCTGACGGGCTTTGCGGTTGATGCCGCTTTGTTCGCGGTAGGTGCTGAGGTGTTGGAGGAGTTGGCGCCGCTTTTCGGGTTCGGGAAGGCGGCTTTCGAGGGTGTTGTAGAGGTTCCAGTAGCTTTGGCGCAGGGGGTGGTTTTCGGCTTCGGTTTTGTAGCGTTGGAGTTTTTTGAGGGCGCGCCGGGTTTGTTTGAGGGGGTTGGTGTGGGCGGCGCGTTTCAGGGAGGCGAATTGGAGGATGGGGGAGATGACGAGGTACCAGATGAGCCAGAGGATGGCGGCCCAGAGGGCGTAGCCGAAAATGGGGATGGGGGTGAGGGCGTTGAGGGTTTGGCCTTTGGCGATGATGTCGGAGGCGAAGTAGGCGAGGATGATGAGGGCGGGCCAGATGATGAGGCTGCTGAGGCAGCCGAGGAGGCGTCCGCGGTATTCCGGGGGTGTTTCGATGGCCGCGCTGTTGCTGCCGGGGCCCGGGTTGCTGCCGGGGCCCGGGGTGCTGCCGGGGTCGCCGGTGCCGGTGCTGCGGCCGGCGGCTGAGGGGGCTGCTGGGTTGTCGGCGTGGTTGCCGGTGCCGGGTGCGCTGTTGCTGGTGCCGGTGGTGCTCATGGACGCAGGCTGGTGATGAAGTTGTTGATGTGCCGGAGGAGGTCGCCGGCGCGCTGTTTCTGTTCGGCGGCGGCGGCGCAGCTGTCTTCGGCTTGTTCGAGGTTTCGGCGGATTTGCTGGCGGAAGGCGGCGGAGCCTTGTTCGAGTCCTTGGCGGATGAGGGTGCCGAAGATGTGGCTGACGTTGGCGTTGATGCTGTCGGCGGTGGCTTGCAGGTAGCGTTGGCGCAGGTCGTTGAGGCTGTCTTGGATGATGCTGCTCTGCGGTTCCCAGCGTTTTTCTTTGCTGAAGAGGAGGAGGACGGTTCGGGTTTCTTCAAAGCTGCGGTTGGGGGTCAGCAGGGGGAATTGGCCGTTGGCGGCGGCGTCGAGGTTGAGGGGGTGCTGGCGGTCGTTGAGGGTGTAGCGGGGGCGGTCTTCGCGCTTGATGGCGTTGTAGCAGTCTTTGTGGTTTTCTTCGAGTCGTTCCATGAGGCTGTCGAAGCAGTCTTTGATTTCGCGGTTGCAGATTTCGGAGCCGCGTAGGGTGCGTTCGCTGGTGACGAGGGCGATGCTGCCGATGGAGGCTTCTTTGAGGAAGCGGCAGCAGGCTTGGTGCATGGCTTGGGAGCAGGCTTTGAGGTAGGCGTCGATGGTGGAGCCTTTCTGGGCTTCGTTGCTGCTCATGCCGGGGTATTGTTCGCTGCGGATGGTGGCCAGGCAGCTGAAGTCGGGTTCGTCGCAGAGGCTGAGGTCGCCTTCGCGGTGGTATTCGTAGCGGCTGAGGTTGTTGCTGACGTCTTTGTCGGTGTTTTGCCAGCGTGTTTTGAGGGCGGTGCTGCTGTCGAGTTGCTGGTCGAGGCGCTGTAGCTGGGTTTCGAGTTGCTGTTTGAGGGTTTTGAGGGTGGCGTTGAGTTCGTCGAGGCAGTGCCGCAGGCGGCTGTCGGTGCCGTTTTCTTGGAGGTCGCGCAGGAGGTTTTGTTCGAGTTGGTCGAAGTGTGAGGTTTGCCAGAGTTGCTCTCGGGTGACGGGGGTGCCGTCGGGCATGCGGCTTTCGGGGTTGATGTCGTCGGGGTTGCCGAGGAGGGCGTCGTAGGCCATGCCGAGGTTGACGAAGCAGGTCTGCGGTTCGCGCTTTTGCCGCTTTTGGATGCGGTTGATGGTGTGGGCGGCGTATTCGGATTGGGTTTTGAGTTCGCGGTTGATGCAGCTTTGCTGTCTCCAGTGTTTGGAGAGCATGAGGTTTTGGATGATCCAGGAGGTGGCGCTGTCGCGCAGGTCGAGGATGGCTTGCAGGAATTCGCAGGCTTTTTCGTTCAGGGGGGCGACGGAGCTCTGGACGAAGAGCATGAGGTCACATTCTTTGATGGCGGCGGCGTAGTCTTCGGTGAGGTGGGCGATGTCGGCTTCGGCGGAGTCGAGTCCGGGCATGTCGAGCAGCATGCGCCGGTCGCTGAGGAGTTTGCAGTTGCTGTTGTAGGGTGTTTGGACGACGACGAGGACGGGTTCCGAGGTGAGGAGGTTGCGCGATTCGGCGACGCTGCAGCAGAGGGTGCGCCGCAGGTTTTCTTCGGTGAGGGGGAGGCTGCGGCTGCGGATGCGGTTTTGCAGGTCGAGCAGGCCGCGCATGTGGTCGATGATGGCGGAGAGGGCTTCTTGGTTGCTCAGTTCGCCGGGCCGGTCGTAGATGGTGATGCTGCCGTGGTCGTCGCCGGGTTCGCCCATGTGCACGAGGACGGGGCGCAGGGTGGTGTCGATGCCGTAGCCGACGGGTGAGGCGAGGGGGGTGCGAGCGAGCAGGTTGATGAGGGTGGATTTGCCGGCTTTGAGCATGCCGAGGGCGACGATGACGACGATGTTGGAGTTGAATTGATCGAGGCTGCGCCGCAGGCGCTGGACGATGTCGCGGGTGAGTTTGTCGAGCTCGGCGTCGCCGCTTCGGGGCAGTTTGGCGATGTGCTCGACTTGGCGGCGGATGTCGCCGAGGCGTTGGTCTTGTTCCGGGCTGGTGATTTTCATGGGGTCGGCAAAAGGGGGTGAGACTGGGCTACCTGCGAGCTTAGCATCAGGAGTGTTGCAGGTCAAATGTATTTTTGAATACGGCGGGTGCCTTTCGGGGCTTTTCAGGAGGCGTTTCTTTGCTTGCTATAATGGATTTGATGTTTGTATCAAGAATTGGCTTGAACCTGATGACAAATCTGCTAAATTAGATTTGGTCTCTATGTGTTTTGATGGGCTCTTATATCGCATGGGAATGGGCGGACGCTGTCTTTGCAACGCGCTGTTGCTGGCTCGCCGGTGATAGGGGGGGGCGTGAAACTTCTCGATCGTTTTTCTTTGCATGAACCGCTTGATTGTATTATGGGTGATTCTTTTCGTTTCTCCTCTGTCTGCTTTGTCAGGCGAGGTGCCGCCTCTCAAGGATGAGGAGGTTGCCGCGTGTTTTCCCCTGCCGTCGCAGGAGCTCTTGGACAAGATTGAGGGGAGCAGGGAGAATCAGCAGAAGGATGATTGGGCGGCGCTGACGGTTCTGCTGTCTCGCTCGGATGCTGATGCTGCGAAGCAGCAGGAGGCCGCCGGTGATTTCTATGAGCTGCGCGATGCGGGTGTTGCGGAGCAGTGCTGGAAGGCGGCTCGAGAGCACGGCCGGCCCAATGCGGGGCCGAAGTGGTGTGCGATTGTCCGCCATTGGTGCAATTCGAGCTCGTTTCGCCGCGTCAGCTATGGTGCTGCCGTATGCTTGGTTCTGGCGGTGATCATCCTTCGGCCTTTGATTCGTGATTGCCGGGAGCGCGCGTTCCTTCGGTCGGAGTCGAAGAGGTCATCTTGGTGGGCGATTCCCTACGGGTACACGATCTTTCTGGACGCCAGTTTGCTGCAGCAGCATTCCGATCCCGCGTTGTATGGGTGGTTTGAGTGGCTGGCGAGGCGAGCCAAGGCCTGTGACTGGGTGTTGCGCGTCACTCAAAATGACTATGAAGCTCTTTTAAGGCTCAGCAAGCAGGAGACTCAGGATGCACGGCTTGTTGCTCAGTTGGGGTTGAAACGCATCGAGCGCATGAAGTCGATTGCGGGGTCGAGGGTGATTGTTGGGCCGAAGCCGATGGCAATGTCGCTGGTGGACAAGGTCGCTGAGGGGGGCGACCATGAGTTGTTGTTCATGGGGCCTTCGCAGGATGAGCAGCGGGCAAGGGGGTTCTCCAAAGGGATCAGGGAAAAGAGGTTTCGCTTCTTGGAGGATTTCCGGCCTCATCCCTGTTTTAAGCCTCAATCCTGATGGCCTCGCTCTTTTCCGTCGGAGCTCTGAGTCTCCTGAGCTTCGCGGCCCTTGATCGGGGATTCGCTCGCGCTGTCCTGCTCGGGTGACGTTGCCGTCGATTCGGCGTTGTCGCGGCCCGGCGTCTCAGGGGCGGCGTTGTCGCGGCTCGACTGCTCGGCGGCTCGGGGGCGATGCTGTTTGCTGAGGTCTTGTTCGGTGGTTTCGGAAGCTGCGGCATCTGCAGGGGGCGGGGGTGCTGGTGCAGCGATTTGTCTGCTTCCACCGTCGCTTTCGCTACGGAATACGAAGAATGAACAGGGATAATTGCAGCCTAGAGTGTAACCGACGACTAATGCCAGAAGCCAGACTAGATGTCGGCGAATGCGGCCCGTGAAGTCCTGAATTTTGCGTTGAAACCACGTACGCCTGTCGTGATCCCCGCATCGGGTGAATTGGGGTGCGGGCCCGTCTTCCCCGATGCCCGTTTGGAAGAGATGCTCCTCGCCGCTGCTCGGCCTGCCCTCGCCGGCCCAGTCTCTTGATCCTCCGGTGACGAGGTCCTGCCACGGTTCGGTCAGGGGGCCTGTGTAGAGTTTGTCCTGTTGCGGCAGGGGGAAGTTGCCGACGTCTGCCTGCGGGTCGGGGGCATTTTCGAGGTGTTCCGGGAGGGAAAGAGTGAGTTGGCCCGCCGGCAGCCTTGTTTGCGCCAGGTCCCAGAGCTTTTCGGGCGCCAGGCTTCTCAGGGAGATGGCGGCTTGCCTGTTTGCTTCCGTGTCTCGGTAGACGATTTCGAGCCCGTTCCAGAAGGAGCGCGGTTGCGTGTAGATGAAGTAGATGGCCAGCATGCGACAACCGCTGCGCGGCAGGGGCACGTCGATCCAAGCCTTTTGGCGGGATTCGAGTTGCCCGGCTGTTTGGCTGAATTGCCCTTTGAGGTTAGGGAGGATGACCGGGTAGTCTTTGAACAGGAGCTTCCGTGCCTGCTCGACTTCCTCGCGGAGGCTTTCAGGAGGGGGGCACGAACGGTCAATTTTGGTGCTTCCGCCCAAAAATCTCCAAGCTTCAATATCTATGGTTGTGGTGCTATTCATGTGTTCTCCCTGCATGGGGCGGGCTGATCCGAGGTGAAACGGCGAGAGGGCCCTACTCCGCGGCCAGGTTGCGCGGGTGGGGCTTGTCGGGGTGCTGCTGTCTCATGCGTCTTCGTGGCCTTGTGGTGGTATTCGCGCGCCGAGTCGGGTTCGGCGCGCGCAGTGGAGGGTTATTGCTGATGATCTCAAGGTTTCTCGGCGGATTTCTTCACGGCGGATTCCAGCCATTTGCACTGGCCGAACATCGACTCCTGTTTGAATATCCATATCCAGGGCTGGAGTTGGGTTTTCATATCCTCCCATGACCAATCCTTGGTGGCAATGACTCCTCGCTTGACGTCTGTGTCTCGGTGTTCTCCTTTGGGCAGGCAGCTCACGCAGAAGTAGCGGATTGTGGCTTTGCTGAAGACCTTGGAAGCGGCTGCGTGGTATTCCTGAAACTTTCTTCGGAGCAGATCTTCTCTTTTTTCCTCAGGGTACAGGTCCGGGTTAAGGCGGTCACACTTGGTAAAGACGATGGCGATACGGATTTTGGAGCTGACGATGTCATTGAGAATGTCGCTGATGCCCCTCAGGGTATCTTTCTGCTCATCGGCTTCAGCATCCTCCAACCGAGTGACGTCAACCATGAGCATAAAGTATTTCGCCTCCTTGACCCTCTCCAACAGAGCCTTGAGGTCGCCCGTGTCGTGTGAGAGCTGCTCTGTCAAAGTCTCGCGGCTGCAGAGTTCCCCGGGCAGGTCGATCAGCTGAAAATCCGTGCTGCATCTCGGCCATATGCAGATGGGATTGTCATGGTCGACGTTAAAGAACCCATTGAACTGGATCTGCGTCTTGCTGGGCCACTCGCCTTTCTTCATCTTCTGCGGATAATCCATGATATACACGGTCTCTTTCTGAGTGTCCTCTGTCCATAAGGAATAGGGACTGTTTTTCTGCGCGGACATCTGATATATACAGCAGAGAGACAGCGCGACATAGCTGGTTTTACCGCTTCCCGGGGAGCCGGTTATAACGATCTTGATCGGTTTGCTCATGATGGTGAATTGTTCGTGGGTGATGGGCGGGCGATTCAGGGACGGTTGTTGTTGCCTTTGAGCTTCCGGAGGATCTCATCAATCGACTCTTTGGTGCACTCGGGTACTCTCCAGCCAAGGCCGCTGCGGCTATTCGCCTGCTCGAGGAGGCTGTCGCAACTGCTTCGCAGCAGGCGCTCAACGGTTTTTTCTGAGAGAATCGACTGAATGGCCTTCTTCAGTTCGCCGAGGCTGTCTTTGGAGAGGAAGGGGTCCTCAATTTTGTCCTTGCCGGTGCAGATGATGGGTACGTCGGCATCCTGCACCCCGTAGTCGGAACGAAAGGTGTTGATGAGTTCCAAGCGCTCATCCTCAGAATAGTCGTCGCATTTGGTGATCACGCACAGACAGAGGCGATCCGAGAAACACTTTTTGTAATAGTTGACGTGGTCCTTTCCCTGCATGGTCTCACTGCACACGCAGTAGATCGGCAGGCACACATCCTCCAGCGCTGCCAGCGCGCGCTGACTGTCTCGATTCAGCGTGCTGTTGACGGCCTCCGTTGTGATGGCGCCGGGCGTATCGCGCAGTCTGTAATGATCCTCAAAAAGGGAGTTCGGGAAGTCTCCGCTCACTTCGATCTGGTCTGCCGGATCATTCCGGCAGGCCACGCGCTCCAGGTATTCGTACACCTTTTCAACCTTCGGGTGTTTGAAGACTTGGTACAAGGTATTGTTCCCGTCCTCGTCTGCCCGATAACTGGCAACGGTGTATTCTTCGGCTTCTTTTCGGCGCGTGAGATTGATCACGGAGCCGGTGACGGGCTTGATGCCCTTGGGCAGAATTTGCTCTTGCACCAGGCTGTTGATGAGGGTGGATTTTCCCATCTTCGGTGTGCCGTAGACGCCGATCGTGCGAGGCCTGTTTCCCTTGACGATGTCGTACAGATCGATGATGGATTCCCACCGCCGAAAGTAGGGAGGCCGCGGCCCCGAGGGGGCGGAGGCCGCGTACTCGTGGAGGGCGCACGCCAGTTCCGAGCGCAGGCGTTGCATGATGTCTGTCTGATTTCCCATGGCTTAGTTGAGGTATGCGGCGGTGTTGACGAGGGCGTCACCCTCGCCGATGAGCTTGGTGATCGCGGTATTTTCCGTCTCAGCCCGCAGCTTGTCCTCCGGGTTGAAGGCGTCCAGGCGTTTGCGCAGCTCGGCGATGCGATCTGCCATGGCGTCCTGCCTGTCTTGGAGCATCTCCTTGCAGGCCGAGATAATGGCCTCCTTGGCTTGGTTGAGCTGTTTGCGCATGTCACTCTTGCTCTCTTCCACGGCCTTCTGCACGGCACTCGGTGTCCGATTGCCCAGAATCATGCGAGAAATGGGGCCGGCAACCGCAAGAGCAGCCAGACTGATGGCGATGGGAACGATCGCCGAAGCAAGCGAGCCGGTCAGCACCCCCGCAGCCGCGGCAGCGTCTCCACTGGCTTTCGCTGCGGCTCCTCCGCCGGTGAGCCATGCCCACAAGGCCGGGAGACCTGTAACGGAGGCTTCGGCCGCGGTTACCGCTGCACTGGCGCTGGTCAAGCTCGAGAGGGCCGCGGTGATGCCTTGAATGGCGGGCACGGCCACGTTCAGGGTGGTGGCCGCCACCCCGCCGCCGACGGCGAGGATGCCCACCGTGCTGACGACGCCGCACGTCGAGTTCACGCGCCGCGCGTACAGGTCGGCCGACTCGGCGTAGTCTGCATCCAACTTCTCGAGCACCTTCTGAAGCTTGTCCTGAAGGCTGTCAGCGAACGGTTGGATTTCTCGCGAGACCTTGGAGGCGATTAGGGTGTTGAGCTTAAAGGAGTGCTGCAGAGATGCGAAGAAGCCGTCTCGGGAGAACTCCGCCTGCAGGAAGTCCGTGACGCGGTCGATGACGCTGTCCATGCGATCCAGCCCCCGGTCGCAGGCGCGATCCCAGTCTCGGGAGAAAGTGTTGAGCTTTTTCTCCATGCTTCGGCGCAGCTCGGTAAACTCGCTTTGAACCAAGGCGATGTCCTTCTCTATCTGCTCGCGGTCTTCCTGTACGCCGCTGGTGAAGCTTTCGTTGAGCTGCCTTCTCTGCAGCAGGGCGGCTCGGGCTTCGTTGACGGCGCGGACGAGGCGCTGCGCCAAGGCCGCACCTTGGCTGGAGTGGGCCGTGATGAAGCGGCTGAGCTCATCCTCCAGTTCTTTGAGACCGGAGGAGCGGAGCAACTGGGCGACTTCCGTCTCATCCGCCCCGCGCTTGAGCGCGTCGTAGAGGCTCTTGGCGCAGACGGGGTAGAGCTTCGAGGGAGCGGGAAGGGAGGCTTCCGCAATGCAGGCTCGGGTGTAATCGGCGATCTGTTTCAGCTCATCAGGGGTGACTTTGTCCACCTTGGTGATGACGTAGAAGATGCGGCGCTGCCGGTCTTCCGCCAAGCTGCGCAGCATCTCCTGTTCCGCATTCGTCCAGGCCTCCGTCGTCATGACGGGCATGATGATGGCGTCGGCACTGGGGAGAATCTCGGCCACCATTTGCCCGTGGCGTTCGACGCAGGCATCGGCCCCGGGGGTGTCAATCAGGCAGCAGGCGCCCAGCGAGGGGAAGTCGCCGTACACGGTGATGCAGCGGATGTCTTTCTCGTTTTCGGGATTGTATTTCTGGTCGATGAGATCGCGCAGTTCTCCGTAGCTGAGCTTTTCGGCGGGGCGATTGCCCGATGAGTACTCCACGACGGCATGCGGCTCGTGCGGCATGCCCTCGGTGTAGTTGCGGTACTTCGTGATGGCACTCGTGCAAACAGTCAGCCCGATGGGCGAGATGTCATCATTGTTGCGACGCAGCAGGGCATTGATGAGCGTGGATTTGCCGCGCTTGACGGATCCGACGACGGCGATGTTGAACGTGAGTTCATTCAGCTCGTGGGCGAGGCTGTCAAAGGTGTTGCGCAGGGTTTTGTCGCCGATGCGCTCTCCGTATGAGCGGCAGTCCTTGACGAATTCGAGGAGTCGGGTTTTGACTTCGATGTAGCGTTCTGTTAACATAGGGATAAGATCGGTTGAGTTTGAAGGGAAGAGTGTGGAGTTATTGAAGGAAGCGAGCGGCGATGAGGCCTGGGCCTCAGCTTTGGTTTTCCAGCTGTTTGGCTTGCAGGCGGCTGACCTGAAGGGCCGTTCTATCGAGGAATTCGTTGATGCGGGGCAGTGTTTGCTGCTCCAGATCGAGCAGGAAGCCGCGCACGGCCTCCTTGAGTTGAGCGCGGGCGCCGCTCTGCCCGACGCTTCGCAGCAGCTTGCTGAGCCCTTCTCCGGCACCGCATTTGTCCATGAGCAGCGTCGGCACGGCGATGGTGGTGAGCCATGAGAGGATGCCCATGGGGAAGAAAGTCACCAAGGCGATGCCGGGAAGGACGTATCGGGCATAGTCGGCCATGTCACTGATGGGCTGCTCGGGCGCTGTAAGCATGGCCGGTGACGAAGTGGCTCTCAGCTGCATGATGTCCTCCTGCGTGGGGCTTGTGCCCAACTGACGCGCGAGCTCCTTGCACCGAGCCTCCAAGTAGCTGCCCAGCTCGTTGCGGATCTGAACGGTGAGCTGGCCGACATAGGCCTCGCTGATGCGGCTTTGGTCCACGGAAGCGCAGACGGAGGGATAGAGCGTAGAGAAAAGGTAGTCGTGCAGGTCTGAGCGCACGAGGTCCTTGCATGCATCGACGCGTCTGGCGATGAGATCGTTGGCCCGAGTGAGGCTCTCAGCCAGCTTCGCCTTGCGCTGCGCCCGCTCCGCCTGTGACAGGGCCTCCATCTCGGCGCGGTGCTGCCGGGTTTGCACAATGGCGTTTCTGACGGCACCGGCGGCTTCGCGCACGCGCGCGTCGTGCTGCTCCTCCAGCGAATGAGACGCGCGCGACAGCAGTTCCTGCCGCAGCTCCGGCAGCATATCGCCCTTCCCGCGATCCGTCACGCGGAAGACGGCGATATTGCCCAGGCCGTAGGGCGTCAGCTTCGCGCGCAGCTCGCGCTCCAGAGCATCGAGCTCCTCGGGCGTCTCAACCGCATCCACCTTGCTCAGCACGAGAATCATCTGCTCGGCGGACACGTGCCCCGCTGCCTTGGCCATGAAGGCCAGCTCATCGGGGGTGAAGTCCGCGGCATCGAGCGACTTGAGGTACAGGAAGGCATCCGAACGGGGAAGCTCGTCAAAGTTCAGCTCGTACTTCTTGTCGCGGAGCCCGGGGGTGTCGACAATGCTGAAGCCGTTGTTCAGAATATCCGCCGGATGGTAGATGATGAGCTCCTTCATCCCCTTGTAGAAGGGGGAGTCGGCGCGGCTCAGCACCTCGGCATCCGCCGAGGATTCAATCCCGCCGTCCGCCAGACTCGAGACGGCCAAAAAACTCTCTCCGTGAAGCAGCGTCGTGACCACCGAAGTGGTCGGTAGAATGCCGACGGGCAGGCAGGAATCCCCGAGTAGGCGGTTGATCAGCGTGCTCTTCCCGGCATTGAAGGTGCCGGTGACAATCACGCGCCGCACCGGATCGAGCGCGATGCTCTGGAGCTCCCGGCACTGCTCCATGAGCACGTCGTCCTGAAGCTCCTCGGCCTCGCGATGCAGGGCCGCAAGTTCGTCTTGGAGAGTCGTTGCCGGCTGATAGCTCTGTCTCGAGGTTGCGGCTTGCTGAGCCACAAGGTCAACGAGATCGCCGTCAGCCATTTCCTCCTCTTCCGTTTTCTTGGTGCCGGAGAGGGCGCTGATGGCTGCACCGGCGTAATATACGGCAATGCCGAGCACTCCGATATCGTCGAGCCAGCCGACAATGGGGATCATGTCGGGAATGACATCGATCGGGCAGATGACATACAGCAGGGCGGCTGTCAGCAGAACGATGGATTTCGCGTCGAGGCTGCGGCCGTTGAGCCCTCCTCGCTGCACCATGCCGGCAGCGGCACTGACGCGCTGCGCGAGGCGAGAGTTGGGAAATTTGCCGGCAATGGCGGAGGCTTGTGAAGCGATGGCAGCGGGGTCCTTCACGCGCGACGCATCCCGCCCCCACGGGGAATTCAAGAGTTCGTCAGCGGTTTTGATGGGCTTGTCTTTCGATGACTTCATTGGGTCGAAGGGTGAAAAGGGTTTCAATGGGTGTTGCGGGAAGAGGCCGGGCAGTGGGAGCCCTCCTCCAGCTGTGAGTATACACCAGCCCAACGGAACAGCAAGTATTTTTCCGTCCATAGCTATGTTATTTGTTTAGAGCAGGGGAGGCGGGGGCGAAGCCTTACCGTCTCTCAACGGGCTCATTCGGGTTCCTGGCCTTCATGATGGGGAGAACAGTCGTTCCATCAGGTGGGCCCGAGGGCCTCTGTCGTCATAATAGTTGAGAAGAGTAAAGTTTCGGGTTTCGCCAGCTTCGATTCTTGCCGCTTTCGCGCAAAAGGGCCCACCGAGGGAAGACCTCGGGATCTGATGTATGATTATATACTGGGAATAAAACGCTTACAATTATAATCCCACTCTTTTGCAGGGAAATAATCAGCAGATCCGGCCCGGGTGCCGCCGCAGAAAATGACGGAGTTTTTTTGCACATGTGTCCCAAAGTTTCAAGTCGCGGTCATTTTGACCGC
>UMHM01077449.1_pt1 | contig 12171 bp, 12 predicted proteins | sample 1965501 | NCBI WGS metagenome assembly UMHM01 (sample SAMEA4836095, study PRJEB28245) | human gut metagenome | biome: gut microbiome; material: fecal sample | place: Denmark | collected 2008
GCAGGACCACACGGCACAAACCACCGCACTTCGGCGTCCATTTCACAAGGTACCCTTCCGGGAGATGCTTCGACTTCGCTCAGCATGACATAACTTAACGTGAAAAGCCAAAACTTGTTTCCAGTTAGTGGGTGCACGACCCGTGCTCGACGCCATTCTTTCGTATTCGTTTAACACTTTTCCGCTTTTGCTAAAATTTTATTTTGCCGATAAATTCCGCCATTTTTAAGTTGCGCTTCAATATTTTGTAAAAGTATTGAAATCGAAAAAAATATGTGATATAATATAATCAAGGTAAAAGATCGGGCATCGCGCCGTTTTTGTGTCTGTGGTCGTGTTTGGCTTGCGGCGGTGTATCAGCAGTAAAGGCGAACATCCGTGCAAATGCCGACCTGTCAGCTGTTTCGGGCGCAACGGTAACGCCCCTTTTTGCCTAATACATCAAGTTGGAGGTACCTTTATGAAACTTGAAATCGTAGCAAAAAATTACAGAGTGACAGACAGACTGGAACAGATCCTCGCGGCAAAGACTCGCCGTCTGGACAAGTATTTTCCGGACGCCGACACTCCGTGCAAAATAGTATTGACGGATCTCGGCAGACAAACAAAGATGGAAATTTCCATCAATTATCACGGCACGCACCTGCGTAGCGAAGTGGTGGGCGACACGATGTACTACAACATCGACCAGTGCTTGCCCAAGCTGGAACGTCAGATTGTCAAGCACCGTGAAAAGTTGAATCAGTCTTTCCATCTGCCGGAGCGTCCTGCCGAGTTCGAGTACGTGTCCGACGTAGACATGACGCCGCCCGAGATTACCAAGGTGAAGTCTTTCGACATATCCCGCATGACCGCGGAAGAAGCCGCCGAGAATCTGGACATGGTGGACCACGACTTTTACGTGTTTGTCAACAGTGAAACAAACGAGGTGGAAATTGTCTACCGCCGTAAGGACGGCAAGATAGGCCTCTTGCAACCTCACGCCGAAGAAGAATAACAGTAGTGCGCCGTATCGGCGCGTACTGAAGTCGCACGAGCTTTGCTGCAAGCAGACAAAATTTGCAAGTGGCAATGACTACGCGTATAGTCCGTATTAAGGAGAAAAAATGATACTCAATATGTTGGCAGAGGGCTTTTCCGACAGCAGTTTTGCAAGGCTGTTTTCCGAAATGAATCCCTTTGTAATAGCAATGTTTATTATCGGCATTGTGTTTTGCGTGATAGAGTTGCTTATCCCCGGTTTCGGGTTTTTCGGGATATCGGGCATAGTGCTTGTCTGCGCGGCAATTGTCGTACGTATGGTAATGGGTGGCGACGCGCTTATGTTGCTGTACATGCTGTTGCTGTCGGCGGTGTTGTTCGGGCTGTTGTTTTTGCTCATGGGTAAGTTTATCCGAAGCAGGCAAAAGAACGAAAATTCGATGTTTAGCGTCAAGTCGGCTGTCCCCGACGGGCTTACCGAAGGCACGGCGGACTACACGTCGCTTGTTGACCGCACGGGCATTGCGACGACAATTCTGCGCCCGGTAGGTCGTGCGGAATTTGACGGCAAGCCGGTTGACGTTGTAGCACGCGACGGCTTTGTTGACAAGGGTGCGACGGTCAAAGTAGTTGCGGTGGAAGGCTCCACGGTGACCGTTGTCAAAGTTGACGACAACAAATAAAACGTATTTCAAAGAAGGAGAAATGTAAAAAATGCTTTCATTACTGTCTATCAGTGCAGGCGCAACCACGGCAATTACCGTAGCGGTTGTTGCTGTAGTATTTCTGTTTATACTTATGTTGTTTCTGCCTATCGGCACATACTTCATTGCCGCGGTAAGTAACGCTCACATTAGTATGGGACGTCTTGTCGGTATGAAGATGCGCCGCATTAAGTACAAACAACTTGTTGACGTGTACATTCGCGCAAAAAAAGCAGGACTTGACATCGACATTGCGGAACTGGAAAGCCACGTAATGGCAGGCGGTAACATCAGCAACGTCGTAAATGCCCTTATTTCGGCGCACAGCGCAAACATCGACCTCAGTCTGCAATCGGCAAAGGCAATTGATCTTGCAGGCCGCGACGTACTCAATGCCGTTCGAGTGTCCGTCAACCCTAAGGTCATCGAAACTCCTGTAATTTCCGCCATAGCCAAAAACGGTATCGAACTGCGCGTAAAAGCGCGTGTAACGGTGCGTGCCAACATTGCCCGTCTTATCGGCGGCGCAGGCGAAGAAACAATCATCGCGCGCGTGGGCGAAGGTATCGTAACTACCGTCGGCTCGTCCGAAACGCACAAAGAAGTGCTGGAAAACCCTGACATGATCAGCAAAACCGTGCTTGCAAAGGGTCTTGACAGCGGTACGGCGTATGAAATTTTGTCCATTGACATTGCCGACGTGGACGTAGGTCGCAACATCGGCGCACAATTGCAGATGGACCAGCAGAAGCAGACAAGCGTATCGCGCAAGCCAACGCCGAGGAACGCCGCGCAATGGCAATCGCTCAGGAACAGGAAAACCGCGCCCGCACGCAGGAAATGCGCGCCAAGGTTGTGGAAGCCGAAGCGGAAGTGCCCCGCGCCATGGCAGAAGCATTCCGCCAGGGCAGATTGGGCATCATGGACTACTACCAGATGCAAAACATTCAGGCTGACACAGCAATGCGCAACTCGCTGAGCGGTGACAGCCACACTGTAAAAGCAAACGGCAGTAAAGGCGACAACAAGTAGGTGAAACCATGTTTCCGATGTTGTTTATATTAGGTTTTTTCGCCGTGTTCGCAATTATGTGCGTAACCGTTAAGAAAAAAGCCAATCAAAATAAAACCGACGGAAGTAGCGGCGCAACAACGCGCAGCCGCAGCCAATCCGACGACGGGTATTCGGCGGATAACAGCGGGCTTACCCCGTCGCAACGCGCTTACCTCAATGGTCTGCGCGCGCGGAACGGCGAACAGCGGACGGCGCAAAACGGCAACTCGGCAACCGCCGACACGCACAATGACAATTGTCCTGCCGTAAGAGACGCTCACGCGCATGACCATGTCGGCTTTGAGGAACATTACGCTCCCATCGAGGGTAGTCTGGGCTCGATAGACGACGAAGGTTGCGCCGACCTCAGCGGCGTGCGCCTTATCGAAAACGACCCCGATTACGCCCCGACAACCGCCGACAATGACGTTGACGGCAAGGAACTTGCCCGAATTATGATTCTCGGCGAGGTGCTCGATCGCCCCGCATGGAAGGGAACATACACACGTAAATAGCACTCAAGGCACAGGCGAAAGTTTGTGCCTTTTTGCTTGTGCGGAGGCGTCAGGGTTAATTTATTTTGCAAATGTAATTGTGCCTAACAGCAATGTTTTTGCCAAAAATTATCACAGTTCTACAAAAAGTCATTGCGAGGCAGCGATTGTAAGACAAATATTGAATAGATGGTGCCTTTCTAATCGTGCACGCTTGGGTGCCGTGGAAATTCCCCGAAAGGGCTCCTTTTGTCTTGTATCACTTATTGTAAAGACAATACAATCACCGAACAGTGCCTTCGCGGCACGGAGCGTGCACCTGCCAAAACGAAGAAATCATCGTTAGTGTTTTGTGAGAAAAACTAAATGATTTACGCGACATAATTAAATTTCGACTTCACCTGCGGCTTCGCTAAACATGAAATAGGGGTGGCAGGACTAATCGCAGACAACATGCTGCGAACTTTAATCAAAAAATAAACATATTTTTCGGTTTTGTACGCCTCTTTGACATAGACACAAACGCCAATCTTGTGGTATAATGTATATGGAGAAAGATTGGTGTAGCAGCAAACTTGCATTTGCGGTGGCATTAAGTTGTTCTGCCGTAGCTTTTGCAAGCAAACAATGGTTTGCCGTTAAGGCAAATCGGGGTAGGTGCAAATTGGCAAAAAACAGTAACATGCTAAGTTTTGTCACTCCGCCTCGCTGGTGGGGTGAGAAGTGGCGCGAGGGTTTGTACGCAGGCAACGGCAGAATTGGCGCAAACGTCTACGGCGGAGCAACGGAAGAACGAGTGCTTATCAACGATTCATCGCTGTACCGCATGGGGCGTACAACCGTGGTGCCCGACGTTTCCGAAGTCATGCCCGAAGTTGTCAACCTTGTCAACGACGGGGAATTTCTGCGTGCGCAAAAGGTGATCCCCGACGCCCTTGCTGCCAAAAACTTCCGTCCGCAGGCGGAATACCCCTTGCCGCTTGCCGAACTGAACCTGCACCTGAGACATAATGCGACGACGTCGGGCTACCGCCGTGTGCTTGACATGGAACGCGGCGTTGCAACAGTTTCGTACAACGTGGGCGGCACAAAGTTTGTGCGTGATTTGTTTGTTTCGCGCACCGACGACGCCGTGGTGTACAGGCTCAGTAAAAACGGCAACGGCGCAATTTCCTGCACGCTGACCGTCGAACTTCCGCACAGGGTAAACGCACGCACTTACGAAGGCGTATGCGAAATGCCTGACGGCGTGACGGTGACCTACGACAAGCAATTCGTTTGCTTTGCCGCACGCAACGACGACACCGGCGCGGACTACGGAATGGTGTGCAAAATTTCTCCCCTTGGCGGAACGATGCGCGCCGAAACCGACAGGCTGCTTATCAACAACGCGCAGCAGGTGCTGATTGTCGTCAAAACCTTTGTCGGATCGCGCGACAAAAAATTTGCCGAGCTTAAAATTGAACTTGCCTCTATGCGCGACGGCTTTGAAAAAATGCTCAAGGAACACGCCGCCGTGCATGCGAAACTTTTCAACAGTGCGCTTGTCAGGCTGAATGACGGCGCGGACAAAAACGTCGAAGAACTGCTTGCCGAAGCGGAATGCGGTCATTTGTCACCCGAACTTTGCGAAAAACTGTACAAGTTTGCCCGTTACCTGTTTGTGTGCGGTACATGCGACGACGGCAGATTGTTTACCCCGACGGGACTCTGGAACGGCAGTTACAAGCCGTACCGCAGTTTTCTGACCTTCGACGGGCAAATGCAGACAAGTTACCTGTTTGCGTTGCAGGGTAACATGTATCAGGGTCTTGACAAAACTTTCGACAATTTCGACAAGTTTGTCGGCGATTACAAAAACAACGCGCAACGCATATTCAACTGCCGCGGCGTGGTAGTACCCGTGGTGCAAGCCCCGAAAACCGGGCGACTTGGCACAACAGACGTGTTCGGCGTACACTTTTCGGGCGCGGCGGCGTGGCTGTGCAATTTCTATTACCGCTACGTAAAAGTAAGCGGAAACACGCGCTTTTTACGCAGTAAACTGCTGCCGTTCATGAAGGAAGTTGCGCTGTTTTACATCGACTTTGTGCGCGTCAATGACGACGGCAATGCTGAAATCGTGCCTTCGCCCTTGCCTATGCGCCTCGGTGACGGCTACAAACTCGACGGCAGACCGATAGTTGCCAAAAACAGCATACTGGACTTTGAGTTGTGCCGCGACCTTCTGGCAAACCTTATCGAAGCCTGTCAAACTCTCGGCGTCAAAGTCGACGACCGTTGGCAAAAACTGCTGTCTGCCCTGCCGAAACCGCAAACAGGCAGCGACGGCGCAATGAAGGAATTTGTCAACAGCATAATCGGCGTGGACTATACCGGCGTTTCCAACGGCACGCTGTATTCCGCTTACTTCGGACAAGGCGTAAACCTGCTTGCCGACGAGGACGAAACGTCCCTTTATAAGCGTACAGCCGACCGCAAGCGCAGTAATCCCGCCGCTCAGAACAGTTTCAACACGGCAGTGCTTGCCTCTGTTTACGCGCGTCTGGGCTTGGCCGACGAAACCGTTGCGGCATTGTGTGACGTGGTGCGCGGCACTGTCACAAACAACCTTGTAATGCTTGACAAGGATTGGCGCGGCATGGGTGTGTGCGGCAGCGGGGTGTGGAGCCCCGTGCAACTTACAAGCAATCTTGTGTTTGCAAACGCCGTACAGCAGATGTTGCTGTATTGTTGCGGCAACTACGTAAACGTGTTTCCTGCCGTCCCGAGTGACTGGCATTACGTCGAATTCCGCGACATGGCGTGCGACAACGGCGTTACCGTGTCGGCAATCAGGGACGACTACAAGGGACAATTCAAAGTGTCTGTAAGCGGCAAAAAGGACTTCGTAGTAAAACTGCAACTTCCTGCATTTGTGCGCAAACCGGTTAAGTGCAACATTGACGAAAAGCCCGAAGGCAACTGTTTCGAACTTAAACTGCAAGGCAGCAAGGCTGTCGAACTGACGTACAAAATTCCGCAGATAAAAAGGAAAAACAAATGACGAAAAGACAAATCGAAAATTCGCTCGACTACAAAACATACGGTCGCACGATAAAAACTTTGGTTGCAATGTGGGCGGTTTTTGCCGTGCTGGTTCTGTTTGTAATGGCGTTTGTGCTTATGCCCACGACAAATGTCGGCGTTGTGTTTCTGTATGCGGCTACGGTGTCTGTCGGCGTGGGCATCCTGGCAATTTCGGGACCTGTAATTTACTGCATTGTCAAGCGTGCGCGTATGCTGAAAAATATCGACGAGTACAAGGTGTACTCGGCTGTACTGGACAAACCGCATGTGTATCGCGGAAGCGTGCGCTACGAGGTGTGTCTGCCCTATGACGACAGCAAAGACATCACGTTGAACACCCCGTATATGTTTGGCAGCGGCATGTTTGCCGTCAATCTTGTGGACGACTACAACAACAAAAAGGTAAATCTTGCCTACAACGGCAAAACGGGCGTGTTGGTAGTGCTCGGGCTTGCGGACGAACCGCTTGTCGAGCCTGCCGACACTTCGGAAATAGAGTAAAGAAGGAGTTGAAGAAAACATGCAAAAGCAACAATTACTTTACGAAGGCAAAACCAAGCGCATGTGGCAGACGGACGACCCGAAACTGGCAATTGCCGAGTTCAGCGACGACGCCATGATGTACCATGCAAAAAAGAAGCAGTATTTTGAGGGAAAGGGCGCGTATTGCAACAAAATAAACGCCATTCTGATGCAAAACCTCGAGGAAAACAACATTGCAACGCACTTTGTTTCGCTTAACGACGACAACAGCAGCGTTGTGCGCCGCGCCGAAATGATACCCGTGGAAGTGGTTGTGCGCAACTACGCCGCAGGCAGCATTGTTGACAGACTGGGTCTTCCCTACCACAGCAAACTGCGTTTTCCCGTGCTGGAGTTCTGCTACAAAAACGACCAACTCGGCGACCCGGTAATCAACGAATATCATGCGTTGACGCTGGGGCTTTGCGACCGCGAGGAAATGAGCTTTATGTGCTACTGCGCCACCAGGGTCAACAAAGTGCTTAACGACCTTATGAAACCGCTGGGCATTGTGGTTGCCGACTTCAAGCTGGAATTCGGACGTGTTGGCACGGGACTTGTGATTGCAGACGAGATTACCCCAAACGTGGCGCGTTTCTGGGACGAAAACACTCTTAATCGCTTTGACGACAACGGCACCAGCCCACAAAAAGAGTACGAAGTCATTCTTGCAAAGTTGCAGGGTAATTTGCAGTAATCCTTGCGTGTAACAAGGTTATTTATTGGAAAAGGTCTTTTATGAAATGTATGTATTGTGGCTGTGAAGACAGCAAAGTAATCGACAGTCGTTCCACCGACGACGGGCGCAGTATTCGCCGCAGACGTGAATGTGTACAATGCGGTAAGCGTTTTACCACATTCGAAACAATCGAAATTTCACCGTTTCTGATTGTCAAACGTGACGGCACGCGCCAGCTTTACGACCGAAGTAAACTTAAAAACGGCATTTTGCGCAGTTGCGAAAAACGTCCCATCAGCATGGCGCAGATCGACAAAATTGTTGACAACATCGAAAAAACGCTGTACAACAGCCTGGAAGAAGAGGTGACATCGCAAAAAATCGGCGACCTTGTAATGGACGAGTTGAAGCAACTTGACGAGGTTGCGTACATTCGGTTTGCTGCGGTTTATCGTCAATTCAAGGACAGCGCGACTTTCTTTGAAGAAATGAAAAAACTGTTTGAATCGAAAAAGGTGTAGTTGCAATTCCGTCATCGGCAAAGAGGTTGAAAATGTCTTTACCGATTGCAAAAATTATTGGCGTTCAGTGATGGACAATAGTGTTCCCGTTCGCCGTCACGTTTACAAAAATTATCGGTGGCGGTAGCGGAAAACCTGAAATTGAATGGAGGTTTGTTGTATGAACATTTTTTATTTTTCCGCAGAGGTAGAACCGTTTGCCAAAAGCGGCGGTTTGGGTGACGTTTTGGGTGCGCTTCCCAAGGCGGTTGCCAAACAAAAGGACAACAACGTGTACGTGGTAATGCCTTACTACAAGGATATAATCAAACTGTCCTACAAGGCGCAGATGGAATACCTCGGATATTTTTACACCGACGTTAACTGGCGTCATCAGTACGTGGGCGTGTACAAACTCGTGCGCGACAACGTAAACTACATATTTTTGGACAACGAGTATTATTTTCAGGGACCGATGTACTGTTTTGCCGACAACGAGCGTTTTGCCTACTTCTGCAAGGCGGCGTTGGACCTTGTTGGCTGGCTGGGTGTAAAAGCGGACATTTTGCACTGCAACGACTGGTCTACGGGTTACATTCCCGTGCTTAAACACGCTTTTTACGGCGCGTGCGACAGTGTGTCGGGCGCAAAGACAGTGTACACCATTCACAATCTGAAGTATCAGGGGTGGATGAGCGTCGAATTTATGAAGGACCTGACGGGGCTGCCCGACTGGTACTTTACAGACGACAGACTGCTTGCCTCCGGCGGTGTAAACCTGATGAAGGGCGCAATGATTTTTGCCGATGCCGTGACGACAGTATCCGACACCTACGCCAAGGAAATTGCCACGCCGGAATACGGCGAAGGGCTTGACGGCGTTGTGCGCAGCATTGCTTACAAGATGAGCGGCATAATAAACGGCGTGGATTACACGGTGTACAACCCGGCGCACGACGAACTGATTGACGTAACCTACAATCGCGTAACCTACAAAAAGGGCAAAAACGCCAACAAAGTTGCCTTGCAACGCACGCTGGGACTTCCTCAGCGCGAGGACGTGCCGATGTTTGCGTTTGTCAGCCGCATGGTGGACCAAAAAGGACTTGACCTGTTGCTGCCCGTGACGGAAGACCTGTTGCAACATGACATTCAGATAGTGGTGCTCGGTACGGGCGAACTGCGCTACGAACATGCCTTCAAGGAAATTGCTTCACGCCATCCCGACAGGATGTCGGCTTGTATATTCTTCGACAACACTCTTGCGCACAGGGTTTACGCGGCGGCGGACTTTGTGTTGTTGCCCAGTCTCTTCGAGCCGTGCGGACTTACGCAACTTATTGCGCTCAAGTACGGCGCAGTGCCCATAGTGCGCGAAACGGGCGGACTTGTGGACACGGTCAAAAGTTACAACGAAGAGACGGGCGAGGGCAACGGCTTCAGTTTTGCGCCGCTCAGCTCGGCAGACCTCGAATACACGATAAACCGCGCGATAGATTTTTACTACAATCGCAACAAGATTTACCGCACGATTCAACGCTTCGGCATGGGACAGGATTTCAGTTGGAAGGAAAGCAGCGCAAGATACATTACGCTGTATCGCAACCTCGCTCGTAACTGATTTTTGCATACGTATATGAAAATTTGTGTATTTTCCGACTTCCACGGCGACGTTGAAGCGGTGGAAGAAGCGGTACGCATTGCAGGAAAATTGCACCCCGACAAGGTTGTCGTGTGCGGCGATATTTTCGGCAGTAACGAAGGCTCGCAACGCAAAATTGCCTGTTTGCTCGGTCAAATCGACAGCGTGTTGTACCTTGTGCGCGGCAACAACGATTACCTGTGGCAGGGTGTACATTTGCCGACAAGCCTTGACGACAACGCCGTGATGTACCACTTCGGGCGCACTCTGTACTTTACCCACGGTGACCGTTTCAATGCACTTCGTATGCCGCCGCTTATCGGCAGTGGCGACGTGCTTGTGCACGGTCACACGCACATCGGGCGCATACGCGTGGTTGACGGCGTAATTGTTGCAAACGTCGGCAGTATGGCTTTGCCGCGCGACGGCATTGCCGATTACATGGTGCTTGACGAGACGGGCATTGCGTTGTTCGATTTGCATGGCAACCGGTTGCAAAGTTACAAGTGGTGACGTTGCTGAGACTCGCATCTTGCGACAAAATAAAGTTGGTAGAATTGTCGCGTAATGCAGTAACGACGTAATGATACACCGGAGAAGATTTGAATTTTTGTCGCAAAACGTTATTCAAAGCAGAACTAAATAACAAAAAAAGGAAGCAGCCCGACTTTGCTTCCTTTTTTTGTATGGATACAAGTGATGTTTTTATATGCGTGCGCATCGTCTACGACTTTTATCGAAAAGGCATGCTTGCAGGCGAGCGGAGCCCTTACGGGGGAGCACGGAGCGTGCACCTACTAAAACAAAGAAACTTCCGTTAGTTGTTTAGTAGGAAAAACAAAATGATTTACGCGACAAAGTGAAATTTCGACTGCGCCTATGGCTTTGTTCAACATGACGTAGAAGTATGGCTGTTAAAAACGGAAAGATAATTATGAATATTAAAATCAACCTTATGAAAAATGAATTTAATAAAAAATAACGGTCTGTAAGAAAACTTACAAACCGTTAAACGTATGTCACTCGGACAAAATCTCGTTTTTAAGGCACCTTTCGGGAGTGTGTCGGACGATAAGTACTTTTTGCTACCTTGTGTAAATAAAAAAAAGACCACTACCCATTTTATTGGATAGTGGTCTTCGCTTAAATATTTCGTGAATATCGATTCCGCATTTGAATTGTCGATATCGTGTTTTCCTTCGACTTTTATACAGTCGATTAAAGGGTTACTTTACGTCAGTCAACAGCTTGTCCAGCGGGATTCTCTCCGGGTATTTTCCTTCGGTCAGAATATCGCTTAAATATTTGTTGTCCAGAATCATATCATCCCGGATAAGTTGCCAGTTTGCCTTTTTCCTGAAAAACACTTTGAAGATCAGAAAATTCATAATCGCCCCGATTACCGGCGTGGTCATGCCGAAAGCCTCTGTATGAGAGAAATGGCACCCGGTCTCTGTTCGCTTTCCTTCAAAAGTAATAAAAGCTGTCTTCTTGTCACTTTGGAAGACTATGCGGAAGTGGTTTTCATCCTGCTCGCATTCCGTAATTGTACCGGTCACATCGTAGTCCAGTCCCATGACAATCTCGCGGAAGCGAACCTTGCTTCCTGCATGATAGTCCCCGTTATAGAGATTACATTCGATGTGGTAGGGACTCCATTTCACAAACTCTTCCTCAAAGTTAGCAACCCATGCCTCCAATTTCTCATAGGGCGCAGGGATCTCAATCTGTTCTGTAAGAATAACCATTATCAGTTTCTCCTATTCTGTTAAAGCGGCATCGGCACCCCGGCAATCTCAAGGATTACGACAATAGCAATCGCAAACGCCGCAAATCCAATGACCTCTGTCTCTTTTGATTTCGTTTTGTCTGCTTCGCAGCTAATTCTATTATAGCATATTTTTACCGACTTTTCAACAATTTTAGCATCCGGACTAAATAAAAAAAGACCACTACCCTCTTTATTGGATAGTGGTCTTCGCTTTATATGGTTTCGTGGATATCGACTCCGCATTTGAATTGGAACTCGATATCGTATTTTCCTTCGACCTTTATGCCGTCGGTTAAAAATGGGCGAAAATGCCCCTGAAAATGCAAAAATGATGGTCTATAAGAAAAGACTTATAGACCATCATACTTGGTAGAGACAGTAGGACTCGAACCTACGACCTCTCGCATGTGAAGCGAGCGCTCTAACCAACTGAGCTATGCCTCCGTAACTTGCTAAAATATTGTAACGCATTTTGCGGCATTTGGCAAGAGTTTTTGTGTAATTTTTTCGCGCGAATTTCTTCTGGATGTTACATTCTGTGTTGTTGTCGTAAATCTGAAAAATAATCGAATTGTTACAAACGACAATTACGTCTGATTTTTCAAACAATTGTTGACATGGCAGAATAAAAATGTTACCATAGACATGCAAAATAGTTTGTTTAGTCTGCAAAATGATTTTTATTAACAACGTCATTTTACCACTAAAAGTAAATAGGGTTAATTTCGCCATCACTAACAACCTTGGGGATGTCCT
>UMHM01095653.1_pt1 | contig 12169 bp, 9 predicted proteins | sample 1965501 | NCBI WGS metagenome assembly UMHM01 (sample SAMEA4836095, study PRJEB28245) | human gut metagenome | biome: gut microbiome; material: fecal sample | place: Denmark | collected 2008
TCTCTCCTTGCTGAGCGGGGACTTCGGTCCGTTTCGCCTGTTCGACTACGTCACGTTCCGCGCCGGGGGCGCCGCGCTTACCGCATTTCTGCTGGTCGTGCTCCTCGGGGGATTCACCGCGCGGCAGCTGCGGCGGCTCAACGCGCAGGCCGCCAGCCGCCTCGAAGGGCTCGTCCCGCCGGAATTCATCGACAAGGAGAAGAACCGTACCCCCTGTATGGGCGGAATCCTGCTGATCGGCGCGATTCTGGTCACCGCGCTGCTCTGGAACGTCATGACCAATCCCATCTCCATTACGCTGGTGGTCGCCACCGCCGCCTTCAGTCTGATCGGTTTTGTCGACGACTTCATGAAGGTGGTTTACAAGCGGCGCGACGGCATTCCGGGCCGGGCCAAGCTCGCCGGACAGTTCCTCGTCGCCGGACTCGCCGTATGGAGTCTGAGCCGCATCCCCGAGCTTCAGACGCTGATGCGGCAGCTGATGGTGCCGTTCCTCAAGGAGCCGGTCTACACCGGGTTCTGGACTCTGCCCTTCGCCGTCGTCGTGATCGTCGGGGCCTCCAACGCCGTCAATCTGACCGACGGCAAGGACGGGCTGGCCACCGGCTGCACGATCTTCTGCACGCTCACTTACGCGGCGTTCGCCTACCTCATGGGCCACCGGATCTTTGCCGGCCACCTCAACATTCCCTACATCATGGGCGCGGAGGAAGCGATGGTTTTCGCCGCCGCCGTCTGCGGGGCGTGCATCGGCTTCCTCTGGCACAACTGCCATCCCGCCTCGATGTTTATGGGGGACACCGGCAGCCTCGCCCTCGGCGGCGCGGTTGGCATGCTCGCGGTGATCGTCCGGCAGGAACTGCTGCTCATTCTGGTCGGCGGCGTCTATGTGATGGAGGCGGTTTCGGTCATCCTTCAGGTCGCCTCCTTCCGGCTGACCGGGAAGCGGATCTTCCTCTGCGCTCCGATTCACCATCACTTCGAACGCAAAGGGTGGACTGAGACGCAGATCGTCGTCCGGTTCTGGATCCTCGCCGGCGTCTTCTCCCTGATGGCGCTCGCCACGCTGAAATTGCGTTGACGCGGGGGAATTCCCGCCGGTCCGCTTGAAAACAGGTCGACCATCGTGTATCTTATTGCGAAACATGGATGGAAACCCTGAGGCGGAGGAGGAGCTTGCCGGCGCAATGCAGACGATTCAGGAACGGATCAAGATACATGACCGTCACCAGTTTGAGATCAAACATGTTTATCCGCTGAGCTCGCAGAACGGGCGGGCGCTGCGTTATACGGTGGAGCTTTATCTCTTCATTCCGCAGAGTCTGGACATCAATCCGGAGAGCCGCCGCAAGGAGGAGTTCTACCGCGATCTTCAGTCGCGGATCCGCTGGCAGACTCCCGTCTGCCTTCTGGAGTCGCTTCTGTGCTCCGAAGAATCGATTCTTGCCCGCCTTCGGGCGCGGATGAGCGAGTTGGGACGGCGCCCGGATGATCCGAAGGTGCAGGAGCGGTTTGTCGATACGCTCAAACTTTGCTGTTCGATCGTCAAGAGCGCATTGCGCGACGAGATTGAATTCTGCTGTGATTCCTGCCTTACGGGCGAACGGATCGACCGGCTGGAAAACAATACGCAGGAGCTGCTGAGCCGGTTCCGTGGGTTGCGTCCGTTGCTTCAGGTTCCCCATCTTGATCCGCGCTATGCCGAGATTTACGACTTCGGCGATGAGTACATCAGTCTGGTGGCGGAGTACTATTTCGCCTCGCTGGCGGAGTCCCTCTCCGACACCGGGGAGATCTCCCGGAAATTGCGCAAGGCGGTGCTCCGGCTGGCCGCAGGTGAGGCGCACTACCGTCGGAAGCGCGGATTTTCTTCGGTCATCTCCGAAAGCGATTCCAATGAGGCTGCCATCTACCGGATGCGGGTTCTCAAGAAGATCATGGGCAGCATTCTCTATCTGCGCACCAGCCGGAGCGCAGACGGCCGGTTTGCCGAGGAGCTGCTGACTTCGCTCTCCGCGGGAGTGGCGATGTTTCTGGCGCTGATGCTTTCGCTGCTCGGGCGGCACCTTGTCGCCGATGTCACCGCCTGGTTCGTGGCGATCGCGGTGATCTGCTACATCGTCCGCGATCGGATCAAAGACAGCTGTCGGTTCCGGTTCGTCGGCTGGGCGCGGAGGTTCTTCTTCGATTACAGCACCCGGATCAGCGATGCGCACGGTCGCCGGGTCGGCACGAGCAAGGAGCTGTTCAGCTTCATCCGGGAGTCGGCATTGCCGCCGGAGGTCGCGAAACTGCGGGCGAGAAGCCTGGTTGTGGAGCTGGCCAACGCTCCGGGGGAGAACATCGCCTATTACAAGAAGAAGATCGTGCTGCGCGCCGCCTCCAGTCCGTCTGGTGAGGAATACAACGGCGTCGTGGATATTGTCCGGATGAGCATCCGGCATCTGCTCGACCGGATGGATGACCCGATACGGTCGCTGCTGCTGCCGCAATCCGGGGGAGTCCGCCGGGTGAACGGGCACCGCGTCTACCACCTGAATCTGGTTCTCCGCTATGCTGCGGAAGGAAATCCGGAGGAGTATCGCAAATTCCGGCTGATCCTCGACCAGAACGGCATCGTTCGGATCGAGCAGTGATTTTGCCGGAAGAAATCGCCGAAAAAATCCTTCACCACCCTTGTTTTCTTTTCAAAAGAGTTTACATTGACTTAACCCCCCTCGGGGGTCAGGAGGTAAATTCATGCTTTGCGACAATTGTAAAAAGAACGAAGCGACGATTCATATCAAAGAGGTGCACGACGGCAAGGTGGTGGCCTCCAACCTCTGTGCGGACTGCGCACGGGAGAAGGAGGAGAAGGGCGAACTCGGTTCGCTCGGATTCAACTTGGCGGAAGTGCTGTTCAATCTTGGGAAACTGACTGAATCGGTGCAGGCGGCGCAGGAGGATCCGACGCCGGAGCCCGCCGCCGATTCCGGGCCGGTTTGTCCCGGCTGCGGCTGGAATCTGGAACGGGTCCGGGAGTCCGGCGGCCGGCTTGGCTGTCCGGATTGCTACCGGACATTTGCGCCGATGATCGCCGATGCGCTCACCCGGGTGCAGCGTGGACCGGTCCACCTCGGTAAGCGCCCGCAGTCAGCGGGACCGGGAAATCGGGCTGCGCTGCAGTTCGAAATCGACAAGCTGCGCCGGGAGCTCGACGGACACGTTCAGCGTGAGGAGTACGAGGAGGCGGCGGTCTGCCGGGATCGGATCGCCCAGTTGAAAGCGGAACTGGAAGCGCGGCCGGAGCCGTCCGGAACCGGCAGAGAGGAGGGAGGCGGCGATGAATGATTCGATCGATCAACTGCTCCGCAGTCCGGTCAGCTTTCTTGCCGATTCCGGGCCGGAGGAGGATATTGCGCTGAGCAGTCGCATCCGGCTGGCGCGCAATCTGGCGGGGCGGCCGTTTCCCGCGGCGGCCTCTCTGGAGTCGCGGCAGGAGGTGTGCGAACTGGTCTCGCAGGCGGCGGCCGGGTCCGGCGTCCTGGGGTGTCCGGATTGCTACCGCTTCGATCCGGCGGAGATGTCGCCGCTCGACCGGGAGATCCTCTTCGAGCGGCGGCTTGCCAGTCGCGACTTTCTCGAGCGGGATGGCGGCACCCGGCTGCTGGTTCGCTCCGACGAATCCAGTTCGATCATGATCAACGAGGAGGATCAGCTGCGGATTCAGACGCTGCGCCCGGGGTTCCAGCTTGACGAGGTGTGGCGGGTGATCAATGAGCTGGATGATGAGTTGAGTTCCAAGCTGGACTATGCGTTTGACGATAAGCTTGGTTACCTCACCAGCTGCCCGACCAACGTAGGGACCGGAATGCGGGCGTCGGTGATGCTGCATCTGCCGGGGCTGGTGCTGTCCGGCCAGATCGGGCCGACGATTCAGGGAGTGTCCAAGCTCAATCTGGCGGTGCGCGGCATCTTCGGCGAGGGGACTGACAATCGCGGCAACCTCTTTCAGGTTTCCAACCAGTCAACGCTCGGCGAGAGCGAGACGCAGATCATCGAACGGCTCAATACGGTGATCAGCCAGCTGATCGCCCAGGAGAAGATCGCCCGTCAGCAGCTGATTCTGCGTGATCGGTTTGCGCTGCTCGATCATGTGGGGCGTTCCTACGGAATTCTCCGGCACGCGTACCGGATCACCACGGAAGAGGCGCTCAATTCGCTCTCCGGTCTCCGGATCGGCGTCGATCTCGGAATGTTCAATACGGTGGACATCAAGCTGGTGAACGAGCTGTTTCTCGCGATCAATCCGGCCCACCTGCAGAAGCGGGCCGGCAAGGAGCTTTCCGCGCCGGAACGGGACATCTGCCGCGCGGCGCTCTGCCGGGACAAGCTCAAAGGAATCTCCGCCGTCTGACGGCCGGGAAATTCAAACGCTCCGACTCCTCTTCTCAGCGGGAGCCGGAGCGGCTGTCTTGCGGAAAGTTCCAATTGCGGATCACTGCTTTTTCTTTGCTTCTTCGGCGGCTTTTTTCGCTTTGGCGTCGGCAGTTTGCTTATCTTTGCGGGTCTTGTTGATGAGCTGCTTGAGCGCGCCCCGGTTGGAGGCGTAGGGGTAGCGCTTCTGGGCGCTGAGGAGGATGTTCAACCGTTTGTTGAGATTCTTTTCCTGTTTCGCCCGGTTCATTGCTCCGGTGACAGCGACCGCCTGCTGTGTGGTAATCATCTTGTCCAGCGCGGCCATATTGGAGGCTTTCGGATATTTTTTTCTGGCGTTCAGCAGCATGTTGATCCGGTTGTCCAGATTCTTGTTCCGGCGGGCCTGGTTCATCACGTTGGTCACGGAGCGCGCCTGCTGATCGGCGATTTTCTTCTCTTTGGCCAGCTGCTCCTGACGGGCTTTCCAAAGTTTTTGCTGTTCCGCCTGAAGAGTGTGAAGTTTCTCCAGTTCCTCCTTCAGGAGTTCGCGGTCTTCCGCAGAGAGCTCCTCTTCGGTCAGACGGCAGCTGCCGTCGCGATGGACGATTTCGATGCCGCGCCAGGTGATGTCGATCACTTCGACGTCGCGATAACCGCCGAGTCTTTCATATCTCGCCGCAAACAATGAGCTGCTGAACAAGATCAGCACTGCGGCAACACCGGAAATGCTTCTGTATCTCATGGTGTTTCCCTGAACTGGAAATGATTTGTCTGTCGTTACGTTCTTATTAATATACGTTTCAAGAGGCTTTTTTGCAAGAGCTTCACCGGAAGTTGCCTGTCGTTTTGTCGGACAGAGAATTGAATCTTTGTTGAACTTTAAAGTTCATTCATTTAAAAAAGTTCATTTTTCTTTCTGAATTCTCTTGACATTGCCGGGTAAATCTGGTATAATTAAGAGAGATGAACGGTGAACTTTTCAGCTGATGGAAGGAATCATGGCGGATTATTCGATACGTGACATTGCGCGAATGGCCGGCGTGTCGGTGGGGACTGTGAGTCGGATCCTGAACAATGCCGACAACGTCAGCGATGAGATCCGCCGGCGGACGCTCGACGTGATCCGGCAGGTGAACTACCGGGCCGGTCGGCGCGGCCGGCGGCGGGAACATCTGCCGGAGCGTGTCCCTGCTGGAACCGGTCGCAGAATCCGGACGATTGCGATGCTTTCGCCGGGCATGTCTTCCGCGTGGAAGGGGAACGAGTTGTGGACCACGTTCCTTTCCGGCATTGAACGTGCCTGCGGGGAGCGCGGCGCCCGTCTCGCCATCTACATGGCGGATATGGAGCCGGAGGAGATCGTGCGGGAGATTTCCGCCGGGGCCGACGGTGTGCTCATCAAGACCAATCAGGAGATGCCTTCCTACGTTGATGAACTGATTTCCCGGCTTCCCTGCGTGGGATTCGGGGCGATTCCAACCGGTGGAGCATATCCGCAGGTGGTGCTGGACAATCACGCCGGCGGCGCGATTGCCACCCGGGAACTTCTTCAGATGGGGCACCGCCGGATCGCCTTTCTGAATCATGAGGCGCTCAACAGCATTTTCATCGCCCGCTCCAACGGATATATGGAAGTGATGAAGAGCGCCGGGCTGTTTCACGGAGAATATCTTCTGGAACTTCAACTCTCCGAATACCACAGCGTTACTTCTCCGGAGGCGGCGCCGCCGGATCTTTCCGGTGCTCTCGACCGGCTTCTGGCATTGCCCGAACCGCCGACCGCGGTGGTGGTGGTCAATGACTGGGGGGCGTTCGGACTGCTGCGCGCCTGCCGGGCGAGGGGAGTCCGGGTGCCGGAAGATCTCAGCATCATCGGGATGGATGACTCCGGCAGTTTCCCGACATTGCTGACACCCACTCTCAGTTCGATTGCCATGCCGTTCGATCGGGTGGCCTATTTCGCGTCGTGTACACTCTGCGACCTGATGGACGGGGTCGGCGCACATCAGCGCAACGTGAATTCGATCATTCAGATTGCCGGGGAGTTGAAGAAACGCGGCTCGATCTCTCCCCGTCTGGAACCGTGACGGATGATCTCTCTTTGTGCGGCAGAGCGGGAGGGAAATGTGAAAAGAGCAGATGTCATGTTGAAGCAATTGACCGAGAATATGTCAAAGCGGAGGTGAAAATGACAAGAAGGCAATTTACTTTAATAGAACTTTTAGTAGTTATTGCGATTATCGCCATCCTGGCCGCGATGCTGCTTCCGGCTCTGAGCCGGGCCCGGGAGTCGGCGCGGCAGAGTTCCTGTCTTAACAACATGAAACAGATGGGAACCTTCATCGGTTTGTATGGGTCGGACAACGCCGACTATCCTCCTACTTCGCGACGTGGAGAGTATGGTGTGGGAAAAGTGTTGTATGATGCCGGTTATCTGAATACTTCCGGGTTGAAATTTCTGCGTTGTCCCGGAACCGTCAACAATCGGATTCGCTCCAACGACGGTGCGGTGGAGGTCAATGGGAGCAAGGTGAATTTCGGCATTACGCTTCAACCCAATCTTTTTTTCATGCCGATGGAAGATAAAAGCATGGTGGGGGAGACCCAGTTAAACTTGTTTGACGGTCCGTATTACAAAAAGATTTCCTCATTCCGCACGCCGAGCCGGACGATGGCAATCGGCGAATATTTCAGCACGGGCTGGGATACGGATCCCACCGTAGTTGCCTGGGTGAAATATGTGGAGATGCATGAACCGTCCGGTCTGCTTTTGATCAATGCGAAACTTGCTGCGACACATGATGGAATTGCAAAAAACATGCTCTATATCGGAGGAAATGCGTCGAAATTCCGGTTAAGTCCCAACCGCAGCGAGGTTGCGACAAAAGAGTTGTGGGGAACAAAAAATAATATCTGATTTCAGACCATGATCAATGAGGTTTTTATGAAAGCAAACTGGACAATTTTCATGACGATGGGGCTCTGTGCCGCGGTGTCCGCAACGCAGATCGGGAATCCGGAGAAGTATACCTTCCGCGCCTCGGACAACGGCAGTGACGTGAAGGCGTTCATCCCTTCGGTGGAAAAGGGTCAGATCCTCACCTGCAACTTCACCGATCAGTCGGACGCCGACAACTACATGTTTGTCGATTTCGGCAGTTTCCCGCTCGCAGACTACCTGCCGGGCGGCTATCTCGAGGTCGATTCCGAGATCGACAATCCGATTCTGCGCATGAGTCTCTGCGTCGCCGATCCGGCGCGCTTCTGGCCGACCCGGGTGGTGCTCAACGGCGAAATGCCGCTCAAAGCCGGGCGCAGCAAGGTCCGTTTCTACCTGGATGAACTGCCCGACAAGGCGAAGGAGAACTCGAACTATCATCTCTTTCTCTTCCTGCACGACATGGGCGGAAAATCCCGGGGGAAGGCGACGCTTCGCGTGTTCAACACCCGGTTTGTGAAGAGCGGTCCGGGCTGGGAAAAGGAGAAGAGCGATGCCTACCGCGCGCAGTACAACTGGCGGAAGTTCCCGGAACTCGGGAAATATTATCGCGGCAAATACGACCGGCTCCTCCCCGCCGCGGCGGTGACCGGCAATCCGTTTATTGAAACCATTTCGCTCAACGGTGAGTTCGACAAGAGCTACGCCGGAGATCTGACCTGGAACTACGGACAGTTGCTCAACGATACTCCCGCCCGGCCCGGTTCTCCTCTGGCGGGGGCGAAAAAGGTACGGGTTCCGGAGCAGGAAACCCCCGACCAGCCCGGCGGCCATTACTGGTACAAGCGCGATTTCGATCTGCGGAAACCGGCTGCCGGCCGGGTCTATCTGCAGATCAAAGATCTGGCGGATACGGCGGAACTTTACATCAACGGCGAACGGGTCGGCACAATCACCTGTGCCCGGCGCCGCAACGACTGGATTCTCACCAACAGCTCCCGGCAGACCCAGCTCTGGGGGAAACCGGCGCGCGAGATGATGAAGTTCCAGCACTTCGAACGGTGCGGCATCGCGTTTCCTTTCGACGAAAAGGCGATTCCCGACGAGGATGTGCTGCTGCTGCCGATCCTGACCGGGAAATATCCGTGGAACTACGTCTACGACATCACCGATCTGGTGAAGGCGGGACGCAACACTCTGGCGGTCCGTCTCTACAACAATCCGGTGCGCGGCTACTGGATCTTCCGCAACGGAGAGGCGCGTCATCACAAGGGCGTGGCCGGAATTTTCGGCGACGTCAACCTCTATGTGGAACCGGCCTCGGCGTTTCTCGCCCTGAATCCGGTCGCCGCCGGGAAGGTGGCTGAAGACGGTACCGTGGTGCGGACCATCTCCGGCAAGGTGCGGCCCGGCACGGCGGCGGTCTCCGCGGACGGGCACGGCCTCCGTGGAGACGCGGTTCCGGACAGCGAGGGAAATTTCTCCATTCCGCTGACGCTGCCGGCGAATTTCGACCGCTACCGCTTCTCGGTGAACGCGAAGGACAAAGAGGGGCGGGTGTTTGACGCGCAGAATGTCGAATTCAACGGTTCGGTGATCGAGTTCCGCAACGACAAGCTGTTCGTCAACGGCGATCCCTTCCTGATCCGCGGTGTCAACGGCGACCTCGGCATCGAGTGGGAGAACGACCGGACCCAGACCCGCCGCCGCTGGCTGAACCGTCTGACGTTCTTCAAGAACCTCGGCTTCAACGCTCTCCGTCTGGAGGGATGCACGGCCGAACAGATCGACGATGCCCTGCAGGCCGGAATCATGGTCGTGCCGGTCTACGCCTCCGGCTCCTGCAACACCACCGAGGTGGCGCTGGGGAATCTGGACAAGCCGGATTTCCAGTTCATCACCGATCCGCACGAGGAGATGGCGCGTCAGCTGAATCACTGCCCGAACATCCTCTTCTGGAACTCCGGCAACGAGAACCATCCCACTGCCGGTTACAATGACAAGGTGCTGATGGATCGCTATCTTGCCGTTGCCCGCGAACGGCTGCGCGGCGCCGACCCCGACCGGCGTCCGGTTACCTACGCCAATCTGGACACCTTCGGCAACTTCTGGTTCTTCACCGCCGGGCAGGATGTGCTCGGGTACAACAGCTACCAGTTCATTCCGGAATTCAAGACGCTTGCCGCCAACATCTACCAGCGCACGAAAATGCCGATCGTCTTCTGCGAGTGGGGATTTACGGAAAATCAGACCAAGGGAACCCGCTACCGCAACGAGAATGTGGAAAAGTGGGAACGAGAGATGCGGGAGAAACTCTCCCTGATGCGGCAGTGCCCCGGCGTGGTCGGCGGTTTCCTTTTTCCGCACCACGGCGAACTTGAAGATGTCCGCGGCCGCGAGTTTCTGCAGGAGATCATGGCGCCGTTCAAGCTCACCTGCGAGAACGATTCAATCAAGTTTGAAAATCAGGACGTCGCGCCGTTGCGCAAGGTGAGTCTGCTGCTGGTCTCGCCCGACAACGTCATCAGCTCCGAGTGGGCCGATGAGCTCAAACCGGGCCGTTCGCTGCGGGTCGCCTTCCCGACGGATGCGAAGAAGAACGACGCTCTGCGGCTGGAGATCCGCTTCGAGACGCATCGCGGGCTGAACCACAGTTACACCAAAATGGTGAACCGGATTCCGGGCAACCGATAAGAGAAAGGGTAAATCAATGAAACAGTTCTGTATTCTGCTGGCGTTTTGCGCCGTCGTCGGCGCGGCGGCCGGGGAGTTCTACCGGCTCGACCTGAACAAACTTGAACCCGGCACCGTGCTGGTGCAAACCGACGCCGCGGGGAAGATGCGTGCACTCCGCCCGACCTGGGGCATGTGGCCGCGCACGCCGGATTCGGTCGGCGCGAAGGTAATCGAGCGCGACGGCGCAAAAGTGCTGGAAATTGAAAAGGGATTTCAGGTCAATGCCGGCGAATGGAATGCCGGTGTGAGCGATGCTCAGCAGAGCGTCGCCTACTGCCGTGTCACGTTTCTGCTGCCGGAACTCTCCGGCAAGGGGCTGGCGGGCACGCTCCGGCTGCAGCAGGTCAACAACCGTACCGCTGCGTTCATCGGCTTCGAACCGAAAGGGGAGATGTTCGATGTGCTGGTCAGCAACGGAGACGGCAACGGCAAGGTGGTCTGGCAGAAGATCGGCCGGGTCGAACCGAACAAATGGTTCACCGTCGACATTAAAATGGATTTCAACGGCAAAACCTGCGACGTCGCGCTCGACGGCGGCGAATGGCAGACCGGAAAGAAGTTCCGTCACGCGTCGAGCTGGGAGGGCACGATGTGGGCGCGGGGATTGAACGCGCGCGACTACCGCTATGACATCGAAGCAGGCAAGAGCCCGGTACTGGTGCGTGATATCGTCTTCAGCTCCGACCCGATCGGCAGATAGGAGGTGAGGTTTCGATGAATCCGAATTCCGGTTCGCTCCGCCGTTTTCTGGAGGAGAGCCCGTTTCCGGACTATCTGGAACGGTGCTGGAACGGGCGGTATTATCTGAATTTTCCGGTGGAATCCGGAAAATCCACCTACGATCCCGGCGGCGTGTGCGCTCATGTGCTCTACTATCTGGTCTACACCGGGGTGCTCGGAATCTCCCGGGTGCCGCGCGGAAGAGCGGCGCAGCTGGCGGAATGGCTCGCTACGCAGGTGCGCGAGGACGGCTACTGCCTGACGGAAGATGGATTCACCGATCACCCCGCCTACGCCTCCACGCTCGGAGATGCCCTGGGAGCCGCTCTCTTTCATGCCGGGAAAATCGGGCTTGTTGGCGAGGCGAAGGAGCGTGTCCTCGCCGCGCTGACCCGGCTGGCGGAGCGCCATCCCCGGATTCGTTTTCCGGAGGGCGCGCAGGGCAAGACTCAGCAACTCCGCTTCGAGCTGCGCATCTACTACTGGATGATGCTCTTTTCCGCCGATCCGGTCTGGAAGGAGCGGTTCGAACTGGCGCTGGAACGCGGCATTCACCGCTACACCCATCCGGCCGCGGTGGACGGTCCGCTGCTTCAGCCGAGCCTGAATCCGGACTGGACCTGGAACTACGTCTGCACCGGCGGCCTGACCGACCAGCACGCGACCAACACCCATACGCCCGCGTATTACTGCACCGAGCCGAACGGATTCATGTTCATCTATCTGCACGCGCTCAAAAACAAGGTGTTCGAGCGGCGTGCCGACCTCGACTGGCTCTGCCGGAACTACATCGCCGGTCTGCTCCGCAATCTGGGCCGGGTGGGAAATCTCGCGAGCGATCTCGATGGTTACGGCATCCACCGCGCCTGGTTCGGACCGGCGCTGGTGGAAGGGATTCCGCTCGAATCGGCGGCGCTGGCCGACGAGCTGGCTCTGCCGGAGCTGGCAGCTTACTGCCGCTGGTATGCCGACCGGTACATGGAATTCGTCAAGCGGCGTCCGACCTATGCGGAAAGCGGTCTGCCGGAGGCACAGCCTTACGGACATAAGATCGGCATCGAGGCGCAGTTTTCGCAGCTGGCGGGGGCGCGTTTCTACGGTTCGATCGCGCGGGCGCTGGCGGAGTTCGGCGAGGTGGATTCCCTCGCTGCCGCGGAACCGCCCGCCTACGGTTCGTACGCCTGGGAGGCGGGCTGGCTCCGGGTCAGCACGCCGGAGTACGAGACCTCGTTCGCCGGACACACCTGTCTGCGGAACATTCCGGTGGTGCCCTGTTACGGCGATCCGAACCTCGGCACCCTGATCGGCGGAGCGCCGCTGGCGACGCTCTACTCCGGAAAGATACCATGTATAGGTGACAAGCAATTGTCGGAGTAG
>UMHM01060360.1_pt1 | contig 12150 bp, 10 predicted proteins | sample 1965501 | NCBI WGS metagenome assembly UMHM01 (sample SAMEA4836095, study PRJEB28245) | human gut metagenome | biome: gut microbiome; material: fecal sample | place: Denmark | collected 2008
AATCCACCCGCGAAAGCGGGTGGATATTTCTATGCTATGAACTTGCCTTACAGCTTTACGCCGAGCTCTGCCAGCCTTTCGCGCAGCTCCTGCGCGTCACCGTGGAAAACTATCCCGGCCATGCCCGTGCGCTCAGCGCCCTCGATGTTCTGCGTCGAGTCGTCGATGAACACGCACTCCTCCGGCACGAGGCTGAAGGTCTTGTACAGCAGGCGGTATACCTCCGCCTCCGGCTTCACGAGCTTCACGTCCGCGGATATCAGCGTTCCGTCAAAGTATTCATTGCCGGGCACGCGCGGCCAGTACTCATGCTGGCGGTAGCTCGCGTTCGACAGCAGGTATATGCCGTAGCCCGCCTCTTTAAGCTCCCGCACGAGCTGCGCCATCCCCTCAATGGGGAGGATGGGCCTGTCCCAGCGGTCAACAAGCTCATGCACCTTTTCGTGCAGCCGTTCCGGCACATGGCGGCACATGCTCTCCGCGGCCTCCGCCTCCGTCATTGAGCCGCGGTCCATCCGCGCCCACTCGACGGAGAGATAGACGTTGTTCAAAAGAAGCTTCCTGTCGGCCTCCGCGACGCCCGCCGCCGTGAGGAAATATTCCCTGTCAAAGCGCAGCAGCACGCCGCCCATGTCAAAGATCACATTTTTTATCTGCACCCTTGCGCCTCCTGTCAGACTATCTTCACCTTGCCCTTCGTCGCGCGGAACACGATGACCAGCGATATTATCGTCGTCAGCGTGAGTATTGTTGCCAGCGCCGCGGCGGTGCCATCGCTCATGCGGACGACCTCCTGATATATTGCGACCGCGATGGTAGACGTCTTGCCGGAGTAGAGCATGATGGAGCTTGACAGCTCGTTTATGCAGGTTATCCAGCTCAGCACAGCGCCGGACATTATGCCGGGCAGCATCATGCGCGCCGTCACCGTGAAGAAGGTCTTCATCGGCGACACGCCGAGGTTGATGGATGCCTCTTCAATGAATGGGTCCATCTGGTAAAGGAACGCGCTGCCGGAGCGCACCGTGTACGGCAGCTTGCGTATCACGTAGGAGATTATCATTATCGCCGCCGTGCCGACGAGAACGACGGGCTTGCGGTTGAATGCGACTATAAGCCCGATACCCAGGACGGAGCCGGGGATAACATACGGGAACATTATAAGCGTGTCTATGAGGTTTGCAATCTTGCCCTTCTTGCGCACAAGGATGTACGACACCAGAATGCCGACGATTATGATGAACACTATCGCAATTATCGAGAACACATAGGTGTTGCGGATGTTGCGGCCAAGGCGCGACATAATGGTGCGGTAGTTATTGAGGTTGACGCCCTTTATAACGCCGGAGAAGCTCCTTTCAATGAAGGACTGGCACATGACTACTATCTGCGGCAGGAAGGCCAGCGCCACGACGATGTATATCGGCAGGGAGGCGAGGAAGCGCTTGCCGCCCTTTAGCTTCGTCTCCTGCGGCGGACGCAGGGAGCTCATCATATAATTGCGCTTGTCCACGACGAGCTTCTGGAACGCCAGCATCGTCAGCGAGCATATGACGATTATCACCGACAGCGCAGACGCCATGTACGGGTCCGTCGCGCTTTCGGACATGTATTCGTTGTATACCAGCACCGGCAGCACAGTGTAGCCCTCGCCCAGCAGCATCGGCGTGCCGAAGTCCGCAAGGCAGGTCATGAACACCATTATGCATCCCGCGAGGATGGACGGCAGGATGACGGGCAGCGTCACCGTCCATATGCGGCGCAGCTTGCTCATGCCCAGATTTTCCGACGCTTCCTCAAGCGAGCTGTCTATGCTGTTCATCGCGCCGGAGGTGTACAGGTATATGTACGGGAACAGATGCAGCGTGAACACGAAGATGATGCCGCCGCGGCCGTATATCGTCGGCGCGACAAGGCCGATCTTCGCAAAAAGCTTTGCCAGCAGGCCCGCGCGGCCCAGCAGGATTATCCACGAGTACGCCCCGATGAACGGTGGGCTCATCAGACTCATTATGATGAAGATGTGCAGCACCTTTTTGCCGGGGATGTTGTAGCGCGTCATGAGATACGCGATGGGCACGCCGACGATAGTCGTCGTCAGCACCGTCGCAAAGCACACCACCATCGAGCGCAGCAGCGTCTGATAGTAGTAGGGCTTTGTGAAAAAGCGCTTGAAGTTATAAAGCGTGATGCCATCGACTTTGTTGGAGAACACGCTCTTCGTGATTATCGTGTAAAACGGGTACACGATGAAAAGGCACATCGCAATTATCACGAACAGCTTCGTGAAAAACCAGAAATCCGGCCTCCAGCGGGAACCGAGTCGTTTGTTCACAGGCTCAGCACCTCCTCGTTCGCGTCGTACAGGCTGATGCGCAGCGGGTCGAAGCTCAGATGCACCTTCTCGCCGTCGCTGTGCACGGTGGCGGTGTCCTTGGTGTATTCGTTGACGATGAGGTTCTGCCCGTCGTCCAGCTCCACCTCATATTCGATGAAGTCGCCGAGGAAGGTGGAGAACAGGATGGTGCCGGGCATTCCGCTTTCGGAGAAGAAAAGCTGCTCCGGGCGGGCGGATATCTTGCCCTTGCCGGTGTATGCGCGGCTCACGGGCACAGTGATGTTCAGCTCGTTCTTTATGCTCACGGCCGCTTTGCCTGCCAAGGGGGCGTTGACCTCGCACTCGAGGAAGTTGCTCACGCCGATGAAGCCCGCCACGAACGGGTTCTGCGGCTTTGCGTATATCTCGTTGGGCGTGCCTATCTGCATGATGTGCCCGTCCTTCATGACGGCGATGCGGTCGGAAATGGCAAGCGCCTCTTCCTGGTCGTGCGTGACGTATATCGTCGTTATGCCGAGGCGGCGCTGCAGCTTCTTGATGACGGAGCGCATCTGCACTCTCAGCTTTGCGTCAAGGTTGGAAAGCGGCTCGTCCATCAGCAGCACGCTCGGCTCGATGACGAAGGCGCGCGCCAGCGCCACGCGCTGCTGCTGTCCGCCGGAAAGCTCGTTGGGCTTTCTGTCGGCAAGGTGGGATATCTGCACCAGCTCCAGCGCCTCGTCCACGCGCGGCTTTATGTCCTTCGCCGGGATCTTGCGCGCCTTAAGGCCGTATGCCACGTTCTCGCGCACGGTCAGATGCGGGAAGATGGCGTAGTTCTGGAACACCATGCCGATGTCGCGCTTGTGCGCGGGAACATCGTTTATGCGCTTGTCGCCGAAGTAGAAGTCGCCGCCCTCGATGGAGTTGAACCCGGCTATCATGCGCAGAAGCGTCGTCTTGCCGCAGCCGGACGGCCCGAGCAGCGTGAAAAACTCACCCTCGCGGATGTCCAGCGACACGCCGTTTAAGGCCGTGAAATCCCCGTACCGCTTTACGGCGTCCTTGATTATGACTTGATTGCTCATACAGTGCCCTCCGATATAGATATATATATAAGTATTGAGATACGACTCAAAGATGTGCCGCGGCGCGCCCCGGCATATTTTTCAGCCGTATACCGCAAGGAGGCACCATGGAAGGTGCCTCCCGCAGTAAATGGATCAAATTAAGGCTGTGTGATATCAGCCGGCGACGAGGTCGTTGAACTGCTCCTTGATGGCGTCGCGGTTTGCGGCGGCGTAATCGAAGTCATAGGTGCCAACGTTGCACTCGTCGAGGGAGCACAGGCCGACAGGGGTGATGTCGGAACGCACGGGGCGGCGTGCCCAGTCGGCGTTCTGTGCGGTCTGGCACTCAGCGCTGGTGACGAAGTCGATGAACAGCTTCGCGTTCTCCTCGTTGGGGCAGCCCTTGATAAGAGCAACACCGTCGGGAACTGCGGAGTTCTTCTCGGGGTAGACATAGCCGATGTCGGGGTTGTCGTTGTAGAGAACAGCGGACTTCTCGATGGTAACGCCGAGGGCGTACTCACCGGAAGCGACGAGCTTGTGGCAGTTGCCGGAGCTGTCCTGAAGCTTGCCGTCGAGGTTGGCGATGAACTTCTCAACGAGGGCCCAGCCTTCCTCTATAGAGGGCTGGCTGAACAGCATGGTGCACAGCTGGGTGTAAGCGGAGCCGGACTTGGAGGGGGAGCAGTAAGCTATTCTGCCCTTGAGGTTCTCATCGCAGAGGCCTTCCCAGGTGGTGGGGACTTCGTCCTCGCTCAGCAGGGTCTTGTTGTAGATGAACACCATCGGCAGGGGAGACTCGCCGATCCAGTAGCCGTTGGGATCCTTGTACTCTGCGCCGATGAACTCGTCGTTCGCGCAGACGTACGACTCAAAGTAATCGTTGTAAGCCGCGAGGGTGTCGGCACCGCCGCCCCACAGAACGTCGCCCTGGGGATTGGCTGCCTCGGCCACGAGACGCTGGCACAGCTCACCGGTGCCGGCCGCAATGACCTCGACCTCAATGTTGGGGTACTTCGCCTCGAACTGGGCAACGCCGGCGTTCAGGGGGTCAGCATCGTGCGGGGAGTAGACGACCAGCTTGCCGGTGTAGTCCTCATCGGACTTCTCGGCGGGCGCGGCCTCTTCCGCGGGGGCTGCATCCTCTGCGGGCGCAGCATCCTCAGCCGGGGCTGCGGGCGCGGCGGACTGGCCGCAGGCGCACAGCGCGAACGCCATGCACAGAGCCAGAAGCAGTGCAAGAAACTTCTTCATTTGATTTCCTCCTAAAAAAACTTTTCTGCGGACCTCCGTTACATAAAACGGAAGCCCCGATGTATCGATATTATAGCACTAACACGGCAATAGTTCAACAAAAAAATAAGTTACGGTAAAAATTTTGTGAATAAAATGTAAAATGCCCGCCCGCACTGTGCGGTGTACGTTTCCGCGCGCCGAGCTCAAAGCGCCGGAATATATAAGAATAAAGTGTAAATTAAGCGGATATCGCGCCTGTTCCGGCCGGAATGTTACACCCGGCCTCTTGAATTTATCCCGGCCATGGTATAGAATGCCTTGGCATTTCAAGTTCAGGGAGAATAGGAATTTAAAATGAGACCCAGTCCTGTCAATCTCACGGAAGGCTCCATAACCGGCAGCATAATAAAGTTTTCCGTGCCCATCCTGCTGACTAATCTGCTCCAGCAGCTTTATAATTCAATAGACAGCGCCGTCGTCGGCCACTTCTGCGGCGATGCCGCGCTTGCCGCCGTCGGCTCCACCGGCGTGCTGATAAACCTGCTCATCGGCTTCTTCCTCGGCCTTGCCACGGGCGCGGGCGTGCTCTACGCCATGTATTACGGTGCGGGCGACCATAAAAGCCTCAAAAAGCTTATCGACTCCGCCATGCTTTTAAGCCTCATCATCGGCGCTGTAATGACCTTTGTCGGCGTCGTGTTCACGCGGCAGCTCCTCGGCCTTATGGATATGCCGCAGGAGGCTCTGAAGCCGTCTGAGGATTATCTGCGCATATACATGGCCGGTACGATCATCACGCTGGTCTACAACGTCGGGGCCGGGCTCATCCGCGCGGAGGGGGATTCCGTCCGCCCGCTCATCTATCTTGCCATCGGTGGCCTAGGCAATCTCGGCATGGACATTCTGGCTGTCGGCGTGCTGGGCATGGGCGCGGCCGGCGCCGCGTGGGCGACGGTCTTTGCGCAGACCATCACGGCGGTGCTCGTCGTCATCCGCCTCACGAAGCTTGACCCGTCCTATGCCCTGCGCCCGCTGCACATGAAGCCGGACAAGGTCACGCTGTGGGACGTCGTGCGCATCTCCGTGCCCTGCGGGCTGCAAAGCTCCATGTATAATATTTCAAACCTTCTCGTGCAGATAAAGATAAATGCCTTCGGCACGGTGGCCATGGCCGGGACCACGGCCTATGGGAAGATAGACGCCTTTGTCTATATGCCCATGGCGGCGCTCTCTCTGGCGATATCCACCTTCGTCGGGCAGAACATCGGCGCCGGGCGGTATGACCGCATGAAGAAGGCCATCCGCGTCTCGCTTGCGCTCAGCATATGCTGCGTGCTCGTGCTGTGCGCTGTTATCTTTGTGTTCTTTGAGCCGCTCATGCATATCTTCACGGATGATGAGCAGGCCATCGCCTTCGGCCGCGACATGCTGTATTATCTCTTCCCGGTCGTGTGGTTCTATTCCTTCGTGGATATCTTCTCCGGCGCTGTGAGGGGCTCGGGGCAGGCGGTGCAGGTCACGGTCATCTGCGCGCTGTGCATCTGTGTTTTCCGCATCCTCTGGCTGGAGGCGCTTCTGCCCTTCTTCGCGGATATCCGCGTCGTCTATCTGTGCTATCCCGTCTCGTGGGTGCTGTGCGGCCTTGCGCTCACGTGGTATTACTTCCGCCGCTCAAGCCTGCGACGCGCGATAGCGCAGCATACCGCCGCGCACACGGCCTGACCCGGACAACGCCCGACACAGAAAAAGGAGGCGCTATGCGAAAGAAAAAGCTCATATGTGTTCTTGCCGTCCTCATGCTTCTGCCGCTGCTTGCGGGCTGCGCGCAGGGGAAGGTCTCCGACGCGCTTGATATAATGGCCGGTGCCGTGGATGATATGAAGTCATTGGAGGCGACGCCCGAACCGGAGTCCACCCCGCCCCCCACGCCCGCGGAAACACCGGCGGCGACGCCCACGCCAACGCCCGAACCCACGCCGGAGCCGACGCCAACGCCGCCGCCCATGCCCACGCCGCGCAGTGACATATACCTCACCGGCACGGCGCAGGCCGACTATCTGCGTTATGCGCCCGTCAGCTCCACGCCGGACGACGAGCTGCGCAACCGCTTCACCGCCGCCGCGCAGTACGGCGTCACGCTGAGCTATTCCACGGCCGGCAGCTTTGCGGAGGAATTTCAGAGCGTGATATACGGCGAAAGCGCCAATACCGGCTTCATGCTGACCTGCGCCGACGCAAGCGGCCTGACGGACGTCGGCATGTTTGACGTCCTGCCCGACTGCGAAATGCAGTACCGCTATCTCACGCAGGTCAACGGCTTCGGCCAGTGCCCGCTTACGGAATGCGTTCCCTTCGGCGGCACGCTTCAAGCGGAAGCGGGGGATATAATCTTCTGGCTTGACGAGTCGGGGCGCGCCGTGAACTTCGGCATCGTCACCGCCGCGACGGATACATACTTTCGCACCGTCGTCTGCCGCCCTGACGGCAGCAAGGCGTCCTTCGACATAAACTGGTCGAACCTCGGCGAGCTGTGCACGCAAAACGGTATGCTCGTGCACCTTATCTACCCCGTGGCGGAGCAGATGGTGTATTACTTCTGTATAAACGAGCTTGGCTACAGCCCCGCCGCGGCCTGCGGCGTGATGGCGAATATATATAAGGAGTCCACCTTCCGCCTCAGCGCCCGTGCCGACGGGAGCTACGGCCTGTGCCAGTGGCTGGGCGACAGGCGCTCATCCCTTGTCAGTTGGTGCACGAATAACGCCCTTGACTACACCACCCTCACCGGCCAGCTCAAGTACATGCAGCATGAGCTTGGCCAGATGAAATATCTCGAGCTGGATTTTTACCTCATGGACCTCGGCAATACCGAGGAGGACGCGTATAACGCCGCGCGTGAGTGGTGCTTCATCTTTGAGCAGCCCGGCGACATCGCCAATGTCGCGCGTGACCGCGCCATCGCCGCGCGGGATGAGTTCTATCCTATCTACTCCCAGTACGGCGCTGCATCCGAATAATTGCATACTAAACGCGCTGCACGGCATTTGCCGGGTGGGCGTAAAACAGTTAACGGAGAGTATCGGGCTCGATACTCTCCGTTTCTTATGCCAATATGCAATGCAACTGGGGCTGGCCTCGGCTCTCCCTCCGGGAGAGCTGTCACCGCAGGTGACTGAGAGGGGCTTGCAGCTTTTCCCTCTCTGTCCTCGCTGCGCTTCGGCCGCCTCTCCCAAAGTGAGAGGCAAGGGATGTTTACCGCTCCGCTTATTTCATTCTTTTCAGCGTCTCGGTGAGCAGCGCCCATGTGCGCTGTGTCGAGGCGATGTGCAGCTTCTCGCGGAATGTGTGTATCTCGTCTATGTCCGGCCCGAGTGATACGCAGTCCAGCTCCGGCTTCTTGCCGAGGAACAGCCCGCACTCAAGCCCCGCGTGTATCGCCGCGATGGTGGGCGCGTGGCCGTACTGTTCCGTAAAGACCTCCGCCATCAGATCGCGCAGGGGAGAGTCCTGCCTGTATGCCCAGCCGGGATAATCCCCGCTTATGCTCACTGTGCCGCCAAGCTGCGCCGTCAGGCATTCAAGCCGGTCTATAAGCATCCGCTTCTGGCTTGCCACGCTGCTACGCACGCTGAACGACGCGCACACCGCGTCCTCGCGCGTTGTAAGTATGCCGAGGTTCAGCGAGGTCTGCACCAGCCCCGCAATATCCGCGCTCATCGCCTGTATGCCGTTCGGCATGCATACGAGCATACACACGGCCTTCTCCGTCGCGGCCTTGTCCAGCGCCGGGGCGCGCTCGCCCGCGGATACGCTCACGCATATCGCGCCGTCGTTGACCCTGTACTCGTCCTTGAACTGTGCCTCCATTTCCGCGCACGCGGCCTTTGCCGCGTCTGCGTCGGACACGATGACCGCGGCGTAGGACGCCGTGGGGATGGCGTTGTCCTTAAGCCCGCCGCGGACGGATACAAGGCGGAACTCCGTCGCTTTTCCGAGAGCGTACAGCAGTCTGCCCATAAGCATGTTCGCGTTGGCGCGGCCCTTGTCTATCTCCGCGCCGGAGTGCCCGCCGAGAAGCCCTGTCACGGCGATGTCCAGCGCCTGTCCGTCAAAGTCCTCGCGCGCGGCGGGCAGCGTGCATTCCACATGCGCCCCTCCCGCGCAGCTCACGGTGAATATCCCCTCGTCCTCGGAGTCGATGTTTATCAGCATCTTCCCCTTGAGCGGGCTCAGGTCTATGCCCATCGCGCCGTCCATGCCGACCTCTTCGTCCACGGTTATCACGGCCTCCACGCGCGGATGCGGCAGCTCCTTTGAATCCAGCACCGCCAGCGCCATCGCCACGGCAATGCCGTCGTCCGCGCCCAGCGTTGTTCCGCGGGCGAATACCACGTCGCCCTCGACGGCGAGGTCGAGACCCTCCTTCTCCATGTCCTTTGTGCAGTCCGGGGCCTTCTCGCACACCATATCCATGTGCCCCTGAATTATGACAGGCTCCGAATTTTCGTAGCCCTCCGTTGCGGGTGCGATGATGATAATGTTGTTCAACTCGTCCTGATAGTGCTCAAGCCCGCGCACGCGCGCGAACTCCGCCAGATAATCGCTGACGGCCTTCGTGTTCCCGCTTCCGCGCGGTATTGCCGAAATGTCCTCAAAAAATTTGAATACGCTTTTGGGCTCAAGCCCGTTCAATACGCTCATGCGCTTCTCCTTCCGCCGCGCCGCGCTCATTTCGCGCCTGCCGCGGCCATATATATATTGTTATGCCGTGTTTAGCGGCATAGGTTTACATAACTTCTGATTTCCCGGCGGCCTCCTGTTCGGCCTGCTTCTGCTTCAGATCCCTGCATACGTGCACGGCCAGCGGCAGCGCCGTCAGAAATGCGCACACGTCGGCGACGGGCTGCGCGATGTACACGCCCCATATGGGAACGCTCATGACCTGCGGCAGAATGAGCACCGCGGGGATGAAATACAGCCCGTTTCGCGCCATTGCAAGCACCGCCCCGCCAATGACCCGGCCGAGGTTCTGATACACCATGTTCGTCGTGACCACAAGGCCGACGAGACAGAACGTCGCGCACTGACAGCGCATCACGGTCGTGCCTATGCGGATGACGTCCGCGTCGTCGCGGAACAGCGTCACAGCGCCGGGGGCAAGGGCGTAGCCCAGCGCGGACATGATGATAAGAAATACGAACGACACCTTCAGGCAGAAAAGATAGCCCCCGCGCACGCGGTCAAAGCGCTTCGCCCCGTAGTTGAAGCCGCATATCGGCTGAAAGCCCTGCCCGAAGCCCAGCAGCGCCGAGAACGCCAGCATGGTTATCTTGTTCACCACTGTGAACGCGGCCACGGTCTGCGCGGCCAGCGCGGCCGTTGCGGCGGCTGCCGCCGCGGAGTTCAGGCACATCACCGACACGCTGCTCAGACTCTGCCGGATGAGCGACGGAAGCCCGCCCACAAAGATATTTTTGTAATAGAACGCGGTCGGGCTGAAATTTTTGATGTGTATTTTCAGGCTGTCGGAGCGCAGCGTGCCCGCGTACAGCATCAGACAGCTCACCGTCTGCCCGACGACTGTCGCCAGCGCCGCGCCCTTTACATCCATGCCCAGCGTGAATATGAATATCGGATCCAGCACGCAGTTTAGCACCGCGCCCGAAACAAGCCCCACCATGGAAAACACGGCGTTCCCCTGAAAGCGGAGCTGCTGGTTCAGCACGCACGACACGCACATGAACGGCGCGCCGCACAGGATGATGCACATGTATTCCTCCGCGTACCGTATCGTCAGCGGGTCGAGAAGCCCCTCCCGCGCGCCGAGGATGAACAGCACGCCTTTTTTGAAAACGAAGCCCACGGCCATCAGCACCACGCCGAATATCAGCGCGGATATACTGCCCGTCGCGGCCATGGCCTCGGCCTTTTCGATGTGCTTCGCGCCGAGCGAGCGCGAGATGTAGTTGCCGGAGCCCTGCCCGAAGAAGAAGCCGAACGCCTGGATTATCGCCATTATCGGCAGTATAAGGCCGACGCCTGCCGTGGCCTCGTTGCCTATCCTCCCCACAAAGAAGGTATCGACGATGTTGTAAAGCCCTGTCACCAGCATGGATATTATCGTCGGCACGGCCATCCTGCACACCAGCCGCTCCACGGGACAGGTCGTCATCAATGTATATTTATCTTCCTTTGCTGCGCTCATACCAATGCCCTTAATTATTTCTTATATTTATATTGTACTATACCACACGCCCAACCGTTTCGCAATAGCCGCGCACTGCCGCCGCGGCCGGGTAAATATTTTGTAAACACTGGCGCGGCGCGCCCGCCCGGCATTGACGCGCAAGGGAAAGTTCATTATAATATATACTCCGGTTTTGTAATAGTATAAAGGAATGGTAGTATAAAGGAGCGGCTCCTATGAAGTGGATGATAGCCTCGGATATACACGGCTCGGCGCATTTCTGCCGGCTGCTGTTGGAGAATTTTGAACGTGAGCGGGCGGATAGACTCCTCCTGCTGGGCGACCTGTTGTATCACGGCCCGCGCAACGACCTTCCGCGCGGCTATGACACGCGCGAGACCGCGCGCCGCCTGAATGAGTACTGCGATAAGATCTCGGCCGTGCGCGGCAACTGCGATGCCGAGGTCGATCAGATGGTGCTGGACTTCCCGATAATGGCGGAGTATGCCCTGCTGGACGCCGGCAGCGCTTTGATATTCGCAACGCACGGGCATGTGTATAATCCCCAGAACCCGCCCGTACTCCCGCGGGGAAGCATCGTCCTCTGCGGCCACACGCATATCCCCGTCTGCAAGGAGGGCGACGGCATCACATATCTCAACCCCGGCTCCGTCTCCATCCCGAAGGAGGCGTCGCCCCACAGCTATATGATATTTGAAAACGGCGTGTTCACATGGAAGGACATAGAGGGCGGGGCGTACATGACCTATCCCGACCCCGGCCGCGAATGAAGAGCAGGAGGGCTTTATAAATGGATGAAAACAAGCTTGTGAAGGATAACGGCGGCGCGCCCGATGCGCCGCAGGATGCGCAGACCGAGCGGGAGCTTATCGATTCCCTCCAGCGCCGCATTGACGCGATGGAGCGCCGCGAGGCCGAGTTTAAGGCGCGGCGGCTGGTGCTGCACGGTGTTTTGGCGGCCGTGCTTTTGGTTGCCATTCTTCTTGCCGCGCCGCGTGTGCGCGCCGCGGTGAAAACGCTGGATCAGGTTTCGTCCACCGTGCAGAAGTACAGTCTCCAGCTCAAGGAGCTTGACCCGCAGAAGCTGCAAGGCGCGATAAAGGTCATAAACGGGCTGGATACGGACGCGCTCGACAAGGCCGGCGAAGAGCTGGACGGTATAGACCTCGACACGATAATGACGCAGTTCGGCCGCCTTGAAAGCGTCGGCGGCGATCTGAGTGAGCTTAAATCCGCAATATACATCATCGGCACGGCGATAGCGCGCATAGTTGCGGGCTATCAATAAAAATTTGAAAAACATATGCTTCCGGGCGCGG
>UMHM01026025.1_pt1 | contig 12131 bp, 9 predicted proteins | sample 1965501 | NCBI WGS metagenome assembly UMHM01 (sample SAMEA4836095, study PRJEB28245) | human gut metagenome | biome: gut microbiome; material: fecal sample | place: Denmark | collected 2008
CGGCAACGCCGCCATGCCGGACAGTCCGGCCCGCCTTATCCCCGCCTGTCTCGCCAGCTCCAGCTGCGCGAGATTGACCCCGTTGCAGAGAATGAGAATCACATTGCCGGGCGCCGCCGAAAGCGCAATCGTACAGGCCAGCAGTGTCGAAATCAGCCAGAGCCGCAAAAGCCGCCTCATGAGTGTTTGAATTCCACGTCAAAGGTCCGAAGCGGTTTTGCCGCGGGAACGGCGACGCTCCAGTTCCGTCAGGAAAAACTTGCGCAGTCGGATGTTCTTAGGCGTCACCTCGACCAGTTCATCATCCTCGATATATTCGAGCGCCTGTTCGAGCGACATCTTCCGGGGCGGCGCAATCTTCATATTGCGGTCGCTTCCCGCAGCGCGAAGGTTGGTCAGCTGCTTGGCCCGCTGTACATTGACGACCAGATCACCCTCTTTGCAGTGCTCGCCGACGATCATTCCTTCGTAGCAGTCCACGCCGGGTTCGATGAAGAATTCGCCGCGCTGCTGCAGGCCGTCGATGGCGAAGGGAATCGCCTTGCCCTGCGCCATGCTGACCATTGTACCGTTGGTGCGCGACGGAATCGGCCCCTTGAACGGTTCGTAATGATCGAAAAGGTGCGAGACGATCGCCTCCCCCTGGCTCGCGGTCAGCGCTTTGCTCCGCAGTCCGATGAGCCCGCGGGTCGGGATGAAGAAATCCAGCAGCTGCCGCTGTCCGCGCGACTCCATCTGAATGAGTTCGCCGCGACGCATGCCGACGATTTCAATGATCTTTCCGGCGAACTCCGAGGGGACATCGACCGAAAGCCGTTCGATGGGTTCGTTTTTCACGCCGTCGATCTCCTTGCAGATGACCTGCGGCTTGGCTACCGCGAACTCATACCCTTCGCGCCGCATCGTCTCAATGAGGATCGCCAGGTGCAGCACTCCGCGCCCGGACACCTTGAACGCCTCGCCGTTGACATCCTCCACCCGGAGCGCCACATCTCGCTCAACCTCCTTGAAGAGACGCTCCCGCAGCTGGCGGCTGCCGACATATTTCCCCTCCCGCCCAAAAAATGGGGAGTCGTTGATGCGGAACAACATCGAAATCGTCGGCTCGTCGATGGCAATCGCCGGCATCGCCTCGGGATGCTCCGCGTCGCAGATGGTGTCGGAAATGTCGATGTCGGAGATTCCGACAATTGCACAGAGGTCGCCGCACTCGACCACGCTGGTCTCCTTGCGGCCAATTCCTTCAAAGGTGAAAAGCTGTTTGACCTGCGCCGGCTCCTGCCGCCCATCCCGCTTGATGATGGTCAACGGCTTGCGGGTGTCGAGCGTACCGCGGTAGACCCGGCCGATGCCGATGCGGCCGACGAAGTTCGAATAGTCAAGCGTGGCGACCTGCGCCTGCACCGGGCCTTCCACCTTCTTCGGCGCCGGAACATATTCCAGGATGGCGTCGAGCAGCGGGTAGATCGATTCGCGCGGATCGTTGAGATCGCGAACCGCCCAGCCATCGCGCCCGCTGGCGTAAAGGGTCGGGAAATCCAGCTGTTCATCCGAAGCGTTGAGCTCGCAGAAAAGATCGAACACTTTGTTCTGCACCTCGTCCGGTCGCCCGTCCGGTTTGTCGATCTTGTTGATGACCACCACCGGGCGCAGGTTGAGCGCCAGCGCCTTGTCGAGCACGAACCTGGTCTGCGGCATCGGCCCCTCCGCCGCGTCAACCAGCAGGATCACACCGTCGGCCAGTTTGAGAACCCGTTCGACCTGACCGCCGAAGTCGCTGTGTCCGGGAGTGTCGATCACGTTGATCTTCACTCCCTTGTAGCGAATGCTGATGTTTTTTGAAAGGATGGTGATGCCGCGTTCGCGCTCAAGGTCGTTGTTGTCGAGGAAGCACTCCTGCACCACCTCGTTGTCGCGGAAGACCTTGGCCTGCCGAAGAATCTGGTCGACCAGAGTGGTTTTGCCGTGGTCGACGTGTGCGATGATCGCAATATTTCTGATTTCGCTCATAGATGTTCCGGATATTTGATCTGTACGGTTTGAAAAATGATCTATTAATATAGCATCCTCCCCCGCCGTTTTCAATGGATCTGCCGCTTGCCAAACCGATAAAAAGGTGTATATTAAAAAAAGTGCGGCGGAAAAATATGCCGCAGTCACCCAACCCTATCGAGAAAGTGCGGTTTCTATGAACACAACCAATTTCGTACACCCGCGCGACCAGATCGTTGAGATCATGAAGCGTATCTACGGCTACGGCATGACCACGACTTCCGGCGGGAACCTGTCGATCCTGGATTCCGAAGGAAACATGTGGATCAGCCCCGGCAGTGTCGACAAGGGAACGCTGCACCGCGAAGACATCGTCTGCGTCAAACCGGACGGCACGGTGATCGGCCGCCACAAGCCCTCGAGCGAATTTCCCTTCCACCGTGCGATCTACAAGATCCGCCCCGACGTGAAAGCGATTCTGCACGCGCATCCGCCGGCGCTGGTCTCTTTCAGCGTGGCCGGGAAGATTCCGAACACGGCCGTACATCCGACGGCGAAGATGATCTGCGGCACCGTCGGCTATGCCCCTTACGAGGTCCCGGGCAGCGAGGCGCTCGGCAAGAACGTCGCGGCGGCATTTTCCGCCGGGCACAGCACGATCCTGCTGGAGAATCACGGAGCCTGCACCGCCGGTGCGACACTGCTCCAGGCGTTTCAGCGTTTTGAGACACTCGATTTCTGCGCGCGGCTCATCAACCGTTCCACGCAGATCGGCACGCCGCATTACCTTTCGGATACCGACATCGAATTCAGCATGCTCGACCGCAACACGGATTTCCGCCCCTTCGATCCGGAGATCCGGACCAGCGAGGAGATGGAGCTGCGCTATCAGATGACCGAACTGATCCGCCGCGCCTACCGGCAGATGCTCTTCACCAGCACCGAAGGAACCTTCGGCGTACGGGTCGACAAGGAGCGCTTTCTGATCACTCCGCGCGGCGTCGACCGCGGCACCATCCGGCCGGAAGACCTTGTGCTGGTCAAGGGATTCCGTTACGAATCCGGTCGGAAACTCAGCCGGGCGGCATGGTTCTTCAAGGCGATTTTCGACGCTCAGCCGGAACTCAATTCGCTGATCATCGCCAATCCGCCGCACCTGATGGCATACACGGTTGCGCATGAAAAATTCGATCCGCGGGTCATTCCCGAAAGCTACATTCTGCTGCGGGAAATGCCCACCTTCGAATACGGCACCAACTATCGCGACCTCAAACGGATCACCGATACGCTTTCGCCGCGCTACCCGATCATTCTGATTCAGAACGACTGCATGGTTTCCAGCGGCAAGACGCTGCTCGAAGCCTACGACCGCATGGAAGTGGCGGAATACAGCGCCAAGGCGACGGTCAGCGCCCGCAACCTCGGCGGCATGAAGCCGATCACCGACGCGCAGATCGCCGACCTGGTCAAGGCGTTCAAGCTGATCCCGTAAGTGACGGCGGCAGAACAATGCGAAAGGCAGCGGGCTTCATGCCCGCTGTTTTTTTGCCATGAAGCGGGATTTTTGCGGATTTTTCCCGAAACGGAATGGAAAATATCCGGATTTGTGGCAAATTAAACCAGGGAAATCATTCATCAGGAGAATCGTCAGAATGCTTTTACGCACGACACCGGAATCCGTCGGAATTTCCTCTTCCGTCATCAGCCGCTTTATCGACTCTCTCGCGGAGCTCGACAGTGTTCACAGCTTCATGCTTCTCCGTCACGGCAAAGTGGCGGCGGAATTGTGGAACGCACCCTATCGCCCCGATGTACCGCACGAACTCTTCTCTCTCAGCAAGAGTTTCACTTCGGCGGCGATCGGATTCGCCCGGCAGGAGGGGAAACTTCAACTCGACGACAGCGTAGCGGAATTCTTTCCGGAAAAGCTGCCACGGGATCCCGATCCACGCTTTCTGCGCATGACGGTGCGCCACCTGCTGACCATGTCCAGCGGACACGACCGCTGCGCCCTCTGCTATATGATCAACCAGCATGAACCGGATTTCGTCAAGAGCTTTTTCCGCAGTCCGCTGGTCTACGAGCCGGGCAGCCGGTTCGTCTACAACTCCGGAGCGACCTACATGCTTTCGGCGATCATCCGCCGCCTCACCGGAGAAAATTTGACCGATTACCTGCGCCCGCGACTGTTTGCTCCGCTCGGCTTCGGCGAGCGGGAATGGGAAAAAGATCCGCAGGGAACCGAACTCGGCGGATGGGGGTTCCGCCTCACGACCGAAGAGATCGCCCGATTCGCCCAGCTGCTGCTCGACGGCGGCCGGTGGGAGGGACAGCAGATTCTACCGGCGGATTATCTGGAGCTGGCAACCTCGTTTCAGATCGACAACTCCATGAATTCACAGCCGGACTGGCAGGTCGGTTACGGGTTCCAGTTCTGGCGCTGTCGACACAACGCCTACCGGGGAGACGGCGCCTTCGGGCAGTACGCCCTGGTGATGCCGGATCAAGATGCCGCGCTCGCAGTCACCAGCGGGATGCGCAACATGCAGTCGGTTCTCGACCGGGTCTGGGATATTCTTCTGCCGGCCATGCAGCAGGATCCGCTGCCGGAAGCGACGGTGGAACAGCAGGCGCTTCGGGCGCGAATCGCCTGCGCCGCCTTTCCAGTTCTGCCCGGTCCCGGCCGGGAGTGCCACTGGCACGCAACCGGATTCGAACCGAACAGCATCGGAGCAGAGGCGCTTCGGGTGGAATCGACCGCCACGAGCTGCCGCCTGATCCTGCGCCGGAACGGTGTGGAAGAGTTTCTCGAAGCCGGATTCGGCCGTCGAATCGACAATCATACCCGTTTCGGCTGTTCCCGGCTTCGCCGGATCGCGGCAAGCGCAGCCTGGCAGGATGACGGCACGCTGGAAGTGCTCGCTCACCTGTATGAAACGCCCTACCGCCTCCGTTTTCTGATCCGCTGTGAAAACGGCACAATGACGCTGGAACGAAACGCCAATCTGCTCTTCTTCGGACTCGAGGAGTGGCCTCTTCTTCACGGTCGCCTGAGCAATGCGTGAATTTCCCGCCCTGCCGCGGAGGACCGGCCGGGAAACCGGCACATCGCCCTATCTGGCTTCGCGCTTCCGCAAAATGGCCTGAAGCGCCCGGGCGAGCTGATCCGGACAGGAGGTCGGTTTTCCGCCGCAGCGGATTCCACTGAGCCGCTCGATCACCTCTTCCGGCTTCATGCCGGAAACCAGCTTGCCGATCCCCTGCAGATTGCCGGGGCATCCTCCGGCGAATTCCACCGAGCCGATGCGCCCGTCCTCCCGGATCTCAATCCGGATCGCCTGACTGCAAACCTGACCGTCGGTACGATATTGATACGTCATTTTTCTTCGGTTGCCTTTCTCTGAATCACCTCGATCAGCATGGTCGATTCAATCCGGTTGATTGCCGCAGGATCGTAATTCCATGCAAGAATCAGCCGGCTTTCTGACTTCTGCCGCTGTTCAAAAACCCACGGGATGGAAAATCCCGCAAACGTAATTTCCACTGTTTTTTCACCCACCGGCACAATCAGCCGACGCGGCGGTTCGCCGACCGGTCGAACCCGCGGCCCGCCGGACAGAAGCAGATCCAACTCCACATGTCGCGCCGCGGATACTCCATTCCGGAACCGCATGCTCCAGACGATCCGGAGTCTGCCATCCGGCAGAGCTTCCACACACCGGGTCATCGTGGAAGCGCCGTCCGTCCACGTGGAAACCACACTCCCGTTCTCCTCCCGCCCGGCGGGGGTTGCGACCGGGAACTCCGCAACACTCTTCCAATCGGCGTCGACCATGACCGGTGCTTCGTCCTTCAGAACCCCCGCCCCGTCCAGCGTGATGCTCAAAGCTCCCTGCCCGTCAACGGAGAATTCCGGCCCGGCACCGAAAACCGCACAACAAAATCCGGCCATTCCGGCAAAAATTCCTGCAATCGTTCTCATCGTATTCTCCCGGCACACCGGTCGCTTTCCGGCGCCGTTTTCATATTGTAACCCCAAAACAAGAAAAATCAACTCATTTTTCCGGAATGACTGGCAGGAAGCGGCATGCCGTGGTATATTACCGGGAATATACTGTAACAGGAAAGGGCCTCAGACTTATGGCACACTCCAGACATGAAAAATCAAAATTCCGGATCTATCTGGAATATGTTCCTTTTTTACTTCTTTACAAGGTCCTGCACCTTATGCCGCTGAAGTGGGGTTACGCTTTCAGCGATTTTCTGTTCCGCATGCTCTTCTTTATCGACCTGCGCCACCGCAGACGCTCCATTCAGCATCTGATGCACGCGGGAATCGCAGCAAACCACCGGGAAGCAGTTCGGATGGCCGCCGCCTCAATCCGGGAATTCGGCAAACTTCTCGTCGAAATCGTCAAGATGGACCAGCTCTATTCGCCGGAAAAAATAACCGTCTCCGGCGATGCAGAAGCCCTGGACTACGCCCTCTCTGCCGATCATGAAAATCATCAGGTCATCATCATTACCGCTCACTTCGGCAACTGGGAGGTCGCCGGCGAAGCGTTCTCCGAAAAAGCACGCCGTCCCATGCTCTCGATGATGCGCTCCTTCGGCAATCCGCTCATCGGCAGAATGATCCTTGCGCACCGCGCGGGAAAAATGCACGAACTCGTGGACAAGACGGAGGGAATCCGCCCGGTACTGCGAGCCATCAACAAGGGCAAGAACGTCACCATGCTCATCGATCAACACGCCGCCGGCAGCGAAGGCGTCGAATGCGCCTTCTTCGGCCATCCCGCCCGGGTTCATATGACCCCCGCCCTGCTCCATCTCAAGACCGGGATTCCCATCCTGCCGGAACTGACTTTCCGCACCGGGAACAATTTCAACTTCGATCTCCGGGTCGGGAAGCTGATCCGCTACACGCCGACCGGCGACAAGGAAAAGGATGTTCAGATCATCACCCAGCAATGCATCTCCGCGCTGGAAAAGATGATCCGCGAAGAGCCTCTCCAGTGGCTGTGGGCTCCCCGTCACTGGCTTGATATCAACCGCCGCCAGGCTCCTCTCTACAAAAACTGGAAACCGCCGGTCCAACCCTGACCGGGGGGAGCACGTCCCCCGGTCACAGCCGATCGAGCCGCTTACGGCAGCGTCGCGTCCTTTCCGTTGCTTCCGGCAAGCAGTCTCGCGATCAACCTCAGCACGGCCGTCCGGTTCAAAATGTCGCAGGAGGAAATCTCCTCTTTCCAGCCGGCCGGGGGCGCGGGAATCCACCGATACCGATCGAGCAGGAGAGAATAGGGAGGAAATTGAAGCCGGACCAGCTGATGGTAAAATGGTTCCGCCAACTTCGGCGTTCGATTGCGCAGCACCAGACCGCCCGCCAGAGAGGCGAGAAAACGGAACGAAGGTTCCGACGAGAGTTCCCCGGCCTGCTGAAAATATCCGGCCTCCCGGAGCCGGTAATGAAAACGAGGCAGAGAGCGGTTCATCCGCTGTTTGATCGGATATTGGTCATACTGCCCGTCACAGATAAAAAAGTCCGGTGAGAGTTCATATCCGAAAAGAGCGATGTCATGCCGCAACATGATCTGTCCGAGCCGGAAGTTTGCTGCGGCGCGCCGCTCGGCAGAAAGAGCCGGATCCTTCGCCGCGGCCGCCTGTTCCGCAAAATCCCGCCACGCAGCCCGAAGATCGGCGGGGAAATATCTCCCGGCCTCCTCAAAACGCCCCTCGCGCATCAGCCGACGCGCCAGCAGATGACGCAGTTTCCGGCTCATCCTTTCCGGCAGCCGGGGATTGTTTTCATGAGCGTCGACAAATTCACGCAACCCGGTGACATCGAGGTGTTCTTCGGCGACCAGCGCGGCATCGCTCCAGGCATTTCCCAGGAGGAAACTGTACAATGCCTCCTGAAAGAGACGTTTGCGGTAGAGCATCGCACCGACCTCCCCCCTGACCTCTTCCCCGATCCCCCTGCCGGACGGCGAATCTCTCCGGCAGGATTCCCGCCAGAAAATTCCCCGCCACTCGGGGAAAGAGGAAAAACTGTGCCCGGCGGGAGTGAAGCAAATGGAGCGCTCCGCCGCCTGCGGTTCCTTCCGGCGGCGATCAAGTTCCAGCCATTTCCGGAGCAGTTCGGCTGCCCGGCCGCCATCCCCATCACGCCTGGCCAGTCGAGCCTCCAGAAAGAGGCGGACCGGTGAGTCGGAACGGCTCGCGGCGAGAAGTTTCCGGCAATCGTCGAACGCCCCCCGCTGAAACGCGCGCATCGCAAGCCGTTCACCACATACGAACGGCCCGGAAACGTGCCGGATCAGTTCCGGCCGGAACAGGACCGCCACTTCGGCGGTCAAGGGATCCCGCAGGAACCGGTGCGGATTTTGTCGGATCATGGCGCAAAGTTCCCGCCAGAGTTCCTGTCGAAATGGACAAGGGTTCCACGGTCTCCCGTCCGATACCTCCGGAGTTCCGGCGTCGGGACAACTCCCGAACGCAGCGGCGAGAACCAGATAACGCAGCCGCTGCACCGGATCCTTCGCATAGAAATAATTGGTGCGGAAACTCCCCGCAGCCAGCTGCCGCGGGTCGGGCAGCCCGCGATTGACCGCCGCGCGCAGCTTCTGATACCAGCCGTAAGCCTCCCGGGGATTCTCCTGCGCCTGCAAATTGCCCAGAAGATAGAGCGTCTGCGCCGTACGCGAGCGCCGTTCCTTCTCCGGCAGCGACAGAAGTTTCCTCCACGCGGCCGGAAAGCGCTCTTCTGGATTTCGCTTCAGCGCCTCCCTCCCCGCTTCGAAGAGCCGCTCTTCCGCTTCAGTCGGTTCCGGCGGAGAAGCGGCGGGGGGTGTTCCGGCGGAGTTTTTCGTCAGCACCACACAATCCGGGAAATAGTGCCTTGCCAACGCACATAAATGAAAGTGAATGTCCAGCTCCGGTGAGTATGCCTCATCCTCCAGATCGATGTAGCTCGGCGGAAACGACACACTGCACGCGGGAGCGGAAACCGCCCCCGACATCAGCAGAGTTACCAGCATGATTTTGATTCCGGTGGAATCCATTGATTGATCTCTCCAATTTTTAAAGTTTCCCCGGGACCGGGAATCGGTCCGCAAATCATCCGGGGTACACACCCGGGAACGACCGGAATAACGGGATGAACGCCGTGGAAGAAGAACGCCTCCCCGGTTCCGCCTCCCAGAAACTGCCGAAACTCCTGCTCGCCCAGCACTCCATGATTGCGCCAGAAAAGTTCGGTTCGCACGCCGATGCGACGGGAAAAACATTTGATCACCACCCGCGGCGGCAAGCCGGCATCCAGTCGCCGGAGATTCTCCAGCTCCAGACAGAGCCGGTCATTCTCCATCGCCAGACGAAACCAGACCACCGGAATTGCGGCGTATTTTTTTCGGAACTGCAGCAGTTTTTCCCAATCCGGGACGGCGAACCTCACCTCTTCCCCGTGACCCTCCGGGGGAGCATTCTCCGCGCTCAGCCGCCGGAAACGCCCCGTCCGCGCCTCGTAATGCAGCCGGTACGCGTAAGTCGGCAAAGCCATTTTGAACTCCTTGCGCAAATCGACTGCCGCCGCAACAGCCCGGTCCGCGGCATCCGGATCGAACAGCAGGTATTTTCCCGGCAGGTCCCCGGGAGGTTCCAGCGCGTGCAGTTGCAACACATAGAATGCCAGATGACAAAAGAGCGCCTTCAATGCCGCCGGGTGCCGCAGATGGCAGGGCAGAAGCGTTGCCGAAAAGCGTTTTCCCGGCACCAGACGCCGCAACCTCTCCAGAAAGGAACCGTATTGCAGCAGTCGGGACTCCGGCACATCACAATCAAGTTGAACTTCGGGAGCGGTTTCAGAGCGCAGAATCGATGCGAATTTTTCCACAAATTTCTCGTCGTTCCAGACCAGTGCATCCAGTCGGAAAACGGGAACGGCGCACACGGCAGGCAATCGCAGCAAAATCGCCGGAGCTCCCTTTCGAAACTCCCCGCGCAGAATGTATAGCTTCCAGTCGGCACAGGCGGCAAGCACGCGCTCGCTTCTCTCGTTCCGCTCCCGATGCCAGAAGTAGACACCGCTTTCCGCAGCACAGAGCGGAGGCAGTCCGCCCCACGCGGACAGCAGAAGGAGAAGCGGGAGGCGTCCCCGCCTGGGAAAGAGAATCAGTGAGTTCAAAAATTTCCGGAACATAGGGCAGCCCTGGTGAAATTCGCTACGACCGTCAGACGGTCCGTCGGCGGATGATACACTAGCACACCAGTGCGTTTTTTCAACTGCCGCAGCGGGAAATCAACGGAAATAATCGACCGTCGTCAGAAAGGCACTCCCGGCCGGGAGCAGATGCAGCTGGAAGATGACCACGCCGTCGATCAGATTTCAATTCACGTACCGTCGGGTCAGCTGCGCACAAATCGACTCCCCTCTTCAGCAGCGGGATGTGTCTTCACGCCAACGTCGGAGGCACGTGTAACTTCATGCTGCCCTCTTTCAGTTTTTCCGCAGGGTTCCTGTGAATCTGCCGCAGCGGAAAACCGGATCGTTCTTCACGATGTCTTGTTTTCGTGATCCCGGAAAAGGACGCGAGGGACCTCCTGTTGTGCGCACTCCGCATAGCCGGCACCCGTGACGATGCGCGCCGATTCGGCAAGCCGGACCGGAAAAATGTTGTCGACTCCTGCGATCGCAATATTCCGCGCCCCTTTTTCCCGGGCACGGTATTATGAGTGACGGCTGCCGGGATGTGATACTTTCCCTTTCCATACCGGAAACAGCTTGGTGGCGGTGATTCCGCCGCCCGCTCTTCCACGATGCTGATCATCCCCCGGGATGTGCGGGCGGATTGTAATGTCATCAAGCAGATCGTTTTTAACCCTGATTGCAGACGCGGTCCCCGTGGTTTCTTTTCGCATCCATGAAAAAGGCGGTCCGGAAAATCCGGGCCGCCCCATGCTCTCCAGCTGGCGGGAATGTTTATTTCACCCCCATCGCACGGAGATTGTTGTAGGAAATCCGAATCGACTCAAAGATGTCGCGATCCTTGAAAAGCGCATCCTGTTCAATGGAATACCACCGCACGCCAGTCTCGCGGCAAGCCAGCAGAATGCCGCCCCAGTCCAGATTTCCTTCGCCGATCTCGCAGAATACCGGCTTGTCATTGTCGATAATGGTGAAATCCTTGAAGTGGATCACCGGCATCCGGTGCCCAAGACGGTGAATCCAACTCACCGGACTGCCGCCGCCGCGGGTGACCCAGTGCACGTCCACTTCTGCAAACACCGTCTTCGGATCCGTGTTCGCGTAGAAATATTCAAAATAGGTCTCACGACGCCCCGGCAGACGTTCAAACTCGAAATTGTGATTGTGATATCCGAGACGAATGCCGGCTTCGAGCAGTTCGGCCCCCTTCTCATTGAAGATATCGACGATCTTCTGCGCGTTCTCGACCGTTCCGCGCAGTTCCGCCGGCGGCGCGCCGAGCGCGACAAAATCGCACTCCAGCGTCTTCATCCGGTCGATCAGAGGAGCGCTCTCCCCGGAAATCGTCGCAATGTTCTCATGGGTGGCGCAGCAGAAGAGCGCATGTTTGTCAAGCTGCTTCTTGATCACCTCCGCCGGAAGCGGCACCGCGGAAACCTGCACTGCCTGGTAACCGATCTCGCAGACCCGGTCAAGCGTACGGTCGAGATCGCTCTCGGTCTTGCAGTACTCCCGCAGATTGAACAACGTCACGGCAATTTGGGAATCGGGCATCTTCATTTTTCTGCTCCTTCAGCTGTTATTTGACCACGTCGATGGCGCCCTGCTTGACCTGATCGATCACACGGACCACTTCGACCGCCTGTTCCATTGTTATCGGATACGCCGCATGATTGCGGATCGTCTGGTAGAGGTAGTACCAGATCTTCTCCGTCGTATCCCCCGAAGCGGGCGCGACGCCGAGTTCATCCTCCACCCAGACCGGACTCACCTGCCCGCCGAAGCCGCCGTCCAACGGCGGGTTGGCGCTGGTGGCGTGAATCTCCGGCAGCGGAATCGCCGGATTGAGGTATTTCAATTTGAGTTTCTTCTCATCGTAGCTCACCAGCGAGCCGCGGCTGCCGCGCACCACGTACACCGGGTCAGGCAGGCT
>UMHM01028723.1_pt1 | contig 12128 bp, 25 predicted proteins | sample 1965501 | NCBI WGS metagenome assembly UMHM01 (sample SAMEA4836095, study PRJEB28245) | human gut metagenome | biome: gut microbiome; material: fecal sample | place: Denmark | collected 2008
GAATTAGAGAAGAATGTTCAAACATATTTGGAATATTCTCTTCACACATCCACTTATTTACTATAAGAAATTTGTCTAAATCTTTTTTAGTATGAAGAGTTAAAGTTATTCCTGTAATTCCATAAGAGACACATGTTCTGAAACTTGAATAATCAGGAACAGAGGTATATAAATATACTTTTTTATCTATTCCTCGTAACATCATAACAAGTCCAGTAGTTACACCAAAATTCAATAGAGGCTCTCCACCAGTAATGCTAACTTCATCATATTGATCAAAACTATTAACATTTTCCAAAGAATCTAAATCAAAATTTTTATTACAACATAAAGAACAGTTATTAGGACACTTTGTTGTTATTAACAATCTAAGTTTCTTATTCATACTTATCTCTAGTTATACAAATTGGAAGATTCTTTCTTTTGAATTCTGATTTAATATGTCTATCAATCACCTTAATGATAACTTCTGGCTCTATATAAAGCATTTCTTGATTATCCAAAAACTCTTTAGCCTTTTCCTTTAAAGTCATTCCTGCAAGTTGTTTTGGATATAAGTATTGAAAAGCCTCAAATTCCTGTAAAATATCATCAACTTCTGAATAAGATTTAGCTCCTATCTGATCTAAATCGGAATTACTAATTCCAAGTCCATCAGTTGGAGTGAGTTTAATAGATTGATGAATGGCATTTTCTCTTTCACAGCACCCTACAAAATATTCTTCTTCTGCTCCTTCTGCTTCTGTACCATACCAAGTCTCTAATTGTTTAGCTAACTCATATATCTCAGTCTTCCATAACCCAAATAGAGGGTTAAAATCTCCAACATCACCATGTAAAGTCCAGAATCCTAACTGATATTCTGTTTGATTATCAGTAGATATTACTATTCCATTATGAGTTGATGCTAAATTATAAAGATAAATCATCCTAAGTCTAGCTTGAATATTTCCATTGGCTATTTTAGATATAGATCCCTCCCCTTCAAAGTGTTCTATAGTTTGTAATACTTTAGTGTATAATAAACTCTCGTCAAGATTACATACTTGGAAATTAGTACAAAATGCTTCTCCAACTAACTTAGATACATTAAATTCATCATCCTTGTTTTTAATTGGAAGACTTCTTCCAATCAATGGAATATCAGTGCATTTACTAACTTCAGAACAAATCGCAGCAGTAACAGTAGAATCAATACCACCACTAATGCCCAGAACCATAGCTTGTAAATTATGGTCTTCAAGATATTTCTTAGTTTCATTTACTAAAGTATCAAATACTTTTGAATAATTTAAATCTCTATTCATAACATTCTTTAATTTCTCTAATTTCACTCATAATGTTGACTTATTATCATTTGTGCTAACGCTACTTCTTCTGGATCACCTATATGTTTTCCTTCTACATCAGATAGTTTAATACATTTCTTCACAGGTTGTTTACTATTCATCTGACAAGAAACTAACTTCATCACAATATTAGAAGGTTTAACTCCCTCTAAATCGCAAGTTAAATTAGTTCCAATTCCAAATGAACATTTAATCCTTCCCTTACAGCAATTAAATATATCAACTGCTTTCTTGAAATCTAATGAATCAGAGAATACAATAGTCTTAGTAAGAGGATCTACATTTAATTCTCTATACCTATCAATACATTTATTAATAAACTGAAATGGATCTCCAGAATCTTGTCTTACTCCATCAAATAATCTTGCATGTTTCTTAGAGAAATTTCTAAAGAACACATCAGATGTGTAAGTATCAGATAAAGCAATTCCTAATTCTCCATCATATACATTAACCCAATTCTCTAAAGCTAAATAGTTAGCTTGATCATATCCATACATAGCACCATGAAACATCACCCACTCATGAGGAAAAGTTCCAATCATTTTAATATCTCTTAGATAAGCTATATAACAATTGGATGTTCCAACAAAATTCTGAGGACAGTCATGTAATAGTTTATCAATCACTTCTGACTGAACTTCAAAATTAAATCTTCTTCTGGTTCCGAAATCGGCGACTTTGAATTCATATGGAAGGTTGTGTACTTTATTACTAGTTCTAGTATATAAATCATCTATATTCCATTTGTCTTCTCTATGCTGGGTTCTACTAACTATTGCAAGAATTGGAATTTCCCAAAGAGTTACTTTATATAAATAATCTGTAACTTTTATATGAAGATGATTTTCTTCATCTAAGGAAATAGATAAATTTCTACAATCAAATTTAAATGATTGTAACCATTCAAAATAGTAGTCTGGAATAAAGTAACATCTATCTTGCATAAATCTTTTTTCATTATCACTTAATTTAAGTGCAGAAAGATTTGCAAGTTCATAATTTATATAATCCAGATCATCTTCTGTATAATGAGATTTATTCCTATCTACAAATTCAAATGTTCCAATTGCGTCTGGGAATAATCTCATATAAGCATATGATACAGAGAATTTATATAGATCTGTATCTAAAATTGATTTAATCTCCATTTTGTTTATCTAATAATTTATTAAATACATTGTATATTGTATCTTCGATATCCTGAGCAAATAGTGAATCTTCTAAAGTGACAGTAATTCCTTTGCGCCATTTAACTCTAATTTTGTACAGTTCTGAAATTAAAGAATCTCTTAAATTGATTAACTCCCTATAACTATATTTATTAAAATAAAATGGACAATCTTCGTCAACAGGTTTATTAATAGAAACTAATCTATTTAATTTAGTACAAAAGTGTCCAGTTGTATTACAGTTAGGACTATCTATACATACATTAACACTTCTGCAATATTCACATTCAGCTACGCAATTCATTTATTACTTGTATTCCTTTTTCTCTAATAAATTCCTTAAGAGCAGTTCCATCATCAATAGATACTACCAAATCTTCAAGAACATAAATATCCTCATTACTAATAATTCCTTTGAAATTATTTAATAAATTAGATATAGTTTCCTTTACACAATAATCTCCTGCAACTCCACAAACCTCTATTGAGTGTTCCTCTTTATTAGATAATAGAAGAAGTTTAAAAAGACTGATTGTATGCGTACTTCCAAAAGCCCCAAATTCCTCTTGATGAGCCCATCCTCCTTTGGAAATTATTGTGTATTTATCTCTATAATGATCTATAATACTTAATATATTATTATCATAAGAAGCTCCTAAACTTCCTTCTACACAATGAGTAGGAAATTGTCCTCCAAATTGGATAAAGCTACAATGATTAATTGGGTGATTATCCATAGTAATAAATACTCTATCAAAGTCTTTATGATATATTGCATAATCACTAATGGACTCTGTTAAATGATCATTCTTTACATATAAAGACCCATTTTCATCAAGAAAATCATACTGCGGGTCTACTATAATTAATATTTTCATTAATCTATAAAATAAAGTTGTTTAACTAGTTGTCTATTCTTTTCTCCATATAATTGAGCATCATTCTTATCTTTAAATGCTAGTAAGAACATATACATAGTATAAAAATCTCCATATTCAAAATGAGTATCTCTCATATATAGACAGGATTTAATATCATCTTTAAGAAGCCAATCTGGAGTATAATTTAAAGCTTCATAATATTTATTCATCATCTGTCTGTGCTTAAAAGTAGCTAAAAGAAAAGAATCTTCAAGAACACTATTTGGTAATCCCATAGTTGGATCTGGAAATATCTTAATATACTCTTCCCAAGATAATATTCTTAATAATCTAAGATCAATCATTTTGGAGAGATTAACTCTTTCTTCAGGGAATAGATAATATATTTTCTGATACATTTGTAATACTTCGTTGTTCATAATAATTATTTTTTAATAAATTTCTTTTTAATTCCATAATTATCATCTACTTCCTCATAACCCATTCCTCTAATCCAGCTCATGGGAGCTGAAATTAGAGTTAGGGATTTTACAAGATCTCCTTGAATAACATTCTGTTCTTTAATAAACTCTTTACTTTGAAGAAAGATAGTATCTTCTAAACAGATTGTAAATCTATCTATAGTTCTATAACAAGTAGCTTCATATATAAAAAGATCTTTAGAATTACATTTTATAACGCTACGATCTTTTTTATATAACATTATATTACCTAGTTAAGAGTTTAGGAGCTTCTTCTGGATCGTTGATAAAGCCTCCAAACTTAGATGCTTTAGCCTCTTTCAGAGCAAGTTCAGCCTTCTTAATATTCTCTTCCTTTTGTGCTTGGAAATCTCTCTTAGCTAACCACAAGTTGGGATTTTTATCATATTCTGCTTTACGTTTAGCATAAGATGGAATAAACATTGCAGGATTCTCAATGAAGAATTTTGCAAATGAATCTAACATTGCACTGATAGTGTCATAATTAAGGGTAAACTTATTATATGCACATACTGTTTCAAATGGTTTATTCATTGCGTAAGATTTAGCTATAGACTTTCCTACTTCTTCAGAAAATACATCTCCATGATTTCTCACTGCAATTCCAAAATTTACGCTCTTAAAAGCAAACTCATCCTTTTCTTTAACTGGTTCATGAAAACCTAGAGCATCTACAACCACTCTTCTAGTTTCATAGTAAATCTCTTTACTAATACCACAGATAACAAACTCTCTTTTCTCTCCTGTAAAATCAGTAAACTCACCAATTACATACTGATCTCTAATTTTTGATTCCTTATTTTTCATAGTTAATTATTTATTTTTGTTAAAATTAAGTTCCATAATTCTTCACTAGCTTTTACTGTAAAATCAGAGTCAGCAAATCCTAATATAATATCTTTTAAATCTGAGGAGTAATAAGCTCTCTTAACTTCATCTAATTTAAATACAAAAGGAACATACTTGTACTCTTCTTTTAATTTAGGAGTACTAGCCATACCCATAGTATCCTCTTCTTTATCTCTTTGCCTTTGATTTTCCTCAAGCTCTTTAAAATTTGCTAAAACTTTTACCTCTGCTAACATTAATTAATATCAATTAAATTAGGATATAATTCTTTACTAGTTAAATGTTTAATATCCTTTATTAAACTTGGCATTTTAGGTGTTTCAATGACTTCAAACAAATCTGGATCTATTTCATCAGGAATAAGTGATAAATACCACCCATTAGCCACAATGACCAAATCCTGGGGTAATTCAAATTTCCTTTCATAATCAGTATGCTTAGCAACTTCTTCAAATTGCCTCCATACAGTTCTGAAATCCTCACTTCCACACCATAAAATGTCTTTTGTAGATAATTCATAAGTATCTAAGACACTATAAATTTCTTCTAATAAATTATAACTTTTCATATTTTTATCAAATCAGTAAGATATTTGGATACCTTAAAATATTCTTTAAAATACTCTTTTATAGTAACTGCCTCTGGAAATTTCTTATCAGTTAAGATGTGAGTAAGTTTTTTCAAAAGAACATCCATATGAAAATCATATCCTACTATATCCCAATCTTCTCTTTCAGAGGATTTACCTTTACTAATTATCTTTTTAACATATAAACTATATCTACCAGGTGCTCCTCCCTGATCAATTCTAAAGTTTTCTTCTAGAATGATAGTTTTAGAGGAGACCTTTTCTTCTTCTTCTGTGTTATTTGATTTTTTAGAAGTCGCCATCAAGCATTAAATACTTTTTGTACAAATCAAAGAACATAAACCCAAATAATCTGGCAGTTCCATCATTTTCAAATAAAAGCCGGCCGCCGACACCGGCACTGGCAGGAGACACGCCGCTGCCCGAAGAACAGAAGCCGAAACCGGAGTAGGCACCGGCATTGCTTAGTATATCTGCCAAACAAAAATATGGAGCATATCTATATTGATTAAAATCCTTAAAATTAATCTCAAATCCCATAAATTTATTCCATGCTCTAGCAATTGTTCTTAATTTAATGAAAGCATCAACACACTCATCTCCAGTTTCTGGAGCAGCTTCTTCATTTAAATACTTAAGAGCTGCAGAATAGGACTTAATATCATAAACATTCTCAAACTTGTCAGGAATGTCTGAAAGATATTCATTCAACAGGCTTCTATACTCTGTTACTTCTATTTTTCTTACTAAAGTAAGTTTTTCAGATCCATAAGAACCAGATGCTGAGAACTTTCCAATATAATATTTAGCTCCTTTCGGGATAACACATTCATATAAAACTGTATTCCTTTCACTATATAAAAGTGCCCCAAGAATAGTTGAAAATGAATGAATTACTCCTCCATTAATCTCCCATTCCTTATTACATTTTACAATATCAAGTCTCCCTCTGGCCACTAGTTCTTTTGTTGGATCCACCTCAAATTCTTGATATTTAGTAACAAGTTTTCCACTTTTTATTTTAAATAACTTATAGCAAGTAATGTCACTCTCGGCTATATGATGATTTTTATTTAATACTGTTAAACACATGGTATTTCTTCTTTATAAATTAATCTTCTTGATGCAAAACTTTTATTAGAAATAAACTTTCCATTAACTATGAATCTTGTTGTACCTTCATAATATGTAGTACTAATAGGAATAATACATTTAAACATTCTGTATTCAGATTTATTACTTATTTCAGATAAAACGTGTTTAGCATCTTTTAAGTTTGCAAAAGTATGTAAAAATCCTCCATGAATATTATATCCTAATTCTCGTCTTATATCAGAATAAATTTCATATTCAGAATCCTCCTTTTGTGCAAATCCTATAATTTTTCTAGAAGAGGCTATAGGAAAGTGCTGCATGGAAGATACATAAATATCTGCATCTTCCCAATATTTAACTAATTTATAACAGACTATATCTTCCTCTGCTATCTTAGGTTCTCTTGATTGTACTATTAAACACATGTTTTTAATTTTAATTATCTAAATCCACTTCTCCAGCGTGTTGTGCTAACATATCAGCTAGATTATTTAATTTAGAATCTTCATGACCTTTAACCCATTCTAATTCTATATTATAATCAGGTAATAATTCCGCAACTTTCTTCCACAAATCCGGATTTTTCTTGTCCTTGAAATCTTCTTTTATCCATTTATCCAACCATCCTTTAGTCAGAGGATTTAAGACATATTCTGAATCAGATATTATTTTCACTTTAGATCCCTTTGGAATGTTTTCCAATGCTGAAATAAATCCAGATAATTCCATTCTGTTGTTGGTAGTATTTTTAACTCCTTTGAAGATAGTTTTTATTACCTCCTCATTGTTGTTACATATTACTACACTATATCCTCCCTGCTTTCTAGATGATTTATAAGATCCATCTGTATAAATTATGAAATCATACATTTTTCCACAAATTTAATACAAAGACTTCCATAACTAGACAATGTTCCAAATCTTCCTTTATAATACTTAGTTCCCTTTGGAATAATACATTTAAATATTTCATAGATTCCAGGTACTGCTCCAGAACAGAATATTTCTTCATCAGCATCTTCAAAAAGTTCAAATGTATGAATTACTCCCCCTTCTATCATTTTTCCTTTTCCTGGGACTGCTGATAAGAAGTGTAACACTTTAATTTCTCCTTCTGCCTTTAAAATTTTGGAATCTATATCAACTGCAAAATCTCTATAAGGAGTAAAATAGCCTTCAGAATCCTTTTTAAGAATCTTATAGCAAACTATATCCTCTTCTGCTGTTAACATTTCAGCACTTCTATCTACTGTTAAACACATTTTATTAATTTTATTTGTTTACTACCATAACTTCTATAATCATCAAACAATCCTTCACAATATAATGTTCCTTTAGGGATTATACATTCATAGATGGCACTACTTGTAAAACTAAAGTCATGCAACAAAGCTGCCAAATGTGCAGTTGGTAAATTAGCAAAAGAATGAATTACTCCTTCTTCTAGATAATAACCTTTTCTTGAACGTTTAATATTAGGAAGACCTTCAGCTTTTAAGTATTCTCCTTCTACTGGGAATCCTCTATAAGCTGTATAAAGACTATTAGGAGGAACTCTCATTAGTAACTTATAACAAGTTATATCTTCCTTGGCTACCTCAAATAGAGTAGAATTCTTTTTATATTTAGGCAATATTAAACACATTTTTCTATAAATTTAATTTTCTTTGAAGCATAAGAAGAAGATGATTTTATATCTAAAAAGACTCCTTTATAGAATTTTGTTCCTTTAGGAATGACACATTTCCAAATTTCTAACCCTAAATAGTCTACTTTGTTTTCACCCATTATAACTTTGAAAGTGGTTAAAGCCATCATAGTATCTACCAAATCCTCAAATGTATGAATGAATCCTATAGAAATTTTTCCTAATGCTTGTTCTAAATAATCTTCACTTCCTTCTGCTTCAAAATCCTTAGTAACATTTACTAGAACTTCTCGAAGAGGTGTAAATCTTACTATTTCTCCAGAATCAGATGAGATTGTTGCTAGTATTTTATAACAAACTATATCTTCCTCTGCTGTTTTTCTTAAATCTCCTTCTTTAATTTCCAAACACATTCTATAATCTTAACTTTTTTGGTTCCAAAACAAATAGTGTCTCCAGGGTACATATAAGTTCCTTCATAATAATAACTTCCTTTAGGAATAATGCATTTAAATAATTTCAAACGGCAAGGTTCCAACTCAGAGTACATAAGAGCTCCTATTAAATAACTCTCAGCATCAGAATATTTAGGAAAACATTCTAATACTCCTTTAATATTAAATACTCCCGCCAGAAATCTTACTGGAATGAACTCTACATCATCTTTAATATCAACTATCTCATCTCCTTGTATGATCTCTTCTGGATAAATAGTCTTCTTATCATAGAAGATATTATAACATACAATATCATGATCAGCTTTGATACTATGTCTAGAAGTTAAATACATCTATAAAATTTTTAATGATTCATTATATTTCTCAGTCTCTTTCCAAGTTGGAAGTGTCATACCTAGCTTTTCATTAAGATATTTAATATTTTCATCATTTAAATATGGCAACCCTACTAAAATTCCCAATATCAACCTATTGTCATCTTTGGATAAATCTTCAACTTTAAGATCCCCATATTTAAACATTGATGATAAAGCTCTCCTTATTCTATACCTGTATTGAATAAACTCAGCTTGGTTGAGAGGAATTTTCGTTAATATCACTGCTTTTCTTCTCTTGTCCATCTATGAATTCATTTAATAAATCTCTTAATTCAATTGCTTTATTCTTATGAAGAATAACTTCATCAAATTGTGATCCAAATCTATTCTCCATTTTGAGTAAATATTTAAATGCTATACCTAGTCTACGAAAGAACCCATAGGTTCTCTTAAGATAAGGAGCTAGAAATAATTCATCATCTTCTTTATAGAACATTACACTGAACATATGATCTAATGACCCACACTCACATACAAACATTCTTTGAATTACCCTATTATTTTCCTGTATTCTATTTTTCTGCATTTCATTTTTCTCTTAAATATAATACAATCAGAAGCATACTCCTCACCATCAGTACTCACAAAATATTCTGTGCCTTTCGGAATTATACATTCGAATATTCTGTGGCCTCCAATGAGATTTTTAGGAATTCTAGAACCATCTAAACCTGTATAAGTGTGAATAAATCCTCTTCCCACATCATAGGTTCCTGGGTTAAAGTAATTTTTAAGAATTGATTTTCCTCCTTTTGCTTTAAATAATCCCTTTGGTTTAACTTTTGTCTCATACCAAGGAGTTGCATAACCCTTTCCAAAGAGTGCTTTTATATTACTAACTTTTATTAATACCTTATAGCATACTATATCTTCTTGTGCTATTTTAGGAATATCAGTATCAGATACCAAACACATTATTTCATTGAATTAAATTTTTTACTAAACTCTTTTACAATTCCAACCATCTCTTCAGTTAAATAACCTAAAAGATAAGTAAGATTTTGAACGCTAAACCCAGTTTCAGCTAAAGCTCCAGTCATAGCTCCAATAGTATCAGTATCTCCACCTAATCTAATAGCACTTTTGATACAATTAAGAACCACATCACCTCCTATGCTTCCACCATGTATATAAGATGAGTATGCTTGTTTAACAGATTTAACACTACAATCAAACCCAGTAGGATTATTTAAATAGAATTCATAGTTATTTGTCATTCCTTGCACTGGAATATGGTGAAGTAATCTATATAAATATCCTACATACTCAATTGCGGCTAAGAAACTCTCTGGACAATTATGAGTATATTGACAAGATAAAATAGCTAATCTTTTACAATCTTCTTCAGTTCCAGGAAAGTATGCTATAGGACTAATTCTCATTAAACATCCATTTCCCCATGAATGATTAATTGCCTTACAATCTCCCTCATGTAACCATTTGAAGAAGTTTTTGCCCCATATAGATTCACCTATAAATTTTCTTCCCCATTTCATGTAATATTTTTCAAATTCCTCAGAATCATCAAGCATACATTCCATAGTTGCGATAGTTAATATAGAATCATCTGTAAAATCTTGTTCATCAGTAAGATCTACATCTGGATTATATACTGCATTTCTTTCATAAGGAGATCCCAGAATATCACCTGCAATTGCTCCAATAACTAATTCACCTTTCATTCTTTATCTATTATTTGAAATTTATTATTCTTAAATATGTAATCTTTACCTCTTAATATAGCAATTATAAAACTCAAAACAAGACCCATCATAAGACCAAGGGAGATACTATATATTATTGAAGATATTATAAGAGTTATATCCATGTCTCTAGGATTAATCGGAGACTTATACCCTACCACATCTACCATTAAACATACTACAATTATAATACAAATTACAGTTTTAAATATCTTCATTGTTCAATATTTTATTTATAACCAGTCCTAGTATTTCACATGCTTGTCCCAACCCAGCCTTATCATCAAGGAATATATCATAAAATACTTTACCATCTAATCCTTTAAACTCTTCATAAGCATGTTCGTTAACATAATCTGGCTCAATTCCTAAATTCTTACATGTCTCAATTGCTCTTCTAAGATTCCTTCCATCTCCTCTATTACTAGATCTACAAGTGTATAAAATTAATTTACAATTAATATATTCTCTACACAATAATAATAGTCTTAATGGGAGTTGGCATTCATAATCAGGCTCAGAAGATATTAAAGTATCATCAAAGTCAAAGGCTATGATTAAATATCCTCTTTCCTTATAAGTCTTTAATAACTTCTCCACACAAACATCTGTATAACAATATTTATCAAAATTTATTCTCCCCATCCTTCAAACTTTTTAGTTACCTGATGATTATTTACTAATAAAAATCTTCTGAGAGATTCATAAAATTCTTCTTCATCTACACAATATTGGTTTATATCCTTACTTCCAATATCATATTTTATTATAGAAGTTTCAAAGAAATTTTCATGCATAGAAAAATCTTTAGAATAGTCATTATATCCTAATTCTAGTACCTTAAAAGAGCTTCCAATTTTAGCGAAGACTATATTTCCATTCTTATATCTTAATATTAAATATTTAGATACAAATTCTGGATATTTAAGTTCATCTAACATTGAATTAACCTCTTTAAGTTCTTCAGAAATTCCTTTTATTTCCTTTTGTAATTTATCGAATTTCTCAATAAGATTTCTTTTAGAATTTTCTAAATATTCTCTCCTCTCAGGATTATCAGTTTTTTGAGAAATCCCAGAAATTGATTCTTCTTTCATCTATTCTAAATTTATTTAATTCACACTCTCTTACTTCTTTATCCAATTCCAAGACAACCTTATCACAGAATGTTTGATACTCTTCATCATCAGGAAGAATATAAGAATCATCTACAGTAGGTAACTCTTCTATAAATAACCCATTTACATTCTTCCTAGATTTATTTAACATTTTGCTGATATTATTTATATCAACTTTAAGAGGATCTAATACATCTCTCTTATACTCTCTATAATCCTTGCAACTTAAATACTTATCCATATAAAAAGAATAAAACCCTAGCTAATGGCAATCCATCAACAAGGGTTAGTTATCTAATACTTTTTTAAATTCATTTAACATAGAGTGATCCTTATCAATTACTCCATCGTAATAAATATATCCATTATATCCTAACCCTATCTTATTCATTACATCCCTCTTCTCT
>UMHM01087087.1_pt1 | contig 12121 bp, 8 predicted proteins | sample 1965501 | NCBI WGS metagenome assembly UMHM01 (sample SAMEA4836095, study PRJEB28245) | human gut metagenome | biome: gut microbiome; material: fecal sample | place: Denmark | collected 2008
AAATATCCCTTAACTTTCTTCCGTCTGATCTGTATCCAAACATAAACGTCCTCCCTATTTTCGTTTATTATTATATACCGTAATCAGACAAATTTCAACAAAAACTTTTGCACTTATTTTTCTATTGCATTTTGGCGTATTTTGATATAAAATATTAGCAAATTTATATAGATGGGAGAAATATTATGGAGCCAAAAGTTTTAATTGTCGGAACTGATATAAATGCCTATTATATGGCAAGATGTTATCATGAAATTTATCATAAAAAAGTTGATTTGATTGGTAGAGTTGCTATGAGCTTTACTTCACTTAGCACTATTACTAATGTTAATATTATACCTGATTTAATTGAAGGAGATACTTTTGTTAATTCTTTGATTGAATATGCAGAAAAACAAAATTTAGGTAAAGATGAAAAGATTTTGTTAATTGGAACTAATGACTGTTATGTTAGTCTTATTGCAGAAAATAAAGATGCTTTAAGTAAATATTATGTTTTCAATTATTCTTCAAAAGAGCTTATGGATACACTTTTGGTAAAAGAAACATTTTATGATATATACAAAGATAGTGGACTTGATTTTCCATGCACATATATTTACCCTTGTGATGGTTCAGGTTCTATTGAAAGTGTAAAAGCACATTTTCAAAATTATCCTTTGATTATAAAGCCTAGTGATGGTGTTACTTATCACGAAATTGATGGACTAGCTAAGGTGTATAAACTATATGACGAGCAACAGTTAGAAGATACTATTAAAAAGATTGAAAATGCAGGTTATAAAGGAAACTTAATCATTCAAGAGTTTATTCCTGGTGATGACACTGCACTACATGATTGTTTATTCTATTGTGGTAAAGATAAAAAAGCAAAACTTGCTACTTTTGCACAAATAGGACTTCAAGAGCATACTCCTACTGGAATTGGAAATTGTACTGTACTTGTTAATGGTTATTCAGAATATGGTTATCCAGAAGAATTGATTTATAAATTAAAAGACTTTTTGGAATCTATTGGATACCAAGGCTTTGCTGAATTTGACTTAAAATATGATATACGTGATAAAAAGTATAAAGTTTTTGAGGTTAATCCAAGGCAATCTAGAAGTGGTTATTATTTCTGTGCTTGTGGTCATAACTTAGTTAAATTACTAATTGATGATTTGTTTTACAACAGCTTAGATAATAACAAATTTGAACTTGTAAAAAACAATGTAGTTTTAAGTTTTGTTCCTAAGTCAGTTATCAAAAAATATGTAACAAGTGATAATTTAAAAGCTGAAATCGATAGAATTGGCAATATTGTTAGACCTCTTCGTTATGCTGAAGATATGCCATTTAGTAGAAGAAAATATCTTTTTATGAGAGATAGAAATTATGTTAAAAAATACAGAAAATATACTTTTTAATTTGAGAGGATAGTTTTATGAAACATTATTTATTAAAAGATTATATTGATATTTTAAAAAAAGAAAATTTAGTAGAAGATGTTTGCTTATGTGATAGTATATTAAATACTTCAATTGAAAAACTAGAACATAATTCAAAAGAAGTTGCTAATAACACTTTATATATTTGTAAAGGTTTAAATTATAAGCCCGAATACTTAAATGAAGCAATTGTAAGAGGTGCTACTGCATATATTTCAGAACCTGAAAATGTAACAGACCCAGATTTTCCACATATTGTTGTAAATGATATAAGAAAAGCTTTAGCTGCTGTTTCTTGTATGTATTATGATTTTCCAGCTGATAAAATAAATATGATTGGTCTTACTGGTACAAAAGGAAAGTCAACAACTGCTTATTACATAAAAAGTATTTTAGATGATTACATGAAAGAACACAATTTACCAGATACTGCAATTGTTTCTTCAATTGATACTTATGATGGTAAGGAATGTAAAGAATCATTAATTACCAGCCCTGAATCTATTGATTTACAAGAACATATTGCAAATGCTGTTGATTGCAAAATGCAAAATTTAGTTATGGAAGTTAGTAGTCAAGCTTTAAAACTAGATAGAGTTCATGATGTTTTATATAAAGTTGGAGTATTTCTAAATATTTCAGAAGACCATATTAGTACAATTGAGCACCCTAATTTTGAAGACTATTTTGCTTCTAAATTAAAGTTTTTTGCCCAAGTTGAAAATGCTTGCGTAAATTTAGACTCAGACTATATTGACCGTATTTTAGAAAATGCTCAAAAATCTAAAAAGATTATTACATTTAGCACTAAAAATGAAAAAGCTGATGTATTTGCTTATGATATTAAAAAATTAACTCACACATCAATTTCTTTTAGAGTTAAAACAGCTAAATTTGATGAAGAGATATTACTAACAATGCCAGGATTATTTAATGTAGAAAATGCTTTAGCTGCAATTGCTACTGCAATGGTTTTAGACATTCCATTTAAAAACATTTACAATGGTTTAAAAGTTGCCAGAGCTAGTGGCAGAATGGAAGCACATGTTAGCAAAGATGGAAACATTATTGTTATTGTTGACTATGCTCATAATAAATTAAGTTTTCAAAAATTATATGAGTCTACTAAGCAAGAATACCCTGATAAAAATATAATTACAGTATTTGGTTGCCCTGGCGGAAAAGCCCAACTTCGTAGAAGAGATTTGGGTACACTTTCTGGTATTCATTCAAAAATTAGTTACTTAACAGCTGAGGATCCTGGTCCAGAAGAAACTGTTGATATTTGCAAAGAAATTGCTGAGTATGTTGCTAAAGAACATGGAAATTACAAAATTATTGAAGATCGTGGAGAAGCTATAAAAGAAGCTATTTTAGATAATCCCAATAGTGTTGTTTTAATTACTGGAAAAGGTAATGAAACTAGACAAAAAATCGGCAAAAAGTTTATGCCTTGTTTGACAGATACTCAATATGCATTAGAAGCATTGGAAGAGTATAATAAAAAAATAGGATAATACCTAAAAAAAAGAATGCCATTTAAATGACATTCTTTTTCTTATTTTAATTTAATTGATAATAACTTACTTATTCCGTTTTCTTCCATAGTTACACCATATACTGAATCTCCTGCTTCCATTGTTCCTTTTCTGTGTGTTATTACTAAGAATTGTGTTTGTTTGCAGAATTTCTTTAAATACTCTGCAAATCTGTATACATTAACATCATCTAATGCTGCTTCAATTTCGTCTAGTATGCAGAATGGTGCTGGATTTATTTTTAATATTGCAAATAATAATGCTATTGCTGTAAATGCCTTTTCCCCACCTGATAATAACATCATGTTTTGAAGTTTTTTGCCTGGTGGTTGAACTCTAATATCAATTCCACATTCTAAAATATTTTCTTCATTTTCTAATATTAACTCTGCTTTTCCACCATTAAATAATTCTGTAAATACTTCATTAAAGTTTTTATTTATAAGCTCAAATTTTTCTTTAAATTGATTTTGCATTGTTGTTGTCATATCGCCTATAATTTTTCTTAGTTTAGATGCTGTATTTTCCAAATCTAAGCGTTGTTCAGACATGAAGTCATATCTTTCCTTAGTCTTTTTATATTCTTCAATAGAATCGATATTTATGCTTCCTAAGTCTTTTATCTTATTACGCAAACTATTTACTTGTTTTTGTGCTGTTGCTACATTATTAGGCTTTTGATATTCTTCTGTACTATTTGGTGTTAGTTCATATTCATTCCATAAACTTTCAACTACTTGTTGTAAATCTTGCTCTAATTTTGTTTTCTTAACATCAAGTTTTATAATTTGCTCTTTCAAACTTTCTAATGTAGAAAATTGACTTTGAATTTCATTTTCTGTATTTACTAATTTTTCATTTTTAGCAATTCTTTCTTGTTTTAGCTCTTCAACTTTAGTTCCGCTATTGGTTACTTCTTGTTTGATTTGTTCTATTTGAGCATTATATTCTGTAATAGTTTGTTCTAATTTAGTATTTTCTTCATTTATTGCTAATATATTTTGATTTTTGTTTTCAATACTTTGCTCATTATTTTTAATATCTTGTGAAATTCTTTCAACCATTTCTTCAATTGAGCTTTCACTTTCGTCAAAAGATGTAACAGATATTTTTAAATTTGTAATATCAAAATTCAAATCATCAATATATTTTTGATTATCTTTGTTATTTAGTGCAAATTCCTCTATTACCTTGTTTAACTCTTCTATTTGTTGTGTTAATTCTTGTATTTCCGCTTCTTTTTGCTCTTTTAAAAGTCTATTTTCCTCTTTTTGTTTCTCTGTTTGTGTAACTTCTTCTTTTAATTTAGCTAGCCTATTTTCCAAACGAGTAATATTTTCTTCAACTGCAACCATTTTTTGTTTTTCTGTTGCATATACTATTTCAATTTCTTGTAATTCTTTTTCAAGTTTGGCAGTCTCTTCAATACTATCTCCAATAGATGATGCATACTCTTCTTTTTCTGCTGTTTTGTCAGCAATTTGTTTTTCTAGTTTTTTAAGTTCTTTTTCTAGGTCTTCAATTTCTCTGCTTCTTCCTAAAATATTTACTGTTTTAGTTTGTACACTTCCTCCTGAAATAGAACCACTAGAACTTATAATGTCACCTTTTAGAGTTACTATTCTAAATGAATATTTATCTTTTTTTGCAAGTGCAATAGCTGTATCCATATCTTCAACAACTACTGTGCGTCCTAATAAGCTTAAAATTATTTGCTCATATTCTTTTTTACATTTTACTAAATCTGAGGCAATTCCAATTACTCCATCCATTTTTGTTAGTTTGTCTAACTTTTTGCCTTGAACAGAAGCTATTGGTAAAAATGATGCTCTTCCTAAACTGTTTGATCTTAAATATTCAATCATTTTTTTAGCATCTTGTTCTGTTGATGTTACAACATTTTGTAGTGATTGTCCTAAACACATTTCAATTGCTGTTTCATATTCTTTTTCAACTGAAATTAAGTTTGCTAAAACCCCATGAATTCCTTTATTTAAACTTGAATCTTTATCACATGCTACTAATAAAGATTTAACTGTTTTATTATATCCTTCTTTTTCTTTTTCAGTTTCAATTAAGAATTGATGTCTTGCTTGTTTCATTCTTTGTGTATATGTAAGTTTTGAAATTTCTTCTTCATATTGTTTTAGTTTTTGCATATTTTGTTCTTTTGCTTGAACACTCTTCTCTAGATTTTCTACTGCAATATTTCTTTTTGATTCTATATCATAAAATCCTTTTGAAATTTCATTTTTACCATATCTTGTAGAATCTAGCTCAGATATAACTGAATCAATTTCATTTTTTAGTTGCTTTTTACGTTTTTCTAAGTTCTCATAATTAACATCTTGTGTATTTATTTCTGCTGCCAATTCATATTTTTTGTCTATATTATCTTGAACAATTTGCTTTTTGCCTTCTATTTCTAATTCTTTAGCAGATAATTTTTTTGACAATTCTGCAAGTTCTGTCTCTTTTTCTGCTAACTCTTTTTCAAACTTTTCTTTATTAGATGTTAAATTTGTTTTCTTTTCTAATTTTTGTCTTTGTTCTTCTTTTAGTTCTTCTATTCTGCTTTTTACTTCTAATATTTCAGCTTCAAGTCTTTGTTTATTTGCACTGTTGTTTTGTATTCTTTCATTTGATATCCCTATTTCAGAGTTTATTTTTTCTATTTTATTTGAACTTTCAAACCCTATATTTTGCATATTTTCAATTTGAGCTGTAATATCATCTACAACTTGTCTTAATTCTTCTTTAGAAGCTTGTAGAGCTTCCATTTTGCTATCTTCCGCTTCTTTTTGAGAAGCAATAATATCTTCATCTTTTACAAGTTGTTCTAGCTTTTCTTTATATGTATTGATATTATATATAAACAAGCCAACCTCAATAGATTTAAGTTCTTCTCTTAAATCTAAAAATTGTTTTGCTTTATCTGATTGCAATTTCAAAGGCTCAATATTTGCTTCAATTTCTGCTAATATATCATTTATACGAAGTAAATTTAATTTCGTTTGCTCTAGCTTTTTCTCTGATTCTTGCTTTCTAGTTCTATATTTAACTATTCCAGCTGCCTCTTCAAAAATGTGTCTTCTATCTTCTGATTTATTACTTAAAATTTCGTCAATTTTACCTTGTCCTATTATGCTATACCCGTCTTTGCCAATACCTGTATCCATAAATAGTTCTAAAATATCTTTTAAACGGCAAGGAACCTTGTTTATAAAGTAACCTGTTTCCCCGCTACGATATATTTTTCTTGTAACTGTTACTTCTGAATATTCAATAGGAAGTTTATTATCATTATTATCAATTACAATTGATACTTCTGCAAAGCCTAATGATTTTCTTGCTTGTGTTCCTGCAAAAATGATATCTTCAGATTTTGCGCCTCTTAAAGACTTCATGCTTTGCTCTCCTAATACCCAACGGATTGCATCTGATATATTACTTTTTCCAGAACCATTTGGTCCAATTACTGTTGTAATTCCTGGTTTAAATTCTAATACTGTTTTATCTGCAAAAGATTTAAATCCCTGCATTTCTATTCTTTTTAAATACATTTGTTACTTCACCTTTTCTTAAGTTTTGTTAGCGTTGTTTTTGATCATCCCATATTTTATTTAAATATACTGTCACACTTCCATTATTTATTTTCCCTATTGGTATTTGACTTGGCTTTATATCTTCTACTTTCATTGCTGTTTTCAAGCTCTCATATTCTGCTTCTCTTTCTTCAATGCTTTTTGTACCTGTCAACATTTTTTGAGCTAAATCTCCAAATTTAGCAGATTTTATTTGTCTTTTTAATAAACGGATTTGCCTTACCCCTTCTTCATTTAGATTTTTGCAGCTCATGTCACATATAACCAAAGCTCTACTATACTCTTTTCTTCCACAAAGGTTTTGAGTTACTATGTTAACAGCTTGTATTTGACTTGTTCCTCCTAATTGTGTTAGATTGTTTATTGCTTGTGTTGAACTTTTTATTACATATTTATCAGCTTTTTCTTTTAAAGCTGTGTGTATTTGTGTTAAAATTTGTCTTCTTTGTCCATCTAATGTTAATTTAAATTTACTCCCATTAGAATTCTCAACTTTTTTTCTTGCTTCTTCTTCAATAACTTCTCTAGCATGTTGAATATCTATTTCTCCACTAGCTATATCTGCAATGATTTTTTCAATTTCTTCTGGAATATTATTTCTAATGTTATCCATTAATGCTTGTTGCTGTATTCTAGCTATCTTATTTCGAATATATCCCTCAACACTTCCTACACCATATATTGGTGTAGGTATTTTTGCCGATAAACATTTTAACTCTTCAACGCTTTCTGCTTTGTGTGCTTTTTTCATAAGATCATCTTCTATTAGCCTTCTATAAGCACTTATTAATTTTTCCAATTCTGTTGTTTTTGTGTCCATTGGTAAGTTTCCCTTGTTTTTTAATCTTTCTATTAACAAGTTTAGTTTTTGTATGGCATTTTCAAGTTCTTTTTCGCTCAACTCTCCTTTTGATGTTTCATTTTGAGTTTTCTTAGTTGAGTCTCCAAAAATCTCCTCATATCTTTTAAGCATGTCTTGAATTTCTCTTCTTGACTTAGATTTCTCTTCTTCTTTTTTCTGTTCAAGTTTTAATTCTGTCTTTTCGCTTTCCTTTTTTAGTTGTTTATTAGCTTTAGCCTTTTTTTCTTCTTCGATTTGTTTTTTTAATTCTTCCAATTGTTCAATTGGTATTTGAAATTCCGTTGCTATATTTGCTAAATCAAATCCATATTTAATTAATTCTTTAACTTTTAATACTTGTTCTTTATCCATATATTCTCCTTTTTTTATTTTATATATGTTTTCTTTAGTGTATTATAAAAGTTAAATTTTTGTAATTACGTACAATAAAATACGTTATAATTATATCATAAATTTGTTCGTATTTAAATAGTTTAGAGGAATTTTTTAGCAATTTTTGACAAAATTTATCTATTTATGCATAGCAAAGGACACCGAATTTATCGGTGCCCTTTGTGAAGTTATTATTTAAGGTTTTTCAATTCTGTTCTGGAAAGAATAACGCTTTGCAAATCCCTAAGGAAAGTACATGTTGCAATGGTATTCTGAGGCTGTGTTGCAATTTTTTTTGCAAAATTATTTATTTGCTCAGACAATACCATGCGTATTACCAATTTGTTCTTGGTTTTTAGGCCACTTAAAGCTTTTTGAATATTAATTTCTTTCATCTGGACAGCTTCACTTACTAAAGTAATTAAGTCTTCCCTTAAATACTTGTACATTTCCTGCTTGTATTCACCTAATTGAAATCCCATAATATCAAAAATGTAGGCTACTCTCTCTTCAAGGGGTTTATTCACATCTAGCAAACTTAATTCTTCCTCAAATTTTTCATCTTGCGGTAAGCATTTGATTCTCAGCTTTGCCGGTCTAATGGCTATTTTTGACAACTCTTCTCCGTATTTTTCTCTATATTTCAAGAGAATTCTTACGAATTCACTACCAGAATAGCCTGTTCTTGCTTTTATTTGTGTAAACAAATAATTTGCTTCATTTCTGTTTAGTTGTTTTCCTTTACTTTCAACAGCTTTTAAAATTTTAGACAATTTTATTGCTTCTGGTTTCTCAAACACTTGAGCTCCATCCATTAGCACCCAAAATTTGTCCCGATTTAATTTTGATAATTGTAGGTCGAATTCTACTGAATGTAGAAACTCGCCATATGAACTACTGCTTTGAGCAATTTTCTCAAGTACTTGTTCATAGTTTTCTCCTTCAATCAGTTTAATTTCCTCAGGTGACACTACTCGAATATCTGTTGTTGTAGCAGTTTTACCTTCTTCTTCATGGTTATCTGCCTCTTGTTTATTTATTTCTCGGCTATTCTTTTCTTTATTACTCACTTCTTGTGGCTTAGCGGTTGTTGTTACAGGTTCCTCCTCTTTTTCTTGCGTTGTTACCTCTTCGCCATAAAACATGGCGAGCATCTCATCGAAAAAGCTTTTGGCTTTTTTTCTGTTGCAAGAGGTCAAATCAACTTCCAACTTAGCCTCATCATTGCTGATTACCATTGCATTGCTGCTATCATACAGTTCAAGAAATGCTTTGGTTAAATCACTAACGTCCTTCCGTCCTCTCAGTTTTGTTGTAATAGTGATCTTCATGATATGTTCCTCCTTATATAACTTCAATAATTTTGGATTTTTTCCAACATATAAAAATTATATCACAGATTTACATAATTTTCAAGTAGATGTAAAAACTGCCACTAGTTAACCTAGTAGCAGTCAGATTTTATTTGCTTAATCTTTCTAATATTTGATTACACTTAGTTACAATTTCTTTTACGTCTATATGGTTTATAGCTCTATTTTCCATTAGTATATTACCTTTTACAATTGTAGTATCTACATTTCTTCCAGATGTATTATATACTAAGTTTGCTATTTCATTTAAATTTGGAAGCATTGTAATATTATCTAATTTTTCTTCTATATCAACTAAAATTATATCTGCATCTTTTCCAACTTCAATACTTCCTATTTTATTATCTAATTGCAATAATTTAGCTCCATTAATTGTTGCCATTTTAACTGCATCTTTAGCTGTAATTCTTTCCTCATTTTCATGTATTCCACCTTGTGCCAAACATGCCACTCTCATAGCTTCAAACATATCCATATTACTACCTGAGCCTTGACCATCTGTACCAAGTGCAACATTTAGACCTTGTTTTAAATATTTAGTAGTATCTGCTATTTTACATCCTAACCTTAAATTTGATATAGGATTATGTGCGATTCCACAGTCCATTGTTTTTAAAATCTCAATGTCTTCATCTGTTAGTTTTACACAATGTGCCAATATTGTATGTACATCACTAAAATAATCCTTTAATACTTGTATTGCAGGTCTACCATGTTTGTTTTTTATATCTTCTATTTCATCAATGCTTTCTAAGAAGTGCGTATGTATTGGCAAGTTATATTCTTTTGCTAAGTCTGCACATGCCTCTAAAGCTTTATCTGAACAGGTATATAAAGAATGTGGTGCAACCGAATATGTAATTAAATCATTATTCTCGTCTCTTGACTCATAAAAATTCCTAAACTCATTTATTCTTTCTTGTAAGTCTGCTCCCATATCCACAATTGGCCTTGTAATTACTGCTCTTACTCCAGATTTCACAGCAGCTTCTCTAATTTTCTCTGATATAAAGTATTGATCATTTACACAAGTTGTTCCTGTGCTAATCATTTCCGCATATGAAAGCATACTAGCCCAGTACACGTCATCTCCTGTTAATTTTTCTTCTATTGGCCAAATTTTATCATTTAGCCATTCATATAGCTTGCATCCTTCTGTGGTTTCTCTAAATATGCTCATTGGAATATGTGCATGAGTATTTACTAAACCTGGCATAACAATATGATTTTGTGCATTGATAACTTTGTCAGCTTGTTCTTCTATTTTATCCTCTATTTTGGTTATTTTTCCATTATCTATTAAGACATCTTTTTTTTCAATTATTACATCATCATCTTTAAAAAGTAACACCTTTCCATTCTTGATTAAAATACTATTCATTCCTCCACCTCTTTCTTTTGAAATTATATCATAATAAAAAACAGTATAGTCTGCAACTATACCATTCTTTATATTATTTTTTTCTTAAGCAACATGCTCTTTTATGTATTCGACAACATCACCAACTGTAACTATTTTTTCTGCATCTGCATCTGGAATTTCCATATCAAATTCCTCCTCTAATGCCATAATTAGTTCAACTATGTCTAATGAATCAGCTCCTAGATCATCTATAAAAGATGCTTCTGTAGTAACTGCTGTATCAGCAACTCCTAATTGCTCTATAATTGTTTCTTTTACTTTTTCAAAAACTTCCTCTGAACTCATGATAATTAAGTCACCTCCTTTATATTCTGCTTATATTTCTTTACCTAAAAGATAATACAAGTATCAATAATTGTCAAGCACTTTTTTAAAATATTTTATTTTTGTTCTTCTAGCTCTTTTGTAAATTGCTCTTTTAATTTTTCAACTGCCTTATTTTTTACAAATTGTTCTGCTTGTTTTATTGTAAATTCAAATACTTTTGCATCACTACTTCCATGTGCTTTTACTACAGGTTGTTTTACACCCAAGAATAAGGCTCCACCATATTCTTTATAATCTACGCTTTTAGCAAATCTTTTAATCGCTGGCATGCTTGGAAGTGCTGCTATTTTAGATATTAAGTTCTTCTTTAAGCTTTCTGATAGTGTTCTTTTTACAAATTTTCCCAATCCTTCAACTGCTTTCAAGAAATTATTTCCTGTAAACCCATCTGTTACAACAATATCAACATTTCCTGAAAATGCATCTCTTCCTTCAACATTTCCAATAAAATTAACTCCTAGCTCCTTGCTTTGCTCTTTTAAAAGTTTATATGATTCTTTCATTAACTCATTGCCTTTTGTCTCTTCTGTTCCGATATTTAATAGCCCTACTCTTGGATTCTTTACACCAATTGTAGTTTCTAAATAAATACTAGCCATTTGTGCAAATTGTAGAAGATTAATTGGCTTGCAGTTTGTATTTGCTCCACAGTCCATTAAAACCAATCTACTTTTATATGCTGGCAAAATCCCTGCTAATGCTGGTCTATCTACACCTTTTATTCTTCCAACTAAAAGGGTTGCTCCTGTAAGTAGGGCTCCAGAATTTCCAGCTGAGATAAACACATCTCCTTTACCTTCTTTTAGTAAGTTAAATCCTACAACCATTGAGGAATCTTTTTTGTGTTTTATAGCTACAGTAGGAGTATCTTCCATTTCTATCATTTCTGTTGTATGATGTACTTTTATTCTTGGAGACACCTCTGATATATCATTTTTTCCGTAAAATTCCTTTACTTTTTGATTTATAACCTCTGTATTACCTACTAATAAAATATCTGCTTCAATTTGATTTATTGCCCTTACAGCGCCTTTTATTGTTGCATCAGGTGCATTATCTCCACCCATTGCATCTAATATTATTACCATTTTAAATTTCTCCTTTTGCATTTTTGTAACTTGCTACACTTTCTTGTGTATTGTTAAAATATATGAATGCTTTTATATTTTATAACTTATATTTACTAAAGTC
>UMHM01059176.1_pt1 | contig 12112 bp, 6 predicted proteins | sample 1965501 | NCBI WGS metagenome assembly UMHM01 (sample SAMEA4836095, study PRJEB28245) | human gut metagenome | biome: gut microbiome; material: fecal sample | place: Denmark | collected 2008
CACTGTCTGACTCAAATCCAGATGGCCCTCACTGGGCGCATACCCTCGATCCACCATCACCATGGAGCTGGCTGGGCGCGTACTTTGCCATGAAATAATTCAAGATCAAGGGTAGATGAGCAGTCAATATTTTCAGTCAAGACCCGAAAATGAAAACGGAATTCAGACTGGACCCAAAGGTCTGTTCAAAATTCCGTATACACCGCATTGATGTCCAGCGCAACCTAAAAGTCTATTCAATCAAAACCGGAGACGGCAAGCGTGAAAAGTCCAGATCGAGTTTGAATTTGGAATGATTCTTAACTTTTGCAAGCGTTCCCTCATTCATTCTGCGGAATTTCAGATCAATCCATTCATCAATGCCGATCATGACCCGTCCTTCTGCAAAAGTCAAATCAAAAAGATCCGGTCTAACCCGAATGACGTTTTCATGAACAGGTTCGTGCTTGACTCCGAGAATCTCCCGGTGAAAGAACCAGCATGGAGAAGAACCCCACGCATGGCAAAGGCTGGAATTGCAGTTCCATTCTTCCCATGTATTGCGTGCGTCCATTGCCAGCATCACCCCCCAGGCACGCCGCAGCAGCGCGAGAGCCTCACACCCCAAACGATTTTCAAAAAGTCCGCTCAAAAAATAAAACATTGTCCATGGCGTGTTGGGCGACAACACCCAGTTTGTAAATTTTTCCGGCATCTCACTGCAGAAAAGAGGAACTCGGACGCTGATATAATTGCGAGGATATTCTTCTCGTAAAGTCTGCTGCAGCTCCTGTTGAGCTATCAGACCGGCATAAGCAGCGTATCCGTAGGTCGTTTGCGAAAACGCAGGCGGCTCCCATCTCCGAGGGCTGCGGCGGATGGGCCCCAGTATCGTTTTCCCGTCATCCGGATCAAATTCTGTTAGAACTGCTGTTCCCCAGTTTTCCAAGCCATCGAGAGAAAAGAACAAATCCCAGTTGAGAGAATTGAAATCTGTTTCTATGATGAGCTGATTTTCCCCCTGCCTCAAAGACAGTTCCATTTCTGATGGGGCATAAGCAGGAAGCGGTCTGGACCAAGCTGGCTTTTGGCTGTCCTCAAATATGGTCTGCCCATTGCAGATCACGCGGAAAGGGCCAAATGCAGCGGCTCGGAAAACAGCCCGACGGGAAGACTGCTCGATAATGCGGAATTCTGCCCGGGCAGTTTTGCCGGTATAGCGGTTGCCGAATTCGCAGGAAAAATTGAAATTGAAACAGTGCCATTCCGGTCGCGCGGTACTGTCCAGAAGCGAACCGTCAGAACGACGGAACGTTACGTTGAAATGATGTTTCACCCGCTCCGATTCATTTCTGTATACGGAAGGATCTTTCCCCAGTTTCTCCGCAAGCACCGCCATTGTCTGTAGTGCGGCAAAATAAATCGCATTCATTGCAGCAGATCTATCCATACGGCAGAGTTCAAAGGCATTGTCCAAGTAGGCCCCCTGCACATTTGCAAGCAATCCATCCTGCTGTTTATAACGGTCCATGTAACGAATGCAGTCGACGCAATTCTGCCAAAGACCGCAGAGAAATTCCAAGTCTCCGGTAATATCAACATACCAGCGTATGAAAAGTAGTTCTATCATTGCGTAATCCTGCATGAAGCATTTACCGCTGATACTGGGAGAAAGCATTCTGCCGTTGACACAAGAACAGACGGCATGCTGGAGAATGCATTTGCGCGTCAGATCAGTTATGCCGAAAAGGGAAAAGGCAACTTTTGAACTGACAAATGCGTCCATCCATTGCGCCTGATCCCGGTGGGGACAGTCGTTGAAAATATCATCCATGCATACGCGGAGAGTCCGCTCGGAAATTTCCCAAATACGGTTCAGATTTTTATCTGATGAATAAAAAGAACCATTTTCTTCCCGAACCGGATAAGGATACTCTTCAACCCAAAGTTCCAGGGATTCTGTATCAGCACCGGTTACATCGACCAATCGGAACCCGCGCTTGGCAAAAGTATGAAATTCAAAATATCCGGTTTTCCCGCTGCAGCGATCCGAATACATGCACGGGCGATCTGCAATTCTCGCCCATCCGTGAATCGGATCTTCCTGATAGCGGATTTCAACAGTTTGACCATTACGCAGCATCCCGCGGATAAAGATACGACCGTAAACAAATTCTCCGAAATCTGCAGTGCAGCAGTCCTTATTCCGCCGTACTTCGACAGGCAGGCGTTTGACGACTTGAAAATACGGAATGGGGCGCGGCTGCAGCCATCCGGCGGGGAACTGATCCGCAGCTTCCGGCAGAAGCGGAAAAATCTGCTTATCCCAGTCATCTTCGCCAGCGGAAAGATCATAATACTCAGAGAATCCGACACGTCCGACTCCAGTATCCGGAGCCGTCTGGTCGTAAGCTCGAGCGATGTCACAATGCCATTGGGGGGTAAAATGTTCTCCGTCAGGCAGAAAGACTTCACTCCAGAAACGCGGAGCCCGCCGTCTGTTATGGATTTTCAAGGTGAGCAGGCCCCACGAACCAGCTGCCCCGGGCAGAACGAACTCATCATAATAGAACAATGGTTTTCCTGACTTGACGGGACCATATCCCAGCAGACATCCGTTCAGCCGAGCTTCATAAAACATTTCCGCATAAAGCCGAATCCGGCATCCGGCGGGTAGCTCTGCTGCAAAATAGGCGTAAGTGTTGGTTGTATCCGGCTGCCCCGGAACTTTCATCCACGTCTTCATATCTGTATTTTCCATAAGACCTCTTTGACAAATGCATCAGGGATTTCAGTTGCAAGAATGTTATCGTTCTGTCAGTACCTGTTTTTCGTAACAATGTATTTCTGAAAGAATTTCCCTGTCTGACGGAATTCCATGGCTCTCGCAGTAATAATCCCAAATGGCCCCCCACGGGAGAGATTTTTCAGCTTCCTGACAAACCAGCCTCTTCGTGAAATTGCCGGATGCTTCCGCATCGCATGCCGTTGTCGGTTCCAGCAGAGCAATCAAAAGAGCTTTTTGCCAATTTCGTGCACCGATTATCCATGCGGCAATCCGGTTGATGCTGGCGTCAAAGTAGTCAAGCGTGAAAAACAGGTTTGAGCCATTGTCATTGCGGACAGATTCCCGAGCCAAGTCCCGCAAAGAATCGTCCAGTACGATCACATGGTCGCTGTCCCAGCGGACACCGCGGCTGATATGAAGCAGAATACGTCCCTGCTGACAACAGATAGCAGAAATTTTGTCGGCAATTGATTCCGTCGGATGGAAGTGTCCGGTATCCAGACAAATCAGCTTGCGGTGTGCCGCTGCATATGGAAGATAGAAATCGTGCGAACCTACGGTATAGGCTTCAACGCCAATTCCAAACAGTTTGGATTCTACGGCATCCAAAAGCTCCGTTTCAGAAAACTGTTCTTCGAATGTTGCCTCCAAAGAATCAAGCAGACGTTCACGGGGAGCGCGGCGGTCTGCCGGAATATCTTTGTATCCATCCGGAACCCAAATGTTGCATACGGAAGGTGTGCCGAGGCGTTTCCCGAATTCTGCGCCAATACGCCGACATGCTTTACCATGTTCGATCCAGAAGTTACGAATCGCTGGATCAGGATGGGAGAGTGAGAGGCCGCGGTCAAGTTTCGGATGAGAATAATAGGCCGGCGCAATATCCAGTCCCAACTTCCGGTCAGACGCCCAGTCCAGCCAGCCGGAAAAGTTTTGCACGGTCAAAGTGTCTCTGTCCTGTCTGGGATGCAGCATATCCATTTCATGACCCTGCAGGCAGACACGCAGATGAGTTCCCGCCAGCAGGCTCAACGCCATATCCAAATCGGCTCTCAGTTCTTCAGCAGTTCTGGCACGTCCCGGATAGTTGCCGGTAACCTGGCATCCGCCGGTCAGAGCGTGGTTTGTCTGTTCAAATCCCACTACATCATCCCCTTGCCATGCATGAAGGCTCAATGGGATTTCCTCCAGTCGTTTCATGGCTTTTTCCGGATCAATACCAGCTTCCGCATACTTTTCAGCGGCATCAAAATAAAATTTTTCAATCTGACTCATGGTTTTTCCTCAGTCGTTTATTTTTTGGTTGTTGTCAAAAGCAAACCTGATTTTTATACGGTCTCCTTTTTTCAGTTTCAGCGGCAATTCTACCCGATTACCTCTGCAGGTTATGGTCTCTGGCGTTTGATTCAGCCGTAATTCCTTAAGCAAAAAGTTACCATGCCGGACAATAATTTCCGCTTCTTTTCCGGCTTGTTTGAATATTCCCCAAAAGTCACCGAGGCTCCAGAATGTAGAAAAAGGAACGGTTTTCGGAAAGAATCCAATCATTCCGATAGATGAATCATAACAGAATCCGCTGTATGCCAGCAGCATTCCGTAGGATGCCATGCTTCTGGCATAATTGCTGCCGCATTCAAATTCGTTCCATGGATTTCTCCTGCATCCATCGAAACGATCCCGTATAGCCTTTGCCACTGTTTCGCCTTCTTTCAAAAGACCTGCGGCAACCAGATGCCCGGCGAACGCCCATTCAAACCCGGTCATGCATTCAGAATTATATGTAAGAGGAATTTTTGGACGTTTTTTCCCCTTCGGCCATGTGCAGACCAGGGTGCCGCTCTCGTCATTCAAGGCGTAAGTCCGCCAGACATTTAGTTCATTTCTCAAGGATTTCTTGAAATTATGCCGGAAAATGGCTGATAAAGTACTGCGATTCATGGCAGAAGAATAAAGTTCTCCCAATCCGTATAAATCTGCATACCATTGCGCCAATGGTGTATCAATAGCACATCCTTCGCCGATCTGATACTTTATTTCGCCAGTCTCAAAATTCCAGCAGGCATCTGCCGCACCATCAAATTTTTCTAAAATGGATCGATCGTGCAGATTGATTTTCTGATAAAAATATTCCCCGTTGAAAAGGTTGCTTTCCACCCAGTCTCTGCCTCGCGAAAAGATGCGTCTGCATTTTTCGGAAAAAACAAAGTCCTTCTGTGCATTAGCCATTTCCGCCGAGGCTTTCAGTGCGCCCAGATAATGACCTGTCAGCCAAAGATTCGGTCCGAATAGCTCCATGTCCAGCGTATGATGCTGTCTGCCTTCCAGTATGCCGCTCTGCCGGGGATCCCATTGATCCGGATTGTCCGGCGACCAGGCATACTCCATCATCCGGCGTAAATCCGGCCACCAGCGGGCAAGAAATGAATTGTCGCCGCAGATTTTCCAGTCCCGGTAGAATTTCATGATTTCACCGAATTGTCCATCTGCACAAGGACGGAAATCGCTCGTCTTTGCGCGGATTCCCAACGGCAGACGCAATCGAAAATGATGACCGCCTCGTTCATCAATTCCGTATCGCAAATGACTTTCCCGCATGGAGCGCTCCAGATCGGGGAACAAAAACGGCAGAGCCTGCGCATAGTTCCAGACATGCGTACAGGAACCTGGACAGCTTCCCCAGGAAGTCCCGACTCCTTCCCATCCCCAGAACGTACCGTCTTCCAGCCGCAGACAGGTGGGCGACTTCAAAACTGACAAGTTGGCGGATACCCCGTCGAGAACCGGTTTCGGCAAGGAGCTTTGGAAGAGCGAATCACGGAAAATGAACGTTTCTTTCCGAAGCCGCTTGCAGTTTCTGCGCGCATATTCTCCGGAATTTCTGGAATCTTTCCACACTGTGGCATAATAAGTTTTCCAGTGATTCGCCACCCCATTCTGTTCAGCCCGTTCTTCAACATCCTTATCCCATGTATTGGAACATGACGGGATATGCCAGGTAATAGCGAATACCACACTCTTTTTTTCTTTCTTCTCCAAAGAGAAATGTGCGGCAAGAACGCCGAATTCCCGCATCGGTCTAGATGGTGCTTCCTTGTAACACCGTTCCCGCAGCAGTCCGCCCGCCATCATGTCGTTCAGATAACTTTCATATGGATCCCGCCAGACTCCCCGGTAACTGTTGGTCTGTCCAGAAACACGGCAATTTTCCGCTTCGCATAAGGTTAACGTGAGTTCGCCTGTACCATCGCCAGAGTATACCGTCAGCTTTTCATCCGCAAGATAGTTATAACGGGAAACATTCTTTCTTGCCCATGGATTCGCCAGGACTCCTGTCACGGTGTAATCTATGGAGAAGTCCATGGTATTTTCGACAGTGATTTCCAGAAAGGCGGCGGGCAAACTGGAATCCAGACTGTTTCCGGGAATCAAAACACTCCAAGCCGTCAAAACCGGATTTCCCGGGAACGCCTCATCGGAAAAACGTAATTTTGCAGTCGGAAAAGTTCCTTGAAATGTATTTTTACGGAAATGCGGCCAAGCGGCGCAATGTTCTTCTTCCAGTCCCCAGCCCATTCCGTGAAATCCTGCTGCCTGTGTGGGCTGACCCATATACGGCGGCGGCCAATCCCCGTTCAGCAGCCGGAAATCCAAAACCTTTCCGTCCTTTTCCGCGCGGAGAGCAAAATGGCTTATCCCGTTCATTCGGGTTTTATCCGGATGATTGAATACCTCCCAATCGATCAGCGAACCATTGCCCGCCAGCCCGATACATCCCGCGCCAATACCTCCCAGCGGGAAAGAGATTGCCGCATGTTTTGATGTCCCGTACAGCATGTTCACTCCTTTTGTTTTTGCGGTTCCAGTTTTGCCATACACCATGAATAAAACACATTAGAACTGGGGGCATCGACTTGTTCTGTTATCCAGTGCAGTTTCTGCAGTTTGCCGCAGCAGTAAACTTCCGGCAAATCAACAGCAGTCCCGGAATAATTGATGCAATGCAGTATTCTTCCTTCAGCTGTCTGAACCAGACGGCATCGGATGTGTTCAGGCGCATGTATTGCGCAGTCCTGTGTCAGAATACTTTTTAATGGAGCGAATACCTCTTCCATATTTGCCGGTGGCTGAACTGCCGTTGTCCAGTCTGTCTGATTCTGGTTTGAAATATCCAGCACGTCTGATACGACAGCAGCGGTTCCGGCAAACGGATTTTTTGCCCGCAAGCGGTTTCTTTCATCGCAATTCCCGGCTTCAGATTCCACGATCACGATACCTCCCTGATCCATAAAGTGCTGAATATCTTCGAGTTCCCTGTCACTGAGACAGCGACATCCTCCCACAATCAGTACACTGCATTTGTCCAGATCCTGCAAAGTATTTCCGTTGCTCTTTACCAGACGGAACGGAATGTGTTTTCGCAGCAGCATTTCTTCCCATACCAGTAGAGAAAGCTGGGAAGACCGGGACCATTTATGGGCATGTTCCGAATAAAGACAACCGATTATTGATGCCTCCTCCGCCTCAAAGACGTGCCGAAATGCAGCGGAGATCCTCATGAAATGCTGATTGACCGGATCTCGTTCCTGTCTGCGTTTTCTGTTGAGATGTTCTCCCCTGTCAGGAACCATCACCAAGCGGTCTCCGGTAATTCCGCCCCAGACCCGGCATTCCAGCATTTGCGCCAAAAGCAGTGCCGGCGAAGAAAAGCCGTTTCCCGCATCTCCATCGCTGAGAGGATTCACCGGGATTTTATCCGCAGCAAAGAACATCAGTTCCCGAATACGGTTGATCAGCGAATTCCCTGAAAGATGTGGATCGTTTCCATTTTGACACAAAACAATATCAAAACAATCTCGGTAAATGCCGGGAGCCATTCCGTAGCAGCGGAATCCCTCCGTCCGACGTGGCGACGAGGCATTTCCGGAAACAAGGAAACCAGGATAATTATCATGGACATGATCGCAGATTTTTTTCAATGCCGCATGATTGCTTTCCGCCCAGAAATCAAAAGCTGCCTGCATGAGAAGGTCCTTGACTTCCGCATTGGTTTCTTTGAACAATGCGGCTTCACTGGGGAAACGAACATAATCAAAATCCGGCAAACCAAGCAGTTCCGGCGGGTACTGTTTTTTTAAATATTCCCGGAAAAGTTTCAGGCATCTGGGACAACGGCAGCGGGAAGCCATGGCATTGTCTATCATAATGCCGTCAAAACATCCTGCTTCGGCAGCGATGGAAACAATTCTTTTTTCATATTCAACAAATGCAGGGTTATTTACACACGGCATCCACCGAAAATAATTGGAGCTGTTGGCATAAGGATAAAAATTCCCGTTTTCATCACGGGCTGCCCAGTCTTCCAGGTCCGGGATCTCCCTGTTCATGACTTCATGATAAAGGGTGGCATACTGCACATAGGCAAGAACTCTGATGTGATGTGCCCGGCAGCGTTCTGCAAAGGAAACAACTGCGGGAAAGTCTGCTTTTTCCGCCTGCCAGCCCATTCCCTTGTAAAAGCGGCAGTGAAGCAGATTTGCACCTGTTTTCGCTATGGCTTTGACACAGTCTTCACTGTCAAACCAGTGATGCCATTCATCCAAAAAAAGAGCACTGCCTTCCTGTCCGCCTGTACTGCGGCAGCCAATGCGGCGGTACATGGCCAACGGCTCATGATTGCCGAATGTCCAGAATGTGTTGTAATAATCGTTTTTCATGGAAATCCTTTCACTTTAAGGTAAGAGCAATAATGCCGGAAACGCAGAGGAGCAGGCTGCATAAGGTAAGCGGCGTATACCGCTCCCGCAATCTGAATCTGCTGTATAACGAAAATGCAGTGATATTGACTCCGATTACAATGGGAAACACCAGCGCGGTACCTCCGATTTTATTCATGCAGTCCAGAGCCCGGAACATGAAAAAATAGGAAAAAATAGCCAGCATACTCCACGCCGCCGCCATCCCTGGCAGAATATACCACGGCATAGAGTTTTTTTCCTGCCGTTTCCGGCTCACTGCAAACGCAATGCAGTTCCCGACAGCACATGATGTCAGTAAAAGCGGAATCCGCAATCCTGTTTCCAGCGTCTCCGGCGTCAGCCGCGCAGTCAAGGAATTCAGCAGCTGAAATGTACTGCTGAAAGAAAACGAAGCCGCAACTGCCAGCAGCCATTTTACGGAAATCCCGTCACGAGATGTTTTTCCGCTTCCCGTCCGGCTCAGAACGATAAATGCCATTCCAGTAAGAACCATAGCCAAGCCTATAAAACGGTCTATCCCCACCTTGTTATGCCAAACAAAAACGCCCACAAGAAAAGGAATGACTGCTGCACAGTTCCTTGCCGCGATGGAAATTCCATTGTGACCGAGTTTGAGTGTCAATACCATCATTGCCTGACTTGCGACATTGACGAATCCTGCCAGAAAAATCAGTCCGGACAGAGTTACAAGAGCCGTGCCGTAAGCCGTCTTCAATGCGTTCCACTCCGGAAAGGCAAGCCACGCGATCACGGCGGCAATGCCGTTGCCGATCCAGTAAAAAAGAAATACTGAAATTCTGTAGCGGGCAACCATACTCATCATGATGGAAATTCCTGCCTAGGTCAGCCCGGTCAAAATGGTGAAAATCACGCCATTCAACATTTTTCACCGCCTTCTCTTTCCGCCGGAATCAGCAGGAACGATGGCAGATCATTGATTTCTGGCAACGGAGGGGCTGAAAACTGCAGCGTTGTTTTCAGACAATCATTAACCCATCCCTGCCTCTGAAGATGTTCCGGTATTCCCGGAGCATGATATACCTGTCCCGCCGGAGTCGTCAAGCGGCATACAATCCGGTTCTTTCCTTTTTTGATTAGTCCGGATATATCTGCTGAATATGGCGTCCAGGCTGTTTTTCCGGCATTTTTTCCATTGACAATAATTTCCCACATGCCGTTTGCCCGGCGATCCAGAACTAATTTGCATTGTCCGGGAACAGTCTGGCAACTGAAATAGTTCACAAAATCGAAAATTCCACAGTCCACGCACACATCTTCTGCCTGAGCATGATACTTTTTTGCGCGAAAACCGCTGTCGGTATAAACATAGTATTTCCGCATCGTTCTTTCCCATTTGCCCGCCAGCGGCAAATGTCGCCAGATATGGGAATGCGGTGTGCTTTTGCGTGTCCTTTTCCGCAAAAAGACACTGGATAAACCTGCAAGTTCAAATGTCATTGTTCCATTGGCATCTTGCTCTGCCGGTATGGCGGTATCGGTCAGTGCATCATACCATTCCCATTTTTCTCCGGTTTGATTCGGGCATATTGCCTCTGCCGGCTTTTTAGCTGCATTGAAGATAAAATAGAAGTTTTCTTCATTCCGCTTCAATCGCAGCACACGCAACGATTCTCCGTTTTTTCCTGTCGGCAGATCCGGCTGGACAAAGTTCAGCACATGGCTGATCGACCGATCCTGCACTACCGGAAATCCGGCTTTCCTTAAATGGAAAATCCGTTCCTTCAATTCGTCCGTGAGTTCATTTTCTGCCGGTACTGCAAGAACTTTATATTTCACTTTTCCAATTTTCAGACAATTGGAGGTCGAAGATGCACGTAGCAGCTCATGTTCCCCCACATAATCATAGCTGATCTGATGCTCCTGCAGGAAACGGATCCCATCCGGATAGCAGTTCAATTTATCCGGCGGCAGGTAGGCTGAATACGGCAGAAGAACCGCCACTTCTGCGGTCATGCGTCCCGTACTCAACAAGGTTTCTGCCCGTCTTGTATAAGCCGCAAAATCAGAATAGAATTTCCAGCGGGGATCCGGGTCAAAGAGATTGCAGCAATGTTCCAACTGCCTTGCGCCCCGCGTGGAATAATAAAGTGCCATGGGGATGACATCTGTCACGCCAAGTACATATTGGGCATCTGCGGACTGACGCATTTCTTCGAATGTGCAGTTGTATCCGTAGACGGCGTAGGACTCGCTGAACACTCTCCGTTTCCCCGCATGACGGGCAGAAGAAGTAATATACTTCGGAAAATCTGTTTCATGTTGCGCCGGGAAGATCTGCCGTCTGATTGTATCCAGACCCGGTATGTCGAATTCCCTGTACATGTCAAAACCGTCTCCGTATAACTGCGCCATCTTGATCGGCATATGCTCCCCGCCGGTATGTCCGGTGAATAGCAGATGGTGGTCATGGCACCATTTTCTCAATGTCCCGAAATAATTGTGAAAAGCAAGTTTCGACAAAACGTCCCGCGATTCCCGTATCGCCTGTGCAGATTCTTCCGAAGTGCCGAAAAACACTTTTTGAATGACCTCGTCCGCAGAGTAATGGAACTGTTTTTGAAATGCCTCCGGGAAATCAGGTGTCCACGGCATACCGAAATTATCCCAGTCCGTCTTTATGATTTGGAAATTTCCGAAAAATGGTTCATCTGTAAAAATTCCCCGGACGTTTTTTCCGAACTCATCCCCCAGAACCTTGAAATACTGTTCATGAGTCAATTCAATAAAACGATGCACAACTTCCTTCTGCCGTAAATCCGGACGATCCTGAAACGTTATTCTTTCAATCCCGCTATTATCCGCATTCCGGCGTAAAACAGTCAAAGCCCATTCCGGATGTTCTTTCAAAATGATTCCGTTTGCCCTTCCGCTTGGCCATCCTCCCTCATCATAAAGCCAGCTTTCCATGTCGAATTCAGCTGCAGTCAGAACGGCATAACGCACCATGGCAAACCAGTTTTTCGAAAGATATCCGGGCAAACCATCCGGATAAGCTGCCGGAGAAAAATCGGAGGGCATCGCGTGGAAAAATACACCGCCGATTCCGGATTCTGCCATTTTTCTCAACTGATTTCGAATTCCGCGCCTGGTCAGTCGGTCATTCCACAGCCAAAATACCAAATGTTTTTTCATAATATGCAATCTTTTCCGTATTTGTGAATATGCATCGGAACAATATGTTTCCGCTCATGGAGCCGCTTGTGATACCAGGCGGAAACAATATTGGACGCATCATTCCGATGTTATTTCAATAACTGCCCGTTGTCATTTGGGTCTTCTTTCCGTTTTTCAAGGTCTATGAAGAGCTGTTTGGTATCCCGGATTCCACCCCAGAGAAACCAGACCGTCGAAATAATTCCGATTATTCCGGGGACGATCAGCGAAGTGATGAAAAACTGGATTGACCACCAGCTGTCGGGCCATGGCTGAATGATATTCCATAAGCAGACAGAATATTCCAAGCATACCATGGGGAAATACTTTTGGTGACCAGTTCAGCGATCGTGCGCAGTCCCGCACAGAAAATACGGAAAAACCTGCTGCCGTACCGCAGCTCAAGAAACTGCCC
>UMHM01007854.1_pt1 | contig 12073 bp, 9 predicted proteins | sample 1965501 | NCBI WGS metagenome assembly UMHM01 (sample SAMEA4836095, study PRJEB28245) | human gut metagenome | biome: gut microbiome; material: fecal sample | place: Denmark | collected 2008
CTATATCGGCAAATTGCTGGTTTTCGTGGTTCTGGCCTTTGCGCTTGGCCTCGGCGCCCGGCCGAAACTGGCCAATCTCAACCGCCTGTTCGCGCGGGAAATCAAGGAAAGCGACATGATTATCGGCGAGCCGGTGCATCTGCCCGGCAGCGAATACCGTGTCACTCAGGCCATTGCAGCACTGGCCGACCACGACGAATACCGTCATGCCATCGAACGTCGGGCCGCCAAATTCGCCTACCGTTATCCCCGGCTGCTGCTGGGTGCGCTTATTGCCGGATTCGTGGTGCCGGCCGCGCTCATTATCGTGTTTGCGCTGACCACCAGCGAGAAAATCGTAGTCATGGGCACATGGCTGGCATGGGTGCTCATCATCATGGGCTTCCTGATGGTCGTGGAATTCATGCGCGATTCCATCCGCCGCCAAACCGAGCTCGGCAGCCTCTCCGACGAGTCGATCCGCGCCATGCTGTACGGGCATAAGGCCAAGCGTCGCGACACCTCCGCCGAACGCCACGAAGAAGCGGACCCGAGCGCCGCTGTTACCGCAATCATCCCCACTATTCCGCCGACCAAGGAAGGCAGGCACGCACGATGAACACCATGTGGAAACTGTTTACCGGCGACATCAAACGCCTGACCAGCAACGTGGTCTCCATCATCATCGTGATCGGCTTGGTGATGATTCCCGGCCTGTTCACCTGGTTCAACGTGGCCGCATGCTGGGACCCGTTCTCGAATATGAAGAACCTGAAATTCGCGGTGGCGAATGTGGATGAGGGGTATCGTTCCGACCTGATCCCGGTGAAAGTCACGGTCGGCGATCAGGTGGTGAACGCGCTGCGCGCCAACAGTCAGCTCGATTGGACGATCACGTCCAAAGCCGATGCCGTCGAGGGCGCACGATCCGGCAAATACTACGCGGCCATCGTAATTCCGAAGTCGTTCAGCAAAGACATGATGACCTTCTTCTCCGACGACGTGCAGCATGCCGAACTGACCTATTACCGCAACGAGAAGAAGAACGCGCTGGCACCGAATCTGCTCAACGAGGGCACGGATGAGGTTGCGGCGGAAATCAACACCACGTTCGCTAAGACCATCACTTCGGCCGGGCTGGAAATCGCGTCTTCGCTGGCCGATCAGCTGTCCAAGCCCGAGGCCAAAGAGCAACTGAATACCTTCAACGCCAACATCGCCAATTTCGCCACACAGCTTGACGATACTGCGGATCTGCTTGGCACATACAGCGCATTGACCGATACGGCCGGCGCCTTGCTCGACACCTCGAACTCACTAATCACTCAGGTTTCCTCTGCCGCCAAACAAGGCGGCAAGGATCTTGCCAGCGCCAAACAGGAAGTCACCGACGTGGCCGGAGCCCTGGGCACCACCGCTGACGCGATGAGCAGCGCACTGGACGCGAGCGCCTCCAGTTTCGGCGCGGTGTCCGATTCCATAGACAAGCTGTATTCCGACGCGAATGATGGTGCCACCACGGTCGCCGACGAATTGGACCGTCAAGCCACGGCCATTGGCAAGCAGACGGAGAAATACACTGAAATTCGCAACACGTTGGCCGGCATACTGGGCAACGACTCATCCATCATCACGGCGATTGACCGTTCAATCGCACGACAAAACAGGCTGCGGCAAGCGCTGAATACGGCGGCGACCGATATTCGCCAAGGCAATCAGGACGCGCAGGATCAGCATGCGCAGGTCAAGAATCTGGCTGATCAAGCGCAGAACAGTATTGCCAATATCAAGTCAGATTTCTCGGCCACGGTGAAACCGCAAATCGACTCCCTGTCGTCCACCGTCGCTGACGCCTCCGGCATACTGAGTTCCGGCGCCACCCAGTTGGACTCCACGCTCGGCGACCTGAAAGGGACTTCCGACGACGCCAGCGATATGCTCAGCGACGCTCGCACTACCTTGGACAAGGTGTCCGGCAAACTGCGTTCCGCCGGCGCCGAACTGGCTTCGTTCAACAGCACACTGAGCGACGCACTAAACAGTGGCGATATGGGCATGGTCAAAGAGGTGCTGGGCAATGATCCCGAAACGCTGGCCAGTACGTTGGCCGCACCGGTGCAGCTCAGGCGCAAGGCCGTATTCCCGGTGGCGAATTTCGGTTCGTCGATGGCACCGTTCTACACGCTGCTGCCGCTGTGGGTGGGCGCGCTGCTGATGGTGGTGACGCTGAAAACCACCGTGTCTCGCCGGACGCGCAAAGCATTGGGCGATCCGCGGCCGCATCGGCTCTTCCTTGGGCATTACGGGGTGTTCGCGCTGATTGCGCTGCTGCAATCCACGGTGTCGCTCGGTGGCGATTTGCTGTTCCTGCGCGTGCAGGCCGTGCATCCGCTGCTGTTTATGTTGTCTGGATGGCTGGCCTCGCTGGTGTTCTCGTTCTTCACCTATACGATGGTGGTGAGTTTCGGCAATGTGGGTAAGGCAATCGGCGTGCTTATGCTCATCGTGCAGATTTCGGGTGCGAACGCTGCCTACCCGGTGCAGATGTTGCCCGACTTCATCGCCAAAGTCAGTCCGCTCTTGCCGCTCACCCATGCGGTGACGATGATGCGTGCGGCCATCGCCGGCATCTACGACATGGATTACTGGCGGGCCGCCGGAATGCTGCTGGCATTCGTGCCGCCGCTACTGTTGCTTGGGCTGTTGCTCAGGAAGCCACTGGTGCGGTTCAACCAGTGGTATGTAGCCCAAGTCGAGAGCACTAAAGTGCTGAGCTAGTAGGTATTATCCGGGAGTTGCCTACAAACGGCATGGACTTACCACCCTCAGTCTGGCTTTGCCAGCCAGCTCTCGCCAGCGGGAGCGTACGGGAGCATATTTCGAAGAGAAGAGATGACGGAGATGACAGACACGACGGCGACACCGCGCGGTGAGCGCACGCGCGAGGCGACGGATCGCAAGCTCATGCGAGCCACGCTGCAGATTGCGGTGGACCGCGGCATCAGCGGCGTGACCATCGAGGAGGTGGCCCGGCGCTCCGGTGTGGCCAAAACCACGATTTACCGCCGATATCATAATGCCGACGAGCTGCTGCACGAGATCAGCGCGATGTATCTGGCCATCCCGGATTCCGACCCAGTGCCCAGCCCCACGCGTGAGCATTTCACGCAACTATTGCAGCGATTGGTCGATTGGGTGCGCGACAACGACATCGACGTCAAGCGCGTGGGCATTGTATTGTCCAGCGAGGCCGAGTTCTTCCAGCACATCGTCGACCAAGTGGTGACCCCGTGGCTGGAGCGTGTGGGGGCGTTCCTCAAGCAGGGAGTCGCGCAGGGCGTGTTTCGCGAGGACGTTGACGAGAAGTTGCTGTTGTCCACGATTATCGGATCTTTGGTGGCGTATGAGGCCATCGAGGGCAAAGCAATGGACGACGACACCGCCTGGGCCTCGCGCATGGCCGATCTGCTGTGGCCAGCATTGCTGAAGTAGCGGTCTTACTCCTGAATCGAAGCCTCCTGGCGGGCGACTTCGAGGGCTTTGTTGAAGGCGTCGGAGGTCCAGCTGGCGCCGGCGACCTTGTCCACTTTGAGACCCTTCAGAGGTTTGCCGTCCACCACGCCGTTAATGGCTTTGGCGAAGTCGTCCTGATGGTTCTTGGAAATCGTGGTGAACGGGTGCCCAATGATATTGACGGTCTCGACGTTGCCGTCCTTGATGGTCAGATGGACGTCGATGGAATCCTCGCCTACCGGGCCGTACTGGCCGTTGATCGAGTAGTTGCCGTCCTTGTAGTTGCCGGTGTCCTTCTTGTCGGACGTGGTGGTGGACGGGTCGTTGTGCGACGAGCTGGAATCGGAGCCGTCGGAGCTATCGGAGCCGTTCGACTGGGATTGCGACTGCTCTTCCTGCGACTTCTCGGTCTCGCCCGAGTTGCCGGCGTACGCATCGTCCATCGGCGCGGCCTTGGATTCGCCGCATCCGGCCAGCAGCGCGCCAGCCACGACCAGTCCGGCCGCCGCCAATGTCGCGGATTTCTTCAACGTACTCTTTTCGGTCATATTCACGCTCCTTAAGCCCCCCTCTGACGAGGGGGCTGTCAGCGAAGCTGACTGGGGGAGAGACCATCAGCTTGCCATGTATTCCTCACATACTGCTCGATGCCCCTGACGGCCCTACTCCTCGCCGCCGGTTTTCGCGGCCTTGGTGGGGTCAGTGAAACCAATGGCGGTCTCGCCGTTCTGCGCGCCCTCGACCTGTGCACCCGTGGAGGCGGGCTTGCCGCCGGCCGCCTCGTAGGCCTTGCGCGCATCCTCGTCATTCCACTTCTCACCGACGAGCACGCCATGGTTGAGCATGATCTCGCGCTGCGCGCAGCTGGCGACCAGCGCATCGTGGGTGACCACGATAATCGTGGTGCCCTGCTCGTGCAGCTTGCGGAACAGGTCGAGCACGATTTTCTCGTTCTTCTCGTCGAGGTTGCCGGTGGGCTCATCGGCCAGAATCAGCTTCGGGTCGTTGATCAGCGCGCGGGCCACGCACACGCGCTGCTGCTCGCCGCCGGAGAGCTGGCCGGGCAGGTGGTGGGCGCGGTCCTTCAGGCCGACCTTTTCCAGCGCCTCCATGGCCTGCTTCTCATCGACCACCGAATGGTAGTACTGGGCCACCATCACGTTTTCCACGGCGGTCAGGTGCGGCACCAGATAGAACTTCTGGAACACCAGTCCGATGAGGTTCTTGCGCACGTCGGCCAGCTGCGTGGCGTTCAGGTCCTCCAGCTTGCGGCCTTCCAGCTTCACGGAGCCCTTGGAGGGCGTGTCCATGCAGCCAATCATGTTCATCAGCGTGGTCTTGCCTGAGCCGGAGGAGCCGACGATGGCGAGCCATTCGCCTTCCGGCACGGTCAGATTGAGGTCGTCCACGGCACGCAGGTCGCCGTAGATCTTCGAGATGTGGTCGAGTTCAAGTAGCATGACGTTTCTCTTTCTTTATTCTTCGCGAAGCACGACGGCGGGGTCGATGCGGGTGGCGCGGTGGACGGGCGGGATGGAGGCGACGATGGCGACCAGCGCGCTGAACAGCACGGAAATCAGGGCCAGCCACCAGTTGAATACGATGGAGCGTTCGAACACCGCCACGCACAGCCAACTGGCGAGTCCGTAGCCGATTGCGGTGCCGATGAGGCCGCCAATCAGGCCGTAGAGCGACGATTCGATGTAGAACTCGGTGCCGATGGCACGCGAGCTAGCACCGAGGGCCTTGCGCAGGCCAATCTCGTTGCGTCGCTGCGAGACGATCGAGCTGATTGTGGTGCCGACGCCGACGAGCGTCAGCACCAGCACCACCAGCGAGACGATCCAGAACAGCGTCTGCAGCATGGTGATGATGCGGGTGTCGGAGGCGGTGATCTTGGTGACCTGCTGTGCCTTGACGTGCATGGAGGTCATGTCGTTGATGCTGGACACCAGGCCTGCGAGGTCGCTGGCGCCGGCCGAATACTCGATGACGTCCACGCCGCGCGTGATGCCGGTGAGCTTGTTGACGTCGGCGTTGGTGGCGTAGATGATCGAGTCTTCGCTGCCGCCGGTGTCCACGATGCCGGCCACGCGGAATTCGGTACCGGAGGTGTCCATGATGTCACTGGAGACACGGCCGTCTTTGGTTTGCTGGTCGATCGAGGAGTTCGACGAAGTGCCGTTGGTGCTGGCGTTATCGGATGCACGGTAGCCGATGGTGATGGCGGAGCCGATTCTCAGGCCGATGGCGTCGGCGATGTCGCGTCCGACCAGCACCTTGCCGTCGGTCGGCCACGAGCCGTCGACCACCCAGTGATGGTTGAGGTTCTTGACCTGCGCCGCATTCACGCCGGCCATCACGTACGGCGAGGCGTTGACGCGCACGTTCTCGTAGCGGTAGGTGGCGTATTTCGCGGAACCCTTGGCCTTGACCATTTCAGTGGTGTGCTGCACCATCGCCTTGTCGATGCCGGCCTTGCCGTCAGCATTGGTCGATTCGGTGGGCGTGACAATCAGGTTCGCGCCGTACGCACGCATCTCCTCGTTCATCTGCTGCGGCACGGCGAGGCAGATCATCGCCAGACAGAACAGTGTGGCTGCGCCGACCAGCGACGCCACCACAGCCATCACCGCGCGCGAACGCCGACGGAACACGGCGCTGAACAGCATTCTGAAGAACATACCGGTGTTGGTCATCGGTTCCCTCCTTCCACACCTACGTAGATAAACTCAGCGACCATGGAGCACCTCCGCGGGCTTGAGATTCAGAATCGAACGAATCGATGAGGCGGACGCCAGCAGCACGGTGACAGCCAGCAGCACGAACACCAGCACGAACACCATCGGCCGCATCGTAATGCCGGAACCGAACACCACCCGGCCTATCAGCTGGGCCACGCCGGAACCGAGCAGCGCGCCCACAATCGCGCCCAGCAGCGAGATTGCCGCCGTTTCGGCCAGCATCAGGCGGGATACCGCGGCATCGGTGGCACCGAGCGCCTTGAGCAACGCCAGCTCGCCCGACCGTTCGCCGATCGAGGCGACCATCAGGTTGGCCACGGCCACGGCTGCGGCGATCAGGCTCAGCACGGTCATCAGAATCATCACGGCCTGCGTCTTTTGCAGCACATTGCCCTGCAACGCGGCCACCTGACGCACCTGCTTGGCCACCGCGCCCGGAATCACCTCTTCGATCTGATAGGCGATCGAGCTCGGGTAGGCGGTGCAGTACCAGGTCTCCCATTCCTCCTGGCTCAGCGCGGCCGGGTTCGCGGCGGCCTTACGGGCCAGGTCGTTCTCCGGCGTGGTCAGGGCCTTGACCTCGATTTTGTCGACCGAATCGGGCAGGTCGGCGAGTACCTGGGCCGTGGAGGAGGCGATGTAGAGCGAGCCGTTGTCCTCGTCGCCGGAATCGTAGACACCGGTGAGCTTGATTTTCTGCTCGTTCTTCTTGCCTGAGGCGGTGGTTTTGTTGAGGGTGATGGTGTCGCCGGTGGTCACGCCGAGTTCGGAGGCCAGCGTCTTGCCGATCACGCCCTGGTCGGAATCGTCTTTGGGCCACTTGCCGTCCAGCTGCCACCACGAGCGCATGCCTTCCACGCCCACGACGGTAGTCTCGCCGGTGGAGATCTTGAGGTTCTTGTTGAACCACGTGCCGACGACCGGCACGTTGGTACCGTTCACCGTGGCGTGGATGTTGAGCTGCGGCGCGAAGCTGGTGATGTTGAACGACCAGAAGATCGTCTTGATCTTGGCCGCGTCCGACTCCTTCAGAAAAGCGGTCGGGTCGCTGGTGGACGTCGCGCCGCCCGACTCGGTGTTGTACAGGTCGGAAACGACCGCATCCGCCTTGGGCTGCACGGTGATGTTCGAACCGTAGGTGGACAGCTCGGCGTTGAGCTTGTCGCCCACGTCGAACACGACGCCCAGCATCGATACGGACACGGTCGCCGACAGGCATACGGTCAGCGCGATAAGCAGGCGCCGGCGCAGCTGTCGGGTGAACGAGCGAGTAATCATGCGCAGAAAGAACATGATTCTTGTCTCCTGCCTGACTCACCGGAAGTGGGCGCTCAGCGCGTCCAGATCCGTAGTTTGAATGGTGATCTTGCCGTGGCCGGTCTTGTACGGGAATGGTATCGGGTTGCAGCCACCCTTGAAGCCGATGGTCGCCAGGTTGATGGCCACCTCGCACTTCTTGCAGATGATCTTGCCGTCCTTCTCGTAGTAGCCAGCGTCGCCGCAGTTCTCGCAGGCGTCCAGGCCGATGCCGTACGCGCCACCGTTCTTTCGGATGATGATGAAGCGCATGACGGTGCCGTCCTTGGCCTTGTATTCGAAGCGGTGCAGGTGGCCGTCCTCGACCTGGCTGAAGGGGATGGTGGCCACGCCGTCCTTGAGCGAGTAGGCTTCCGGCGGCGAAAGGGTGATGGTCTGATGGGTCGCGGCAACGCCCACGGTCAGGGTTGCTGTGACGCCGATGGCTGCGATAAGGCTCCACACGGCAGCGGCGATGGCGTGGCGGCGGAATACCTTATGCCGGCGCAACGTGGCCTCGTTGGCTCCCGGCACATCATGGGTTTTCATACGGAAACCGGCCACGATGGAGGCCACGGCGGGAATCAGGAACACCAGCGCCTGCGCCATAATCATCGTGGAGTTCTGGTTGATGGACCAAGCCAGCGCCACGAACATCGTATGGTTCATCGGGAAGCCTCGCGCCTGCAGAATCTGGGCAAGACCAGTGAAGTGTTGAATCAGCAGAATCACCATCATGGCCGCGACGGCCACGGTGAACGCCCAGCGCACGGCAGTGGTGCGCATCGTGCGGAAGATGGCGGCCACAATAATGGACATGGCCACGCCAAGCAGGAAACCAAGAGCGCGCAGCAGCATGGCCGAAGTGAATGCGGTCTCCCCTGGTTCCACCCAGATGGTGAGCTGCAGAATCACGTCCGGCAGCGCGTAGAACAGGGTGAGTGCGATGTCGATGGCGGCCACGGCGTTAGCGATGTGCATGAACACCTTGTGCTGCTGCCAATTGGTGGTGATGCGGCGTGCGAACACCACCACGACGATGGTCAGGATGTCGGCAATGATCGCGCACCACAACACCGGGTAGTTGACGAACGTGCGCTGATTGATCACGGCCGAGGCGCGCAGGCCGGCGAATACGATGGCGGCGATCAGACCGACGATCAGGCCGATGAGACGCCAATGCGAGCTTATCGGCTTATCTCGCCCCTCGCCGACCGTGAGCATCACGCTCAGGCTCATCACCAGCAATGCGGGGGCCAAAGTGCCCGGCATCACTGCCACGAATTGTTCAAGCATTCGCGTCCTTTCTCTGTTCACCTTAGGCTCCCCTCTCTGAGGGGAGCTGTCCGCGAAGCGGACTGAGGGGAGTTTTAGACCGTCCTAAGAATTATCTCCCTAAAGCGGCGTAAAGCCCCCTCTGACGAGGGGGCTTTCTGCTTAGTCAATCACCACTGGCGAGGAGTGTAATCCCAGTTGTCGAAGGTGACCTCGATCGGCTCGGTCCAGAAGTGGCCCTTGACGCCGGTCTCCGGGTCAACGTGCAGCATCCAACCCTTGGAGGCCGGGGATTCGATGGAGAGCTTCAGCTGGTAGGTGCCAGCCTTGTCGAGCTTGACGTTGGCGCCGTAGTGCGGGCCATCGGAAGCGTTCATCTGCATGAAGGTACCGGAGGTGGCGGTGCCGCCCTCGACTTCCTTGCCGGTGGACTTATCGATGATGGTGTAGTTCACGGTCAGATCCGGCACGAAGTCGCCCTTGCCGTAGCCGAGCTCGGTGCCCTTCTGGTTGGCATGGATGTCGGCCTCGAGGTGGAAGGAAGCGTCAGCAGCCTTCAGGCCCATGGAAGACGGCTCCATATCGATCGGCTGGAAGTACACAGCGCCCACGGTCAGCGGGCCGGCGTCCTGATCCTGCTCTTCAGCAGTACCGGACGGGCCAACCGGAACCTCTTCGAAACCGGCGCCGGAATCGGAGGAAGAATCGGAGGAAGAGGAGTCGGAAGACTGGGAGGAGGAGTCAGCCTTAGTGTCGGATGCGGAGTTGGTGGAACCGCAGGCAGCCATGGACACGGTCATGGAACCGGCGAGCAGCAGGCCGAGCAGAGCGGCCAGTTTCTTGTTCTTCATCATTGTTATTCCTTTTCTCTATCTCTGGTGAATTAGGATTCACGCTTAGATAATTGCAATTATTCAGTTATGAGATAAGTGCGGCGTGGGCTGGAGGAATTGGCATCGATCCGAGGCCGTGCCGCAAGTCTGTCAGTTGTCTGCAGTTATGGGAGGAAACGGGCGAGCTAGACGGGCTACGCCTTCACGGCCGGGACCTCGGCAGTAGCCTGCGCCTTCAGCTTGCGCTGCTTGATGAAGCCGACCACGAACAGCGCGATAACCGCAACGGCTGCGATGGCCTGCGCCACTAGGCATTCGACGTACGGGTAGAGGCCAAGCCAATCGTTCGTCGGCACACCGTTCAGGTAGAAGGCGGGCAGCAAGTCGCCCTCGATCAGCGAGTGGACGCCGCCGCCGGCGAACACCACCACCAGCACAGACATCAGAATCGAAGTGACCAGGAAGAACGGACCAATCGGAATCTTCACGGAGGTGAAGCGGAAGAGCAGGAAGATGCCGACAAGCACCACCGCGGCGGTCAGACCACCGATCCACATACCGCGAGTATCGCGGCTCATCGTGTAGATGGACTCGTAGAAGATCACGGTTTCAGCGCCTTCACGGAACACGGCGAGGAAGCTCAGCATAGCCAGCGAGACCACGGTTTTCAGCGTCACGTTGTCGGCACTTGCGGCGGCTTCGGCATCAGCCACAGCAGCCTCGGTCTTCTTGCGAATGTAACGGTTCCACGCTTCCACGCTGGACTTGTTCAGCATCCAGTTACTCGTCCACAGCAGCATGCCCATGGCGATCAGTGCGCAGGTGCCTTCCATGATCTCCTGAATCGGGCCGGAGCCGCCGAAGGCGAACACGAAGATCACAGCCACCAAGCCGGCGCCGAGCAGACCGACGAGCACACCCAAGTAAATCCACTTGACGAAGCGCTTGTTATCGGACTTGACCAAGTAGGCGACGATGGCTGCAACCACCAGCAGAGCTTCAAGACCCTCACGGATAAGCACGAGGAACGCCTGGCCGGAGGAGCTGGTGACCAGCTTGGTGAAACCGTCTTCCTTATCGGCGGCACCACCGTCAAGAATGCCGGCGTCCTTGATCAGCATGGCCTTGAGGTCGTCGATCAGCTTCTTGGTGTCTTTCAGGGATGCGCCGGCGTTCATGGACTTGCGGCACATCTTGAACTGGTATTCCACCTGCGAGACGCGGTTGCCGCTGATGGCGTTCATCACGTTCTTTTCGAAGCCGAGCTTCTCGTAATACTGGTAGTACGCGTTGTTCACGAGCGTGGCGCCCTTGGCACCATCACCCTTTTCGTAAGCTTTGTATGCATTGTCGAGAATCGGGGTCATTTCGTTGGCCACGTCGGTCCATGAACGATTGCCCTTGCCCGGGTTCTTCTTTTTCTTGGCGTCGAGCTCCTTGCGCTCTTTGGCCAGCTGCGCCTGCAGCGCTTCGGCGTACGCCTTCGGCTTGGCGAGATCGGCGTTGGTGTCGAGCTGCTGGGCCGTGGCGTCAAGATCGGCGGTCAACGCATCAATCTGCTGAGCCAGTTGATCGTCGTTGCTAGGCGTGTAGGAAAGATTCTGAACGCTTTGGAATGCCTGCTGTTGGGCGAGCTGCTTGTCCGCGCCAATGGTGTCGCGCACGACCGCGGTGAAGTTGGAGGCCACGTAAATCTTGTTGTACGCGCCCATGAAATCGGAGGTGGCGCCAGCGGTGTTGCCATCCTTGTACGTCTTAAGACCGCTGTTCAGCTGCTTGTCCATCGCCTTGGAGACTTCGGCCCAGGTGGCGTAGTCAACGCTGGACGAGCTTGATGAACTGGACGAGCTGGTGCTGCTGTCGGCGAAGGCCATCGGAGCCGTGACTGCAGGAGCCACAGTGGCGATGACCATGGCGAACAGAAATACAATCGCAGCCAGAACTCGCAGCTGCCTCACGCTGGTGTGTTCAACGGACCGAAGAGCAGCCTGGGCGCGACGAACCATGCCTATCCCTCTCTCTGCGCGGCTAAGTAATCAAAAACCAACTACTCAATATAAAGAAAAACTTTTTTGAGGAACAGTCTTGATTTTTTAGGATTTAAGAGGTATTAGGCACTGTTTTTCGATCAATTATTACCGCAGATTGTCTCAATATTCGATATTGTCCCGCTCACAGATGGGAGACTTCCCGAATTATGAACTCCCCGCGACTGGCCACTCCCCATCCCTCATATTGCATGACCAACTGTTTCACCAAGGTTCATAGCCTAAAATCACTATGTTGCATCACGGCAAGAGGCTGGCAATAATTCACGCGATGGCATGCGCATGTTCATTCTGGTTTGCCTCGGGTTTGCTGACTTGCCTTGAGTCGCTTTTATTTGCACTGGTTCATCCCCCGGTGAGATCACCTGTTGCACACGCCGTACGA
>UMHM01078124.1_pt1 | contig 12073 bp, 19 predicted proteins | sample 1965501 | NCBI WGS metagenome assembly UMHM01 (sample SAMEA4836095, study PRJEB28245) | human gut metagenome | biome: gut microbiome; material: fecal sample | place: Denmark | collected 2008
GACTCATTATTGTTCCTCGTTTTGCCGCATCAGTTCCGGGGCGAGCTTTTGAGCTGTCCTGGCCGCGCTGAGATAGCGGCGCGCCTGCTTCATTTTGGCATATTTCCGCGCCCACACCGGGTCTTTTTCGCATTGCTCAGCGATAATTTCCGCCTTGCGGGCTGCGCGGGCGGATTTCAACAGCCGATCCGAGATCAGCTTGAGTTCCTTGTTGATCGCGGCAGCGGTCGAACGGTCATACATACCCGCCTCGGCGCGCGTTTTTGAGATCACCTCCGAGGCACGAATATACGCAAGGACTTTCGGGGATAGTTCCATTTTTCACTCCTCCGGCCAGACGCCGCCAGAGCGTCTCCAGTCGACCGCCAGGCGGAGGTCATCGAAGCCGAGCGCGCGGTTCTGGCGGGCAGCCCATTCGGACGCGCGCAGGAGGTCCTCGAACAGTGTCCGCAGCTTTCCGTCACGCTGGAGCGCGAGCGAATAGGCGTACTCGATCATCCGCGCCGGCGGGTCCGGCAGAAACGATTTTACCACCTCTTCGACCTCGCTGCGGAAAACCCGTTCGGGGATGGTAAGCTGAAACTTGATCCGGCCGAAAAACTGTTCAAAATAATCCGCCTGCTCGCCCGTTTTCATCCGGGAGAGATAGACGTCGGTGAAAATCATCACCACCGCGCATCCGGTCATATCGTGCAGGTCGCGCAGCAGCTCGATCGCGGCCGTGCTGCCGCTCCCGGTGCGCGGAATCAGGTGGCCGGCCTCGTCGGCAATAATCACGTTTCGGGCGGTGAACGCCTTGAACAGCCGGAGTTCGAGCTGCGAGGTTTTGAGCCCGGCGGTTCCGATTCCGCACTGCTGACAGAGCAGCGTCACCAGAACGCGGCGGGTGCAGCCGGAGGGAACGCGCACATACCGGGTGCGACCGTGGTTGTTCATTCTGGCCCAGTAGCGCGCGGTGTAGGTTTTCCCGCGTCCGGTCGGCCCCTGAATCGTCACCATGGCGGAAAAATCCCGCGCATAGTCGAGTGCCTCGGTGATCCGTTTGGTCACGATCGTTCCGACCAGCGGCATTTTCTGGGCCGCCTTGGCCTTGAGGTTGATGATCGCCGCGCAGAATGTCTCGAGCGAACCGTCGAATGCGCCGGTCAAAACGTCGTAGATGAACTTGTAGTCGTATCCAAGCGCGCGCTCGAGCTCGATTTTGCTGTTCCCGAGCACATCGAACGTGTATCCCCAGAGCCACTCGAGCAGCTCCTGCTCCGGCTCCGAATAGCGGCGGATTCCCGCCCGGAACATGTTGAGTCCGATGTTGATGACGTCGCGGCTCATTCCGGCCTCGGGGGCGGGGTTTTCGCTGTTGTGTCTGGCGTGCGTTTCGTCTCCGAGCGCGGTTCCTGCGTTGCGGGTTCTCATGTCTGTTCTCCTTCTGTGTGGTTGTTAAAATTCATCGTCCCGGCGGGACGTCATGAACTGGTTGAAATCCTGGAGCTGCTGCGGGTCCGGTTTGTCCTCCGGCGCGGTCGGCGGCGTCATGATCGCCCGGCCGAACTCTCTCCGGCGCTCCTCCTCTTCATCCTCGCGGAATTCGAGTTTCCGCCCGCGATCCTGCGCTTTCGGTGCGGGTTCGATGGTGCCCGGCAGCGTGAACCGGGTGAACTCGTGCGCGGCTCCCTTGACGCTGCGGCGGCTGCCGACGGGGACGAGCGGAGCGTCGGGGTCGGCGAGGAACAGCTCAATCGGCGACGCCTGCGAACGGCCTCCGGTGAGCCGGTCGAGCGTGGTTCTCGCCTCGCGCAGCTGTCTGCGCTGGCGGCCGATAAGCTCGCTGATCGCGGCGCGGGCCTCCTCATCGTCGAGCGCGAGCGCACGGATTGCATCGCGGGTGCGGGCTTCGCCGATCAGCGCGCCGTCCGGCCTGCAGCAGATCACGCGGGTCGGGTCGAACGGGTCCGATTTGACCAGGGCTTTTGTTCCCACCTTGAGCCGGTCGCAGTAGTAGAGTTTCCCGTCGAGAGAAACGGCAGGGCCCCGGCAGACGGTGCGGACGCCCTCGGGCTTGCAGACCGCGAGGCGGAGCTGTTCGGCGCTCATGGCCGGGCGCGGCTGCCGGGCGTTCCAGATCTCGGCCGGGGATTTCCCCCGGTGGATATCGCCGCTCTTCGGCGTCGCGTGGTAGCTGTCGAGCCAGTCGGCGAACACCCGGCAGAACAGATCGAGGTCCGGCAGCTCCTCCGGGTGGGTGTCGAAATAATCGGCTGCGAGTGTCCGCTCACCCGGTCGGCTGCCGAGGTAGTCCGGAAACATTTTGTCGAACTGCTGCATCATGTCGCGGAACGCGCGTTCGATCGTTTTCGCCCTGGCATTGTACGCGATTGAGTTAACGAGAGTGATGCCGAGCTCGCGGAAAATGGAGTGCTCGACGCCGTCGACGACGAGCGGCGTCGAAAACCCCTGCGCGCAGTAGTCCTTGCCGTTGTCGAAATAGGCCACGGCGGGCGGCTGGCCGCCGGTATTCAGGCAGTGGAGCGCAAGCGTGCGGATGAGCGTCTCCGCGTTGACCGGCTCAGTGGTGATCCAGTAGGCGGTCATGAACCAGCTGCGGCCGTCGATGAGGGCGGCGATGGTCGGACGGGCTGCGCGGTATTTGCCGGTCTGCGGATCGAGCACGCGGACGCGGGTGTCGAACGTCCGGGAGTCGCCGACCACGACCTCGCCGGCCGGGATGTCTCGCCACTCGCGTTTGATGTAGTCGATGCAACGATTTTTGCACGCCTCCTCTCCCTCGCGGGCGAGGATCACCACCGCCGGATCGAGCTGTCCGACCCGGTAACGCACCTGAGCCGGAGTCGGAATGCGGCCGGTCGGATCAATTGCGCGCATTTTCGCCGCCGCGTTGCGGTACGCGACCGAGATCGGAAGCCGGTTTAAATTGAGGTAAAATGCGTAAAAATATTCCCAGAATCGGGCGTCGCCGCGCGCTTTCTGAATTCCCCGCGTGTAGCCGTCGGCGAGGCGGCGCAGGATCTCGTCGTCACCGCCGCCCTGACGGACGGCGGGCCGCCAATTTCGGAGGTTGTTATAGGTGAGCTGCGAGGCCCCGCCGTGCCCGGAGCGGCGCAGGATCGGGAACTCGAGCGCATGGTTGACCGCGACGAACTCACAGGCGTCGGCATCGGAGAGGCGGCGGCTCGCTTTGACGATTTCAACCAGGCGGACGAACCGGAGCCGCTCGGCCGCTTTGCCGCGGGCGTCGGCCGGGAGCTCGGCGACCGCGACCGGAGCGGGGACGCTGCGCGCCGGTTTTTCCGGGAGTTGCGCCGCGTTTCGCCGTGCCGGCAGTTTTGTCAGAAAATCCAGAGCTCCCATTTCCCCCCCTTACAGCGCCTTTGCAATAACCGCCTCGATTTCCTCAACCTCGCTCAGCAGCGCGGCCTTTGCTGCCTGCAGCGTTGCGACGTCGGGACACTCGCGGCGTTTCTCGAATTCGAGCGCCGCGCCGAGGAGTCCCATTCCGGCGCGCAGGCTCTGTGCGGCCTTGTCGTCGTTGTTGACCGCGGCGACGAGCTCCGCCGGTTCGAGCCGCCAGACCGTGTCGAGCGCGTCGTCGAAGCCGGGCAGAGACGGCTGCTCGGCACTCTCTTTCGGGGCCTCGTTCAACCACGCGGCGACGGCGGCCCGGAATTCCTCCCGGCGCATTTTCCTGTATCCGGGAGTATGTGAGAGAAACGCCGGAACCTCTTCGAGGCTGCGTTTTCTGGCGATACGGCAGAGCGAGAGCTGCTTGTGGAACTCGAGGGGAAAAATTGCCCGGTAACATTGTAACATGTCACAATTGCCGCGATTGCGCAAACCGGTCAGCAGATTGCCGATATCAATCAGGTGACAGCGGTCGCTGTGGTCGTTCGGAGCAAAATTCTCGTCGATCCAGGCAATCCAGGCGGATTGATCGGGAAAAAACCTCTTTGCGTCACAAATCAGAACCGCGATGGTCTGACGGATCTTTGCATTGATCCGCAGCAGACCAGAACCGATCGCGGCCATCTCCTCGACGCCCGCCTCAATCGTCTCGCCCGCGGCGATTCGATCAATCAGGGATTGTAACATGTCACATTTTTCGCTCATTGCGGTCACCCCCGTTCCGCGAGAATTTTTTCGATGTAGCTCGGGTCGATCTTGATTTTCGGCACATCGCCTGCAGGCGTGTATTTCGCGCCGGGAACCGTGCCGCCGTCGCGGAATACCTGTTTCGCCGCGGCGTTGTCGATCTTCGGCACCAGCTGATAGAGGGCGAGGCCGTTCGCGTCGGAATATTCGATAACGAGGGACTCATCGACGGTCTTGTATCTATCCGGCGCAATCTCGATTCCGTATGAGCCGACACCCTTCACCTGGTGATTGCGAGGCCGGACGAACCGTTCCGGATGGGCCTGAATGTATTCAGTCAGCCGGTCAAACAGCCGGTCATATTCCTGCTGCTGTTCGGCCGTATCTGCGGCGAGCTGGATATCAATTTCGGCCTTTCGCTTTTCGGCGGCCGCCGCTTTCTTTTTCATCTCTGCGGAAAGACGGGCAAGCTGCATCAGGAGAGCGTCCGCATCCGCGACGCTCATCGCCTGAAACTCCCGGGTGTCTTTTGCGATCGCCATGTCAATCCTCCTTTCCGTCGCCGAAGAACTCGGTCATGCGGCAGAGCAGAGACGGCCGAATCACCCCGCCCGCCAGCGCGGTGGAAATGGTCGTTTCGCTCGTGCCGATCAATGTTGCGAACTCCTTTTGCCTCATCCCGTAGTGTTCGAGGAGCATCCGGATTGCCGGGATGATCCCCGCCCCGTGCGCGAGCAGTTCCCGGCCGTAGTTCCGGACTTCCGCGGGATCGGGCGCAGCCTCCCGCGGGCGCCCGATATCCTCTTCTTCATCCGGGAGATCATCCATCAGCGGGAGAGTCAGTTCACCGAGGGACGCGGTCTGGGAGATTTCGTCGAGCTGCTCGCGGATCAGGTTCACGAGAACCGTTGCAACCTCATTGTGCTCGGCGTGCTTCGCCAGCGCGGCGCTTGCGGCCTCAATTCGTCCGAACTGCCTTGCGGTGATTTCCATGTTCTGTCCTCCTTTTGCCCTGCGGGCGGTTAAAAAATAAGCTCAAAACAATCATTTTTGAATTCCGGCTCTCCCTCCAGCCGGACGGGCTGGAGGTAATTTCGAACGCTGCGCTCGCATACGCCGCAGAGCCGGGCGACCTCCTGCTGCGAGAGCTCCGGGCAGGCATAGGCGAGCCGGATTACCCGCCAGCGGTCGGGTTGCGACGCGGCGAACGTGCAGAGAGCGGCCCCGTTCCGGTAGGTCTGCGAAACGTTCCCCGCCTCGAACCGGACGGAGAGCGGCCGGATCCACTCCGGCGATTCTCCGTCGAGCTCGGCGGCGGTGAAATCCGCCGGGTCGCCCAGCTCCTCCGGGGAGAGGTGCCGGGCGATGGTCATGTGACTCACGCCGCGGGCGACCGCGAGCTCCCGGTACGAGAGTTCAGGCACCTCGAACGCCATGCGGCAGCTGCTCCAGCGCGCCGGATCCGCGGCCGCGAAATCGGCCAGCCGCAGCATCCGGCGGCAGACGACCGTCGAGGGGTAATGCCGAATGTCGGCCCAGTTTGCCCGGTCGTGATAGAGTTCGCGCATGACGTCGAATTGAGTCACCGCCCGGCCCTCCAACGGGCTTTCTCGCGCCCCTGCCGGTCAAGCCGTCGCTCGAGGTAACAGGCGGTGGCCAGCACCGCCATGTAGACGAAAACAACGATCACCGCAACGTTTGCGACAATTGCCGCGATATACCAGATTGCAGACAGATTCATGATTAATGATCCTCCTTTGCCGACTTGTCGGACGTGTCCGACGACGGCGGGGTGCATTGCTCCCGCTCGCGGTCGATGTTCCAGTCAATCAGATTCACTTTGCCTCCTTTGTCTCTCTCCTGTTGCGCCAGCGCGGCACAAAAATTCGTATACAACTGCCCGACATTCGGCAGGCACGATCGGCAAATGGTCAGTTCGAACGTCGGCCGCTCTGCCGCCTCGATCCGCAATGTGTAAAGGTCGTCGGCAACGACCTCCTGCCGGCAATATTCGCATTTCATGGTTGCGCTCCTCTCCTGTGCTATCGTGAGGTCGTTCACGCGAACGGGCACTCGAATTCGTATCCGCGCCGCCATGCCGTTTCCAGCTTTATCTTTGCCCCGATCCGGACGCGGCCATCCGGAGCGACCGTCCAGGTTGTGACGTAACCGGGCTTTTCGTTGCCCCATTCGAAGTAGCGGTACTTGCTTTTCATCGGTGTTCCTCCTTGTGGTTGTTAGAGTTCAATAATGCCATACGGGCCGCTTCCGCTTGTTTGAGGAAGTCCGCAAGCGACTGACCGCCATTGTGGAAAAATGCTTTGATTTCCGCCTTTGCTGTTTCCGCAGTGATTTGGCCGGTCTGAACCCGGGTCAATATGCCCTCCAATTCAGCGGCGATTTCCGCGCAGACCTTGATCCGGCTGTACCACAGGAGCGTATCTATGCTTCCTCGGAGGTATGCCCGTGCAATCAATTCTTCGCTGCATTCCGACTTGACATCCGTTTTGAACAGAGGCTTTTCCTGCAGATACGGGGCGATGTGCGGATACAGGAGTTTCCATGTCCCCGGATTGATATATCGTACATCGCCGTTGAAATATCGGCTCATGATCGAGGTTGAAAGACCGGTTTTCTTACATAACGCAGCTTGCGATCCGGCGATCTCGCATGCCCGCAGGATTGCCTGCCTGATTGTGTCATTAAATTTTGGCATCTCTTCGCCCCCTCCTTGTGGTTGTTAAAGCTCGATGAGGTCGAGCGGGTTGCATTCAAGCGCTCTTGCATAAATTTTAGCAAGACGAGTTGTATTGATTCCTATCTTGCATGCGTAGCAAACCGTTCTGTAGCTTAATTTCGTGCGAGACGCGAGTTCTCTTTTTGTTACGCCTGTCATTTTGAGTTGCTGTTGTAACTTCGTCATTTTAGCAGCCTCAGTGTTATGTGTACCTCAAATTACACATTTAACATAATTTGAAAAGATGTGTATTTCAAATGTGTAACTACAAAAAAGAGAAAAATTTTTTGCTTTTTTCACTTATTGGGGTATTTTATTCAGCATGGAAATAGATGAAACAATCTTAAAAGCCGTGAAAGCTGCCGTAAAAAAAACAGGTAGTCAGTTACGTTTTGCTCAAATTACAGGTATAAAACAACAAAATATTAGTCGTTATCTGAATCGGCAAGTGACTTCCATCAACACAAAAACATGGCGATTGCTTTTTCCATATTTGGTGGATTTTTTGCCGCAAGATTATATCAATCAGCTTATAAACACACCTCAACCTCCTCTAAAACAACTTTTGGCAACTCGTGAAAAAATTTCTTCCATTCTGGCTAATGAAGGAGATGAGATGTCGGCTGAAGAGCGGTCAAGTTGGGAAGCAAGGGCAGAGTTTTTGTCGGAGTGGGAAGACGAGTATAGGCGGCAGGAGTTTGAACTTAGAAGCATTTTGAACGGCTATTTCAGAATGATGACGGCAGATGAAATAAGGAAAATTCTTGAGTTATCATTTAAGCAAATGGAATTAAAGGAATTACAACATATCAGAAGTGTCATATATAGCATTCTTGATAAAGAACGTTCAAAAAAGGTGGCCGGGAATCAGGTTTCGTAGAGGGGAATAAAATGCGTGTGGGAATCAGTTTGAGGCGTCTCCGGTCTATGCTGCGGCACCTGAGGCCGGTTCCATGGTCTGTTTACGTCAGTCAAACGCCACGCCGCCGCGGCGGATTGTTTGCGGTTCCTGGTGTGGAGGAGCTGCAGGTAGTTCGGGTTGCCCACCTGACGGTTGTTCGCAACATTTACCGCAATAAAGGGGCGGCGTATATCCGGCTCGAGTTTCTGAAACAGCTTTCCGGAACGGGTGACATTGCCGCTCTCGGCGCAGCGTTTGACCGTGCGTTTAATTTCTATCTCGCCCTGTGCGCCGGAGCAAATGAGTATGAAACCGGAAACGACCCGGATATTGAGGAGGCTTTTCCCTGCTGGGAGATCAGCGCCGGCGGCGACTCTCCGCTGGCGGCACTGGACGGAAAGCGGTACCGGAAATCTGACCCGATCTGGAATGAAATTTTTCCCCCGGTTGATTTTGGAGACTCTGCCAGGATCAGCGAATCCGAGGGGAGAAAATGCAAACCGCCGGCTGCAATCCCGCAACGGGTTTGCAACCCGATTGATTTTCTGCGGGCGTCGAGATCCCCGTGGTGGTGGCCGTTTTGACCTGAGTTACTCCCCGCCGACGATCGTGTAATCTTTCCCCTCGGTCAGTCTGCCGGGGTCGAACCGGTACCGCGGCGGCCGCGCCGGCCAGTTCGAGAAATACCAGGCCAGCAGCCGCCGGACCGTGTCGGCATCCATGCCGGCGGGCGGCTCAACCGTGACGACGGTACCGCCGTAGGTGGTGCCCATCTCCACTCCGGCAAGATCCGGTTTCCCCAGCCTCTCCCAGCGTCGCGCGGCCCGGCTGACCGCCTCGGCGGCGCTAAATCCAAGCAGCTTCACAATCGCCAGGCTTTGCTGCAGCTCCGGCCCGATTCGCAGTTTCATGTTGCCTCCTTGCCTGTTGTCTGACTTGTCGGATGCGTCTTTACTATGCCGCTGTCCCGCGAAAAGTCAATGCCGATTATGTAGCAAATCGAAAAATTTTACAATACTTCACAATAAACCCGCGTTACAGTTTAACGGGTTAATAATTAACTAGTTAATTATTAAAAATAAAAATTCGTTGCCGGTTTTCGAGTTTTTCGCCCAATGTATAGAGGGGCTTCTTCCCTCGCCGGGTCGTGGTTGTCCCGGAATTCTGCGGCGCGGGGGGCCTCCTTCTCCTCCCTCCGCGCCGCGCCTTTTTGGAACCTTTCAGACACCCCTTCGGGGTATAAAGGATCGGCCCCGTTATGGGGCCCGGCCGCGGCCGGCCGTCGGCTTCGGTGTGTTTCGCCGCTCGTTCCGGAGCGCCGCGACACTGCCGGACCGGAACGTTGCCGGTGCGGCTTTTTTTGCGCAAACCAATTTAACCCGAAACACAAGAGGGGGGCTTATGGATTTGACGATGTTTATCAATGCAGCGCTGAGCGCGGCGGGGGGTGGCGGAGTTGTCGGCGCGCTGGTGCTGGCCCTCTACAAAAGCAGCCTCAAAAAAGAGGAGCAGCAGCGCGAGGCGGAGCGCCAGGAGAGAAAAGAGCTTGCCGATAAGCTGGAAGTTCTTGAAAAAGAAAAATTTGCCGATTTGAAGCGCAGCTTTGACGAACACGTAAAATCCGCAAAGGCGGGCGAAATCATCGTAAAACTCGATTTACTCACCGGTTCGGTGCAGAAATTGACCGACCTCACGACGAAAACGCTGCAGCTGACTGCGAACCACGAGGCGAAAATTGCCGGCCACGATACGTTTCTCTCAAACATCGACCGGGTTTTGCAGGATCATATCAGACACCAGCCCGGGAGGCACTGACATGCTGAACAACACACCGTTTCGAATCCGGCGCGCGATTGTCCGCGCGCTGTTCAATTACGCCGGAGCGCAGGATCTGGACACCGTCGCGGCCCATCCGGCGGTCATGATCGAAAATCCGCCGGTCGAGCTGCTCCGGCAGGAGTGGGACGTGCTGGCATCCGCCGGAATCATTGCCCCGCTGCCCGGTTACGCGGGCGGAGTCGCCAAACTCGCCCCGGGAATCCGGCTGCAGATGGAGCAGAACCACGGCGGAAACCCGCCTCCCCTGCCGATTCTCTACGGGCCGGAGGTGATGTAATCCCCCAAAAGTTGCCGCCCTTCGGCCACGGGCCTCGGGCCTTTTTGCTTTACAAAAAGCTGCGGGTACTTTTGGGGGCGCCCCCGGTTTCCGGCATTCCGTGCGGCTTCGCCGTACTCATGCCTGCAACAATTTATTTTCAGGAGATTTTATTATGGGAGGTCCACGGAACAACCTCACATGGCATCCGCCGGAGGTGCGGTACCGCGTCTATGCGCTGCACTACGAGGGACTCTCCGCGGCGCAGATCAACGCCGACCCGGTGGTCGCCGCGAGCGTGGCGAAAACCGGGTACCGGCTGCATAACAACACGCTTGCCGCTGCCTGGCGGAGCGCAGAATATAAACGCTACGCCGCCGGTCGCGACAAAACGTTCGCAGCGACAGAGGGCGAACAGGTCACGCAGCGGATTCTAGAGGACGTCGGCGCGCTGGCCTCGGTCACGGACGTCGCACGCTACGAACTGGCGCGCGAAATCCGCGAGCTGATTCAGACCGGCCCGCTCGGCGACGACGAAAACCCGGTCGAGCGGATCGAACGGCTCGCCCGCAGCCTGGCGACGGTGACGCGCGATGAGACGGCCCGCCTCCGCGCGGAAAACGCAGAGCTCAAAACGCAGATCGCGGAACTCGAACTCCGGCTCCGCGAGGCGGGGGCATCCCGGAAAATCGCGACGGGCTTGAGCGATGAGGCGATCAAACAGATCGAGGAACAAGCCGGGCTGTTGTGACCGGTCCGACCAGTCAGACAAGGAGAAATGACATGGGGCGAGCGAAAAATATCCCGGCGCGCGACGTGCTGCTGCTGCCGTTCCAGGCGCGGTGGGTGAACGATCCGGCCCGGCTGAAAATCATGGAGAAATCGCGGCAGATCGGCATCTCCTGGTCGAGCGCCTACGGCCTGACCAGGCGGAAAGCGCTCTCCGGCGCGACGCTGGATGGCTGGGTGTCGAGCCGTGACGACATCCAGGCGCGGCTGTTCCTGGATGACTGCCTCAAATTTGCGAAAATTCTGAACGCCGGCGCCGAGGACCTCGGCACGCAGGTGCTGGACGCCGCCGGGTCGACCTCGTTCGTACTGCGGTTCGCCTCGGGCGTCAAAATCAACTCGATGAGCTCGAATCCGGACGCGCAGGCGGGCAAACGCGGCGACCGTCTGCTCGACGAGTTCGCGCTGCACAAAGACCCCCGCAAGCTCTACTCGATCGCCTATCCGGGCATCACTTGGGGGGGGCAGTTAGAAATCGTATCAACGCACCGCGGGGGCGGAAATTTTTTCAATGAGCTGGTTCGGGAAGTGCGGGAAAAGGGGAACCCGAAGGGGTTTTCTCTGCACCGCGTGACGTTGCAGGATGCTCTCGACGAGGGGTTTTTGTTCAAGCTCCAGGCGAAGCTCCCCGCGGACGATCCGCGGCAGGAGATGGACGAGGCGGATTATTTCAATTTCATCCGCTCGGGCTGCGCGGACGAGGAGAGTTTTCTGCAGGAATACATGTGCGTCCCGGCCGACGACGAATCGGCCTTTTTGAGTTACGATCTCATCGCGTCTTGCGAATATCAGGAGGGCGAGTCCTGGGAAATCCCTCTGCAGAATTGCCGGGATCTGTACCTCGGGGTCGACGTCGGCCGGGCGCATGACCTCACGGTCATCTGGGTCAACGAATACGCCGGAGGGCGGCATTTTACCCGGCGGAAAATCGAGCTCAAAAACAAAACGTTCACGGAGCAGGAAAGCGTGCTGTGGCCGCTGCTGGAGCTGCCGAACATGCGCCGGTGCTGCATTGACGCGACCGGGCTCGGCATGCAGCTGGCGGAACGCGCGGCGGACCGGTTCGGCAAATACCGCGTCGAGGGCGTGCAGTTCACCGGGCCGGTGAAATCGGATCTCGCATTTCCGCTGCGGGCGGCGTTTGAAGACGGCAATTTACGCATACCGTTTGACAAATATCTCCGCGCTGACCTCCGGGCGATCCGCAAAGAGACGACCGCAGCGGGGAACATCCGCTTTTCGGCCGACCGCGGCGAGAACGGGCACAGCGACCGGTTCTGGGCGCTCGCGCTCGCGCTCCACGCCGCCGGCGACGCGGCCTCCGGCCCGTGCCGGATGGAATCGCTGCTCGACAACGACCGGAGCGACGCGGACGGTTACCACCGCCCGGATCACTCGGACGACTACTGATATTCCGGCCGGACGATTGCTGCCGGGCTCTGATTGA
>UMHM01050766.1_pt1 | contig 12016 bp, 9 predicted proteins | sample 1965501 | NCBI WGS metagenome assembly UMHM01 (sample SAMEA4836095, study PRJEB28245) | human gut metagenome | biome: gut microbiome; material: fecal sample | place: Denmark | collected 2008
CCGTGGGAACGGAAACTTTTATTATGATATCACGCAATCGGCACCTTGTCAAATTTCTCCGGATCGATGCTCCGGCATGCTCATTTTTCCCGGAAGCAACTTGAAAAAACGGTTCGTAAAGATTAAATTAATTCCACTTTCAAAACCGGAACCGGATTCCTTTTGCCATGAATATTCTGAAAAAATTCCTCTCCTATTACCGCCCCTATCAGGCTCTCTTCTGGTGTGACATGTTCTGCGCGCTGGCAGTCTGTGCGATCGACCTGGCGTTCCCCCAGATTCTCAAGCTGCTCACCACCGGCCTCTTCACCGAAGGGACGGAGGCGATCCTCCGCAGCCTCTGGCTGATCGGAGTCGGCCTGCTGCTTTTGTATATCGTCCGTTACGGCTGCCAGTATTTCATCACCACCTGGGGGCACGTGATGGGGGCGCGCATGGAAAGCGACATGCGGCAGGATCTCTTCGACCACTATCAGCGGCTCAGTTTCTCCTATTATGACCGCAACAACACCGGGGAGATGATGTCCAAGCTGGTGAGCGACCTCTTCGACATCTCCGAACTGGCGCATCACGGTCCGGAAAACATCGTCATTTCCCTGCTCAAGATCGTCGGGTCCTTCGCCATTCTGATGTTCATCAACGTGCCGATGACGCTGATTCTGCTCGCGGTCACGGTGATGATGGCGCTCTTCTCGATCCGCAAAAACCGCCGGATGCACGCGGTTTTCCTGGACAACCGCCGCAAAATCGCCGGCGTTAACGCCCGGGTTCAGGATTCCCTCTCTGGAATCCGTGTGGTAAAATCCTTCGCCAACGAAGAGCTGGAACGGGGCAAGTTCAGCCACTCCAACCTGCAGTTTCTCGACTCCAAGGTGAGCAATTACAAGGTCATGGGCAGTTTCCACGCCGGGAACGGCTTCTTTCAGGGGCTGCTCTACACTTCGATCCTGGTCAGCGGCGGCTGGTTCATCGCCCGCGGCTCCCTCGCCCCCGGCGAACTGGCGATCTACGCACTTTACATCGGCATCTTCCTCAATCCGGTCGAAGTGCTCATCAACTTCACGGAACAGTTTCAGAAGGGATATGCCGGATTCAAACGTTTCGTCGAAGTGATCGAAACCGTACCTGACATCGTCGATCGTCCGGGGGCGCATCCGCTGCGGCTGACCGCAGGAGAGATCGTTTTCGATCACGTCTCCTTCCGTTACGACGGCAGCCGGGAAATTCTTCATGATCTGAACCTCCGGATCGCACCCGGCAGAACTCTTGCTCTGGTCGGACCTTCCGGCGGCGGCAAGACGACGCTCTGCTCGCTGGTGCCGCGCTTCTACGACGTGACCGGCGGCAGGGTGCTGATCGACGGGGAGGACGTCCGCGACGTGACGCTCAAATCGCTCCGCGGCGCGATCGGAATCGTGCAGCAGGAGGTCTACATGTTCTCCGGCACGCTGCGCGAAAACATCGGTTACGGTCGCCCCGGCGCGACGGAGGAGGAGATCATCGAAGCGGCGAAACGGGCAAACATCCACGATTTCATCATGTCGCTGCCCGATCAGTACGACACCTATGCAGGGGAGCGGGGGGCACGGCTTTCCGGCGGGCAGAAACAGCGGATTTCCATTGCGCGGGTCTTCCTCAAGAATCCGAAGATTCTGATTCTTGATGAGGCGACCAGCGCACTCGACAACGAGAGCGAGCGGCACATCCAGAGCGCGCTGGAGGAGCTTTCGCGCGGCAGAACCACCATCGTGATCGCCCACCGGCTGAGCACGATCCGCAACGCCGACGAGATCATCGTCATCAACCATGCCGGAGTCGAAGAGCGCGGCACCCACCGGGAACTGCTGGAACAGGATGGACTCTATGCAAAGTATTACCGGATGCAGTTCGAGGGGGCGGACGAGCTGGGATATTGAGAACGGAAGGCGGAATTTGGACCATATTGATTGATCCATATTTTCCGCCGGCCAGATCAATATTGCCCAAGCGTATTCTTTTTTCCCGCATTATACTAAACTGAAACAATCATCTATTCCATGGGAGTGTCAACGGATGTTCTGGAAAAAACTGGATCTGGAAGTCTCTCTGAAACCATTTGCCGATCATTCCGAGGCGGGAATTCGCGCAGTCGGAAAGAAAATTTTCTCACAGTGGCGGACCCTGATTGAGAATGCAGAAGAAATTTCGCTGATGTTCTGGGCCGCGGACGGTTCGGAAATTCTCGAATACAACGGGAAGATGGAGGATCGCTTCGAGTGGTGCAAATGGATCGGCGTCGCCAATCCGCACGGAGAATCCTCGACTTTGCCGCGCGAACAGCAGACCATACACGCTCATCCGCGGTATTATATGGAGAATCCGCCGGAGTTCACCTACGGGGATTTCAAGCGGGTGATCGATGTTCTCCGTGCTCTTTTCCGGGAGATGTACGGCAAACGGCTCCGGATGGGGGCGACCTTCGACTCCGGGCCGGAGTTCGCGGTCTCCGACTTCAAATACAGGCGTCATCCGGAGATCTGCCGCGGCTTCTGTCTCGGCGGCAAGACCTTCGTCTGCTGTTACACCACGCTGCACGCCGATGAACACCCCTACGCCGGGTTTCCGCAGGGAATTCCGGAGGGAACCACGTTCGGCACCTTCCTCGGGCGGCAGGCGCAGCGGTACCTCACCGACATGGGATTCGATTACCTCTGGCTGTCGAACGGATTCGGCTTCGGCATGGAGACCTGGGGCGCCTGCGGCGCGATCTTCGACGGGCAGAAGTTCAGCCCGGAAGAGGCGCATGTGACCAAGGAGGCGATGTTCGGCTTCTGGAACGATTTCCGGCGTGAATGCCCGAAGTTCCCGCTGGAGACGCGCGGCACCAACCTCACCACCGGAATGGATCTCTCCAGTGACGCGACGCCGACCCGCGAAATCTATCGCGAGGTGTACGACATCGAGGCGCCGGTCAATTCTCCGTGGGCGGCGTTGAACGGCGACTTCGGCATGGAGCTCGCGGGGTGGATGAGCCACATCGCCGAACTGCCGACGGGGAAAGGCTATCCCTTCCGCTACTACACGCACGACCCGTGGTTCGTCAACAGCCCCTGGCTGGACCGGTACAGCCGCAGTCCCTACGACATCTACCTGCCGCTCTCGGTGACCCGACTGCGGGCGGACGGTTCGGTGGAGGCTGCCAATGCGCTTCACCTGCTCTCCATCGACGACTCCTACGGACGGATGCCCGACCTGGTACCGGTGGAGGTTTCCGGCTATCTCTATGATGCGGAGAGCACGGCGGCGGATGCGGCGGGGCCGTTCATCTGGGTCTATCCATTCGAAGAGTATCACAACGAGGTCTACGCGGGACGCCGCCTGGAACAGATTTTTGCCGATGACTATCTGATCCGCGGCGCGATCAACGCCGGCTTCCCGGTGAACACGGTGATTTCAAGTACGAACTTCGTGAAGGCGATCGAATCCGGCGTCGAATTCCGGGATCGGGTGCTGGTGATGTCCACCATCTTCGATATCTCGCCGGCGGTGCTTGCCGCGGCGGAGAAGCATCTCGCCGCCGGCGGGAAGATCCTCTTCTACGGTCCGGCGCGCGGCGACGCGATCGGGAAGCTGCTCGGAGTGGTTCCCGCCTCTCCGGTCGAAGGGGAGATGAAGCTCGAGGGCATCGAAGCGTTCAGCAAACTCTATGCGGTCCGCCATCTGCCGGTCTACTCCGGCGGTGCGATTGACAGCGTGGCGGATCCGTCGGCCGGTGTGGAGGTTCTGGCGGAATATGTCAAGGGGCAGGAGCGTCGTCCCGCGGCGCTGTACCGTGCGGTCGGAAACGGCGGAATCCTTTGGATTCGCGGCACGAATTCTTTCGAAATTCGTCCGGGCAGTTACAATCCGACGCCGTTTGCCGAAGACCAGTACTTCCACTGTGAGAGGTTGTTCCGGTATCTGCTCGGGCGGGTCGGCTACGAAATCGAGTTCCACAAGGTGGATCCGCTGCTGCCGGATGACTGCATGACGCTGCGCTGGCATGCGAACGGCCTCTATCTGGTCGCCTATTCGAAAAATACCACGGGAGATCGCTCTTTCCGCTTCCCGGATGGTGCGCCGGTCTTCAGCCGCTGCGATACCGTGCTGCGGAACAACCGGGCCTTCTACCACTGCGAACGCTCAGTCAATCAGGAGGGGAGGATCTTCGTTACCGGTGACGATTCCATCATCACCTGCCGTGATGTGCCGCAGTGCTTCCCCGGCATTCAGCGTCGGATTGAGGTGACGGGGCTGAAGAATGCGACGGTGGTCTACCGTCCGGAAGAATTCGATGGAATGAGCTTCAACTTCAGCCGGGGGAAAGAGCTGACGAACTCGTCGCTGTGCGCCGAGTCGGAGTATCAGGCCGAACTGGTGCGTGACGCGATCGGGCCGAAGTTCATCATCCGGAACGTCACCGGGGATCTGGTGATCTCCCGCGGTATCCGGCATGAATTCTGCGCTTCCGACCGTTGAGCCGCCGGTCGGCGATACGGGGGGAGCCGGCAGGTGGCTTGTCTGCCTTCCGGCGATTTTGCCATCCGTCGAGGGAGCGTTGCCGGCAGCGCACATGCGTTTCAAGCGTGGCGGCTTGAACGTGGATGAGGGTCTAGGGGAACAGTGCTCTGATGTTTCCAAGAGCCCTGCTGAACTCACCGTGCAGCAGACTCATGCACCAGCGCAGAAACGCCGCCAGCCGATAGGAAAAGAGCGACAGGTGGTGTTTTTGGACGAAATAGCGCCGGTTGCGAATTTCCATAATTCCGAATTCATAACGGGAACCGCGTCCCGCCGGAGAGTGAAAATGATCGAACCTGGCATCCACCAGCAGGAACAGATGATATTTCCGGCTGACGGAATAAGAAAAGTCCAGATCCTCCAGATAACTGTACCCCTGGAAAAAATTGTCGAACTGAACTGATTGCAGTATTTCGCGCTTGAGCATCATGGCACTGCTGCTCATCCAGGCCAAGGCGAGATTCTCCCGCGGATGGCGGATCACCGACTGCCAGCCGGAAGGAGCCACCTGCCCCGGGGGAGCATAGAGTCCCAGTTTCCGTGCCAGCCGGCTGTCCTTCCATCGAAAGGAACGGTTCTCTTTCTCATAATCCGTGCAGCAGAATGCAAGCCCGCCGAATACGTGGTCCTGATTTCCCAGAATGAAATCCACCGCCTTTTCGAGTGCATCTGGATACAGCACCTGATCATCGTCGAAGAAACAGATCCAGTCGATTTCCGGCTTCAGCAGCGCAAGTCCGCCGTTCCGCTGGGCGGCCGCGGATGGAGCCGCCGTCCAGCGCAGATAGTTGACACCAAGCGCCGGAAACTCCCGGCAGACGGCTCCGACACTCTCAGTGGACGCATCGACCACGATAACCTGATCCGGCCTGCGCGTCTGATTCTCCAGCGATTGGAGCATTCGCCGCAGATCTTCGGGGCGGTCTCTGGTTGGTGTGATAAAGGCAATGCGCAATGTACCGGGTGCTTGTTGAACTATGATTTTATCCATATCAATTTCACCGCCGCCGTTTCAAAACTCTTTTTGCCGCTGTATAGCAACGTGTAAAAAATGCCGAGAATCCCCTTTCCCGAATATCCTCTCTGCACATTTCGATAAAACGAAATAGAGAGAAAAAGTAACGAACCAGTTCGATCAACCATAACCATGCCAGTGCCCGTTCCGTATAAAACCCGGTCCGGGTTATGTAAAACTTATCTGGAACCTCGTTCCACCGGGGAAAGAAGAAATACCACCTGCTTTTCGCCAGAATAAAGTGATATATAAAGATGTTTTTCCCGTTACAAGTGAAATTTCCTCTCTCATACGTGCAGAACTCAGATTTTCTCTCAAACTCTTCTTTCAGATGATTTTCATGATAGCAGGAAATCTCTCCTCGGTCTGCGGCTGGAAAGCAAATCTGCGTCATCGCCTGGAACGGTGCCGGAACCGTTTCCACCGGAACCCCCTGGCGTAGAATCGGCCACAATTCCGCACATTCATCAAAAGCGACACAACGTGAAATTTGCAGAACCCTTTCCCAATCCGGAGATCTCCGAAAAAGATTATTGCATTTTTCCGTATTTCGGTACAGACAGAAAGGCCCGGAAAGCCAATATTTGTCAAAGGAAATGACATCATATTCCTGTTCCATGAGAGGTTGAACGACGATATCCAGATTCCCGAAGATCAGATCAACATCACCGTGCCCCCAATAATCCACTCCAGCAAGTTCTTCCTGAAAGATCAAGCCGTACATTGGTTTCAAATCGCACAGTTTAAACGGTCGCTCGAGACAAATCGGTACCTGAAGAACCTCCTCTGCTCTTCGTTTCAACTCCTGCAGAGGCTGCTTGAGAAGCGTGACATTTTCGGGCAGTTTCGGCATCGGCAAATCCGTGATCAAAATCACTTTCAACTGCGGATTACACTCCACACCCTTCAAAAAAAGCGGGAAATAAACCGGCCAGCAGCCATAATATGGAATGATAACGGCATATGTCTTCATGTTTGGCTCACCCTATGCATTGATTCGACGAAGCCAGGCACGCGAAATAATCAGACACTTCAGCAGTTTTTGCAGACCTAAAAAACGAATTTTCTGTTTCTGCTTTCGCGCAAGCAGCAATTTTTTCTTACTCCAGTGAAGAGGCGCCTGCTGAATCTCCTCCCGGGAGATCTGATCGATCTTTTTCAGCGATTCTGCTTCGGGATAGCGAACGGCGATTTCCGCTAGAATACCGATTTCCCGCAACAGCACCTCTCTATCGTACTTCCCGGCCGGCAGATCATGACGCAAGACAGAGTGCAATATAAATTGCTCTTCATAATCTCTCAATGTGAGCCATTTGGTTATGGAGTTGGGGCTATAGCGGTAATGATACAATGGCTCAGGCAGATAAGCAACGCGTTTCGCAGCAGCAAACAGACGCACGGTACAAACCATATCCTCACAAAAATTGATCCCAGGCACGCACGCAACTTGATTCTTCACATACAATTCTCTTTTTATCAACTTGTTCCAGAATGCTGGATGAAGTTCCGAAAGGAGCAATTTTCTAGTACAAAACTCTGAATTTTCCTCACAGGTTTGACTACAAATTTTCTCCTTCGTTTCATAGTTCTGAAAATAGTCGCACCAGACGATATCCGCATTCCTCTCCTCCGCCATTCGTGTCATTTTCTCGACCATTTCCCGTTCCATCCAGTCATCACTATCGACCTGCAGGATGTATTTCCCTGAAGCAAGCGCGAGAGCCTCGTTCCTTGTAGTGGATACTTTCAAATTTCTCTCATTGTCAATATACCGGATTTTCCTGCCGCGTTCCGGATACCGTGCAGCAACTCTATGCAGGATATCCATACTGCGATCGGGAGAAGCATCGTTCACGATGATGATCTCCAGATTTTCATAGCTCTGATTCAGCAGGCTGTGGGCAAATTGCTCCACATATCGCGCAACCCCATACACGGGAACAAGGATGGAAACCAGCGGGTTCACCGGACCGCCTCCTGCCGGCAGGCATCATTCAGCAATTTGCAAAATTCAGCAAATCTGGCAGATGAAGTAAATTTCCGAGCCTGAATTTCTGCTGCAACTTTCATTCTCGCCCAAACCTCTTGCTCATTCAAAAGTTTTTCCATTGCCGGAATCAGATTTTCCGTCACATGCGCATCGTTTTCGATCAGAATACCGCAGTCTGGCGTAATGATTTCCGGCAATCCGCCGGCCTTTGTCGCAATAACCGGGACTCCACATGCAAGAGCTTCCGCGGCAACCATTCCAAACGGCTCCTCAAATTCTGACGGCATTACGCAGACTTTCGCAAGACGATAGTACAATGGAATGCTTTCATAAGGAATATAACCGGTAAATTGAATCGGATTCGGCGATTTTGCGCATTCCTCGTATAATGCTTTTGCATATCCGGTCATCGTATTGTCCATATAATTGATCCCGCCGAGGATCAGCAGCAGAATGTTCTCCTTTTCCAATTTCCCATATGCCTCAACGAGCTTCCGGATCCCTTTTTCCCGATTCAAACGCCCGGCAAAGAGAATGACCCGAGTCTGCGGGGATATTCCGAGTTTCTTTCTCAAGTCATTCAGGGAATTCACATCGGCCGGAGTATAGAAACGCTCCTCCACGCCATTATACAGGAGTCTCACATCCGAATCCCCACATGTCAAAGTCCGCTTTTTTATATACTTGCTCACGGCCCAGAACTGATTGACGGCCCGCACTATCGGACGACAATAAACCGAATCGACATTTACCCAGTCGTTGTGAAGGTGGAGAATAATTTTTGCCTCAGGAAACGCTTCGCGCAATGGCAGAGTGAAAAGAGAAGCATGTTCCACAATGAGAATCATTCCCGGAGTATAAATCTTCCGCAGTTCCGCCACAACATGATCTATATAAGGATCGTGAAAATGATTCCGGTTAAAGCGATTGGTGAATCTTCTCAAACCATATTCAACTTTTTCTCCGATTCCATTGCAGGAACGAGAAATGAAATGAAATTCACTGTGCTCATACTGCGAGGCGACTTTTGCGGCTTCCGGATCCGTCGGAGTATAGACCATGAAATGGAATTCCGGATTTAACTCATTTCTTCGAAGCAGTTCCTCCGTCAAATTCTCCACAGCTCCACCTCGTACCGCCGGCACGGGCGCATACTCATTTGTAATTATAACTATTCGTTTATGACTCATCTATCAGGAGTTCTTCTCTAACGTGTGTTTGCCGCCAGAAGCTGCTTCACCTCTTTCCAACGAGCATGGATGGTCCGTTTTTCCTCTTGGCTGATTCTCCGAAATACTCTTTTAGATCTTCTGTGGATCAGCAATTGCAGAAAAAAACGATTATCGGCAGATACACCATGAAATTTACAATCTCATGAAACCATCGATTTTTGCAGAAGGACTTCATAATGGACAGCGTGAAAGCACAACCATAAAAGGTCACAGGTAGTGCCTTTCAAGGATGTGTAATTCTTGTGATCATCACTAACACTCTCATTGCAATCCTCAATATGGATAATGATTTAGGCGAAACATATTTAAAAGTCCCGAAAATCCTGTTGGAGCAAAATAGAAATTTTTGATTCGATCCACAAGAACCGTTCTGAATACACGTCCCAGACGTGATGTCGTTCTGAAAGAAAGTAAGCATAAGAACAGAAAGATCACCTTTACCGGAAACGGCAACCATGGGGCAAGCTGCTTAATGAGATTCCGGGAACAATGTGTAACGTAAACATTATGCTTCTGTCCTAAAATAGAAAACAACATCTGTACACTACCTGTAGATTCATATTCTGCAGTTCTGTTGCCGCATAACGGCTTACTGTACTTTGAGGATTAGTCACATAATAATAACTGTAAATTCCCGTCAAAATAATACTCCTGGAACGGCAATATGATTCCACTGCGAACTTGAAATCTTCACAATACACCACTCACGGAGAAAAGCGAGAAAGCACCTCATGACGGTAAATTTTATTACATACTTCACCATTCAAAATGTTGAGAAAGCCATAATATTCTCGTTGCCTCTGCAACACACCAAATGAACGACAAGTTTCAGCAGACACACAATAACCCAGTTTATTCCTCTCTGCAGTGTTGACGGGAGCGCCTGCAGGCAATGTGTAAAATTCGAAAGATATAATATCTGCCTGTTCGTTCTCCGCTATGGAGAGGACGTCGCCCAGCGCCACTGGATCTATGAAATCATCTACGTCAACAAAACCAACGTAACTTCCGGTGGCGTGACTGATCCCGGTATTGCGGGCAATGGAAACACCACTGTTTTATGACAATTCAAACAATCGGACACGCCCATCTCTGGTGGCGGCCTGAGTTACCATTTCCACAAGTTCCGCATCCGGCGAACCATCATTGATAAAAATGAATTCCGCCTCTCTCTCCTGAAATGCCAACAAACTTTCCAGACATCTTTCGAAAATCTCGTGAGGGACCTTGTAGAATGGAATGATCAACGATATTTTCATTATCACTTTCTCCCATACTGCAGAAGCTGAGACAACGTTTTCTGAGAATCTGCAACAAAAGCCTCTATTTCCCGTTGTTTATAGGAAATTTTGCTGCGAGTCAGCTCCCGCAATGCCTCTCGTGCATCCTGGCAGAAAAGATTCCCGTCAATAAAACGCTCCTGCCACTCTTCCAATCGGCTGAACATCCCGGAACGAATTGGATTTTTTGGAAACAATATTCGGATATTTCTTCCAAAAATTGCCGAAAACATCAGAGCATGGAAAGAATCTGTCAAAACATAATCGGCTGACGCGATGCTCCTGAGGAATTCAACAGGATCGGCACTCAACCGTAGCCGGATTTTTTTTCTCATGGCGGTGAATTCCGGTAGATAGGGGAAAAGTTTCCGTGCGGAGAAAGAAAAAGGAGCCCCCAAATGAGCAACAAAAATGTCCACAAAACATTTTTCTTTTCGTGCAAATGCAAACAAATCTGGTAAAATGCTTGAGAGATCTTCACCAAGAATATAACAAAGCAATCTGCGAGAAGTTTTTTGTTCTCTCACACCGAGTTTTTCACACCAATCATTCTTTGACAGCAGTAAAACCGGATCACATACATGTTCAGCATGGCCTCCAAGTTGTTCAACGAGCTGCTTTCCTTCTCTTTCTCGAACCGTGATTGCAGAAAAACGTTGAATTCCAGTTCGAAAATCTACAGCTTTTTCCTCGGGAATTTTATGAACACCGAAACTTGCGGCATAAGCAACAGCAGGAACTTCTCGAGGAACATCTTTTAAGAAATAGGCAAAGCGATCATTAAAGTAGGGATTCCACACCTGATCACTACCGATAAAAATCAAATCAAAATCCAACTTTTCCGGAGGTAGCTCATTCCAATTAAAAAAAGAATATGGAGTTAGATGAAGATATTGATGCAGGAAATTACGGGTTCCTTTTATTCGTTTGTAACTTCCCCCCAAATCGTCAGAAAACAGATAATTCACTAAGAATGGAAGCGAACGAATACCCCGAGAAGCGTAATTTCTAAACGGTGTATTATCAGGATTCAGCCAGCGATCAATTACAGAGACGTCATGCCCCAGGCGCCTTAATGCTTCCTGAGATGCGAATGCCTGAAGAACTCCACCGTAATTCAGCTGGGAATGGAGTGTTAAAATACCGATCTTCATACAATATTTCTGTCCCCCGTAATTTATCTGGAATATCTATTTTTCTTTTCCAGAAGAATAAAAGATTTTTCTAAAATATAACCATAACCGATTTATGATTCTCAATAGCAATGGCTTTCGGACACATCTATTCACCAGTTCAGAAAAATTTCCGGCATCATGATATTTATCCATGAAAAAACTTCTTTTTGGGGGTTCAAAAACAGACTCCAGATAAGACCGATTGCCTCTAATATCCTGAAGGGAGACGAGGCGAATTCTAAGCTTTGATGAACAATCTTCCAAAATCTGTTTCCCCGTTTCGGAGTGAATTATGACAGCGGAAACCCCTTTATCATCATCGAAATCAGGAGCGACTGATTCTATTCCCCAAAAGTCCCCCACCGTAATGTCTGCTCCGGAACTCCCCCCTCGTGTGACACAACGATAACAACTAGGACGCAAGCATAGATCATGCAGGAACGCCATCATAAAGGGATTCCTCCATATATGCTCATAAACCTTCACGGGAACAACATTCTTTCCTGTCGTGGTTCCGTCAGCACTTATCAGCAGATGCGCCTCTTGCCATCCTGAATTTTTATTACGAAATTCGATCGCTCTAATCTTGGAAAGAGTCATTTTTTTCTTCAACCAGAGGAGATATTGATGCCACACCTGCAAAGCCGGCACACCGTGGCAGATCACCTCCATAGTAATCAGATTAGCCTGTGCGGCCCCGAGAAAACGCTTCAAACCTGCAATCTGACATGGACAACCTGAAAAAAGGAATCAGGATTGATTACGTGCTTGCCGCGTAATCAGCT
>UMHM01053253.1_pt1 | contig 12006 bp, 5 predicted proteins | sample 1965501 | NCBI WGS metagenome assembly UMHM01 (sample SAMEA4836095, study PRJEB28245) | human gut metagenome | biome: gut microbiome; material: fecal sample | place: Denmark | collected 2008
ATCAAAGGTGATAAGAAAGACCTTACAGCTTTCTATTTAAAGAAGGGAAGCACTAAAGGATTTTACATCTATGATTATGAAACAAAGAAGTTTTCTTCATTAAGAAATATTAAGATTGCCAGCAGAATGTATACAGTAGTTAATCCTTCTGAAAAGGCATCTTGCTTAAAGAAGTACACAAAGAAACAGATTACTGTAATTGATCAGGAAGTTAATGCCTGGGTTTTAAATGAAGAAGAGGGGTTATATCTTCTATATGCAATGAATTGGAATGGCGATACAAACCTGTATTGCTACGATGACAATGAAAAATGTTTCCAGAGATATATTGCAGAAGATGATGTAAATACTCAGATTGAAGCAGCAAATAAGGCATACAACAATGTAAAGAACAAATATAATACATTAGTATCAAAATACAATATGCTTCTTAAGATTGCATGCGGACTTGTAATTGTTATAATTATTCTTATTTTTGTTATTATAAATATTAAACTTAACAGAAAAGAAAAAAGACTTGCCAAGCAGAAAAAATATGATGACAAAAACAATGGCAATGGAAAAGACAAGAAAGATGCAGAAGATTCAACAGAATCAAATGACGTGGAAGAATCAGATGAAATTGAACCTATGGAAGAACAGGTTGAAGAAATAGAAGAACCTGAAGATGTTTCAATTCCTGAAACTGTTGAAGAACCAGAAGCTTTAGATGAGGTTGTTGAAGATTTCCCTGAAGCAGATGATGTGGAAATTCCACAGGTTGAAGAAGCTACTGATTTGAATCAGGATGTTGTATTAGATTTAGATGACATAGAAGATGCGGCAGAAACAACTGAAGATGAAATAGAGAAAGAATCTGAAAAAGCTCAGTTAGAAGCGGAAGAAGATATGAAAGAAACATTAAAAGACATGCTTCCGGATGACGATGAGGATGATGAAGATTTTGAATTTATTGATTTAGATTAATTAGGAATACCCCAGACTTCGGTCTGGGGTATGTTAGCAGAAAAATATGGAGGAAAGGTAATGGAAAGAGGTAATTTTACCAGACAGGCTATTGAAGCTATGGAATATGCTAAAGAAGTGGCTATAAGTTTTGGTATGAATTATATCGGCACGGAACATTTATTGGCAGGCATTTCCAAAGTATCAGAAGGTGTGGCAGCAAATATTTTGTATAACTATAATCTTGTTTATGCAGATATAATGAAAGCCATTAGTGAGGACATGGGAATAGAAGGCAGAGTGCGTACAAGGTCCAGAAGCAGAAATCTGGAAACAACAGCAAGGGCCAAGGCAATATTGGAAAGAGCTTATGTAGAGGCATCAAAACAGGGATTGCCTCAGATTGGAACAGAGCATATTCTTCTTGCCATAGTTGCAGATCCTGATTGTGAGGCACATTGTATTCTTACAAGTTTTCGGGTAAATATTAAAAAGATTTGTGCAGATATTTTAAAACTTACAAATAGAGATCCAAGAGAGATAAGACAGTACATCCAGACAGAAAAGCGTCAAAGAGATGACAACGTTTCTGCAACACCAACATTAGACCAGTTCGGAAGAGATTTGACTAAGGCAGCAAAGGCAGGTCAGCTTGACCCTGTAGTTGGAAGAGATGTTGAAATAAGAAGAATTATTCAGATTTTAAGCAGAAGAACAAAGAATAATCCTTGTCTTATAGGAGAGCCGGGTGTTGGTAAGACAGCAATAGTTGAGGCAATAGCCCAGAAGATTGTACAGGGACTTGTTCCTGAAACAATGGAAGGAAAAAGATTAATAAGTCTTGATCTTTCAGGTACTGTTGCAGGCTCAAAATATAGGGGCGAGTTTGAGGAAAGATTAAAAAGAATAATGGATGAAGTTGAAAATTCAGGAAACATTATTCTTTTTATTGATGAAATTCATACAATTATCGGTGCCGGTGGCGCAGAAGGTTCAATGGATGCCTCAAATATTTTGAAACCATCATTAACAAAAGGACGTCTTCAGGTTATAGGGGCAACAACAATTGCAGAATACAGAAAGTATTTTGAAAAAGATGCAGCCCTTGAGAGAAGATTTCAGCCGGTTACTGTTGAGGAGCCTACAGAAGCCCAGACTATTGAGATTTTGTATGGATTAAAAAGTGCTTATGAAGAATTTCACAAGGTTAATATTTCAGATGAAGCAGTGGAAGCTGCAGTAAAACTTTCAACAAGATATATTAATGACAGAAATCTTCCGGACAAGGCAATTGACTTAATAGATGAGGCATGTTCAAAAGTAAGAATTAAGGAAAAACCAAAGCCAAAGTCAGTAACAAATAAAGAACTTGATGTAGCTGAATTAAATCTTGAACTTGAAATGTGCGTAAGACACGGAGATTTCAAAGGAGCAGCAGTGCGCAAAAAGGATTTAGACAAAGCACAGGCAGCTCTTGATAAGGCTATTGCAAAGTGGCAGGGAACAGAGAAAGAATACAGACCTGTTATTGATGAAAATACAATAGAAGAAATAGTATCAATGTGGACAGGAATCCCGGTAACAAAAATGGGAAAGAACGAACAGCAGAGATTATTAAAGTTAGAATCAATATTGCATAAGCGTGTTGTAGGCCAGACAGAAGCTGTAACTGCCGTGGCAAAGGCTGTACGAAGAGGAAGAGTAGGACTAAAAAGTGCCAATAGACCAATTGGTTCATTTCTGTTTTTGGGACCTACAGGTGTAGGAAAAACAGAACTTTCAAAAACATTGGCAGAAGCAGTTTTCGGTTCAGAAGATGCAATGATTCGTGTTGATATGTCAGAATATATGGAAAAACACAGTGTATCAAAACTTATTGGTTCACCTCCGGGATATGTTGGATATGAAGAAGGCGGACAGCTTAGTGATAAGGTTAGAAGAAATCCATATTCAGTAGTTCTTTTTGATGAAATCGAAAAAGCTCATCCTGATGTGTTTAACATATTGTTACAGGTTCTTGATGACGGCCAGATTACAGATTCAAAGGGTAGAAAAGTTAGCTTTAAAAATACAATTATTATTATGACATCAAATGCAGGAGCAAACAGAATAATAGACCCTAAACATTTAGGTTTTAGCAGAGACATAACAGAGAAGCAGGATTATGAAAAGATGAAAGCAAGTGTTATGGAAGAAGTTAAGTTAATGTTTAAACCTGAGTTTATTAATAGAATTGATGAAATTATAGTATTCCATGCTTTAACTGAAAAAGAAGTAAAGAGCATAGTTAACATTATGCTTAGAAATCTTGCAAAACAGGTTAAGGAACAGATGAATATTGAGCTTAAATATACTGAAACACTGAAGAGTGCCCTTGCAAAGGAAAGCTACGATAAGAAGTATGGTGCAAGACCTTTAAGAAGGATGATTCAGAACAAAATAGAAGACAATCTGGCAGAGGAAATACTTGCAGAAAAAGTTAAGCAGGGAGATAAAGTTACAGTGTCATATAAGAACAAATCCGTAACTTTTTCTGTGGCAGAATAGTTTAAAATGTATTATACTAGAACTACCAAAAAAAATAGATAAAGTCACATTAGATGATTTAATAACAGGAGGACAAAATGGCAGTAATTAAGGAATTAATCAGAAAAGAAAATAATGGTTCAATCAGCTTCGGTAATTATGAATTACCACAGAAAACAAAGTTAGCAGACTTTGAAGTTAATGGAGATTTATATAAAGTAAAAACATTTAAGGAAATTACAAAACTTGAAAAGAACGGAACTTTTGTTTATGAATCAATTCCGGGAACAGCAGTAAGCGTTTTTAAGGAAACAGCAGATGAAGTAAGCTTTTTCGTAGACGGAAAAGGTCAGACACAGATTACATTAGAATTAGAATCTAACAAGGAATACAGAGTTTTTGTTGGAGACAGAGACCTTGGAGTATCTAAGACAGACGTTGGCGGAAAGATTACATTAGATGTAGATTTAGAAAACGGAAATCTTACTACTGTAAAAGTTGTAACAGCATAATAAGTAAGATTTTAAATTAAGATATAAAATAAAGCTACAAAACAAAATAGGAGAGCCATGGCAAAATCAAAAAAGACGGTTTTCTTTTGCAAAGAGTGCGGTTACGAGTCAAGTAAATGGTTAGGACAGTGTCCGGGATGTAAAGAGGTAGGAACTTTTGTAGAAGAACCGATGGGGGCAAAGACCAACAATAACATTAGAAGGGGATTAATTAATAATAAACCGGTAACAATAAATCAGGTTACGGCAGATGATGAGGAGAGAATCACAACAGGTTTTGGAGAACTGGACAGAGTATTAGGAGGGGGAGTAGTTCCCGGCGGGCTAATACTTGTAGGCGGTGATCCGGGAATAGGAAAGTCCACATTACTTCTTCAGGTATGTAGAAATATGTCAAATAATGGCAAGAAGATTTTATATATTTCAGGAGAAGAATCCCTTAAGCAGATTAAACTTAGAGCAAACAGAATGGGACAGTTTTCCGATAATTTAAGTCTTTTGTCAGAGACAAGCCTTGATATAATAGAGTCAGTTATTTTAGAAACAAAACCTGATGCAGTAGTAATAGACTCAATACAGACTATGGTAAGAGAGGATATAGGCTCAGCTCCAGGCAGTGTAAGTCAGGTTAGGGAGTCAACTAACTTTCTTATGCAGTTAGCTAAGGGTAATACCATTCCAATATTTATTGTAGGTCACGTAACCAAAGAAGGGGTTGTTGCAGGACCTATGGTTTTGGAACATATGGTTGACACGGTTTTATATTTTGAAGGTGACAGACATGCAGCATATAGAATAATCCGAGGAGTTAAGAACCGTTTTGGTTCAACTAATGAAATTGGAGTATTTGAAATGAGCTCAGAAGGACTTAGGGAAGTATTAAATCCGTCAGAATTTATGTTAGATGGAAGACCTGAGGATGCTTCAGGTTCAGTTGTGGCATGTTTAATGGAAGGAACAAGACCGATTCTTGTAGAAATACAGGCATTAATATCCCACACCAACTTTGGAATGCCAAGACGAACGGCGGTGGGAACAGACTATAACAGAGTTAATCTTTTAATGGCAGTTATCGAAAAAAGAATTGGAGTTCAGATGTGCGATTATGATGCATATGTTAATATAGCAGGTGGAATGAAAATCAATGAACCGGCATTAGACCTTGCATTAGTAATGGCATTAATCAGTAGCTTTAAGAACAGAGTAATAGACCCAAGGACAATAGTTTTCGGTGAAGTAGGGCTTGCAGGAGAAGTAAGAGCGGTATCACAGGCAGACAAAAGAGTACAGGAAGCTAAGAAACTTGGTTTTACAACGTGCATAATGCCTGCTGTATCCAAAAAAAATCTTACAGAAATCACTGGAATCAATATAATTGGGGTAAATAATATAAAAGAAGCTGAAGAACTTATTTAAAAAAGTTGACAACTGATATTCGTTAGATTAGAATAACAAGGTAAGAAAAAGTCCAAAAGGACAATAAAATAATAAAAGCGTTGATAGAGACAGTAGTTGCCTTGCATAAATAATGCATAGTGAACGTTATAGAGAGTTCGGATAAGGTGGAAGCCGAATACAAGTAGCAGGTATATGAACATCACTCTGGAGTTGCAGCCCAAAGAACGTATAAAGTTTAGTAGGCGCTGACGGTATCCACCGTTAAAGGGAACACATATTAAAGGAGAAATCCTGCGTATGCTGTAAAAGGTGGTTAACGAAAATACAGGCTTTCGTCCTTTACAGGGCGGGAGCCTTTTTATTTAGTGCTTACACACTAAATAAAAAGTGCTCCATAGTGGACGCACAATAAAATAAATACACAGATATCATTGGATGTTTTCGAAAACAATGCAGATAGGATATGCGACAGATTTTTCTGCAAGCAAACAATAGGCAAATTTTCGTAATTTTGCGAGCATAGTGTACAGCGATAAAACGACTGGCTGAGCGAAGCGAGTTTAGTTTTTCGCTGTACCATAGGCGGCGGAGCAAAATAAGAAAATTAACGTGTTTGCGGTAGAAAAATCTGTCACATACCGGGAATACATTATTTTCGCAAACATCTGATGACAAAAAAGAAAGGAGATTGAAATGTACAAGAAGGTATCAACCAATTTGAACTTTGTTGACAGAGAAAAAGAAACAGAAAAATTCTGGGATGACAATCACATCTTTGAAAAAAGTATGGAAAATAGAAAAGAAGGACCAACATATACTTTTTATGATGGACCTCCAACAGCTAACGGAAAACCACATATCGGACACGTATTAACACGTGTAATTAAAGATATGATCCCTAGATACAGAACAATGAAGGGATATATGGTTCCAAGAAAGGCAGGATGGGACACACACGGACTTCCTGTAGAACTTGAAGTAGAAAAATTATTAGGTTTAAATGGAAAAGAACAGATTGAAGAATACGGTATGGAACCTTTCATTAAGAAATGTAAGGAATCTGTATGGAAATACAAGGGAATGTGGGAAGACTTCTCAGGAACAGTTGGTTTCTGGGCAGATATGGAAAACCCATATGTAACTTATGATGATAATTTTATTGAATCTGAATGGTGGGCTTTAAAGACTATCTGGGATAAGAAATTATTATACAAAGGTTTTAAGATTGTACCTTATTGCCCAAGATGTGGAACACCTCTTTCATCACAGGAAGTTGCACAGGGATACAAGGCAGTTAAGGAACGTTCAGCTATCGTAAGATTTAAAGTTGTTGGTGAAGATGCATATTTCCTTGCATGGACAACAACACCTTGGACTCTTCCATCTAACGTAGCTCTTTGTGTTAACCCTAATGACACATACTGCAAGGTTAAAGCAGCTGACGGATATACTTATTATATGGCAGAAGCTTTACTTGACACAGTATTAGGAAAGCTTGCAACAGAAGACGAAAAAGCTTATGAAGTATTAGAAACAATGAAGGGTGCTGACCTTGAATATAAAGAATATGAACCATTATATGAATGTGCAAAGGCTATTGCTGATAAGCAGAGAAAGAAAGGTTTCTTTGTAACATGTGACACATACGTTACTATGAGTGATGGTACAGGTATTGTTCATATTGCTCCTGCTTTCGGTGAAGATGATGCTAATGTAGGACGTAACTATGACCTTCCTTTTGTACAGCTTGTAAATGACAAGGGTGAACTTACAGAAGACACACCTTATGCAGGTTTATTTGTAAAGGAGGCTGATCCTAAGGTATTAGTAGACCTTGACAAGAGAGGACAGTTATTTGATGCACCTAAGTTTGAACATGATTATCCACATTGCTGGAGATGTGATACACCATTAATCTATTATGCAAGAGAATCATGGTTTATTAAGATGACAGAAGTTAAGGATAAACTTGTTGCAAATAATAACACAGTAAACTGGATTCCAAAATCAATCGGTGAAGGACGTTTTGGAAACTGGCTTGAAAATGTACAGGATTGGGGTATTTCAAGAAACCGTTATTGGGGTACACCACTTAATATCTGGGAATGCTGCGATTGCGGATGTCAGGAATCAATTGGCAGCCGTGCAGAATTAGCAGAAAGAAGTGGAAATCCTGATAATGCTAAGGTTGAATTACACAGACCTTACATTGATGAAGTAACATTTAAGTGTAAAGAGTGTGGTGGCACAATGAAGAGAGTACCTGAAGTTATTGACTGCTGGTTCGACTCAGGAGCAATGCCATTTGCACAGCATCATTATCCATTTGAAAATAAAGATTTATTTGAAAAACAGTTCCCTGCAGATTTTATCTCAGAAGCTGTTGACCAGACAAGAGGATGGTTCTATTCATTAATGGCTGAATCAACATTATTGTTTGATAAGGCTCCATACAAGAACGTAATCGTACTTGGTCACGTTCAGGACGAAAACGGACAGAAGATGAGTAAGTCAAAGGGTAACGCAGTAGATCCTTTTGAAGCATTAGGACAGTACGGTGCCGATGCCATCAGATGGTATTTCTACACTAACTCAGCTCCATGGCTTCCAAACCGTTTCCATGGTAAAGCAGTTCAGGAAGGACAGCGTAAGTTTATGGGAACACTTTGGAACACATATGCGTTCTATGTCTTATATGCTGAAATTGATCAGTTTGACCCAACAAAATACACACTTGATTATGATAAATTAAGTGTTATGGATAAATGGTTATTATCAAAACTTAACTCTATGGTTAAGGCAGTAGATGAAAACCTTGGTAACTACAGAATCCCTGAAGCTGCAAGAGCATTAGATGATTTTGTGGATGATATGAGTAACTGGTATGTAAGACGTTCAAGAGAACGTTTCTGGGCAAAAGACATGCCACAGGATAAGATTAATGCTTACATGACATTATATACAGCACTTGTTACAGTATCAAAGGCTGCTGCACCAATGATTCCATTTATGACAGAAGATATTTATCAGAATATCGTAAGAAGTGTAGATGAAACAGCACCTGAAAGTATTCATTTATGTGACTTCCCAGAAGTTAATGAATCTTGCATTGACAAAGAATTGGAAGAAAACATGGAAAGAGTACTTGATATTGTAGTACTTGGTCGTGCATGTAGAAATGCATCTGCAATTAAGAACAGACAGCCAATTGGAAAGATGTTCGTTAAGGCAGAATTTGAATTATCTGATTTCTACAAAGAAATCGTTGAAGAAGAATTAAATGTTAAGGAAGTTGAGTTTACAGATGATGTAAGAGCATTTACTTCATATTCATTTAAGCCACAGCTTAGAACAGTTGGACCTAAATATGGTAAATTCTTAGGCAAGATTAAAGAAGCATTATCATCATTAGACGGAAATGCAGCTATGGATAAGATTAATGCCGGAGAACCTTTAACATTCGATTTTGACGGCAACGAAGTAGTTCTTGAAAAAGAAGATTTACTTATTGATATGGCTCAGGTTGAGGGATATGTATCAGAAAGCGATAATAATATTACTGTAGTACTTGATACAAAACTTTCAGATGAACTTATTGAAGAAGGATTTGTTAGAGAAATAATCAGTAAGATTCAGACAATGAGAAAAGAAGCTGATTTCCAGGTAATGGACAAAATTGTGGTAAATGTGGATAAAAACGATACAATAAAAGCTATAATTGAGAACAATCTTGACGAAATTAAGTCTGAAGTGTTGGCAGATAATGTCATATTTGGTAAAATAAACGGGTATGAAAAAGAGTGGAATATTAACGGCGAAAAGGTAACTTTTGGCGTAGAAAAAGCTCTTTAGAATTTGACTTGAAATATTTGGCTATAAAATTTATTAAAAAGAGAGAAGCAATGCCTGTCACTGTTTCTCTCTAATAGCATAAAAAAGGAGATTTAATATGGCTAAGAACGAAGCTATGGAAAAGCATGAAGAATTCAAGGCAGAATTCAAGAAGCGTGTGAAAGAACAGGCTAAAATGCTTTACAGAAAAAGCCTTGATGAAATAAGTGACAGACATAAGTTTGTATGTGTTGCTTATGCAGTAAAGGATATTGTAATCGATCAGTGGATAGCAACTCAGAAAGCATATGATGAGAAGGATGCTAAGATTGTATACTATTTATCAATGGAATTTCTTATGGGCCGTGCTCTTGGAAATATGATTATCAATCTTTCAAGCAGAGATGAAATCAAGGAAGCTATTGAAGAATTAGGACTTGATCTTAATGTAATCGAAGATCAGGAACCTGATGCAGCTTTAGGTAATGGTGGTCTTGGTAGATTGGCAGCATGTTTCTTAGATAGTTTGTCAACACTTAACTATCCTGCTTATGGATGTGGTATCAGATACAAATACGGTATGTTCCAGCAGAAGATTGAAAACGGATATCAGAAAGAAATACCTGAAGACTGGTTAAGACATGCTAATCCATTAGAAATCAAGCGTGAAGAATATGCTTGTGAAGTTAAGTTTGGCGGATATGTAAGAGTAGAAAACAGAGACGGACGTAATTATTTTATTCAGGAAGGCTACCAGTCAGTTAATGCTATTCCATATGATATGCCAATCGTTGGTTACGGAAACAACGTAGTTAATACATTAAGAATTTGGGACGCTGAACCTGTAGTACACTTTAATCTTGATGAATTTGACAAGGGTTCATATATGGCTGCAGTTGAACAGGAGAACCTTGCAAAGACTATTACAGAAGTTCTTTATCCTAATGACAATCATTATGCAGGTAAGGAATTAAGATTAAAACAGCAGTATTTCTTTGTTTCAGCAAGTTTACAGACGGCAATTAAGAAATACTTAAAGAATCATGATGATATTAGAAAATTACCTGAAAAGGTAGTATTCCAGATGAACGATACTCATCCGACACTTACAGTTGCAGAACTTATGAGATTATTAATGGATGAATATAACTTAGAATGGGATGAAGCTTGGGATATTACAACACATGCATGCGCATACACTAACCATACAATCATGAGCGAAGCTCTTGAAAAATGGCCAATTGAATTATTCTCAAGATTACTTCCAAGATGTTACCAGATTATTGAAGAAATCAACAGAAGATTTTGTATTGAAATCGAAAACAAATACCCTGGAAATCATGATAAAGTTGCTAAGATGGCAATTATCTATGATGGTCAGGTTAAGATGGCTCATCTTGCAATTTGTGCAGGTTTCTCAGTTAACGGTGTAGCAAAACTTCATACAGAAATTTTAAAACATCAGGAATTAAAAGATTTCTATGAAATGATGCCGGAGAAGTTTAACAATAAGACTAACGGTATTACACAGAGAAGATTCCTTCTCCATGCTAATCCACTTCTTTCAGAATGGGTTACAGGAAAGGTTGGAGATGACTGGATTACAGACCTTCCAAAGATTAAGGGAATAGAAGTATACGCAGATGACAAGAAAGCTCAGGCTGAATTTATGAATATTAAATATCAGAACAAAGTACGTCTTGCAAAATACATTAAAGAACATAATGGTATTGATGTAGACCCACGTTCTATTTTTGATGTTCAGGTTAAGAGACTTCATGAATATAAGCGTCAGTTATTAAATATTTTACATGTAATGTATTTATACAACCAGATTAAGGAACATCCTGAAATGGAATTTTATCCAAGAACATTTATCTTTGGTGCAAAAGCAGCAGCAGGTTACAAGATTGCTAAGCTTACAATCAAGTTAATCAATAGCGTTGCTGATGTAATTAACAATGATGAATCAATTAATGGAAAGATTAAAGTTGTATTTATTGAAAACTATCGTGTATCAAATGCTGAAATCATTTTTGCGGCAGCAGATGTTTCAGAACAGATTTCAACAGCATCAAAAGAAGCTTCAGGCACAGGTAATATGAAGTTTATGTTAAATGGTGCTTTAACACTTGGAACAATGGATGGTGCTAACGTAGAAATAGTTGATGAAGTTGGCGAAGAAAATGCATTTATCTTTGGTTTATCTTCAGATGAAGTTATTAACTACGAAAACAATGGCGGATATAATCCAATGGATATTTTCAACTCAGATATGGACATTAGAAAAGTTCTTATGCAGTTGATTAACGGATTCTATTCTCCAGATGATCCTGAAAGATTCAGACCAATTTACAACTCATTACTTAACACTCAGGAAACAGATGTTGCTGACAGATACTTTATTCTTAAAGATTTCAAGTCATATGCAGCAGCTCAGAAGAGAGTTGAAGAAGCTTACAGAAACGAAGAAGGCTGGGCTAAGTCAGCTATGTTAAATGTAGCTAATGTTGGTAAGTTTACATCTGACAGAACAATCGAAGAATACGTACAGGATATTTGGCATCTTGAAAAAGTAAAAGTTAAAATGGACGTATAGATTACAGAAAATTGTGAAAGTGTCACAATAGATATAATCAAATATAATTAAAATGAAACCCCAAAAAAGTTAGAATGTAATGTCTGGTTTTTTGGGGTTTTTGTATGCACTACAATCATATAAATGATTTTTGAAAAATAAGTTAGTATAAGGGATTTTTAGGAATAACCAAATGACAGATAGAAAAAAGTTTAT
>UMHM01011451.1_pt1 | contig 11992 bp, 7 predicted proteins | sample 1965501 | NCBI WGS metagenome assembly UMHM01 (sample SAMEA4836095, study PRJEB28245) | human gut metagenome | biome: gut microbiome; material: fecal sample | place: Denmark | collected 2008
GCGCTGCTCCTACATAAAGATAAGCGCACAGCCTCGGACGCTGTTTTAGAGGTGGTCGGGCGTGACCAGCCGCAGCTTCGATTGCATCTCCGGTTTGCTGCTGCGCATCTGCGTTGGGAACTGCTTGAGGCAGAAACAGAGCTTTGTAGAGAGCCCCTATGCCCACTGATCGAATTTGTTTCTCGGCTGGTGAATGAGGAAAATCCATTGTGGAGCGGCACGGCGACGGAGCTTGCGCAATGTCTTTCCAAGATGGACAGCAGCCAAAACTTCACGCCCAACTGGATCGTGCGGACGCTGAACGTGCAGCAGGAAAATTTGCTGCGCGAGTATGGCGTCCGCTACATTTCACACCGCACGAAAGAGGGCAAAGCGCTTTCGCTGCGGTGGGACGGTGTACGGTAATGTACGGTATGTACGGTAAAAATGGGAGTGGGGGTATCCCCTCAAAATACCGTACATTATCGGACATACCGTACACCGACGCGGTCATTTCCCGCGCCGGCAGGCAGCGGGAAATGACCGCTTGAGGGAGTCCAGAGGGAACGGCTGGCACACGGACTTTGGTACAAAGTCTAGTGTGTTATACCCATCACGACGGGGGACGGGAGAAATCACGAACTGGCCGCGGCCAGTCCGTGATTTTGACCGGGCCGAAAAAGAAGAACGTGAGGTGTCGGTATCGACACCTCACGGGCGCACTTTTTCAGAAAGTCGTGATGGGGATTCTCCGCGCCCTCGTCCCCAAATACGTCAAAGGAGGAACAGCGATGGCTTATGCCATTTTACGATTTGCCAAGCATAAGGGCGGCGCATCCAAGGCGCTGAGCGCCCACCACGAGCGGACAAAGGAGGTTTACGCCAGCAATCCGGACATTGACAAAAGCCGCACCGTGCAGAACTATCATTTGGTCGCGCCGCGTTGGAGCTACGGGCAGGAGATCCGACACCGTATCAGCATGGCGGGCTGCCAGGTGCGCAGGGACAGCGTGAAATTTGTGGATACGCTGGTGACGGTCAGCCCGGAGTTTGCAATGGCGCATGATGCGGAAATGCCGGAATACTTCAACCGGGCATTTGAGTTTTTGAAAGAGCGCGTGGGCGAGGAGAATATCTTTTCTGCCGTGGTACACATGGATGAGAAAACGCCGCACATGCATTTATGTTTTGTGCCGCTGACGAAGGATAAGCGGCTGTCCGCAAAAGAAATTCTCGGCAACAAGAAGCGCATGATCCAGTGGCAGGACGATTTCTACGCCTGTATGTCGGAGCGGTGGCCGGAGCCGGAGCGCGGCGCGCCCGCCGTGGAGACCAAGCGCAAGCACCTAACGCCGCAATGGTACAAGAAAGTCACGGCGATGGACTCCAAATTGGAAAGGCTGGAAACGGCCTTGAACGGCATCAATGCGCTGAACGTGGGCAAAAAGCGCGAAGAGGCCATAGAGACCTTCAAGCAGCTCTTACCGGAGGTAGAGTCCTTCCAAGCAGAAATTCAGCGGATGCAGCAGGCTGTGTCGCTATCACTCTCCATGCAGCGATGCAGCGCCGAGGAAAACGAAGCTCTAAAGGACGAGCTGACCGCCGAACGCCGCAAAAGCGCCGATCAGCGCGCGAAGCTCACTGTGCTGGAAGAGCGTTATAAGCGGGCGGGAAAGATACTGAGCAATGTGCCGAAGGAGTTACTGCGCATAAGTTTTAAAGATAAATGAGCGTCTTCAGACTATGATGATCAAAAATCCACAATTTGCAAACGCAGATTGTGGATTTTTACTGTATAGAATTTAGTATGTAAAGTTACTAAAACACTCACGCCGCAATTCGAATCCTTCTCCCGCTGCCACTGAGAAGTCTGAAACCGTAAGGTTTCGGACTTTTTCTGTCTGGCCCTTTACCCGCTTTGGAGTCTCTTTCCGCCGATGGCGCGCCGCATGGTCGTTCTTTTAGCGAGCAAATGTCCGATATCTTTTCGGTGCAGAGCCTGACATTCCTGAGGCGCGGTATAATTTATACAAAGCTCGCTCCATGATAAAAAAACACGCATCTGATTTTCCCTGTCTGTTTTTTGGTGATGGCAAAAATGCTATGGTATCTGTTGCATAAGCAATCCCCCCCAACACAGAAAGGAAGTACGGATCACCATGCGCAATTTCCACAGCAGTACCCATCCTCTTCGCTGGACGACAGCCCTCGCCATGTGCGCCGTTCTGCTGCTCGGCAGTATCCCCGCCTTTGCCGTGGACGACGGCGTGAAGCCGACCTACGACGAAGCCTACTACGCCATGACCGACTACTACGGCAATCTCACCGACGGCAGCGTAGTCAAAAGCTACACGACCAACGGTGCTGAATCCCTCACGGACTACGGCGACTACGATGAGATCGTCAATCTGACGAACGGCCTTGTGCCCACGACCGCCGCCGGAAAGGCGGTTTTTCAGTTTGCCAAGGACGCCATTCCCGACCACTTCTATTTTGAAGGCAAAACGGCAAAGCCCTTTGCGCAGCTTCCCTGGACGCTTGCCGTCCACTATACACTCAACGGCGTGCCGACGAAGGCTGAGGACCTTGCCGGCAAGACCGGCGTGGTGGAGATCAGCATCGACGCCATTCCCAACGAAAACGCCAGCGAGTATGCCCGCAACAACTATACGCTCGAGGCGATGGCCGTTTTCAATCAGGACGACATTCTCTCCCTCGAAGCCCCCGGCGCGCAGGTGCAGCTCGTCGGCAACCTGCGTGCGGTGCTGTTCATCGGCCTGCCCGGTGAGGAATGTCACTTCACCATCCGCGTCGGCAGCGACGACTTTTCGTTCGGCGGCATGACCTTTTTGATGGTCCCCGCGACGCTCTCCCAGCTCTCCGAAATCGCCAAGCTCTCCGAGCGCAAGGACGAACTGGAGGACGATTACGATAATATCTCTTCAAGCCTTGATGTGATGCTCAATGCGCTCGACGGTCTGAGCGGCAGCCTGTACGCTACCGCCGGCGGCATCGACCAGCTCAGCAAGGCGCAGGACACCTATCTGGACGGCAAAGACAATATCCGCGGTGACGTCACCGCGCTGCGCGGCGATCTGAGCAATCTTGCGGACGTGCTCGATCCCGTGGAGAGCCAGATCACCGCGCTGAGCCGGACCATTTCCGAGTCCAAGGCGCTGCTTGCAAGCATGGCGTCAGCCTCGTCCGACCTGCGCGCCGAGCTGATGGATCTGGAGGACGCGCTGGAGGATCTGGAGGATGGCACGGGCGACGTGAAATCCGTGCTGCGCGCGGCCGGCACGCTTCAGAGCAGCCTGCGCAGCCTGCAAAGCGCGCTGGGCGTCGCGTCGAGCACAAGGATCGATAGCGGCCTGACGGGCAAGGAGGGCACGGAGCTCAACATCAAAATGAGTCAGGTGAAGAACCTGCACAACGCGTATGAAGAAAAAACCGAGCCCAAAAAGTTTTTTGAATATGTGCTTAGGGCAAAGGGAGCAGAGGAGAGCGAGATCCCCGCTCAGGCGACCGCCCTCGCCGGTTTAGTGTCCAAGGCACTTGCTTTCAAAGCGGCCGGTGATCTTACTGGGTTCAATACGATCATCACAACCTATCCCGTCGTTGGTCTGTATCTGAAGAACGCAAGCAACGGCTACGCCACCTTCCGCGCCTTCTGCGAGGATGCACTCGGCGACAAGGTGCTTGCGGCGCAGGCCGACAACCTCTGGACACTCTACGCCGCGGGCGAGCCGACCGGCGGTTCTTCGTCCGGCAGCACCGGCGGTGCAGCTGGCGGAACGGCTGGCGGAACGGCGGAGGGTGGCGCCGATACTGCGGCCGGCAGCACGGCCGCGCTTGCGAGCGATGTCATCGAGGTGACCGACAGCTCCGTGCAGAACGACGGTGCGCCCGCCGAGGACGGCGGTTCTGCCGATGACAGCGGCAGCGGCGATACCACCAGCGTCGAGAGCAGCGGCGGTTCTACCACCGAGAGCGGCAGTTCCGGTAGCGAGGGCGGCGGTACCGGAGCCGGGAGTGTCGTCGGCACAGACAGCACCACTACGGACGGCACTACCACAGACGGCTCTGCCACAGACAGCACTACCACAGACAGCTCTGACGCAGGCGGCTCCGACGCGGGTGATACTGGCGATAACAGAGGAACGCCCGCCGCGCCCGAGGAGACCAAGCCCAACGACGCGGTCGTGGACCTCATCACCGACGGGCTGGATAAGGCGTCCAGCAAGATCGTTGATATGCAGAATATGCTCAATAAAACGATGTCGGACCTTGCCCAACCGACCGGAAGAGTCGTGAGCGACCTCGCTGACCTCTGCGGCAGGCTGAGCAGCCTGACCTATGTGATCAACGACGCGGAGGACACCGCCGCCGCCGTGCGCGGCGCGAGCAGCGAGCTGCGCGCCATCCTCAAGGACGCCGAGAAGCTGCAAAAGCTGCTCGATGACTATGAGCCGACCCTGCAGGAAACGTTCAAGACCGTCAATGCCCTCTCCACGAACGCGGCGACGACCATTCGTTCCACGCAGAAGCTGGTCGCCGATACGCAGGATCTGATGATCGCGGCGGGCGGCAATCTCGACGCGGGCACAAAGGAGACGCTCAAGGGATTGTCCGCCTCGCTGCGCGCCGCGGCAAAGAGCCTGAGCACTGTGCCCGATATGAAGACGGCGAAAAGCAGCATCAGCTCCATCATTGAGGACACCTGGAACGAATACACCGGCGACGTCAATAACCTCCTGCTCATGGACGCCAACGCCGAGGCCGTCTCCCTGACCGACGCACGCAACGATTCTCCGCAAAGCATTCAGGTCCTCATCCGCACAAAGGAGATCAAGAAGGATAACGGTGCAAAGGCGGAGATTGAGGTCGAGACCGCCGCGCAGACGACCTTTTGGGGCCGCGTCGCGCAGATGTTCCGCGACTTCTGGGCGGCCATCACCGGCATTTTCAAGGGAAAGGACTGATTGGCCATGCTGGAAAAAATTGCCCACAGCCTCAGCCGTAAGCCGAAGCTGGTCGCGCTGATCGCCGTCGCCCTGCTCATTCCGGCCGCCATCGGCTACGCCGCCACGCGCGTCAACTATGATATCCTCACCTATCTGCCGCAGGACCTTGAATCCGCGCAGGGCATGAACCTGCTCGAGGAGCCGTTCCAGATGGCGGCCACCAGTATGCTCATTGTGGAGGATATGCCCGCCGGCTACACCAATTCCCTCATCAATGAGATCAAAGATGTCCCCGGTGTGAGCACCGCCGTATGGATCAGCAACATGGTGGGCATTCAGATCCCCACCGACATGATCCCTGCCAGCTTTCGCGACCTCTTTTTCTCCGGCGAGGGGACCATGATGATCATTCAGTACGAAAAGGCGGGCGCGTCGGAGGAAACGATGAACGCCATCTCCGAGATTCGCTCGATCTGCAATGAAAAATGTTTCCTCGCGGGCTTTTCCGTCGTCATCAAGGATACGCGCGACCTTGTGGATAAGGAACTGCCTATCTTTGTCGGTCTCGCCGTCGTACTGGAGCTCGCCGCGATGCTGCTGACGATGGAGTCCACCGTGCTGCCGTTCGTGCTGCTCGCCAACATCGGCATTGCCGTGCTCTATAACTTCGGCACAAACGTGTTTCTCGGCGAGATCTCGTACATCACAAAGGCCATCGCCGCCGTGCTGCAGCTCGGCGTCACGATGGATTACTCCGTATTCCTCTACCGCCGGTATGAGGAGGAGCGCGGGAACTACGACGATAAGCGCGACGCAATGGCGCAGGCCATCGTCGCGGCGTTCCGCTCGCTTTCCGGCTCAAGCCTCACCACAGTCGCGGGCTTTGCCGCGCTGTGCTTCATGCGCCTGACGCTCGGCCGCGACATCGGCGTGGTGATGATGAAGGGCGTGGTGCTCGGCGTCGCCACGGTCATTCTGGTGCTGCCCTCGCTCGTGCTGCTGGCCGATAAGCAGATCGACAAGCACAAGCACAAAAGCCTGCTGCCCGATTTCACCGGCCTCAACCGTTTTATTCTCAAGCACCGCATTGCCATCGTCGTCATTTCCGTTGTGCTGGCGCTGCCCGCTTACTACGCGCAGAAGCACGCGAGCGTCTACTATAAGCTTGACGAGTCCCTGCCGCGCGATCTGCCGTCCATCGTCGCAAACGGCAAGCTCAAGGACGAGTTCGACATGGCGACCAACCATTTCATCCTCTTACGCGACGATCTCTCCGCCGCCGATATGAGCGAGATGGAGAATCGTTTGAACGAGGTCCCCGGTATCACGGGCATGATCTCCTACCATTCGCTCCTCGGCACCGGCATCCCTGATTTCTTCATTCCCGAGGAGGTCCGGGATATGCTCAAGCAGGGCGGCTGGCAGATGATGATGCTCAACTCCAGCTGTGAGACCGCTTCGGATCAGGCTGCCGAGCAGCTGCGTCAGATCAACGCCATCGTCAAGGAATATGACGAGGGGGCCATGGTCACGGGCGAGGCCGCCATGACGGAGGATTTGATCGAGACGACCGCCGTAGACTTTGTGGTGACAAACTATATCTCCATCCTTGCGATCTTCCTCATTGTCATGATCGTGTTCAAGTCTGTTTCGGTCCCCGCGGTGCTGGTCGCAGCCATCGAATTTGCCATCTTCCTTAATCAGGGCGTGCCGTACTTCACCGGCACAGAGGTGCCGTTCGTCGCTCCGACGGTCATCAGCTGCATCCAGCTCGGCGCGACCGTGGACTACGCCATTCTGCTCGCCTCCCGTTTTCAGGAGGAGCTGCGCGCCGGCAAGGACCGCCACGAGGCGGCGCTCATCGCCGGGGCATCCTCGGACGCTTCGATCATCACGAGCGCGTTGGTGCTCTTCTGTGCCACGCTGGGTGTCTCCTTCGTTTCGTCCATCGACCTGATCGGCGCGATCTGCGTGATGCTCGCGCGCGGCGCGGTCATTTCCGCCCTCGTCAGCATTTTCCTGATCCCGTCTCTGCTGTGCGTGTGCGAGCCGCTCTTTAACAAGACCTCACTCTACTGGCGTACGGAAAAGCCGAAAAACAAAGCGGCAGCCGTTAAGCAGTGACAGACTGCGTCCTTGCCTGCATATATGGGTAAGGCAACATGTAATAATTCATAAAAGGTACGGGACATTGCAGTTTAATGTCCCGTACCTTATTTTTAAAGCCTTTACGCAAATATGATTTCTTGCATCACAGCCTCATCCGCTGTACTGCGTATGTTGTTCATCGCACCGACCCATGCCATTTGGTTCTCGGCTTTTAACTGCTCTGTGACGCCTTGTGCCTGCGCCATCTGCTCGATCAAAAGCCGCAACATCTCATTTGCCTCTCGGTCGATCTCATTAAGGTGATGTATCAGTTGTCCGGAAGTTTTCAGATTGATATAGGTCGCTCTGCAGTGCTCCTTCAGATACCTGAGCCGCATACGCCCAAAGCGTCCATAAGTCGTCGGTTCTTCATCGGATACCACCAGATCCGGCAGGTAGTAATCTCCGTACTTGCTATATGTAATTTCCATTGTGTGACAGTCCTTTCTTGTGCTTTGATTTTACCCTTATTTGTACCCTTTATAGCGTTAGATCTTATAAAACAACTGGACTGACTGGTACAGATTGTTTTACGATTCAGACTGTTTGACACAAAATTGTACGAAAAAAGTTGCTAAAAACACTTACGCCGCAATTCGAATCCTTCTCCCGCTGCCAAAGAAGGTCCCGAAGCCATAAGGCTTCGGGACCTTTATTTCGTATGAAGAAGGCATGGCCGCCAGTAAGCCGGTGGCCATGCTTTATCTATTAGCTTACAGCCCGCGGAGCCGTTGGCAAACGCGGACCAGCGCCCTCACATCCAGATGGAAAAGACGCGCAGGATGGGCTCGAACATCCGCCGCAGCAGACTGCGGTGCGCCCACTCCTCGGGCGTGACGGCATGGCTTTTATCCAGAATGCCGTCCATGTCCTCCAGCAGGCTCTCGATGGCGCTCGCGCCGTAGAGCATGACGCCGCACTCGTAGTGCAGCTCAAAGCTGCGGTAGTCAAAGTTGACCGAGCCGACAAAGGCCGCCTCGCGGTCGACCATGACGCTTTTGGCGTGCAGAAAGCCGGGTGTATAGCGGTACACCTTTACATGGTGCTCAAGCAGTTCCCCGATGTAGGAGTCCGCCACCGCGTCGGCGTACCAGTGATCCGGCGTACCGGGCAGCATCAGCCGGACGTCCACCCCGCCGTCGCCGGCGATGCACAGCGCGCGCATGATGTTCTCGTCCGGGATAAAATACGGCGTCGTGATATAAAGGAAGCGGCGCGCGCTGCCGATGAGCTGCAAAAAGGTATCCTCGGCGGGGTTGTCGGGATTATTCTGCGGACCGTCGAGAAACGGCTGGCAGAAGCCGTCCGTTGCCGGCGCGGTGTGAGGACGGTAGTAGTCCCGCTCCTCGTGCAGCTCGCCGCCGAGAAAACTCCACATATTGAGAAACGCCGCAGTCAGACCCCAGACGCCCTCGCCCTCCAGGCGGATGCCGCTGTCCTTCCAGTAGCCGAAGCGGTCGATGAGGTTCGCGTACTCGTCGGCAATGTTCACGCCGCCGGTGTAGGCGGTCTCGCCGTCGATGACCGTGATCTTGCGGTGGTCGCGGTAGTTGAAATAGAGGCGGTTGACATACTCGTGCACGGGGTTGAAGACGATGGCCTCCACGCCCGCGTCGCGCAGCGTCTGCAGGCTCTCCGCGCTGAAACGCTTGATGTTGCCGAAGTCGTCGAAGATGATCTTGACCTCCACGCCGCTGCGGGCGCGCTCGCACAGGACCGCGCTCATGCGGTCCCAGAGCTTTCCCTCGGCGAGGATAAAATACTCCATGAAGATGAAGCGCTCCGCCGCTTTGATGCGACCGAGAATATCCTCCAGCAGCAGCGCCCCCTCGGGAAGATAGACCATCTTTGTGTTCTGATAGAGGTAAAAGCCGCGGCTGCTCAGATACTGAGATACACGCGACCAGCCGGGCAGCGCGCGCTGCAGACGGTCCGCGTTGAGCGCGCTGCGGTTTCGCAAACTCTCCGGCTCCTCCGGCGGGAGCTTCGGCGCCGTCTGACGCTGTAAGCGCTTGCGCTGCGTGTCGCCGCCCCAAAGAAGGTAGAGGATCAGGCCGACCACCGGCACAAAGAGGATGGGAATGATCCACGCCACACGGTAGGAAAGGTCGCCCGGCTTATTGTAGATATACAAAGCCGTGATCAGGGCGATGCCCTCCAGCGCGCCGTAGATGAGCGCAAAGTGATCCTTGAGGTAGCGCGTTGTGAGCACAACGAACAAGACCTGCACCGCCAGCAGCGCCGCCGCCAGCGCGATGCGCAGGGCCGCAGCGATGCGGCGCTCTCCCCTTTGCTGTAACCGCGGCTTTTTCATCCGTCCTCTCCTTCCCTCTTGTCGGTCTCTTTAATGGCTGCCGTTCTTCGTCAGCAGCTCCTGCTTGATGTCATAGAGCTTTTGGCTCAGGTCCACATAGTAGCGGTGGGGGTTGTCGAAGCGCTTGACCTCGTCCCAGAGCGTGTCGACCTGCGCGGCGCAGTAGGCGCGGATCTCCTCGAGCGAGGGCTGCTTGTAAACCAGCTCGCCGTTTTTGAAGATCGGCACGAGCAGCTCGCGCGCCTCGAAGTGATAAACCTCCTTGCGCTTCCAGGTCGCCTCGGGGTCGAAGATGGTCATTTTGTCGCTGTCGTCCACCGTTTCGTCGTAAACGCACAGGTAGTCGGCGATGGCCTTGCCCGTGTCGCGGCCGTAGAAGCGGTAGAGCTTCTTGAAATGCGGCGTGGTGATCTTGCCGACGTTCTCGCTGATCTTGATCTTGGGGACTACATTGCCGTCCTTATCCTCTACGGCGACGAGCTTGTAGACGCAGCCGAACACCGGCTCGCTGCGCGCGGTGATGAGCCGCTCGCCGACGCCGAACGAATCGATCTTCGCGTCCTGCATCCACATATCGCGGATGATGTACTCGTCGAGCGAGTTGGAAACGGTGATAGTCGCCGTCTCCCAGCCGGCCTCGTCGAGCATTTCGCGCGCCTTGCGGGAAAGGTAGGCGATGTCGCCGCTGTCGAGGCGGATGCCGCACTTGGTGATGCCCTTCGGGCGCAGCACCTCGTCAAAGGCGCGGATGGCGTTTGGGATGCCGGAGTGGAGCGTGTCGTAGGTGTCCACCAGCATGATGGCGTTGCCGGGATAAAGCTCGCAGTAGGTCTTGAAGGCGTCGTACTCGGTGTCGAACATCTGCACCCAGGCGTGGGCCATCGTGCCGAGCGCGGGCACGCCGTAGAGCTCGTCCGTGATGGTGCAGGCCGTGCCGATGCAGCCGCCGATGTAGGCTGCGCGTGCGCCGACGATGGCGGCGGCGGTGCCCTGCGCGCGGCGGGAGCCGAATTCCATCACGCCGCGGCCCTTGGCCGCGCGGGCGATGCGGTTGGCCTTCGTGGCGATCAGGCTCTGGTGATTGACGGTCAGCAGCGCGAAGGTCTCGACGAGCTGCGCCTCGATGGCGGGCGCGCGCACAATGACCATCGGCTCCTTCGGGAACACGGGCGTCCCCTCCGGCACGGCGTAAATATCGCCGGTGAAGCGGAAGGTGCGCAGATATTCCAGAAATTCCTCGCAGAAAATGCCCTTGCCGCGCAAGTACGCAATGTCCTGCTCGTCAAAGTGCAGATCCTCGATGTATTCGATGAGCTGCTCGAGGCCCGCCGCGATGGCAAAGCCGCCTCCGTCCGGGACCGAGCGGAAATAAACGTCAAAATAGGTGATGCGATCTTTGAAGCCGGTTTGGAAATAGCCGTTGCCCATGGTCAGCTCGTAGAAATCGCAGAGCATGGTCATGTTCAGTTTTTCTTCCGTTTTCATGGAACACCTCATATAAATTCGGCCGCGGTACGCTCACCACGGCCTTATGATGCCCTCATTATAGCCCGCTTTTACGGATAAAGCAAGGCTTTTCAAGGCTTTTGCTTGACTTTGCCCTGCAAGTCTCCTATGATATGCATGAATTTACTTCATCGGAGGAGCGCAAAATGGGCGTTATTCTGGGCATTGACATCGGCGGCAGCAGCACGAAGATCGTGGGGCTGCACGAAAACGGCACAGTCATTGATATGCTGCGCGTGAAGGCGGAGGACCCGCTCACCTCTCTCTACGGCGCGCTCGGCAACTTCCTCGCCACGCACAGCCTGAAGCTCACGGACATCGGCCACATCGCGCTCACCGGCGTGGGCGCCTCGTATGTGGACGGCGACATTTACGGCGTGCGCACGGTCAAGGTCGAGGAGTTCCCCTCCGTCGGCGTGGGCGGTCTGGCGCTGAGCCGGAAGGAGCGGGCGGTCGTGGTGAGCATGGGCACCGGCACCTCGCTGCTCTGGGCGGAAAAGGGCGGCGAGATCCGCCACATCATCGGCAGCGGCATCGGCGGCGGTACGCTCTCGGGCCTCAGCGAGCTCATCACGGGCGTGCACCAGTACGCGCTTATCCGCAAGCTCTGTCAGGACGGCGACCTTTCCCAGATCGACCTCACCATCGGCGATATGTCCAAGGGCAAGGTCGGCGCGCTGCCGCCGGAGGCGACGGCGGCGAACTTCGCCAAGCTCGCCGAGGACGCCACGAGCGCCGACAAGATGCGCGGTCTCGTGAATCTTGTCCTGCAGGCCATCGGCACGATGTCCGTGCTCGCCTGCCGCACCTGCGGCACGAACACGGTCGTGCTCACCGGCGCGCTCACGATGCTCCCGCCCGCACACGAGACCTTCGAGCTCTTCACGCAGCTCTACGGCGTGGAGTACATCATCCCCGAGAATGCCACCTTTGCCACCGCCATCGGCGCGGCGCTCTACAGCATGAGAAGGGACCGCTGAAGGGTGCCGGCGCACGAGCGCGCAAAAAACTGTAAAAAGAGCGGGAAAGTCGAGGAAAAACGCTTGACTTTCCCGTTTTTCCCTGTTATAATCGGTGAGCC
>UMHM01079199.1_pt1 | contig 11945 bp, 10 predicted proteins | sample 1965501 | NCBI WGS metagenome assembly UMHM01 (sample SAMEA4836095, study PRJEB28245) | human gut metagenome | biome: gut microbiome; material: fecal sample | place: Denmark | collected 2008
AGCGGAGATCTCCTTCATGGAGCGGCCGCGCTTGTCGACGACCTTGCCGGTGACGGCGATGATGACGAAGGTATCAGCCACGTTGCCGTTGGTGATGAAGCACTTGGAGCCGTTCAGGATGTAGTTCTCGCCGGACTCGTCCAGGACAGCGGTGGTCTGCTGGCCCTGAGCATCGGTACCAGCGCCGGGCTCGGTCAGACCGAAGGCGCCGATCTTGCGGCCGGAGCACAGGTCGGGCAGATACTTCATCTTCTGCTCCTCGGTGCCGTTCTCGAAGATGGGAGCGGCGCACAGGGAGGTGTGAGCGGACACGATAACTGCGGTGGTGCCGCAGACCTTGGCCAGCTCCTCAACGCACATAGCGTAGCTGAGGACGTCGGCGCCCGCGCCGCCGTACTCCTTGGGGAAGTAAATACCCATCATGCCCAGCTTTGCCATCTTCTCGACGGTTTCCATGGGGAAACGCTCTTCCTCGTCGATTTCGGTGGCCAGGGGCTTGACCTCGTTCTCCGCGAACTCGCGGTACATCTTCTGAACGAGCAGCTGTTCCTTAGTCAGATGGAAATCCATACTATTTTCTCCTTTTCCAGAAATTTACTTGTTGTAGTTAAAGAAGCCCTCGCCGGACTTGATGCCCAGCTTGCCGGCGCGCACCATCTTGCGGATCAGCACGTTGGCACGGTACTTGCTGTCGTGGGTCTCGTTATACAGAACGTCCATGATGTTCAGCACGATATCCCAGCCGATCAGATCGCCCAGATGCAGGGGGCCCATGGGGTGGTTGCAGCCCAGCTGCATAGCGATATCGATATCCTCAGCAGAGGCGACACCCTCCTGCAGGACGCAGACGCCCTCGTTGCAGTAGGGGATCAGGATCTTGTTGACCACGAAGCCGGGAGCCTCGTTGACCACCACGGGGGTCTTGCCGATCTCGACGGACAGGTTCTTGATCTTCTCGACCAGATCAGCGGGGGTATTACCGCCGGCAATCACTTCCACCAACTTCATGGCGGGCACGGGGTTGAAGAAGTGCATACCGATCAGGGGATGCTTCAGGCCCTGCGCCATCTCGGTGATGGACAGAGAAGAGGTGTTGGACGCGAAGATGGCATCTGCCTTGCAGATGGCATCCAGACGGCCCAGCAGTTCCTTCTTGGTGGCCATGTTCTCGGCGACGCACTCGATGACCAGATCGGCATCGGCGGCAGCCTCGAACTCCTCGACCAGGACGCGGCTCATCAGATCATCAGCGGCTTCCTGAGTCATCTTGCCCTTGGCGACCTTCTTGTTCAGAGAGGCAGCCAGCTTGTCCTTATGACGCTGGGCGCTTGCCACGCTGGAAGCATACATCAGAGCGGTGTGGCCCTTAGCTGCGAAAACCTGGGCAATGCCGCTGCCCATAGTACCGGCACCAAATACTGCGACTTTCATGTGTTTTCCTCCTATAATATATTGTTTAATCATCAGGCGAACCTGTTAATTAACGTGGGGTACGCTTACTTATTCTGGTAAGGCTCGTGCTTGCGCTTTTCCAGGAACGCGGTCATGCCCTCGATCTGGTCAGCGGTCTTGAAGCAGCTGCCGAACAGCTTCTCTTCGATGACGATGGCGTCGTCCATCTTGGCCTCCAGGCCGTCGTTGATGGCCTTCTTGCAGGCGCGGACGGCGATGGGCGCGTTCTTGGCGATGGTCTCGGCCAGCTTCTCGGCGGCGGCCATCAGCTCATCCAGGGGATAGACGGCGTTCACCAGGCCGATGCGCAGGGCCTCGTCCGCCTTGATATTCTTGGCGGTGTAGATCAGCTGCTTGGCCATGCCGGGGCCCACCAGGCGTGCCAGACGCTGGGTGCCGCCGAAGCCGGGGGTGATGCCCAGGCCCGTCTCAGGCTGGCCGAACACGGCGGTATCGGCGCAGATGCGGATGTCGCAGCTCATGCTGAGCTCGCAGCCGCCGCCCAGAGCAAAGCCGTTGATGGCAGCGATGGTGGGGATGGGCAGGGTCTCGATGCGGCGGAACACGTCGTTGCCGTGCTTGCCGAAGGCCTCGCCCTCTTCGGGGGTCAGGGTGCTCATCTCGCCGATGTCAGCGCCGGCCACGAAGGCCTTTTCGCCGCTGCCGGTCAGCACCAGGGCGCGGATCTCGCTGTCAGCGTTGACGATATCCACCAGCTCGCCCAGATCGGTGAGCACGTCGCTGTTCAGGGCGTTCAGCGCCTTGGGACGGTTGATGGTGGCAACTGCGATGTGTCCCTTTTTCTCTAACAGAACATTCGTCATGTTAACTCCTCCTTACTTCCTTTTCGGACCGTGTTTCATTACCGCTTTAACGGAATGAAAACATTGCTCCTCATACAGGTTACATTATAGTACTTCGTCTAAAATTTATCAACCCCCATCCGGGGTGCTTTCCGCTTTTTTAGCACATTCCACAAAAGTCAACGAGAGAATTTGCACATTTTGAGGGTGGGTTTTTCCCGCTTTGGGGCCGGGACGTTTTCCTGTTTGCAACGGGGGCGTTTTTGTGGTATAATGTCGACCCTGAATCAAGTTGACCATTGGAGGAAATTTCCATGCGGATGAGAAAAAAGAAGAATCTGGTGCCCCGGATGGAGGCGTGCGGCGCGTGGCTGGTGCGGGACCCCTTCGCCCAAAAGGGCCGCTGGCGGGAGCTGATGCCGGGGGCACGTGAGGTGCGGCTGGAGCTGGGCTGCGGCAAGGGCCGCTTTACCGCCGGGACGGCGGCGGCGGAGCCGGACGTGCTGCTGATCGCCGTGGAGAAGGTGCCGGACGCCATGGTGGTGGCCATGGAGCGGGCAAAGGACGCGGGGCTGAAGAACGTGTTCTTCGTGGACGTGGACGCGGCGCTGCTGCCGGACATGTTCGAGCCCGGCGAGATCGACCGCATCTACATCAACTTCTGCGACCCGTGGCCCAAGAGCAATCAGGCCAAGCGGCGGCTGACCCACCACAACTTCCTGAAGCTGTACCGGAAGGTGCTGAAGGACGGCGGCGAGATCCACTTCAAGACCGACAATGACAAGCTGTTTGAGTGGTCGGTGGAGGAGATCCCCCAGTACGGCTGGGCGCTGCGGGAGGTGACCCGTGATCTGCACGCGGGCGGGCCCGTGGGCGTGATGACCGACTATGAGAAGAAGTTCTTCGAGCTGGGAAAGAACATCAACCGGTGCGTGGCGGCGAAAATGCCGTGGGAGCCGGCGGAGGAAGAGGAATAAAATACGCAAAACGCCTGCCGTCGGCAGGCGTTTTGTTATATATGGCAAGGTGCTAACTCCGCAGGAACCGTCTCAGGAACCACACCGCCATCACGGCGCAGACGGCCTCGGAGATCACCGGCGCGTACCAGATGGCATTGCCTCCCACGGTGAAGGCCAGCACCGCCAGCGCCGCGGCCTGGAACGCCAGTCCCCGTCCCACGGAGATGCAGATGGCCCCGGTGGGGCGCTCCACCGCCGTCAGGAAGCCGCCCATGAGGATGTTGCCGCCCAGCAGCAGATAGCACAGGCCGTACCGCCGCAGGGCACCGGCGGCGTCCGCCACCAGGCCGGGGTTCTCCGATCCCAGGAAGAGTCCGGCGATCTGGGGCGCGAAGGCCATCACTCCGGCGCAGATGACCGCCGTCATGACGCCCACGGCGGCGAAGCCGTACCGCAGCAGCCTGCGATAGCCCGCCGCGTCCTCCTTGCCGTAGTGGAAGCTGACCAGGGGCTGGCTGCCCTGGGAGATGCCCAGCATGGTGTTGATGATCAGGGTGTTCACATAGGCGATGATGGTGTAGCACACCAGGCCGTCGTCCCCCAGGCACCGCAGGATGACGCGGTTGAAGAGGAAGATCATCACGCCGTTGCACAGCTCCGTCACGCCGTCGGCCACGCCGATGGGCAGGAGCCGCTTGTAGATATGCCAGTCCATCTTGAACTTCACAAAATGGAAGGTGTTGTGTCCCCGCAGGAAGTGGCGCAGATAGATGACGCAGGTCAGCAGCTGGGAAAGTCCCGTGGCAAAGGCCGCGCCCCACACGCCCCAATCCAGAAGGAAAATGGCCACATAGTCCAGCACGCAGTTGGTCAGGCACCCGGTGATCACCGTCAGAATGGCGATGCGGGGGTAGCCGTCGGTCTTGATGAGCACCTCCATGTTATAGGACACGATGAAGCACAACGCAAAGGGTGCAAGGCCCCGCAGATAGTCCATGGTATACTGGTAGGTGACGCCCTTCGCGCCCAGCAGCACGGCGAACGGCTCCAGGAAGACCAGCACCAGCACCGTGATGACAAGGCCGATGCACGTCAGCAGCACCGTATTCTGGCTGAACAGGCTGTTGGCCTTCTCGCCCTCGCCCTTTCCTAAGTAGATGGCGATGATGGTGCTGGTGCCCACGGCGAAGATGATGCCGATGGAGAACAGCACATTGGTAAAGGGTACCGCCAGATTCACCGCCGCCATGGCGTATTCGCCCACGCCCTTGGCCACGAACAGGCCGTCCACAATGGAATACAGGCTGAACACCATCAGCGACGCCACCGTAGCGGCTACGAAATGGAGAAACTGCGACAAAAGACTGCGCTCATTGAGCATTTTAGATAGTACTCCTCACTTTCCTCCCTCAGTTTGCAAAGGGGTATTTTTTCTATTTTAACGAAAATTTTCAATAATGTCAAATAGTCTTTCCGTTAAGGAGATACCATATTAAAAACTTGGACAGAATCTATGTGGAAAAAATAACAAAGCTTGTCAAACCGGCGGCGGTCATGTATACTGATGCTGTATGTAGGAATTTACGATTGTAATATGGGGGAGTTTGGGCATGGGAATTGCGGACGTCATATCGCTGCTGGGCGGCATCGCGCTGTTTTTATACGGCATGGCCGTCATGGGCGACAACCTGAAGAAGGTCGCCGGCAGCAAGCTGGAGATCGTGCTCTATAAGCTGTCCGGCACCCCCATCAAGGGCGTGCTGCTGGGCACCGCCGTCACCGCCGTGATCCAGTCCTCCTCCGCCACCTCCGTGATGGTGGTGGGCTTCGTCAACTCCGGCATGATGAAGGTGCGGCAGGCCATCGGCGTCATCATGGGCGCGATCCTGGGCACCAGCGTCACCGGGTGGATCCTGTGCCTGAACAGCATCTCCGGCGGCAGCGGCTGGGTGGATCTGCTGTCCACCGCCACGCTGACGGGCATGTTCGCCATCGTGGGCATTCTGCTGCGGATGGTGAAGGGAAAGCCCACCCGCAAGCATCTGGGCAACATCCTGCTGGGCTTCGCGGTGCTGATGTACGGCATGACCGCCATGTCCGGCGCGGTGGCGCCCCTGAAGGAGAGCGAGGCGTTCATCGCCATCCTCACCAAGTTCTCCAACCCCCTTCTGGGTATTCTGGTGGGTCTGGCCTTTACCAGCGTGCTGCAGAGCGCCAGCGCCGCCGTGGGTATCCTGCAGGTGCTGGCCGGTACCGGCGCCATCACCTTCGAGATCGCTCTGCCCATCACCATGGGCATTGCCATCGGTGCCGCCGTGCCCGTGCTGCTGTCGGCCCTGGGCGCCAACATCAGCGGCAAGCGCACCGCCTTTGTGTACCTGCTGATCGACGTGCTGGGCGTGGTCATCTGGGCGACGCTGTTCTACGCCGCCAACGCCATCATCCATTTCCCGTTCCTGTCCACTGTCATGACCACCGTCACCGTGGCGCTGATGAACACCCTGTTCCGTCTGGCCACTGTGGTGGTGCTGACCCCCGCCATCCCCCTGATGGAGAAGTTGGTGGTGTGGCTGGTCCCCGACAAGGGCGACGATCCCCAGGCGCGGCACGACATGGACCGCCTGGAGGAGCGCTTCCTTCAGCACCCGGCCCTGGCCATTGAGCAGAGCCGCCTGGTGACCGACTCCATGGCCGAGCACGCCCGCGCCAACCTGCTGCGGGCCATGCGCCTGCGGGAGGCGTACACCGACCGGGGCTATGAGCAGGTGGAGGAATCCGAGGAGCTTATCGACCGGTATGAGGACAAGCTGGGCACCTATCTCATGAAGCTGACGGCCCGCTCCCTGTCTCCGGAGCAGACGGAGGAGGTGGCCAAATATCTGCACACCATCTCCGACTTCGAGCGTATCTCCGACCACGCCTGCAACGTGGCCGACGTATGCCAGGAGATCGACGAGAAGAAGATCGTCTTCTCCGACAGCGCCCTTCGCGAGCTGAATGTGCTGGAGGCCGCCGTCACCGAGATCCTGGCCATCTCCATCGACGCCTTCACCGGCGGCGACCTGCAGATGGCCGCCCGGGTGGAGCCGCTGGAGGAGATCATCGACGGACTGTGCGACGAGATGAAGTCCCACCATGTGGATCGCCTGCAGCAGGGCGTGTGTACCCTGAACCAGGGCTTCGTGTTCAACGACCTGCTGACCAACTACGAGCGCGTGGCCGACCACTGCTCCAACATCGCCGTGGCCGTCATCGAGGTGGAGAGCGACAGCTTCGATACCCACGAATATCTCAACAGCGTCAAGGCCATGAAGGACGCCTCCTTCGCCCGGTACTATGACGAGTACAAGAAGAAATACACGTTCTGAGTATAAAAAAGCACCGTATGGCATCGGCCATACGGTGCTTTTTTATGTTCTATTACTCCGCTTTGGGCTTGTCCTCTTTGTACGCCACGATGACGCCCGCCGTGATCAGCACCGCGCCGATGATGCTCATGACAGAGATGGGCTCACCCAGCAGCAGCCAGCCCACGAACACCGTCACAAAGGGGGAGGCGTACAGGTAGTTGTTGGTGACCACCACGCCCAGCGCCTTGAAGGCGATGTTCCAGATGGCAAAGCACACGGCGTTGCCCATCACGCCCAGGAACAGCCAGCTGACCAGCACCTTCACGTCGGTGAACAGCGGCGTCAGGACGGGCATGCCGTCGGTCAGCAGCATCAGGGGCACGGCGGTGAGGAACGCCCACAGGAACACCCGGCGGGTGACGATGAAGTTATCGTACTGCTCGGTATACTTCTTGATGAGGATGGAGTACACCGCCCACATCAGCGCCGCCGCCAGGGCCAGCAGATCGCCCACCGGGCTGAGGTGGAAGGAGAGCTGGCCGTTGAGCACCACCAGCACCACGCCGGCGATGGCGATGACCGCGCCGATGTACACATACTTGCCCAGACGCTCGTTGCCGCGGCTGAAGAGCTGGGCCAGCAGCACCGTCAGGATGGGACTCAGCGCCACCAGGATGCTGACGTTGGCGGCGTAGGTGTGATCCAGCGCCGTATTCTGCAGATAGAAGTAAAAGCTGCCGCCGGTGATGCCGATGAGGATGAACATCAGCTCATCCTTCCAGGGCAGCTTCATGGTCCGGGGCCGCAGGATCCACAGCGTGATATACGCCAGGCCCATCCGCAGGGGGATGATCTGGATGGGGGTGAAGTACACCAGCAGATTCTTGGTCAGCACAAAGCAGCTGCCCCATACCAATATGGTGATGATGGCGAAGATGTGGCCCATCACTTTTGATTTTTCCATGGGAAACGCCTCCTGAGATATTTTTTCACAACGTTTTATTATAAAGGAGACACCGCCCGAAATCCAGAGAAAAATACAGGTTTCCCGAAAATTTTTCCGTTTAAAAGGCGGTTGCCCTTTCCCGGGAAACGTGGTATCATAGAAAAGGAACAATTTCCGCGAGGAGGAAAACAACTATGCAGCATGCGACACTGGTGATCATGGCGGCCGGTATGGGCTCCCGCTACGGCGGCAACAAGCAGGTGGACGGCGTGGGGCCTCACGGCGAGATCCTGATGAACTACGGCATCTATGACGCGGCACGGGCCGGTTTTGACAAGGTGGTGTTCGTCATCAAGCCGGAGATCCGCGACCTGATCCACCGCCTGGCAGGCGACGCGCTGGAGACGCTCCACACCCCCGATGGCCGCAAGGTGGAATTCTGCTATGCTGAGCAGACCTTCGACTCCGTGCCGGACTTCTATCACATCCCGGAGGAGCGCACCAAGCCCTTTGGCACGACCCACGCGGTGCTGTGTACCCGGGACTATGTCCACGAGCCCTTCTGCGTCATCAACGCCGACGACTATTACGGCGTGGACGCCTACCGCACCATGTACGAGGCGCTTCAGACCCTGCCGGAGCGGGGCAAGGCCGTCATGGTGGGCTATCTTCTGAAAAACACCGTCAGCAAATACGGCACCGTCACCCGGGGCGTATGCCACACGGCGGACGGCAGGCTGACCGATATCCACGAGACCATGAAGATCCAGCAGTTCCCCGACGGCAGCATCGCCGACATGGCGGACGGCACCCGCCGGGATCTGGACGGCGACAGCGTGGTGTCCATGAACTTCTGGGGCTTCTCCCCTGCTATTTATGAGGACATGGAGCAGTATTTCCACGATTTCCTCCGCCATGTGGGGGACGACATCAAGGCCGAGTGCCTGCTGCCCGCCATGGTGGGCGACCTGATGGACAAGGGGCAGCTGACGGTCTCGGTGCTGCACTCCGCCGACCAGTGGTTCGGCATGACCTATCACGAGGACCGGCCCCGTGTGGCGGCGGCTCTGCAGAAGCTCCACGACGAGGGCGTGTATCCCGACAAGCTGGCGTGACGAAGCATAAAAAGATCACCTGCCGCAAGGCGGGTGATCTTTTTATGCGTGAAAAGATAAGAGAGAATAGTGAAAAACTGCGGTATGCCGCCGTGGGCGGCATGAATTGAAATGATTCTATCTGTATCGGGCTTTCTTATATGCAAGTTTCTATGTCGCAACATTCATTTTTTTGCGTTTGACGAAATTTTCACATTGTTCTGTGTGCAAAAATGAATCTTACAAAATTTATACTTGCAAAATCGAAATGACAGGTTTATAATGGGATCGTATTTGAGGGGCGCCTGCGGGGCGCGGCTATAGAAAGGAGCACACCATCATGAGCAACAGCAGCGGAACACTGGAAAAATTTGCAGGCTCCCTGAGCCAGCTGATCCGAAAGGAATACGCCATCGGTGAGGAATTCTACCGTGGCGATGTGAAGCGCGGCCTGCGCAACAGCGACGGCACCGGCGTACTGGCCGGCGTGTCCAAGGTGGGCAGCGTGCAGGGCTATTTCATCCAGGACGGCCAGCGGATCCCCAAGCCCGGCCAGCTCTACTACCGCGGCATCGAGCTGAACGAGATCGTGGAGGCCCATCGGAAGGCGGGCACCTTCGGCTATGAGGAGGTGGCGTACCTGCTTCTGTTCGGCTATCTGCCCTCCCAGTCGGAGCTGACCAGCTTCAACGAGATCATGAACCGGGCCCGGAAGCTGCCCGACGGCTTTACCGAGGACATGATCATGCGGCACCCCAGCCGGAACATCATGAACAAGCTGGCCCGCAGCGTGCTGGCCCTGTACTCCTATGACGACAATCCGGACGACACGTCCATCGAGAATATGCTGCTGCAATCCATCAAGCTGGTGGGCTGCTTCCCCTCCATCGTGGCCAACGCCTACGCGGTGAAGCGCCACTATTTTCAGGGGGATTCCCTGCACATCCACTTCCCGGTGGACGATCTGTCCACGGCGGAGAACTTCCTGCGGATGATCCGTCCCGACAAGCAGTACACCGAGGAGGAGGCCCATCTGCTGGACATGATGCTGATGGTCCACGCCGAGCACGGCGGCGGCAACAACTCCACCTTCGTCTGCCGCGCCATGTCCTCCAGCGGCACGGATACCTACAGCGCCATCGCGGGCGCGGTGGGCTCCCTGAAGGGCCCGCTGCACGGCGGTGCCAACGCCAAGGTCATGGAGATGTTCCAGTACGTCAAGGAGAACGTGGATCCCCACGACGACGGCTCCATCCGTGATTACCTGAACAAGCTGCTGGACGGCGAAGCCGGTGACCGCTCCGGCAAGATTTACGGCCTGGGTCACGCGGTGTACACCATCTCCGATCCCCGGGCGGTACTGCTGAAGAAGTATGCCCAGCACATGGCGGAGATCAAGGGCTATGCCGACGACTTCGCCCTGCTGCAGAAGGTGGAGGAGCTGGGCATCCCCCTGGTGCAGGAGCGCCGCCACAGCGACACACCCATGTGCGCCAACGTGGACATGTACTCCGGCCTGGTATACACCATGCTGGGCATCCCCGAGGATGTGTTCACCCCCCTGTTCGCCTCCGCCCGTATCGCTGGTTGGTGCGCCAACCGCATGGAGGAGGTCATCACCTGCCACCGGATCATGCGTCCCGCCTACCGCGCCGTGACCATCAAGGATCACTATGTGCCCATCGAGCAGCGCACCGGAAAGCTGGTCACGCCGGAGGCGTGAGGGAAACCGGCATAGTTTCGATAAAGCCTTGTGGGGGCGGGGTTCTCCCCCGCCCTCTGTCTATCTCCGCGACACCGATAGCGCAGGGGCATTTCGCCCTCCGGGGCGACCTACTTTTGCCTACAGTGGCAAAAGTAGGCAAAAGCACCGCTTAAACCTGCGGTTTAAGAATCCGCGCACGCTGTTCATTTTACGAATCTGACACATTGTACCACGCGTTCACGGTAAATATTTGTTATCGTTTTGTATGACGAATTGACTTTCTTCTTGCGCCGCTGCCGCTCACGTTCTCAACGGTAGAACTAAAAGCGTTGTTCGACAGGGTGGACAGAGTCGTCCGCCCCTACGGACGGTTTCCGGCGGTCGCTGCGTAGGGGCCGGCGTCCCCGACGGCCCGCACGGCGTAAGATGGTACCTTCAAAGACAAGATGGATGCTGCGGCGGCATAGCCGCCGCGATCGGAGGCTAAAAACATGCCACCGGCATGTTTTCTTAACGCCCCGACGCCGCTCCCCACACACACAACAACAAGACCGCGGAGCGATGGCTCCGCGGTCTTGTCCGCAATACCCCTTGTTTTCCTCGTCAGCGGCAGTCCTTGCTGTCCTTGGCGTTCTTGTTGTTCTTGGTGTTCTGGGTATTCTGGGTGTTGTTCTGGGTGTTGTTCTGGGTGTTGTTCTGGGTGTTCTGTGCGTCCTTGGTGTTCTTGCAATTCTTGTTTTCCATGAATTTGCACCTCCTTTATCTGTGCAAGCCTAGGATGTCCCGGAAAAATGCCGTCTATGCATGGAAAAAATAAAAAATCCGGGTCAAATTTGTGTTGACAAACAGAGCGGGAACAGGTATAATATTTCTGCAAAACAAAGAAGGTCGGTGCATCCGCCTCACCTCCCGCCCACAGCAAAGAGGTCAACAGCGATTTACAAAAGCCCGTAAAACCGGCTTTTTGATGTTGCGCGGATGCATAGCTGCATTCGCGTTTTATTTTTGATTGGAGGTGCTTGTAGTATTAGCAAGGTAGTGCATCAACTGAACGAGGACATCAACGACCGCGAGATCCGGCTCATCGGCGAAAACGGCGAGCAGATGGGTATCGTATCGTCGGCCGAGGCGCTGCACATCGCAGAGGAGCGCGGTCTCGATCTGGTGAAGATCTCTCCCCAGGCTGTCCCCCCCGTATGCAAACTCATGAACTATGGCAAGTATCGCTTTGAGCAGAGCAAACGCGAAAAAGAGGCCCGTAAAAACCAGCATGTGGTGGAGATCAAGGAGATCCGCATGTCCCCCGGCATCGACGTGGGCGATTTCAACACCAAGCTGAAGAACGCCCAGAAGTTCCTGGCCGACGGCAACCGCGTCAAGGTGTCCGTCCGGTTCCGCGGCCGCGAGATGGCCCATACGGAGATCGGCCGTGACCTGCTGACCAAGTTTGCCGAGCAGTGCGGCGAGGTGGCCAGCATGGAAAAGGCCGCTAAGATGGAAGGCCGCAACATGTCCATTTTCCTGGCTCCCAAGGCCGGTAAATAAAATTTGTATTCTTTTGTGACCACGCAATCGTAGGAAGGAGAAACAACTATGCCTAAACTGAAGACCCATAGCGGCGCAAAGAAGCGCTTCA
>UMHM01054659.1_pt1 | contig 11941 bp, 10 predicted proteins | sample 1965501 | NCBI WGS metagenome assembly UMHM01 (sample SAMEA4836095, study PRJEB28245) | human gut metagenome | biome: gut microbiome; material: fecal sample | place: Denmark | collected 2008
CTCAAAACCAACGGGCTTTCTGGTCGGGGCGAGGTGATTTGAACACCCGACCTTTTGGTCCCGAACCAAACGCGCTACCAAGCTGCGCTACGCCCCGATTAATGGAGCCAATGAAGGGGCTCGAACCCTTGACCTGCGCATTACGAATGCGCTGCTCTGCCAGCTGAGCTACATTGGCTTACACAAGTAAGGATTATAGCATAGTTTTTTGAGTTTGTCACCATTGCCGGGTAAATATATTTTGAGGCCGCGACTTGAAAACGAAGCCGCAGCCTCTTTAAATTGTTTCTTTACTTATCCTATCGGCTAAATTTCAAAAATTCCCGAGGGTTAACTCCCGCATTATTATTTGCTCTTGCAAAACCCGCGCGGCAGGCATTATAATGTAAGCGGGTGAAAAAGGAGGATGGGCTATGAGCGAATCCGAACGGCTATGCAGCAAACTTTTGAACAGGCTCAAGGACATCGGCAGCGCGGCTATTGCGCTTTCGGGCGGCGTGGACTCATGTTTTCTTGCTTATGCGGCTTCCCGCGTTGAGGGCGGAAATTTTGCCGCATACTATGTTCAATCGGCATTCCAGCCGGAATTTGAGCTGACGGACGCACTGCGGGCCGCAAAGGAAGCCGAACTGCCGTTTAAAATTATTTCTGTTGATATCCTTGCCTGCGAAGATGTTGTCCGCAATCCGACCGACCGCTGCTACCATTGCAAAAAACACATTTTTTCCGCGATATGCAAAGCGGCGGCGGCGGACGGGTACAAAACGATTCTGGACGGGACGAATGCTTCCGATGCAGAGGATGACCGTCCGGGAATGCGTGCCCTGCGGGAAGCCGACGTGCTTTCCCCGCTGCGCGAATGCGGACTGACAAAAGCTGACATTCGCCGTCTTGCCCGCGAAGCGGAGCTTTTCACTTGGAACAAACCTGCCTATGCCTGCCTTGCAACGCGGATTCCGCCGGGCGAATTGATCACAAAAAACAAACTGCATTCCGTTGAAGCAGCGGAAAACTTCCTTTTTTCGCTCGGCTTCTCCGACTTTCGCGTTCGGAGCGTTAACGGAACCGCAAAGCTGCAATTGAAGGCCGGGCAATTCGATGAATTATTTAAACAGCGTGAGCTTGTTTTAAACGAGCTGCGGCAATATTTCGATGCAGTGACGCTTGACCTTGAGCCGAGATGAGGCTCCGCTGTTCTGACAGCACAACACAAAGACTATGAATGACGAAATAAAAAACCTTCTTGAATCCGTGCGCCGCGGCGAAGTGTCGGTTGACGAAGCATACTTGAAACTGCGCACCGCTCCGTTCCGCGACCTTGGATTCGCAAAGATAGACACCCATCGCCGCCTTCGGACCGGTGCGGCGGAAGTGATTTACGGTGCGGGCAAAACACCCGAACAGATGCTTGAAATCATTAAAGCCATGCTTGAGAGCGGACAGGAAACGATACTTATTACACGCCTTGAAAAACATGCCGCAGAGATACTGAATCGTGAATTTGCCCTGAACTACTGTGAAATTGCAAAAATCGGCAGTATCGGCAGCATCCCCGAACCGAGCGGAAACGGCTGCGTTGTTGTTGCGGCAGGCGGCACAAGCGATATTCCCGTTGCGGAAGAAGCGGCACTGACGGCGGAATTTCACGGCAGCCGTGTGCTTAGGCTTTATGATGTCGGCGTTGCAGGGCTGCACCGTCTCCTTTCGCATATTGACGAAATCATGGGCGCAAGCGTCATTATCGCCGTTGCAGGCATGGAAGGTGCGCTTGCAAGTGTAATCGGCGGGCTTGCCGACTGCCCCGTTATTGCCGTGCCGACAAGTGTCGGTTACGGTGCGGCATTCGGCGGAGTTGCGGCGCTGCTTTCAATGCTCAACTCCTGCTCAAGCGGAGTATCCGTTGTGAATATCGACAACGGCTTCGGCGCAGGTTACCTTGCAAACATGATAAACCATATCGGCACCGGCAGCAATGCGCGGTGACGATTCTTTCCTTAATTATAATATGCAACCCTAAATAAAACTGTTGAAAGGCCTTTTTACTATGAAAACACTTTACCTTGACTGCGGAATGGGTGCGGCGGGCGATATGCTTGCGGGCGCACTTTATGATCTGCTTTCCGAAGAACAACGTGCCGAGTTTCAGGATATTGCAGCTGCCTTCTCGGCCGTCGGACTGAATGTTCGCTGCGCTGCCGCCGAAAAATGCGGCATTCGCGGAATTCATTTTGCCGTTGAATACATGAACACCGATGCGGACGAATATGCCGCCTGCATACACGAACATGAACACCTTCACGAACATGAGCATTGCCATGAGCATGAGCACGAGCATGAGCATTGTCATGAGCACGAACATAATCATGAACATGAGCATGAACACGCGCATGAGCATTGCCATGAGCACGAGCATAGTCATGAACACGAGCATAGTCATGAACACGAGCATCACCATTCTCACAGCGGGCTGCACGAAATTGAACACATTATACGTGCGCTGCCCGTGTCCGATGCAGTGAAGGAGCATTCCCTTGCTGTTTACAAACTGATTGCAGAAGCGGAGAGTCATGCCCACGGTGTTCCCGTTGAGCTTGTGCATTTTCACGAGGTCGGTGCGCTTGATGCCGTTGCAGATATTGTTTCCTGCTGCGCGCTGATCGAAATGCTCGCACCGGAACGCATTGCCGCCTCCCCCGTTCGCACGGGCAGCGGGCATGTGCATTGTGCGCACGGGATCCTTCCCGTTCCCGCACCGGCAACAGCCTTCATTCTTCACGGCGTTCCTGTTTATGCGGGCGATATAAAAGGCGAACTCTGCACTCCGACCGGAGCGGCACTGTTAAAGCATTTTGTTCATGACTTCACCGCAATGCCGTTAATGACAATACTTTCCCAAGGGTACGGCATGGGCAAACGCGACTATCCCGCCGCAAACTGCGTGCGTGCGCTTTTCGGCGAAAGTCCGAGTGAAGAATCGGCGGATGAGATCATCGAGCTTCGCTGCAACATTGACGATATGACAGGCGAAGAGATCGGGTTTGCATTTGATAAACTGCTTAACGCGGGTGCGGCGGATGTTTACACCGTTCCGACAGGAATGAAGAAGAACCGCCCCGGAATTATGCTCTGCGTGCTTTGCAATGCCGAAAAACGCAGCGAAATTATCCGCATATTGTTCAAACACACAAGCACTCTCGGCGTCCGCGAGTGCAGAATGCCGCGATACATTTTGCAGCGTGAAACGCAAACCGCCAAGTTTGAGGATGGTACGATTCGCCTGAAGACCGCTCAAGGGTTCGGCGTTAAACGGGCAAAGTTCGAATATGCCGATATTGCCGCGCTTGCCGAACGCCGCGCAATCACGCTTGCCGATGCGGAAAAGATTGCGGAAACTGCCTTTAAGGAGTTTTCCGAATAACGAACCTTAAAATTAAAATTTGTTTCAACATCGGAGCCCGATCGGTTCGGGCTCCTTTTTTCTATTACTTTGCATTCATCTTAAACATATTGTGCGTTCATCCTATCGGCTCCGTTTGACTGTTTTTTCCTGTTGAAAAAGAATTGTTAACAAATTGTTCACAATTTGGGGTTGAAATGATCTTAATTCGCTGATATAATAGTATTGCGATGAAAGCCGCACCATTGAAACGGATCCGATTCAACACATGTCCCGCATTTGCATATCGCAAATTGCGTATCGCAAGCTGCGTATCGCAAATTGCGTATCGCAAGCTGCGTATCGCAAGCTGCGTATCGCACCCAAAGTTGGCACAGCATTCAACAAGTGCAGACTTTGGGGAAGAGAAACCCAACCGCCAACGGCGCAAAACCATGACCCCGCGAAAGGAGAAACAATTATGGCAAAAAGAATTGTCACAACCTTGATCGCTTTGGTGCTCGTTTTTACCGCACTGTTGCCTGTCGGTGCATTAAGTGTTGTTCCGATGAATGACACTCCGCACGAATACAGTGTTCTGCCCGGCACAGATGCCTGGATAGAAATGAGTCCCGAAGAGCGCCGCACTGCAACCTATGTGGATCAAGCAGAGGCGGAAAACATGACGACACGAGCATTGCTTATAACGACGCTCGGCTATCCGTTTTTAATCGATATGTATTGTATTGGTTATTCATCGGATTGCTTTCTTCCGGGAAACACGGCTTCGGCGCTTTCAAACGGAATTGAAATCGTTGCCGAAACCTTCCCCCCGTTAAAGGAATTGCTCCAAAGAACCGATGCAGTTGCAGAAATTGACAGTCTGCTTGAAGTAATTGATGAGGACACCTTTCGAAACGGAAGGATGAAAGCTCTCGATCTCAGGCAATATATCATGTCAGCCTCAGCAGCTTCACCGAGCTATCTCGTTAACCCGGGTGGAAAGCCGGTAACCATTCTCAAGACACCTAACGGTTCCAACGTTTACGGAATCAGAGACATAACTTGGTCAGATCATTTGTATACCCCCAGTTACAGCGCTGCACTAAGTCAATGCGAAGATTATCTTGACACCTACCCGGGTATCGCTTTGGTTGCCAATCCCGCTCCGGATTACAATTGCCATGCCTACGCTTGGCACAGCAAAACTTCCATATACTGGATTAACGACCCAAGTCCGTACATTCGCGACGGAAGCTATGTTCGTTGCTACTATGCTCCGGTTGGAAGTAAGATAACCTATCAGACGAGTGAAAACTCATCATATGTGCATTCAGGCAGGATAACAGGCACGGGCGGAACCGTAACCTCAAAATGGGGCGAGCTCGGCGTTTTTCGCCACAGCATACAGAGCTGCCCATACTACAGCTACGCCAACGTTATCCGGTACTGGAAGCGCAGCACAAACTGACTGAACGGAGGTAAATAAAATGAAGAAAATACTGTCATTGACACTGGTTGTCGTGATGCTGATGTCCGCATTCGTTTATGCGCAGGCATCGACCCTGCGTGACGGCGGGGCAAGGACTGCTGCGGATTCCGCAGCAAGCGACAGAACACATGCGGACTCGAAAGAGGACGCAAAGGTCGTTTCAACCGCCGAACCTTGTGATTCGGCAAAACAGCTTCCGCAGGATGATATCAATATGCGGAAAAACCCGTCCGAAGAGTCTTCCGCCGAAGAGCCTTATATCGTTAAGGTTTATGATGCAAACGACTGTGTTGACATTCACACGGCGGTAAACTACAAGGGCGGACTGTATGAAGCGCAGGCACGCCTGAATACACACTATCTGATGAGCGACGGCACATGGCGCATCGGCGAAAGCTACGCAAAAGGCCAATGGTACGATAAACCGTATAAGTACAGGTATATCCTGTCAAGCGGCAAAGCGTTTGACGAAACTTTTATTGTGCTTTCGAACAGACCCGATCTTACGCATTTTGACGGAATTAGGCTGATTTGCGGCAGCGACCTGAACTACAAGTACAGCCTCGAAGCATTTGTTGTTGCTTATAATTTCGGCGACAAGACCGTTGCGTGGGCCGAAATGCAGGATCAGGTTCCGGCACACTGCGTGTCACTGAGCCACGGGGAACAGCAATAGACGGCTGCTCTGCCTCCGTTGCAGGTTAATGCAGCTTGATTCTGCTGCCGATGTTATGATTGATAATCCGTAGCGCTTCCGTCACGGTTGGGAACTCTGTACGCAGTTCATACAAGCGGGACATAAACAACCCCGCCGCAGGGCTTAACGGCTTTGCGGCGGGGCTGTATTATTTATGCAGGCTTGTTGTTCTTGACCGTGAATAAAATCAGAGTTCAACGCTGTTGCGGACAAGCAGCTCCCGCGCCGTGTCAACCGAATCAACCCCTGTGCGGTTCTTGACAGGTGCAAACTCCCTTGCCCTGTCAACCTCAAACACCATGCAGCCGTTAAGCAGCCGTATCATATCCAAAATCAGGGTTTCATACTTGAAGCCGTTCGGTTTTTCGGGCGTGACATGCTGCCCGTTTTCATCAAGGCATGGAATCTTTTTTTCAACAACATGCAGCGGAAGGGATTTTTCCATTATGCCGTCCAGCGCATCCACGCGGAACAGGTAGTTCAAAATAACGCCGAAATTGTAGGCGGGTTCGCCTTTTTCGTTTTTCGCATTGCGCATTTCATCCGTAAGCTCATAGTATTCAACGATCGAAGGATGCCCGTCTTCAAGGCACATAACGCCCACGCGCTCATCGGGCGCGGCTTTTTTAATGACCTTTGACCCGACTTCGCAATGCGCAAGCTTTGTTGCGCCGATGAAGAGCGGATCGGCAATGCGCTGAAGAACATTGTCAACCGCAAACACGTTCAGCCATTCTATGCCGTTTCTGCGGACAATATCGAGCATTCCGTGCTTTGCCATTGAGGAATACCAACCGCCGTTGCCGTTCGGTGAAGTTGCAAGTCGGTATTTTTCTTCGAGATAAACCTTGCCGTTGTAATCCGCCGCGGGTGCCGTCTCCTGAGTGAAAAAATGCACGAATTCCGCCGCATAGCCGAAATAATTATGTTCCGCAAAAAACGCACGCGTTGCTGCGTCGTTTTTGTCGCTGGTCATGATGAAAAGGTGAACAAAACTGCCGACTCTTTCCGTAACATTCAGAAGATTGTTTATAAGGCACTCAAAAATATAAAGTTCACGCTTGATTCCGATATTGAACGCACCCTTCGGAGCATCCGAACCGAGCCGTGTGCCCATGCCGCCCGCAAGCAGCACCGCGCCGACATGCCCCGCACGCAGCTCCGCCATGCCCGCATCAAAGAACTCATCTCCGCGAGTGCGTATTTCCGCAAGCTCCGTAACACCGATCGGAGTGATTCTGCCGCGTTTTTCAGGCTGTTTATTCGTGCTGACAACGGAAAAATCGATCTGCTCGATTTGATTGAGCAATGCGGCGCGCTGCGCTTCATCAAGCTCATCATAATATTTAAGCAGGTGCTGCTGCCCGAAATTTGCAAGTTTTGCATATGCATCCGCATATCCGTATACATTTTTGCCGTTTGAAATGCTCATGTTTTTCTTCCTCCCTTTTGTAATTGATTTGCGATTGATTCGATAACCGGCGGAAAAAGCCGCATAATGCCCGCCGCCGCACATCTTATTCGACGGGCGACGGCGGTTTGTTCGTTTGTTGATTTAATTATTTCTTTTTGGGCAGACTGTGACAGCAAAGACCTTCCCAATCATGCGCCGCTTCCGCAATAACCTCGCTGACGGTGGGATGCGGATGAATGGTTTCGGCAATTGTTTCAACCGAGACGCCGACTTTAAGCGCAAGAGCAAGCTCCGCTATCATATCCGTTGCGCGGGGACCCATGAGCTGTGCGCCGATGAGATTTCCGTCCGCATCGGAAATCAGCTTTGCAATGCCGAGAGCTTCGCCCATTATCATTGCTCTGCCGTTGCCTGCAACATTGAAGCTGCCGATTTTGTATTCAATGCCCTGCTGCTTTGCTTTTTCTTCGCCGATGCCGACAAACGCAATTTCGGGAGCTGTATAAATGCAGGAAGGAACAACCGAATAATCCATCTTTACACTCTTCTGCCCGCATGCATTCGCCGCAGCTGCAAGGCCCTGTGCGCTTGCAACATGCGCAAGCTGAATCTTGCCGGTTATATCGCCGATCGCATAGATGTTTTCGATATTTGTGCGGCAATAATCGTCGATGTTCACAAACGCGCGGTTCATTTCGATTCCGACATTTTCAAGCCCGATGTTTGCCGTCATTGCGCGGCGGCCGACGGCAACAACGCAGCAGCCTTCCTCGGCTGTTTTTTCGGCTCCGTTGAGTTCGTACGTTACGGTGACTTTTTCGCCGCCGTTAATGCCCGTTACCTTGGCATTGTTGATAACAGTAACTTTTTTGCGTTTGAGTACCCTTGTTGAAAGCATTTTAACGATGTCGGCATCCACGCCTGGAAGTATGCTCGGCATCATTTCAATAACGGTTACGGGCTTTCCGAGAGAGGCAAACAACGTTGCAAACTCAATGCCGATAACACCGCCGCCGATAATAACAAAGCTGTCCGGAAGCTCTGTCATTGAAAGCACTTCGTCGGAAGTTACGACATTTTCGCCGTCAATACCGGGAATCGGGGGACGCGCAGGCGCACTTCCCGTTGCAAGAATCAGCTTGTCGAACGTGATTTTTTCGCCGTCAACATCGAGAGTGTGCTCGTCAACAAGCTTTCCGAAGCCGTTTATGACCTTCACTCCGTGCGCTTTTTCAAGCCCCGCAATGCCCTTGCGCAGGCCTGCAACAACAGAATCCTTGTATTCTGCAAGCTTTGCAAAATCAAACCCGACCTCACCGGTTGTTACACCGCAGGACGCAGCATTCAGCGCCGACTGATAAACTTCCGCACCGTGAAGCAGTGCTTTTGTGGGAATGCAGCCGCGGTTCAAACATGTTCCGCCCAGATCGCGCGCCTCAACAAGCGCCGTGTTTTTGCCGTATTGTGCGCAGCGTATAGCCGCTTCATAACCGCCCGGGCCCGCGCCCAGAACAACGATATCATAATTGTATTCGCTCATTATTTAAATTCCTTATCCTTTTTGGCGGCGTACCGCCGTGTTTATCCAAAGTATACCACAAACGGAAAGATTTTTCAATCCTGCCGTGACTTTTGACGCATTCTGTTTTTTTAAAACAGCATCACTTTTCACTTGCCGAAAACCGCGATTTGTGCTATATTATAGCGGGTTGATACGGCATTATGCGCCGGTTTGCGGCCGATGCGGTGACCCGGGAACGGAGTTTGGCAGCATGAACACGGAATTTTTCAATGCAGCAACACAAAAAGAGAACGGAACAAACGTGTGCGGGCGAATCATTCGCGCGGGCGGGCTTGTTGCGTTTCCGACCGAAACCGTATACGGACTCGGTGCAAACGGGCTTGACGGCTGTGCTGTGGAAAAGATTTTTGCTGCAAAGGGGCGCCCCGGAGACAACCCGCTCATTCTTCATATTGCAAAAAAAAGCGACCTCAAACAGCTTTGGAAACATGTTCCGGACAAGGCGCGGCAGCTTGCGGATGCATTCTGGCCGGGTCCGCTCACCATGGTCTATCTCAAAAGCGACATTGTTCCTCCGCAGGTCACGGCGGGGCTTTCCACCGTTGCGGTGCGTATGCCGGAGCATAAAACCGCACTTGCTCTGATTCGTGCGGCCGGCGTTCCGATTGCGGCACCGAGCGCGAACCTTTCCGGAAAACCGAGCCCGACCTGCGCTCAGCATGTTCTGGATGACCTTGACGGATGCATTGATGCAATTATTGACGGCGGGGATTGCAGAGTCGGCGTTGAATCCACGGTGCTTTCCCTTGTCGGCACACCGACGGTGCTTCGCCCCGGCGGAGTCACAAGAGAGATGCTTGAAAGCGTCATCGGGCATGTTGATATTGCTCATGCGGTGCTCAACCCCTTAAAAAACGGAGAAACCGCCGCTTCACCCGGCATGAAATACAAGCATTATGCGCCCGAATGCGATGTTGTCATCGCTGACGGCGGCAATGACTGCAAAAAAACCGCCTCCATCGCCTGCCGTGAATACACCCGCGCAGAGCTTTCGGGCAAAAAATGCATCATACTCGCAACGGAACAAACCAAATCCCGCTATTCTGGAAAGCGGCATGTCGTTATCGGCGACAGGACTCAACCGCAGACGCTGTGCGCCGCCCTTTTCCGTGAACTTCGAAACGAATCGCGCGGCATGGATTTGATAATTGCGGAAAGTGTCCCCGCCGAGGCTCAGGGGCTTGCATACATGAATCGTCTGCTCCGTGCCGCCGGGTTTACGGTTATTTCCGAATGACCGCTGCGATATGCCGACGACTTTTCGGCTGCGTTCGAAGCCGTTTGGATGCCGTCGGTGTTTACGGAATTTATTCTTGCTCAATCACAAAAATTTTTAATATTTTAAAGACTTTACGGAAAGGATTTCCCGCGCACCGCACGGGACAATAAAAAAATGAAAATTGCAATTGCATCCGACCACGGCGGATACGCACTCAAGAACGAGCTTTTGCCCTATATTACTGAACTTGGTCACGAATTCAGGGATTTCGGCTGCTGCTCAACCGACAGTATGGATTATCCCGACATCGCATTTCCCGCCGCAGAAGCTGTTGCCTCCGGCGAGTTTGACCGCGGAATCCTCATCTGCGGCACCGGCATCGGTGTTTCTATCTGCGCAAACAAGGTTCGCGGCATTCGCTGCGCACTCTGCGGAGATGTTCTTTCCGCGGAACTGACCCGTCAGCATAATGATTCCAACATGCTTGCAATGGGCGGAAGGATCATCGGCATTGAAACCGCAAAGGCGATCGTCAAAACATGGCTCTGCACCGAATTTGCCGGCGGCAGGCACGAACGCCGCATCGGCAAAATTTCCGATTACGAATGCAGATAAAAGCTTCTTGCTTGATTTCAACTTATTTAATAAATAATTTTACAAAGGGGTATTACCAATGAAAAACTACATGGAAAACGTTGTCGTTATCGACCATCCTCTCGTTCAGCACAAGCTCACCCTCATGAGGGACAAAAACACCGGCACAAAGGATTTCCGTATGCTGCTCAACGAGCTGTCCACGCTCATGGCATATGAAGTCACCCGTGACCTTCCCATGGAGGAAGTTGACATTGAAACTCCCGTTGCATCAATGCGCGCAAGAGTGCTTGCAGGACGCAAACTCGGCATCGTTCCCATTCTCCGCGCCGGTCTCGGCATGGCAGAAGGCGTTATGGAGCTGATTCCCGCTGCAAAAGTCGGACATATCGGGCTTTATCGCGACCCCGAGACGCTCAAGCCTGTCAGCTATTACTGCAAGCTGCCCGGCGATACCTCCGAGCGCGATATGATCGTTGTTGACCCCATGCTTGCAACCGGCGGCTCCGCTGCCGAGGGTATTCGCATCGTCAAGGAAGCAGGCTGCAAAACCGTTCGCCTGATGTGCCTTGTTGCCGCTCCCGAGGGCATTGAAATGCTGCATAAGCTGCACCCCGATGTTGTCATCTACACCGCTGCGGTTGACAGCCACCTCAACGATCACGGCTATATCGTTCCCGGTCTCGGCGATGCCGGCGACAGGATTTTCGGAACGAAATAAGTCCGCATTTTGAATCACCGATTGTATTATAATGGCTGATGCATAATTATGAAAATGCATCAGCCAAGTTAAGGTTTGCAAATGCCTATGAATCAAATTTAATTTTGTTTTTGACAATAGAAGGATTTCTTGAATGAAATTACCCAAAATGAATAGGAAATATAAATTATTTCTTTACAATTTCATTAAAAATGATGGGCTATATTGTCTTATTGCATTATTCGTTTTAGCTGTTATATATTTTTATGTGCTGTTATTCGGCAAGTCTAAAATTGAATTATTTGACTGGACAATATTTTTCTCACTTATTGCTACGGGCATTCTCAATTGGTTTGCTATTGTTTTAAAGAAAAAATTATTGAATTCATTAGAGGACGGTGCAAAATTATGTGAAAATTATGATTTGTTACTAAATCAATATGTTTCCACAGACGATGAACAAGGTGTTTTTTTAACTTATAACAATTCGAAAGCGTCTTCCTCAAATTTAAAGAAAATAGCAAAGCTAAAAAGTGTTAAGCAAAAAAATAATATTGTATTTCCGATTATTATATGTGCAAAGTTGAATAAAGTATCCATTAGCTCCATTATTATTCGTGACAGAGCAAGCACAATATACGAGCCTCCAGAAATTATTACCAAATATTACGGTGAATTGTTGTCTGCTCATGAAACTTCATCTATATACAATCAGCTCTGCATCAGAGTTGATGACTGGCATATGGATAATAACGTTTTTACATTGCATACAAGCAGGACTACTTACTTCCATTCACTGGTAACTAACCGCGCAATGGATTATCAATTCAATGGATTATCAGTTAGAAGCTTGTTTGAGTATGGACC
>UMHM01032401.1_pt1 | contig 11931 bp, 14 predicted proteins | sample 1965501 | NCBI WGS metagenome assembly UMHM01 (sample SAMEA4836095, study PRJEB28245) | human gut metagenome | biome: gut microbiome; material: fecal sample | place: Denmark | collected 2008
TTATGATTATCAAAAAGGTTTAGAGTTTTATAAGAAATTAGAAACTTTTAAACAAATAAAATATAAGGGGGAGAAGATGTATATAATAGATGATTTAGACAAAATCAAAGAATTATTGTAGTAAAAAAGCCCTGTACGGCAATACAAGGCTAGAGTGAGAAAAACATTAGCAAGTCATTTCTCGCTCCTATTATATCAAATTGACAGTATGTATCAAACAAAATAGGAGGATAAAAGAATATGTTTGTTAGAAAGAGGACTTCTAAGAAGGCTAAAAAAGGATATACATGGACAGTGTATATTGATTATGAGGATTCATATGGAGTTAAGCAACGCTACACAAAAGGAGGATTTCAAGAAAAGTCTGAAGCATTGAATCATGGAATTGAAAAGCAACAGGAATTAAAACAGGGAATTGAAATTAAATTAAAGGATAAAACATTCAGTGAAGTGTATCTCGAGTATATGGATGTAGAGGGTAAATTCAAATACACCCATAACACTATGATTACGTATGATAGTATATACGTAAACCATATTAAAGATGGAATCGGCAACGCAAAAATGCGTAACTTGTCTTATAAGGCTCTTCAAGAGTATTTCAATGGTATTTGTGATGAGGGTATGGGAACTACAACAGGAATTAAAAGAATCTTTTGCGTTACGTTTAAATACGCTCTAAGAGTGGGATATATCAATAGCAATCCTATGTTGATGGTAACTGTTAGGGGTAAAGAGAATAAGCGTAAGCAAGATGATATTATTACGTTTGAACAATTAGAAGAAATGGTGAAAATCTTATGCACTGTTGACGAAAAGAAACGCAATTATGTACCTTTCACACATTATTCATTTTGTATCTTTTTGTACCTGTCTTATTTCCTTGGAACTCGTAAAGCCGAGACGCTAGCTATCACAAAACAAGATGTAGATTTTGAAAACAATACAATCTCAATCAATAAACAACTTGTATACCATGGATTCAAAAAAGAAGAGTATTATTGTACGGATAAAATGAAAACAAAATCTAGTCGTGCAATTTTACCAATGTGTGATAAACTTAAAGAGATTCTTCAGAAATGGTATAAAAAGAATCCTTATGATTTACTTTGTTGTGATGAGTATGGTGATTATATAGTACCTACTGATTGTTGTAGGCTATGTAAAGAAAGTGCCAAAAAGATAGGGATTGATTTTCACCCACATTCTTTAAGGCATACATATATTTCTAATTTGGTGTTGAGTGGGGTAGATGTAAAAACAGTGTCCGAACTTGCTAGACATTCAAACACAAGCACTACACTAGACATTTACGCTCAAACCACATTTGAAAAGAAACAAGAAGCAATAAATTGCACTTTCAACGCCTATTTAGACACAAAAAGTAACAAAAAAGTAACAAATTTAAAAGATGAAAGATTAAATTGATTGATTTAATTAAATAAATGCTATATATAAAGCCAAAATAAGCTACTTTAAGTTAGGGGGTATAGACTTGTCCTTTACATCTGAAATTAAAAAGGAAATTTGTAAAGAAGAAATCGATGCTCAAATGATGAAGGCACAATTATGTGCCCTTTTTCAAATGCGAGCAAGTTTACATATGAACTGGCAAGGAATGTATTTGTCTTTTCAAACTGAAAATGCAACGATTGCCAAACATGTTTTTCAAATTATGAAAACTTTGTATGATGTAGATCCTCGTCTTTCTGTATTGAAAAAGATGAAATTAAAGAAGAATAACATTTATCGTATTCAAGTGTTTGATAAGGCACATGAAATCTTGGAAGATTTACAAATCCTAACGGATTCAGGGTTACGCTATACGCCAAGTGTAAAAATGGTTCGTTCGGAAAAAATGGCAAGAGCGTATCTGCAAGGTTGTTTTTTGGCAAGTGGGAGTATCAATTCTCCAAAATCAAGTAATTATCATTTAGAGATGTCAAGTCAGGAAAAAGATTTAACATTAAGTGTTCAAAAACTGATGCAACGATTTTATATGCCGGCAAAGGTGATTGAAAGAAAAAGTGTCTATGTTGTATATATTAAGGCTGGAGATAAAATTGCTGACTTTTTGCGCTTATGCAACGCATCGAATGCTTTATTTGAATTTGAAGACTCTCGTATTCAAAGGGATTTCTACAATCAGATTACACGTTTAGATAATTGTGAAGTTGCCAATGAGGTGAAGAGTTTAAAGGCAGCGAAAGCACAATTGGAAGCAATAGAATTTTTAGAGAGTCATTCTAAAAATATTGTTATTCCAGAAAAAATTATGCATGCCATGCAAATACGAAAAATGTATCCAGAGGCAAACTTGAATGAATTGTGTATAGAGTGTAAAAATGAATATGGGGAAGATATTTCGAAATCAGGTATGAAACATCGTTTAGCTAAAGTAAAACAGATGGCTAAAGATTTAAAGGAGGAATTGGATGCTTAAAAAAATAGGAGTTATAGTTCTAACTTTAATATTGTGTGGATGTTCAAATGGTGTGCAATTGAAAAAACAGATGTTTACGATTGAACTTGGAAAAGATATTTATGCCAATCCAACACTATATTTAAAGGATTCAGTATATTCTAGACGATTGAAAGTCGTATCTAAAAGTGTTGGTGTGGATAAAGAGAATAATCGTTTTAAGACATCTGGAATGGACTATCTTGTAGTAGGTGAATATGATTTTGCCATAAGAGATGGAAATAAAGAATATCCTTTTGTAATCAAGGTCAAAGACACAACGCCTCCGGTATGCGCTAGTGAGGTTAGTGAAGTCAAAGTGGGGGTAGGTCAAAATATTGATTGGAACTCTTATTTTCATGCAACAGATTTATCTGGTGTGACTTTTGAGGCAAGTGTAGATACATCGAGTGCGTCAACACAGGATGTACAAGTTAAAATTAGCGATCGCTTTGGAAATTCAGTTACAAAAAATGTAAGTGTGGTCGTAGAGTAATGAAGAAAGCAGATAAAATACTTATTGTATGTATTATGATTCTATCCATAGTCTTATGTGTTCCTTTGTTTTTTACTAAAAATGAAAATACTTATGCAAGTGTGTATGTGAAAGAAAAACAAGTGTTACGTATTGATTTATCAAAAGATAAAACATATGTTGTGGATGGAAAATTAGGTAAAGTATATATTGAGGTCAAACAAAAGAAAGTGCGTGTAAAACAGGAAAATAGTCCACATCATTATTGTTCGAAACAAGGATATGTTTCGGATTCGAATGTGCCAATTGTGTGTTTGCCAAATGAAACTGTAGTTAAAATTGAAAAAGAAACAGGACAGGATACGGTGATACAATGAATGTAAAAAAGAGTGTAATATTGGCTTTTTTGGTAGCTTCTGGCATCTTGTTGCAGCTTTTAGAAAGTTTCGTAGGCATATTTATGTTTGTTCCTGGATATAAAATTGGTCTGGCTAATATCGCAGGTTTATTTGCCTTATATATGTATGATGAAAAATCAATGGCTTATGTATCTTTACTTCGTATCTTTTTATCTAGCTTGATGCAAGGTACCTTGTTTTCTGTTTCATTTTGGTTATCTTTAAGTGGAGGATTGTTGGCATGTTTGGCTATGATTTTAGCCTATAAAAGTAAAATGTTTTCAATCTATGGCGTTAGTATACTTGGTGCAAGCTTTCACAATATAGGTCAGGTGATCGCAATCACTTGGATTTATCAGCAATATTTCATGCAACTATTCTTACCAATTCTTTTGGCATTATCTATCGTGAGTGGTATATTAATAGCTGTGATATGTAAAAAGGTGTTAAGCCGTTTAAATGGAGGAATTTATGGAAAAATATAGTTATACACCAAAGGGTGTTTGTAGTCGTCAATTTAATTTTGAAATTGAAAATGGAATTATTCAAGGATTTGAAGCTGTTGGCGGCTGTAATGGAAACTTAAAAGGAATTGGATGCTTGTTGAAAGGAAGAAGTGTAGATGAGGTTATTGAGACTTTATCGGGTGTAAAATGTGGAAATAAGCCAACATCTTGTCCGGATCAAATCGCATGTGCACTTAAGGCATATCGTGGCTGATTATTTTCTAGGGGCTTTAAAAGAAATAGAAAGGCGTGCACAAAACAATATACTTGTGTTTTCAGATGTGTTAAGTGAACGCTTAGATGTTGTTGCTCAAAATATGGCTTTAAATCCGATATCAGATAATGATTATTTGAAATTATATGAGTTGTACTATACACGTTTTTCAAAAGAAGAAAACAAGAATGGAATGTTATTTTGTTTATTAAGAATGCAGCAAGTTGTTTCTTATAAAGAGTATAAAGAGAAGACAAAGGAAAATGTTAAATTAGAATTTAATGATGGATATGATTTAATTACAAATGCATTCTTATCTCGAAAAAGGAATTATTATCAAAGTTGTCTCGATCGTATTTATCAAAAATTCATTGTGATGGATACTACTGCCTATATTGTACTCTTAGTACTTTTTGTGCTTTTGTTTCATATTCCGTTTAATATTTCATTTTTATTATTGATAGTCTGCTGGATATTCGTACTCGTGTTTGCCAAAAAAAAGGGAATTTATTATTTTTTTGAATCTCAAATTCAGACACTTTCACAAGATGTAAATCCCATTTTATTACAGGTGGATCAAAGTGTTTTTTCAAAAGGCGAGTAATTGACTTTATTTCACAAGTTCATTCGTTAGACTTGTAAAATATTTCACAAATGTGTTATCATTATGTTATGGGGTGATAAAATGCAAAATAGAAATGTACCCAAAGCGACTTTACAAAGATATCCAGTATATTTAAAAGCTTTAAGAAAACTTCAAAAAAATGGAGTTGAAAGAATCATGTCAAAAGAATTATCAAGCTTTGTTGATATTGAACCAACTACAATTCGACGTGATTTTTCATTTTTAGGAAATCTTGGAAAACAAGGATATGGATATGATGTAGATAAGCTGATTGATATTTTTAACAGTCAATTAGGTGTTGATTTTGATGAAAAAATAATTTTAGTTGGCGCTGGTAACTTAGGACGTGCATTAATGAATTATAATAAATGGGATTACGTTGTAGGTGAAATTGCATGTGCTTTTGATGTAGACCCAAGCAAATGTGGAACACAATTTGGGGTTGAAGTATATCCAATGTCAGAATTGGATACTAAAATTCCGGAAGGTTGTCGTATTGCTATTTTAACCATTTCACATGATGTCCAGGAAACCGTGGATAAATTAGTAGAATGTGGAATTAATGGTATTGTAGATTTTACACATCAGCATTTTTTGGTTCCTAAAGGGGTTGTCATTAAAAGTATTGATGTGGTATCATCTATACAAGAATTGGTATTTATTACAAATTCATTAGAAACAAAGACGCAGAAATAGAAGTCATCCATACGAACATGTATAAGAGAGTCTTAGTTGGTGAAAATAGACGATGAAAGTTTGGATTGATAACACCTGTGGAGTCGGACTGGAGAAATTAAGTAGACAGTAACGTGTGGAATGCGTTAAATTCCAATTGAGTGCATACATACGTGTGATGAAGCAGGATGGTACCGCGGTTATAATCGTTCCTTTTATATAAAGGGACTTTTTTTATTTTGAAGGGAGAAACTATGTTAGTAAAAAAATTAAAAGAAACATTCGAACAATTTGATGGACAAAGCGTTACTTTGCAAGGGTGGGTACGTACAAATCGTAATTCAAAGGCAGTTGGATTTATTGCTTTGAATGATGGAACGACTTTTTCAAATGTGCAGGTTGTATATTCGGATGCATTAACAAATTTTGATGAAGTATCAAAAATCACTACGGGTTCAGCTATGGAAGTTACTGGAAAACTTATTTGTACACCAGATGCAAAACAACCATTTGAAATTCAAGCAGAGAGTATTTCTGTTTTAGGTTTATGCGACCATGATTATCCTTTACAGAAAAAACGTCATAGCTTTGAGTTCATGCGTGAAATTCCTCATGTGCGTCCTCGTGCTAATACATATTATGCGATGTTTAGATTAAGAAGTGTATTGAGTATGGCTATTCATACATTCTTCCAGGATCGTGGCTTTGTATATGTTCATACACCAGAAATCACTGGAAATGATGCAGAAGGTGCTGGAGAATGTTTTACTGTAACAACACGTGAAGATGCAAAGTATGATAAAGATTTCTTCGGTAAACATGCACAACTTACTGTATCTGGACAATTACATGTTGAACCTTTTGCCTTAACATATCGTAATGTATATACTTTTGGTCCAACTTTCCGTGCTGAGAATTCAAACACAACACGTCATGCTTCTGAATTCTGGATGATTGAACCAGAACTTGCATTTGCAGATCTTGCAGACAATATGGATTGCATTGAAGAAATGATTAAGTATTGTATCAATTATTGTTTAGAGCATGCGAAAGAAGAAATGGAATTCTTTGCTTCTATGATTGATAAAGATTGTATTAAGCGTGTAACTCATGTTGCAAATTCTCATTTTGAAAGAATGACATATACAAAAGCAATTGAATACTTAGAAAAAGCTAAGGATCAATTTGAAAATCAGGTTATCTTCTGGGGTATGGATCTTCAAAGTGAACATGAACGTTATATTTGTGAAAAAGTTGTAAATGGTCCAGTTTTCTTAACGGATTATCCAAAAGATATTAAAGCCTTCTATATGCGCGTGAATGATGACAACAAAACTGTTGCTGCATGTGATTTGTTGGTTCCTTATGTTGGAGAATTGGTTGGAGGTTCACAACGTGAAGAACGTTATGACGTATTAGTGGGTCGTATGAAAGAAATTGGAATGGAACAAGAAACATTGCAATGGTATTTAGATCTTCGCCGTTTTGGAGGATGCAAGCACTCAGGATTTGGTCTAGGATTTGATCGTATGTTGATGTATCTAAGTGGTGTGGCTAATATTCGTGATGTACAGCCATATCCTCGTACACCTAGAAACTTAATTTTCTAATGAATTAAACAGGTATCTCGTTGATACCTGTTTTCTTGTGTGATATAAATAAGGGGTATGAAAAAAGTGAAAGTTATGAATAAAAAAAGTTTGCGCACAATGATTATCGGAGTTGTAACGGTTGCGGTTGCGGTTGTTTGTGCTTTTTTATATGTGTCAAGACCGACAGAATTGGATAAATTATCACAATCTTATTTGGATACTGTGGATGTTGAAAAATTACAGAAAAAGGTGGAAAAAGACTTTGAGTCCTCTTATCAATTAAAGGATTATATTGTATATGGGGAAACGTTATCTTTATATAAAAGTGCTTATGGAACTGCTAAAACAGATAAGATGCAAGGAAATAACATTGTATTGAGAAACGTGATGAATGATGCAATTACTAGTTTTACTTTTAATGGAAAAGTAGATTCGGGTATTGATTTAGGTTCTTTAAAGGAAGGAGTCTATGAATTATATACATATAATCATTATGAAAAGGAACGAATTTATTTTGATAAAGCGTTTAAAGCAAAAACAATTACAACTATGCGACGTAATAAAAAAGTAAAAGATATTATGTTTATTGCGGATAAGGATGCATTAAAAAAACAGGATATTCAATTGGATAAGAATTATGCTTTTCTTATAGTTACAAAGCATATTCCTAAATCAACTGTATACGATGTAGTAATTGATCCTTGTGGGAATACGATGGATTATACTTCGGATTCAGTGGATTATGGAACAAATTCAACAAATTTAGATGAAGCTTCGACTTCTATAAAATTTGCAAGGAAGGTAAAAAAGAAACTTGAAGAAAAAGGATTAAAAGTTAAAATTTTACGAAAAGAAAACGAAAGTCCAGGGTATTACGGGGCAGATGGACGTCCGGCTAGAGGATATAGTGTAAAAGCTAAGGTGTATTTAGCTTTAGGTGTATGTGAAGATGAAAATGCATACGCACCATATATGGTGACAAGCCCTTATACAAATAGTGGATTAGCAAATACAGTTTCATATGTTATGGCAAATAAGGGACTATCTTTATATCCAGTAAGAACAAATAATACGCAGAATATGGGTGTGCTATATGATGCTTATATAGATGGCAACAACGGTAGTGAAACAAAATATGAGCTTTATCCTCAGCTAAGAGAAACGGGAGGCAGAGCAACGTATACAGGTTTATATGGAGATGAAATGAAAAATACAGGATATAAAAAGGCTTATGGAATGTATGGTTTATATTTTGTATATGCAAGCACAAATAATTCTGAAAGTGTGACATATTACAAAAAAAATGTCGATGCGTTGGCGAAAGCTTTAGCAAAGGGCATTGTTACATATTTTGAGGTTTAAAGGTGATTAATTATGAAGTTACAATTAAGTAATATACAAAAGTCATTTGGTGCAAAAACAGTGCTGTCAGGTGCTAATTTCCAGGTTCGTGATAATGAAAAGATTGCACTGGTTGGACGCAATGGCTGTGGAAAAACAACGTTGATGAAGATTATATGTGGACAAGAAAACTATGATGCAGGTTCACGTATGGTTATGAATGGTACAAATATTGGATATTTGGCTCAGATTACTTTTGTTGATGAAGAAAAAACAGTTTACGAAGAGCTTCTAACAGCTTTTGATAAGGTTCGTGAACTTGAGACGCAATTAAATGAACAAGCGGAGATTTTAAAAGTAGATCATAGTGAGAAACAATTAGCAAGATATGATGCTTTGCAGACACGTTTCGAAGCGTTGAATGGATATCAGTATGAGGTGGAATTAAAGAATGTTTTTTTTCATTTTCAGTTTGATGAAAATGATTTAAATAAAAAATTATGTGAGTTTAGTTCTGGGCAAAAGACAAGAATTGCCTTAGTAAAACTATTGTTGACTAAGCCGGATATTTTATTGTTGGATGAACCTACAAACCATTTAGATATTGAAGCTATTGAATGGCTTGAAAATTATGTAAAGCATTATCCATTTGCGGTTGTTTTAGTCAGCCATGATCGTATGTTTTTGGATCATGTTGTAGACGAAATCGTTGAAATTGAATTTGGGAAGACACAACGTTATGTAGGAGATTATTCACATTATTTAAAGGCCAAGGATGAATATCTAAAAAAGAATCATGAAGCTTATATAAGACAGCAGCAGGAAATACATCGTTTAGAGAATTTAATTGAAAAATTTAGATATAAGAAGAACAAGGCAGCATTCGCTAAGAGTAAACAAAAGTATTTAGATCGAATGGATAGAATTGAAGATAGTTCATCGGATACAAGTCAAATGAAGGCTGTTTTTACATGTGCAAGAAAAGGCGGTAAGCAAGTTCTTGATGTGGAAGACTTAAAGGTAGGTTATGATAAGGCTTTGTCTGAAGTGTCTTTCCAATTGCTTCAAGGACAGAGAATGGCAATTGTTGGTCCAAATGGTATTGGTAAATCCACATTGATTAAAACATTAGTAAAAGAAATTCCTAGTTTATCTGGTAGTTTTAAATTTGGTCATCAAATTGATGTGGGCTATTTTAACCAGGAAAGTGCACAGATGAAGTCAAATAAAAATGTGTTGGATGAATTGTGGGATATGGATCCAGATGCAACACAAACACAGATTCGAAATACTTTAGCTAGTTTTCTATTTACACAAGATGAAGTGTTTAAAGAAGTGAATGATTTGTCGGGTGGAGAAAGAGTTCGTCTAGCTTTAGCAAAATTAATGCTAGAACATGATAATGTTTTACTTTTAGATGAACCTACAAACCATTTGGATATTCCAGCTAAGGAAGCGCTAGAATCGGCATTAGAAAAATATGATGGTACAATTTTATTTGTATCACATGATCGTATGTTTTTAAAGAAAATGGCTACTCGCGTATTGGAAATGGGCTCCATTAGCAAAGTTTATGATTTAAATTATGAAGAATATTTAGAGAAAAAAGCAAACAACGATTTGGTTGAATCGACTGTGGTGGTTGAAAAAGAAGTGAAGCCACAAACTGTATCTTTCACGGATTTAAAGGCCATTAAAAATCGTGTGGCAAAACTTGAAGTCTTATTAGATGAGGCGGAACAAGATTTAGAGGCTTTACGGGAATTAAGATATGAACCAGAATATTATCAAGATTATCGTAAGATGGAAGAGCTAGATGCAAAAATTGATGATAAGCATAATGAAATTGCTGCTTTGATGAAGGAATGGGAAGAAAAGATGGCTATGATGGAATAAGGATTGTTTTGGATATCCTTATTCCATATTTTTTTAAAAAAATGGTTGCAAAGAAAAAAACACTATGGTAATATATGTGAGCACTGATAAATGGACTCTTAGCTCAGCTGGCAGAGCAACTGACTCTTAATCAGTGGGTCTGGGGTTCGAATCCCCAAGAGTCCACCATTTATGTGTATAAGTCGATTGATTCGACTTTATTTTTTTGAAAAATATATTGCATATGCCGTTTTTGTATGGTATTATCAATAAGTAAAAGAAATGGAAAGATAGAAGCACCCCTTCTCACCTGATGTCTAAGGGACATAGGTACACGGCCAATTCAGTTTGAATTCGTTTAAAAGAGTGATGGGTGCGTATGCGCCCATTTTCTTTTTGTAAAAGTTAAAAAAGGATGGTGTCGAATATCAATAATAGAAAAGTTGCCCCAAATAATGTAAACGATGATTTGTTTAACGAAAAGATTCCGTTTAGAGAAGTTCTTGTCATCAATGCGGATGGAGAACAATTGGGAGTTATGTCAAAAAAAGAAGCATTGGACATTGCATACAAACAAAATTTAGATTTGTTGTGTGTTGCACCCAAAGCGCGTCCGGCCGTATGTAAAGTTTTAGATTATGGTCGTTATCACTTTGAACAGCAAAAGAAAGCTAAAGAAGCTAAGCGTAAGCAACATGTTGTTGAAGTAAAATCTTTACGTTTATCACCGATTATCGATACACACGATTTCGAAACAAAAGTACGTCAGACGTCAAAATGGATCGAAGCGGGTATGAAAGTAAAGATTGATATGCGATTCCGTGGTCGTTTGATCACTCGCTTGGAAGTTGGTCGTAAGATCATGAATGATTTCATCGAAGCTATGAATGAAGTAGCTGTCGTTGAGAAGAAACCTTCAATGGAAGGAAATACGATGTCAACAGTGTTGGCACCTAAAAAGAAGTAAGGAGGACTAGACTATGCCTAAAATGAAGAGCCACAGAGGATTAGCAAAACGTGTAAAAAAGACAGGTTCTGGAAAATTAAAGAGATCACATGCTTATACATCTCACCGTTTCCACGGAAAGACTAAGAAACAACGTCGTCACTTAGCTAAACCAGGTACTGTACATGCTACAGATTACAAACGTATTAAGGAAATGTTAGTTAAGTAATTAAGGAGGATATAAAGAATGGCAAGAGTTAAAGGTGGAACAGTTTCACGCGCTCGTAGAAAAAAAGTGTTGAAACTTGCCAAAGGATACTTTGGATCAAAACATACATTATACAAAACTGCAAATGAGCAGGTAATGCATTCATTCAGATATGCATACAATGACCGTCGTAAGTTAAAAGGAAATATGCGTAAAATCTGGATTACACGTATTAATGCAGCTGCACGTATGAATGACTTATCATACTCTCGTTTAATGCACGGATTAAAATTAGCTAATATTGCTATCAACCGTAAAATGTTAAGTGAAATGGCTATTCACGATGCTGAAGGCTTCACTAAACTTTGCGAAGAAGCAAAAGCTGCTTTAAATGCATAATTAAACTGTCGTAAGACAGTTTTTTGTTTTTTGTTGACAAATTATTATGTATAGGGTATAACTTAAGAAGTTAGATGAAGCTAACTAGCATTAAATGCAATTATGGAATCGCTCTTTTCACTTGTTTAATAATTTGTTAGATTTCATAAACTATGGACATTTTAAAAAATGTCCTTTTTCGTATTATGAAACCAGGAAGAAAAGTATTCTGGTTAA
>UMHM01047089.1_pt1 | contig 11929 bp, 11 predicted proteins | sample 1965501 | NCBI WGS metagenome assembly UMHM01 (sample SAMEA4836095, study PRJEB28245) | human gut metagenome | biome: gut microbiome; material: fecal sample | place: Denmark | collected 2008
GATCAGCCGGTCCTGCCAGCCGAGTTTGCGGGCAAGGTCGCGGCTCACCCGGGTGACCTCGTCGTTCAGCAGCGGTGAAACCATGCGGCGGATCAGTGTCTCCGCCCAGCGGGTATATTCGGCCGTTTCGAAGAAGGGATCGCATCCGGCGAATTTTCGCTGCAGGGCGAGTCCACACTCCTCGACCAGAACGCGGCGGGTTGTCTCCAGCAGTTCAGGACAGTTCGCCGCTTCGGACATGTAACGGCAGCCCTGCTGCCGGGCCAGCAGTGCCAGCACCAGATGGGAGGCGTTGTGGCCGTAGAGTTTCGCCTCTTCGAAGGGAATCAGATTCCTGCGGGGATGGAGCCCGGCAATGCCGCATTCGGCCGCTCCCGGAGCGTCCGAGGTGTAGATGGTGTTGAACTCTTCGACCAGATGGCCGCGCCGGAATCCCGGCACCAGCGGCGGAAGCGTGTTCTCCTGCGCGTCGAACACCTTGCTCATCTTGCCGATGACCGTGTCGAGAAAGCTGGTGGCGGGGAAGGATTTGCCGATCGCCTCCGCCAGCTCTGCCGCCGCCGTCGTGCTGTTTTCCGACGTGTAGATCAGCCGGTGCGCGGCGGGATTGCGTTCAAACCCTTCCCGCAGCCACGGGGCGCAGCAGCGGTAGAATCTGGTTGCCGGCAGTGCGGTGTTGATCACTTCCGCCTGCGAGGCGGTTTCGATCAGTACGGCGAGATCGGCCGCCTGGTCGGGGTTGTAGATCTCCACCGGCGCATATCGGTCGGAACGCACGGCATTGGTTCCGGCGGTGTTGACGGTGATGCTCCGATAACGGCGCAGAGCTTCCACCAGCGCGGTATCGACGTCGGCGAGAACGATCCGCTCGAATCCGCCAGCCGCGGCTCCGGCGACGAAGATGCCGGTCTGAATCGGTCCGGCGCCGATTCCGAGGAAGATCTTTTTGCTCATCGAAATATCTCCGGGACAGGTGTGAATTCGCACTCTTTCAAATAGTTGCGCATGGTTTCCAGCGATACCGCCCCGTCGCTGGCCGTCGGAGAGAGCAGATTGAACCGGCTCGACGCGGAGCCGAGTTCGAGAGCCTCGTGCAGAGGAAGATCTTCATGCAGGCCGTAGAGCACTCCGGCGGCGAATGCGTCACCGGCGCCGGTGGAACCGATGATTTCGGCTCGTTCCATCCGGCAGGAGGGGGCGTAAACCGGGGGATTCCCCCGCTTCAGCGCCAGCGCGCCTTCCGGAAAGTGGATCACTGCCAGGTGGCGGACTCCGGCTGCGAGAAGTCCTTCCGCCGCCGGAACCAGTCCTGCCCAGTCGAGGGAACCGTCGGCGCGGCGCAGCTCCCGCCCGAGGCAGTGCGCGGCTTCGATCTCGTTGATGATCAGGATGTCGGTCCATGGCAGGGCTGGGGGGATGATACGGCGGAACTTCTCCGGCGCTTCCGAAACGAAATCGACGACGGTCCGGTATCCGGCATCGCCCATCCGGGCCAGCAGTCTGCCGCCGGCGGTGCCGTACTCCGGATCGTCCGAGTCGAGGGAATCCAGCAGCAGCAGGTAGCCGAGGTAGAAGAAGCGGGCGGGGGTGTCGACGCCGTCGAGGTCCGCCGGGTTGAATTCCGCATTGGCGCCGCGGCAGTGGAAGAAGGTCCGCCGTCCTGCGCCCGACATCACGTCGGTGTAGGCGGTCGCGGCGGAGTGGCTGCGGATCATCCACCGGCTGTCGATGCGGCGCCGTCGGAGCTCTTCGAGGAGGAAGCTGCCGTCGTCGTCGTCGCCGACTCTTCCGGCGGCGTAGAGCGGCAGGCCGGGATCGATTGCGGCGAGGTCGAAGAGGAGGTTGCAGGGGCCGCCGCCCGGCGCACGGGTCTCCTCGACGATGTTGCAGAGGTTGCCTTCGCCCGGCCAGCGGTCGATGGTCTTGACTTTGTCGATGATCCAGTTTCCTGCTGCGAGGATGCCGTTACGCATGGCGCGCTCCTTTCACAAAGGTTTCGTAGTCGGCGGCGGGCAGCGGGAAGGGCGGTTCGTCCTCTTCGACCGGGTCGAACCGGATCACATCATCGAGGAAACAGTTGTCGTTGCTGTCGTCATTGACCATGGAAACCTCTCCGGCGAGGACGTTTCCTCTGCCCGGTTCTCCGTAGAATCGATGGGCGTGGATCGGTTCGAGACAGATGCTGTCGCCCGGCTTGAGGATCACCCTGTCGCCGGAGTCGAGAGTGCGGCGGAATCCGTTGACGCTGATGGAGAAACTTCCGTTGCAGAGCCGGTTTTCCGCCGGGTCGGCGTGAAAGAGTTCGATGACCAGATTGCCGCCGCCGCGGTTGATGATGTCTTCGCGTTTATGCCAGTGGAAGTGGCGCGGGGTGACCTGATTTTCGCGGACCATCATGATCTTTTCGGCATAAGGCTTCGGATAGCGTTCCGAGCCGGCAATGCCGTTGCGGAGGGTGAAGAGCAGGAGGCCGGTTTTCAGGAAGTCGTCGCCGCCGAACGCGGTGACGTCCCAGCCCAGTTTCAGGTCGAAGATTTCGCGTGCGGCTTCGGCTTCGCGCTCCCAGTCGGCGACGGAGAAGGTTGCGTAGGGGGGCAGCGGAAAGTGCATCGCTTCGAAGAACGCCATCCCTTCGGCAAGATGCCGGTTGATTTCGGAACGTTTCATGGATCTTCCTCCCGTTTTCCGCGTTGCAGTGAGAATGTTCTATGTATAGTATAGCGGATTTCCGGGGAAAATCTTTTCGTTTCTTGGCGACTTCCGATACTTTTTTGCCATGCCTGATTCAGGGAGCGGCATGTTGAAGGTCGATTCTGCGGAAACTGTTCCGGTAGGCGCGCGGAGTCATTTTTCGACTGTTCTGGAACTGTCGGTTGAAATTCGACAGGTTGTAAAATCCTGATTCGAAAGCGATTTCGACGATCGGTCGGTCGCTGCGCGCGAGCTCTCCCGCGGCGCGGCTGAGTTTGAGTTCCGTCACGTAGTCGATGAAGCGTTTGCGGGTGGCGCGGCGGAAGTAACGGCTGAATGCGGTCGGGGTGAGGCAGGCTTCGGCGGCGGCCTCCGCCAGCGGAATCGGTCGCCCCAGGGCGAGGCGGCGGTGGATCAGCCGCAGTACCCGGTTGAGTCGTTCATCGGGTGCCGCCTCCGGTCTGATGGCGGAGCCGGAGAGGGTGCGGCGGGGGAGGCGCGAGAGCAGTTCGAGCAGTTCTAGCAGTGCGAGCAGCCGCCGGGCTCCGTTCTCGCGGAAGAGTTTCTGAAGGAGCGGAACGGCCTCTGCGGCACTCTCTTCGGGGAAATGGAGGCCGCGTTCCGCCTCCTGCAGCATTTGAGAGACTGCTTCGAATTCAGGGAGTTCTAGAAATGTTCTTCCGCAGAAGGCGGGAGAGAATTTGACGACGCAGGTCTTGCTCCACTCCGGTCCGGTGCTGTCGGATTCGAGGGTCAGGTAGTGGTGCGGCACCGAACCGCCGATGAGGACGAGGTCGCCGGCGGAGAACGGTTCGATCGAATCACCGATGAATCGGCTGCCGAAGCCGGATTCGATCCAGGTAAGTTCGCATTCCGGGTGGACATGGTAGACGCAGTCGAGCGTCGGACCGGTCATCTTCTCGGTTACGAACGACTCTCCGGGGCCGGGCAGAATTTTTTCAAAATGGAATTTCATGATAAAAAAGTATCATACGATGCGAAAGAAAGCAAATGAAATTCCGAAAACTTGACAAAAAAGACGGCAGCGTCCTGTTCCGAGCTGCCGTTGTCCGTCGAGCCGGGGGGAATTCGGCTCAGTGGAAGCAGGGGACCTTCTGTCCGCCGCACTCGATCGTTCCATTGTTCAGCAGAAAGGTGTCGTCCCCCACAACAAGTCGGTTGTCGTTGTAGGAGACCGGCCGGGGTGCAACTCCTTTCCGCAGCGGCTGGAGGACGGTGAGGAGGGTGACGGCCGGAGCTTTTTCCGCATTCGACACATTGAGCACCCGGGCGGAGCCGGGTTTGCCTTCATTCCGACCGCCGGGACAAGTTTTCTCCTTTTTGATCCCGGTCGACTCCAGCTGTTGCCACAAGGGATTGACGGATAAATGCTGTGTCAGCTATTCAACCGGTTTGAATTCGAGTTCCCTGACTTCCACCTGGCCCCGCTCCTTCTCCGCGGCCAGTGTGTCTCGAAAAAGGAGATAGCCCACACTCGGCGTTCTAACGTTGAATTCCACCTCAACGGAGCAAAAGCCATCCTTATCGGGGCGGGAGACCGTGTGCGAGACAATTCGGGGGAGGGCCGGTGTCCTGGAAAGGACCCGGGGGGCCGCTCCGGAAATCACCGGCAACATGACGACAGGTTTGCCCGGCAAAAGTCCGAACATTTTTATGCCTGGCGAATCACAATGATATCTCAATGGTACCCAAGCCGGCTGGACAACGTCTTATTTCAACTCCGTCGACATAAACCGCCAGTCCATTACCTCTTTGATAGCGGCTGCCGTCACGATCAAACTGCACGGTTAAATCGTATCCTGATATTTTTACTCCGTCCAGAAGAAAATAGTCCCAGCATTCAGCCGGAAGGAGCGGATTTATCCTGATTTTCTTCCGGGAATCTGTGGTTATGCCACAGAGTCCATGGATTATCAGATCGGCATATGTGGAGTGGCTGTAGTCTTTGCCTCGTTCATGAAACATGGAACTACGTTTTATGCCGGAATTTAACCAGGAAGACATGATTTCCCGCGCGAGCCATGTTCCGGTAAACGGATCCAGATTTTCATCGATCCAGGGAATTGTACGACCATTTTCCCGTAAATAGTGACTTCGGGTATAACAGATAAGCGTCTCAAAGAAAGAACGCCGATTGACCTCCGCGCTCTCCCGTTTTTGAAGCAGATGAGCAAGCCCGGTCAAGGTAACCGACGTTGCAAATGGCCAGGAAGGGCCGTTCCACTGGCATTCGTGGCCGTCTCTGGCGATTCTGAATCCCGGATGTCTCCGTTCCGCTGTCGTCGGTCCATAGGGGGCAAGGAAGCCGTCTGGATGGATAAGCTGTTTCCATGCGCAATCATATTTCGCCGCCATGTCGGGGAAGTAGTACCATGGGGTATAACCATGAAGCTCCCGGACGTCGACGAAGCTTTCATCTTCTTCCCGACGTGTCATGAAAAACTCTTTTTCTTCGTTCCAGAGTCTTGTTTCGATCAGCCGACGCAATTTTTCCGACTCCGTGCGATATTGTGCCGCTGCTTTTTCCTTGCCGAGCTGAGTGCTGATGGTCGCAAGAGCATTTGCTTCCGCAGCCATACAGCTGTTGATCGTAACGCGATATCCACTGCCGCCGATAGAGCACTCCATGCCGTCCCGACCGTCGTTTTGTCGAAAGAGCCCATTTGCGCGGAGATGCGTTTTTTTCCATTCTGCGTAGTTCATGCAAAGAGCCTGGTAGAGCTCCGATACCAGGGAAGGGCTGTTCGTGATCGAGACCGTATCCAACAAAGCTGAAGCTATCCCGAAAGTGTATTTGCGCGGGTCAGCTCCGGATTCCGGATTCAGCCAGAAGCGCAGATATTCTTCCGCAACGCTCTTGTCGTTAAGCCACCGGGCCTCCCGGAGCTGATGAGCCGCGGGGCAGCTGATGGAGTTGAACGCTCCGGCCCAGGGAACATCGGGCATGAATTCAAGAATGATCCGCCCGTAAGGAGTGGTACGGATATGCTTGCGAAAACTCCACCAGCGGAAATACCAGATTTCCCGGAATATCGGATCCGGACAATCCCAACGGGGAATTTCCGCTGTTAAAAAATCCACGGCTTCCGCATTGGGAATATCTCCTTGATATGGTTCTTCATCCTGCTCGTTGAATCGATTGCAGTATTCTGCGACGACTTTGTTGTCAATAAAATGTCTCATGCAGTCATTCCATGCAGCGGTTGGTTATTGTAGAAGTTCCTGGCGCATTTTACAACTCTAAATCCAGACCATCATGAATAGCCAGGCCGATATATTCGTTTTGGCAATTTCTCCCGTTGTACCAGAGCAGCCATCGCTTGTTTTTCACATCTTTCACAACGGACGGTTTGTAGCAGGCGGCAGCATCCCATTTTGCGTCAGGACATCCTGTCCCCCCCGGGCACAACGCAAGGCGTTGTGTTTCCGTCATGGACAATGCGGCCGGTTCCACAATGGGATTGCCATGGAATCGAGTCCAGCGAGTCACGCCGTCAGGAGAGTGGGCCATACAGATTGAGGCGGTGTTGATATCAAGATAGCCGATGTAAAACATGAGGTATCCATACTTTTCGTCCGGAACGATTTCGCAGGCTCCGATTCTTGCCTGTTCCCATCGGGAATCTCCTTTGATGAATATGGGATTTGCAGGAAATTTGCGCCAGTGAATTCCATCGGGACTTTCCGCATAGCCAATTGCATTGGGTTCGTACATTTCACCTCCCGCATACCACATGCGAAAGAGGGCACGCTTTTCATCAAACAGAACAAAGGGATTGTAAACGGTGTTGTTCTCCCAGGGCAGTTCCGGGATTAAAACTGGTTCCATGGTCTGGCGTTCGAAGTGATGACCATCATGACCTTTGGCCAGTCCAATCCGTGCATAACCACGGGCCATGCCGGAGTACCACATCCAATACTCACCGTCATGGCGGATGATGCAGCTTCTGGAAACTGCATCTTCCCAGCCTGAGTCGAACCGGGGAGACAACAGGATTTCAAAGGCACTCCAGTGAATGCCGTCCGGACTTTCGCTTTGAGCAATGCTGCGATGAGGCCGCCAGGTGAAATTCATCTTGTACAGCTCATCCTCGAAACGAACATCCACATCGTAGCATGTTCCGGTTTCCGGTCCTCCCATGACTGGATTGCCTTCGTACTTATACCAGTTGCCGTTTTTCATGGAGAACCTTCCTCCTTTATTTTACACAGAGAGAATTTTCGACACGTTTCGAGATTTTGCATTCCCATCATTATTCCCGCGCTTCCTGTACTCCGACATTGGCGGCAAAAGAATCATCCGGCGATTGGAGCGCTCCGACATATCGGAACTGCCGGGGAGCGTTTTCGAACGGAACCGCAGGTTCAAATTTTTCAGGGATAATCTGGTTCTTCTCCCATCCCGGTAAAACCTGTTCAGGGGAATAGAGCTGATTGCACACTGACGACGGCATACTTTCCACCTTCTGTCGGGTGATTGCCAGACGATTGCCGGCGTAACTGAAATGGTAGAATCCTCCGCCTGTCTCTTTGGTCTTCCGACTGCCCCACCCCAGAAGGGGGGAAACAACTAAATTATTGTAAAATGATATATTGTCAATTTTTTGGTACCTTTCCAAATCGGCAAAAACAACGTCGTTAGGTTCTATTATAGTATTGTTGAAAATCAGCAGCCCGGGAATACTCTGATGTTTCCAGGAATCTCCTTTCAGGTAGGGATATTTTGAGCTGTTCCACATGCGCCTCTGAATTCCAATCTTGAAAGCACTACCACGCCACACCCGATCTTCCGGAGTACGATAGAAGATGTTCTGGTAGACGTAATTGGGACCCGGCCATGGATGGCCGCACAGCGGCTGCATGGAGATTGCCTGAAAAATGTCTATGAAATAATTGCGTCGGATGTGACAGTGCCGGCCATGGTTCTCCAGCTCGACTCCATTATCTATCAGCCTTTCACAGCGGTTTTCTTCAAAAATCATGTGGTCGCCGTCTGAATTTGCAATCGCTTCAAAAGCATCATGAATATAACAGTTGCGGATGGTCCATGATTTCCCTATTCCGGAGACAATTCCATATTCATAAGGAGTGATCGCACCGTTGAGTCGACGGCTCTTATGTACCCACCAATGGAGACGTTTTTTTTGTGGATCGATGTGGCGTTTCCCGTCTTTTACCTCAACCGTCAGTTCCTGGGCATCCTGATAAATCGGGAAGCTGTGAAATTCGCTGAACTCCAGTGTTACATTGGAACTGCTTCTTTCCCGGGCCTTTCCAACCACGCCCCCTTTCCAGCACCCCAGAAAGAGTGCGTTACGGATTACGGCGTGATTTCCGTCAACGTAGACTGCTGCGATGCCTGGAGTTTCAAATGTCAGGCCGTCAAGGACTACATGAAGGTCTTGCCCCTCTCCTCCCAGAAGTCCGAAATTGTAGGCCCGGGTGTTTTTTTCATTTAATCCGTTCCTTGACGAAGGGGCGACCGCTATGACATGATGATTGGGATTGACGGAACCGTATTTGCCATCCTGGCGCAGCCGGATGAAAAGTTTGCCGTTCTCTTGAACAAATCCGTGCCGCGGTCCCGGTATCCCGGGAATGGCTTCCAGCGTTTTGAGCGCATCAAGCGAGCGGTAGGGGTAAAGATCGACCTCATCGTACAATACCCGGCTCGGTTCCATAGCATCATACGGGATGGAATATATTTGCCTTTCCGTATCAAAAAGTGTCCATTGTTTTTTCTTGTTCCGAATGTCCGGATCCGCTCCCGAGAGAATCACTCTTCTCCTCTTGATTTTATCTGCCCGGAAGGTGATGGGTTTCCCCGGCTGCCCGAAGCGTTTCAGCTTGACCGATTCAAAATAGACTCCGGGCATGATGATTACTGTGTCGCCGGGATTAACACAATCGGCTGCCTGCTGAATTGTTGCAAATGGGGCTGTTTTTGAGCCATCTCCCGCCGCCGAAGCGTTACAGTTTACGTAGAGTTCCGAGGCAAATACGCTGCCGGTGATAATGCAGAAAAAAAATGCCAAGATCCTGTTTTCCATGTCTTAATTCTTTCTCATCAAATAAGTATTTTTGATTCCAATTCGATCAAGCTTTTGCGTTGTGGACGAATTGTTTTTTCACTGACAGCCATTGCCCAGGTGGTAAACATGTTTTAAAGGGGGCACTTGTCACTGTCGGTGTCAATTGTATTTACGGGGAAACATGGCTTTGTCGAAATAACAGCCGTTCTTATATTTTGAGTCCAGACCGATTCGCGTTTTTTCGACAATGTCGCCGGCGCTGTTGCTGTCAACATGCCCATCGATCCATAGAATATTCGCTTTCCCGTTATGGATCATCATGATTCCGGCAGATGTGGATGTAAAACTGATCGAATACCATTGACAGTCCTGTGCCGTTGCATAGGAACATCCCAGCGCGAAAAATTTGGATGGTGACTTAATACTGTGCAGCGGAGCAATAAAACTATTTTTATCAGGTTCTCCCCTGTATACGAATGGGTCGGTACTGACGTCTTCCTGCGTGAGCGGATGCCCTTTCGCATTTGCGACTGTCCCATAGATGGCGAGGTGGTTTACACCTTTGGTGTAAGTGGAACGAGGGCCGCCATCGAAACCTTTTTTCGGAGCAGGTCCGAACGGCAGAATACTTGGACACGTAAAAACATCCAGGGAGTCGAGATAATTTGTGCTTAATCCGTAATACGGATTCAACCCGTAAAATTCGCGCAGTTTGTTTGACAGCAGGGCGGCATAAGTAACCGGGTTTGAACCTCGGGCAATATAGAGCGTCACGATATCACCAAAATCCTGAGCATACATGTGCAGCGCTGCCCCAATCTGTTTCTGATTGGATGCACATCGTATCATTTTCCCTTTGTCCCGCGCTTTGTTCAGCGCAGGAAGAAGCAATGCCGCCAGAATCGCGATAATTGCTATAACTATAAGGAGTTCAATTAGAGTAAAATTTTTCCCGTCAAACCTTTGTGTTACATTGTAACGTTTAAAGTCCGCCATGTTGCCTCCTGAAAATTGAAAAACGTCTGTACGATGTCGTAAACGCTTTACTTTCTTAGATTAAGATTCGCTCATTGCAACGGCCCGCTCGACGGTCAGCGCCGATTCCGGCCGCTCACCCGCGGCGAAGCGCCCGATCTCGTCGGCAAGGCAGTTCCAGCGCTGCTCGAACTCGATCGAATTGTTCGCCCGGTGCGGCGTCAGCAGGACCCGCTCCATCGTCCGCAGCGGGGAATCGCTCTCCAACGGCTCGTTCTCGAAGACGTCGAGCGCGAGGAAGATCCGCTTTGCCTTCGCCGCTTCGATCATTGCGGATTGATCCACCATCTTCCCCCGCGCGATGTTCACGAACAACGCATCCTCCTGCATCGCCGCAAACTGTTCCGCTCCAACCATGTGGAAGGTGTCGGAATTGCTTCCTCCCGCCAGAATGATGATCTCGTTGTCGTGGAACGCCTCGTCGAGCGACACTTTCTTCACTCCTGCCGCCACCGCCTCTTCGCTGGTGAGATGGCGCGACACTACGGACAAATTGTTTGTGAAGTTCCGGAAGAGCCGCAAAATCGCCCCGCCGATCCGCCCGAAACCGATCACCGCCACCTTGCGCTGGAAGAGAATCCGCGTGCGCGGATATTTGAACCGCGGCCACGCTTCCCCCGAAATCATATCATGATGGTAGTCGGCGATCCGCAACAGCGAAGTGAGCACCAGCGCCAGCGTGTATTCCGCCATCGGCCGTTCCCGGGAAGCGCCGGTGTGGATCACCGTGATCCCTTTCCGGAGCGCGTACAGATCGGCGATGTTCTGCCGCGTGCCGCCGTAGGTCGAGGCGATCAGCCGGAGCTGCGGCGCCGCATCGATCACCCGCTCAGTGACCAGCATCTGCGCCGTGAACGGCACGATCACCGCTTCGTATCCCGGCAGGTGATGCAGCAGCGCCTCTTCGCTGATCTCCTCGATTTCGGTGATGTCGCAATGTTCGGCGATCCGGGCGCGGGCTGCCGCGTCGGCGATTTTCCCCAGCGAAAGAAGGGAAATTTTTTTCATCTTCTGTTTCTCCTTATCGGCCCATCCAGCCACCGTCGACCAGATAGATCGACCCGTTGACGTAATCGCTCGCCCGGGAGGCGAGAAAGACCGCCACCCCCTTGAAATCCTCCGGCGTGCCCCAGCGCCCGGCCGGAATCCGTTCGAGAATCGCCCGGCTGCGTTCCGGGTCGTCGCGCAGCGCCTGTGTGTTGTCGGTCGCGATGTAACCCGGCGCAATGCCGTTGACGTTGACCCCGTACTTCGCCCATTCGTTCGCGAGCGCCATCACCAGTTCGCCGACACCTGCCTTGCTCGCCGCGTAGCCCGGCACGTTGATCCCCCCCTGAAAGGTCAGCAGCGAACAGGTGAAGATGATCTTGCCCGACCGGCGCTCGACCATGTCGCGACCGAATTCCCGAGCGAGGACGAACTGCGACGAGAGATTGATTTCCAGCACTTTATCCCAGTATTCATCCGGATGCTCCGCCGCGGGTTTCCGCAGGATGGTTCCGGCGTTGTTGAAGAGGATGTCGATGGGCGGCTGTTCCGCCTTGACCGCGGCAATCCACCGGTAGAGCGCCGCCCGGTCGGAGAAGTCGCACTGGTACGGGGTGAACTTGCGACCGAGCGCGCGCACCTTTTGTTCGGTTTCGCTCCCCGGCCGCAGCGTGGCGGAGACGCCGATGATGTCCGCCCCCGCTTCGGCCAGTCCGATGGCGATTCCCTGACCGATGCCGCGGGAACAGCCGGTGACGACGGCGGTTTTGCCGTCGAGTTTGAATTGATCGAGAATCATGTTCACGCCTCCTTCCGGCAACGGATCAATATCTTCATCGCATCGGGCGCCTGCCCGAGATATTCGAATGCATTCTGCAGCTCCTCCAGCGGGAAAACCCGGCTGATCAGCCGGTCGAACGGCAGCTCTCGTGCCGCCACCAGCGCAATCGCCCGCTCGAAATCCTCCCGTTCATAGACCCGCGCCCCTGTCATCGTGAGTTCCTTCCAGAAGAACTTGTGCAGATCAACCGGCACCGGCGCCGGATAGATCGCCACCATGACGATGGTTCCCCGCGGCCGCGCCGCTTCGGTGATCAGCCGCGCTCCCGCTTCGGAGCCGGTCACTTCGAACACCACGTCGGCGCCGGAGCCGCCGGTCTCCC
>UMHM01073625.1_pt1 | contig 11882 bp, 9 predicted proteins | sample 1965501 | NCBI WGS metagenome assembly UMHM01 (sample SAMEA4836095, study PRJEB28245) | human gut metagenome | biome: gut microbiome; material: fecal sample | place: Denmark | collected 2008
GCCCGAATATAAGTTCCCTTGCTGCACACGACCCTGATTTTGATTTCGGGCAATTCGCAAGAAAGCAACTCTATTTCGTCAATAACCAATTCTTTGGGCTTCAAATCGACCGCCTGCCCTTTACGGGCCATATCGTATGCCCGGCGGCCATCGACTTTACAAGCCGAATAAGAGGGTGGTATCTGCATAATCGAACCGACAAACCGGGGTAAAGTTCGCTCTACACTTTCACGGGTGATATGTTCATGGGGATAAACGCCATCTATCTCTGTTTCCAAATCGAACGACGGTGTCGTCGCTCCCAGACGCAAAGTCGCTATATATTCTTTGGTCTGATATTGAAATTCTTCTATCCGTTTCGTCGCCCGTCCCGTGCATATAATCATCACGCCCGTAGCCAACGGATCGAGAGTTCCCGCATGCCCCACCTTCAATTTTTTTTGTTTGATACGGCGGAGTATACGCAACCGTATGCGCTTGACCACATCGAACGAAGTCCAATGAAGCGGTTTGTCGATATATATGATTTCGCCTTCGTTAAAGTCCATATCGGCGATATTAGTGAACAAGCGAATAAATTATAGCACAAGCTCCCATCGCCACACAATAGATAGCAAAATATACTAATTTGCCATTATTGACTAAACGGAGCATCCACTTGCACGCCAAACACCCCGACACGAATGCGGCAAGAAATCCGATAATCATCACCGGTACGGACAATCCCGACTCCGCAGGAGAAAACCCTCCTTTCATCAAATCAAGAAGAGCCTCGCCCAAAATAGGAATAATCACCATAAGAAACGAGAATCGGGCCACCTGTTCTTTTTTGTTTCCCAGCATGAGTCCGGTCGCAATAGTCGTACCGGAACGCGAAAGTCCGGGTAAAACGGCTACCGCCTGCGAGAGACCGATGATGAATGCATCTCGATAAGATATATCTTCTTTCACCCGGGGCCGGGCATAATAAGCGAATGTCAACAACGCCGCAGTTACCAGCAACATGATGCCGACCAATAACAAACCGTTGCCAAAAAACGATTCTACATAGTCTTTCAGAAACAGCCCTACGATACCTACCGGTATCATGGACAAAGCTATTTTTGCCAGATATTTCGTTTCGCTATTCCACGTAAAACGGAAAAGTCCACGAAACAAAATCTCCACTTCCTTCCATAGCACAACAATCGTACTACATACTGTCGCCGTATGCACCAACACGGCAAAAGTGAGGTTTTCTTCACCTTGTATACCGAACAATGCATTCGCGATTTCGAGGTGTCCGCTGCTACTTACCGGCAGATATTCGGTGAGCCCTTGCACGAGGCCCAATATAAGAGATTCTAACCAAGTCATAATGTGATCAATGAAAATTAACGATATTATTTCGAATTACGCATGATCGCATAGACCATGAAAACGAAACCTGCAAAAGCTATACCGGGCGCCAACACGATACGACGGAAACTAAATATATCGGGGTTATAGGCCTCCGGTGTAGTACCGGGCCCCAGCATAAGCAGAAAACCGACGACGATTACAACGAACGCCACAGCTATAAGTATAATATTAGTCTTGCCGAGGGCAAACTCCGTTTTCTTTTGCTCTCCCGGAACAACGGACTCAGATTTCATTTTCTTAGATTCCATACATAAAAGTTTTTCAAATATAATACAGGTCATCTCTATCCATACGAATATAACGATTAACAGCCCAATAAGCCGAAACCGCCGTTAAGATAATCCCTAAAATCAAAACCGACAAAAAGACCAATACCATCATGGGAACAGACAGCAGGGTCGTGAAGTTCTCCATCTCGGACATCAGATAATATATGCAACCCGAAAGCAACAACATAGCTATTACCGATGCAACGATACCGTTAATCACATTGGAAACGATAAAGGGCCGACGAATGAATGCCGGTGTAGCCCCCACCAGTTTCATCGTGTGGATAAGGAAACGCTTGGAGTAAGCTCCTAATCGAATCGTATTGCTTATCAACGCAAACGAAATGAGCATGAGAACTATCGCCAATGCCAATAACACCAGTCCTATACGACTCATATTGTCATTGACCGACTGGATAAGGTCTTTCTGATAAAGAATATCGCTGACGATCACTTGCCCACGGAGATTTTTTTCAATGACGGCCAAACTGTCGGTATTGGCATAATCGGCTTTCAATTTAACCTCAATAGACGATTGAAGCGGATTGACTCCCAACACGTCCTCGGGATTTTCTCCCAACTCGATCATCACCTCTTTCAAGGCATCTTCCTTCGATATATACTGCGCCGCCTTCACATATTTGGAACGTTCGAGCATTCTTTGCAGTTGATGCACCTGACGCTCGCCGGCCGATTCGTTCAAGACAATGGAGAAACCTATGTTTTCTTTGACATGACGGGATAGATTAGTCGCTAAAAATCCCATCAAAACCATAATCCCCAAGATAAAAAGAACCAATGAAACGCTCAATGTCGAAGTCATTCGGGCATTCAGAAAAGAAATCCGTTTGCTGAAAGAAGCCTTATTGTTCATATCTCTCTTTTTTACCAAATCGATGCACCTTTTTATGAGGGAAAGAACCTCTGTTAATAACTATTTCGACATCATTATCCCCTCTCTTTTTTTCATATCGGAAAGTAAAAGGATAGTTTTAGCCCAAATTTTATGCAAAATAAAGTCTATATCATTGAATTCGCTTCTTTTATTCACATATTTTAATAATTTCTATCTCAACTTATGATTTTCGAAATGCGCCGCCGTTTTCATTTTAAAGAGTACATACCCTATGGCACACAACACACAAGCCGTCGCATAGACCGTTGCATAATTCGATATTTCGGCTATCTGTCCACCGATGAGAACACCCAGCCCAACCCCTAAATCCCAAGCGGTAAGATAGGTGGAATTGGCTGTTCCCCGTTGATTATTGGGAGCCAGATTGATAAACATGGTCTGATAGGCCGGACAAATACAGCCATAGCCCAACCCCAAAATAACAGCCGCCCCATAGTACCCCCATTCATTACGCACGGCTACAAAAATCAGATAGCCCAGCAAAGAGAGCAACATGCCGACAAGGATATTACGGGTGACATATCCCCGGTTAAGCCAACGGCCCGAAGGGAGCCTCGACAAAATCAACCCTACGGCCAACAAAACAAAGAAAAAACCAGCTCCCGAATCGATACCCAACTCTTCTTTACCATAGACAGCAAGATAGGTGGAAAGCACACCGTAACTGAACGAGAAAAATATAAGCGTCAAAGCCTCGGGCATTCCCTTCAAAAGCAGGAAACGGTCGAGCGAAACCGGCGGCTTTTCAAGTATCGGCTCGCGGCGATAGGGCATTCGAATAGTCGAAACGCATATCAACCCGATCGTGGCAGAAACCATAGAAAGCAAAAATATATAATCGAAATTGGCAAAAGAATCGTGAATATAAAGCGACAACGTAGGCCCGACGGCCATAGCCAAATTGTTGCTTACTCCGTAATATCCTATGCCTTCGCCCCTACGGGACGACGGCATGACATCGATAGCCACCGTGCTATTGGATACGGTAAGAAGCCCGAACGCTATCCCGTGCCCGGCACGAATAATGGCGAATAACAAAAGCGTACCGGCCAACAGATATCCCCCGAAAAAAAGGAGAAAAGTGAAATAGCAGATAAGCAGCAGTTTTTTACGGGGAAAGGTATCGACCATATACCCGGCGAACGGACGTATCATCAGCGCCGTGATGGTATAGGAAGACAATATGAATCCTGCCGTCGAACGGCTTGCTGCGAACGCTTCGCTCAAATACATGGGCAAAACAGGCAACAACAAATAAAAAGCAAAAAAAAGCAGGAAATTCCCGGCAGCCACCGCACAGAAGCTATGTGTCCACAATTTCTCACGAACAACCTTTTCCATCGACTTTTTTCATTTTATTCAAGCGCCTCGCCCAACAGAGTGGCCGACGATGCATCGTTCACTTTTACCCGGACAAACTCTCCTATGCGATGACTACCTTTATCGAAAACAACAACCTTATTCTGCGATGTGCGACCGAATAACTGTTCACGCGAACGTTTTGAAAAACCTTCTACCAAAACTTCGAACTCTTTGCCAATATCCTTGCGATTGCTTTCGAGAGAAAGCTCGTTCTGCAAATCGATCATACGTTGCAAACGAGCAATTTTCACTTCCTCGGGAATATCGTCGGGCAAGTGTTTGGAGGCATACGTTCCGGGGCGTTCAGAGTATTTAAAAAGAAACGAGGAATCGAATCCCACCTCTCGCATCAAATCGAGAGTCTCTTCAAAATCGGCATCGGTTTCGGAGTGAAATCCGCTGAACATGTCGGTCGTAATGCCGCAATCGGGTAAAATACGGCGAATAGCAGCAATACGGTCAAGATACCATTCCCTCGTATATTTCCGGTTCATCAACTTCAAAATGCGATTGCTCCCCGACTGCACCGGAAGGTGTATGTGACGGCACACATTGGGGTAAGCAGCGATAATTCTCAGAGTCTCGTCGCTCATATCCTTAGGGTGGGAGGTCGTGAAACGCACCCTCATGCCTTCTGCCGACTGCGCCACCAACGCCAACAGTGCCGGAAAATCGACAACAGTCCCATCGGGACGTTCATATCGATAGGAATTTACGTTTTGTCCCAACAAAGTCACCTCTTTAAAACCCTTGATTTTCAAGTCGGCCAACTCGCCGAGAATACTTTCGGGCTCGCGGCTACGCTCACGACCGCGTGTGTACGGGACTATACAATAGGAGCAAAAATTATTGCACCCTCGCATAATCGAAATGAATCCCGAAATACGGTTATGACCGATACGGGAAGGTATAACCTCCCGATAGGTCTCGGTCGTGGAAAGCTCCACATTCACGGCTTTTTCTCCCCGTTCGGCAGCTCCGACCAAGTTAGGTAAATCGAGATACGAATCGGGACCCACCACGAGATCCACGCCGTTTTCGGTAATCAACTGTTCGCGAACCCTTTCGGCCATACAACCCAAAACCCCTATCACCAAAGATTTCTTATGTTTACGCAACGATTGAAAATAAGACAACCTCGAAAGGACCTTTTGCTCGGCGTTATCCCGAATGGAACAGGTATTGACAAATATGGCATCGGAGTCTTCGATCGTATCGCAAAGCGTATAACCTGCCATCTGCATAATCGAAGCGACCACTTCGCTGTCGGCCACATTCATCTGACAGCCATAAGTCTCTATAAACAGTTTCTTCTCCTCTCTTTTTTCAAAAGTATCTTTATCCGATATATTTTTCATTCTATCTGTTTTTTCTTTCGTTTAATTTTAATTTATAAAAAATTCATTCAGAAAAGTAATATTTTTATCATTAAAATTTGTTTTTTAAAAAATATTGTTTTTCTTTGCATACACATTACATGAAATTTTTTCATAGTTAAGGTTTAGGTTAAATCGGCTAAGAGTTGTTGAGAAACAACTCTTAGTTATTTATAGAGTCCTAAAATTTGGAAGATTCTCAATAAAACTCTATATTTGAGGACAAAATTACAAAAAAGAGATGGATTTTTCAGAGATAATCGTCACCATAATCATCAGTTTGGTCATTATCGCTATTAACGCCCTGGGATCAAAAAAGAAACAAGAGGTTAAAAACCAGCAGGGAGAACGACCTCTACAAGATACCGAATCTCATGAGACGACCGATGAACCGTGGGGAGAAACTCGGACTTTAACCATAGACGATATATTCAAAGAGCTGCGGAAAGCGAAAGAGGAAGCAGAGCAGGAAGACGATTATATCCCAAAAGCCAAGAAAAAGCCACAGACACAAATACTCGAAAGACCGGCAGAAAAAACGCCGGAACCGATAATCCCCCCCACAATGCCGGAGAAAGAAGGTGTAGCGGTTTTTACTCATACCGTGCCGCCTATAACATCGTTACAGCACACCGATTACGATACTGCCGGAGAGAACCCTATCGATGTAAAGGACATAGATTGGCGTAAAGCCGTTATCGCATCGGAAATTCTAAATCGAAAATATTGAACCAGATAAAAACCTTAACCTTGAAATTTCTCAAAAACAACAAAATTTTTCGTAGATATGGCATTTAAATTTATCACCGCAGAAGAAGCGGCTGAATTCATTCATCACAACGACAATGTCGGATTCAGCGGATTTACCGCAGCAGGAACTCCCAAAGTAGTTTCCGTCGCTCTTGCAAAAAAAGCAGAAGCAGAGCATGCCGCAGGTCGCCCTTTCCAAATCGGAGTTTATACAGGAGCATCGACCAGTGATTACATCGACGGTGCTTTAAGTCGGGCAAAAGCAATCAAAAGCCGTACGCCTTATCAATCACACAAAGACTCCCGCGAAGCGATCAACAACAACGAAATCGCCTATTTCGATTTACACTTGTCTCACCTTGCGCAAACCCTTCGTTACGGATTTCTCGGTAAAGTAGATGTCGCCGTCATAGAAGCGACCGATGTGACTCCCGACGGCGAAATTTTATTAGGACCCGGTGTAGGCGCCACACCGACTTTCTGCTCTCTGGCCGAAAAAATAATTATCGAGTTGAACCACCATGATCCCAAAGAGCTGCGTGGCATGCACGATATATATCAACCATTGGACCCGCCCTATCGTCGGGAAATTCCCATCTATAAACCGAGCGACCGTATCGGTGTACCTGTTGTCAAAGTAGACCCGAAAAAAATCATCGGTATCGTCGAAAGCGACAAACGAGACGGTGTGAAACCATTCGCTCCGGTAGATGAGGTTACCATGAAGATAGGAAACAATGTCTGCAACTTCCTCGCACAACAATTAAAATCGGGCTTGATTCCTCCCCAGTTCCTGCCTTTGCAGTCGGGTGTAGGAAACATCGCCAACGCTGTTTTGGCCTGCTTAGGTTCGAATCCCGACATTCCAGCCTTCGAAATGTACACCGAAGTCGTACAGGATGCCGTTATCGATTTGATGAAAGAGGGAAAATGTAAATTCGCCAGCAGCTGTTCCCTCACCGTGAGCGACGACAAGTTAAACGAGGTATTCCAAAATATCGGATTCTTCCACGACAAAATCATACTTCGTCCGGGAGAAATCACCAACAACCCCGAAGTCGTACGCCGTCTGGGACTGATTACAATGAATACAGCTCTCGAAGCGGATATCTTCGGTAACGTAAACTCCACGCACGTCACAGGAACCAAGATGATGAACGGCATAGGCGGCTCGGGCGACTTCACACGCAACGCTTATCTGTCGATATTTACTTGCCCTTCGACAGCCAAAGGCGGAAAGATAAGCGCCATCGTCCCTATGGTATCGCACCTCGACCACAGCGAACACTCGGTACAGGTACTCATTACCGAACAAGGTGTCGCCGATTTGAGAGGGAAATCGCCCATTCAACGGGCTCACGCCATTATCGAAAACTGCGCTCACCCCATGTACAAAGAACTGTTATGGGATTACCTCAAACTGGGTAAAGGACACACGCCTCACCGCCTGAACGCCGCATTCGCATTCCACAACGAATTTTTGAAATCGGGCGACATGGCTCTTACCAACTGGGCCGATTACGAATAAATCTATTTAGGATCCGTAAGTGGAAGCAGCATAACGCTTGCTTCCACTTACGTTTTTTCTACTCGACCACCTCTGTACAAATACATGAAAACACATCACTCGTATTAAACGACCACGATACAAACAAAGCATATTATCCTCGTTTTATTACTTTCAATACTCTTAACGGCTTGTCTGCAATGGAAAAAGCAGAAAACCGACATTACCACAGCAAATCAACCGGAAGCCACAGAGTCTGACAACGGCACAATAGTAAGTCAGTGTGAGCAGCCACGATTTTTATCGCTAAAATTCTTGTCGCTAACCACATTCCAGACTTTTGGGAGAGGTTGATTCTTGCTTAATTAAACCTCCTTCATTGCCGTGCCCCACAATACTACGGGACACGGACAGGGGAAGAGATATATATACTACCCTGTTCCTGCCGTTGAAGGTATTCACCCTTCTCCCCTGTGTTTTGCACAGCAAAATATAGGGGAGAGACAGAGGAGCGGTAGCGACGAGGAGAGGGGTTGGAAAGATGGCATATAGTATTTTTGTAGAATTAACCCCTCCGTCACTACGTGACACCTCCCCTATATTTTGTTTGCCAACAAAACACAGGGGGAGGAGTTTTTAACTCCCTCTCACCGCATTGTCTTAGCGAATAAGATAGATTGCGTTTACCCTTCGTACCCTATTGCATTAGCCACGTAGTGACGGAGGGGTTGAAAAACACTATTTCGTCAGGCTGTTTGTGTCAGATATTTAACCCCCTTGCCCTGTGGGCACTCCCCCTATATTCCTTGCAGGAACACCCCGCAATACTACGGGACACGGCAGGGGGAGAGGGAGATACACCACGCTCCTATTATCGAAGGTGTCCTGAGTTTTGCCGCAAAACATAAAAGAAGAGGTTTGAAAAACCACACCAATGGTGTCACACTCCCGCCATTCTAAGAGGAGTGTGAAATCCAGCAATGCCGTAAAACACAACAAGGAGAAGATTTAAAGGACAAACCCTACTGATTACCCATATTGTCAGTCGTACCGGATAGAAACTTGGAATTGAACGAAACCAAAACGCCCATCAAAGAAGAAGGAGGAAGCTGCCCGCTCCCTCCTTCTTCTATACCAAGATAGCCGTTAAACTATCGAATGGGGTGATATTCCACAAAAGCCTCTATGGCCTCGTACGAAGCCAATCCCAAGCTGGCATAAAGATCGGCCGTAGCTTTGTTGCGGTCTTCGGCACGTTGCCAGAACAGACGTTCGTCATCTCCCAAGAAAGGAGCACTCTCCATCTGCGACTGGTGTTTGAGGATAGAGTTACGTTTCTGACGCAATTCCTCGGGGCTAAGAGGAACGGCCATTTCGATATGGTCGATTTCCCATTCGGCCCATGCGCCACGGTACATCCAAATGCGGCAATCTTTCATCCAATCTTCGTCCTTGATTTCATCGATAGCGGCAAGGACGGCATCGAGACAAACTTTGTGAGTTCCGTGCGGGTCGGCCAAATCGCCGGCAACGAAAATCTGATGGGGTTTTACCGATTCGATCAAATCTTTTACAATTTGTATATCGGCTTCGGAGAGATCGCCTTTTTTAATGGTTCCGGTCTCATAGAACGGCAGGTTGAGGAAGTGTACGTTCTGCGGTTTAATACCGATATAGTTACATGCCGTACGTGCCTCGCCTTGACGAATCATCGTCTTGATGAAACGAATATCGGGCGTATCGGATTCCCCGTCTTTCTTCTTACCGATGAATTTATGTATCTCGTTGCTTTTCTTCAAAAGCTCGGGAGTATCGAATTTGAATTTCTTGGCAATGTTGTCGATCAACATGATGTAACGCATCATATCTTCGTCACCCACGGCGATATTACCCGAAGTTTCGTATGCCACGTGTACATCGTGTTTCTGGTCGGCCAATCGTTTGAGTGTGCCGCCCATCGAAATCACATCGTCATCGGGGTGCGGGCTGAATACGATCACTCGTTTGGGATAAGGTTTGGCACGCTCCGGACGGAATGTATCGTCGGCGTTGGGTTTCCCTCCGGGCCAACCGGTAATCGTGTGTTGTAACGAATTGAAGATGCGGATATTGACATTATAGGCCGATCCGAAAAGGGCTACCAATTCGCTCAATCCATTGTCGTTGTAATCCTTGTCGGTTAATTTCAAGATGGGTTTTCCTGTCACCTTGCATAGCCAAACGATAGCCCGACGAATGAGCTTCTCGTCCCATTCGCACGACGTTACCAGCCACGGACGACTGATACGCGTCAAAGCCTCGGCAGCCGACAAATCGAGTACGATTTTCGCCCGACGGTGAGTTTGCAGGAACGAAGAGGGTATCAAATCGGTAATGTCACCTTCGATCGTGCGTTTCACGATGTTGGCTTTATTTTCACCCCAAGCGACACAAACAATACGACGAGCCGACATCAAATTGGATATACCCAACGTAACGGCGCTGCGGGGAACATTCTCGCTCGAATTGAACTGCGACGATGCCATGTGGCGAGCATCGCTACCGAGCAGCATCAGACGGCAGGAAGAGTTGAGCTGAGAACCCGGTTCGTTAAATGCCAGATTTCCGACCGCACCGATCTCGCACAAAGCTAAATCGATACCACCGCAAGCCTCTATTTCTTCTTCGTAATTTTTACAATACTGGTACACATCTTCTTTCGATACCAACTTACCGGGCGAATGAATATTCTCGGGGTCGATATTCACCTTGTCGAGCAACAGCTCTTTCAACAGGCTCATCGTCCCGGGAGCTCCTTCTGCCAAAGGATAATATTCCCCGATATTGAATACTATGACATTCGAGAAACTGACTTCGCCGGCCTGATACATGCGTACCAATTCGGCATAAACGGCGTGAGTACCGACACCCGAACCCAAAGCGAGCACACAATGACGATGCTCTGCCTTGCATTTCTGTATCAATTCCGCTACGTCATGAGCTACATACACCGACCCTTCCTCAGAGCCTTCAAAGATTTTGGTGTAAACTTTCTCGTCTCGTGTAAGAGCCGCAAGTTCCAACTCACCATCAGGAGCATAATACCTTTTGGGTATCCGATCCAGTTTAATCTGAGAACTTAGATTTGTTTTCATCGCGATAGTTTTTTTAAGTTACAAACTTAATGATTCCTTTACACTTTTTCTACACAAAAAAGGTAAAAAATCACGGAATCACTTTCGATTTTTAGAAAAATACACAAAATTTTCACATACACATCTGTACTTCCCAAAAAATGATTACTTTTGGGGAAAGCTAAAATTATATACAAATCATGAGACTGATTATCGAACCAACCTATGATGCAGTTTCTCGTTGGGCCGCTAATTATGTGGTATCGTGCATCAATAAGTTCAAACCGACAGAGGATAAACCTTTCGTACTGGGTCTTCCCACAGGGTCGTCGCCTCTGGGCATGTATAAACATTTGATAGAATTGAACCGTAAAGGTGTCGTTTCGTTCCGTAATGTCGTGACTTTCAATATGGACGAATATTGCAATCTGCCCGAAGACCACGAACAAAGTTACCATACGTTCATGTGGAGCAATTTCTTCTCCCACATCGATATTCGCCCGGAAAACGTGAATATACTCAACGGCAACGCTGCCGACCCCGAAGAAGAATGCGCCCGCTATGAAGCCAAAATAGCATCTTACGGGGGTATCGAACTGTTCCTCGGCGGTGTAGGTCCCGACGGTCATATCGCTTTTAACGAACCGGGTTCTTCGTTAACGTCACGCACCCGCGTAAAAACACTGACCCAAGACACGATTATCGCCAACTCCCGTTTCTTCGGAGGCGATACCCATCTTGTTCCCAAAACGGCTCTCACCGTAGGTGTCGGTACTATCATGTCGGCCCGGAATGTCCTTATCATCGTTAACGGGCACAACAAAGCCAAAGCCTTGCAACAAGGCGTAGAAGGCGGCATTTCCCAAATGTGGACGATCACGGCTCTGCAAATGCACCCCAAAAGCATCATTGTCTGCGACGACGCCGCAACGGCCGAATTGAAGGTGGGTACTTACAAGTATTTCCTCGACATCGAGAAAAACAACCTCGACCCTGACAGCTTACTATAAGACTTGTCTCAATCACATAATAAGAGAGGCTTCGCCGTGGCGAAGCCTCTCTTAATTTATACATAACATCATTCTATGGGGGACTTTCTGTTTTTCTTCCAAATCTCGAAATTTCGTTTCAGTCCGGCATACTTAGCTCTTTTGACAGCCGAATGGCGAAATATCCGATTGAAATCAT
>UMHM01047932.1_pt1 | contig 11869 bp, 10 predicted proteins | sample 1965501 | NCBI WGS metagenome assembly UMHM01 (sample SAMEA4836095, study PRJEB28245) | human gut metagenome | biome: gut microbiome; material: fecal sample | place: Denmark | collected 2008
TCTTTTTCATACACATTTTATTAACCAAAAGCATTATAATTACTACGATAACTGCTATTAAAATTTTAATCATTCTTTATTCCTCTTTAATGTATTTTATTTATATTTCAACTACTTTCTTTTTCTATACAAAAATAGAAGAAATTAAAACAATCACTACTCCTATAATTGCTACTGATAATCCTCCAATTGACAGTTTATCTAAACCTTCCTTTTTTGTTCTTTTCAACTGTTCCAACAAAAGGCATACCAGGAAAATGACTATTGCAATTAAAAAAATTTTACTTCTCATATAATTTTTCCTCCGTGAATTAATATTCTTTTACTCTTAAATGGAATTAAATTAGAATTAATAATATTAGATTTTCAATATATTTCTTGTTTTTCATTTACTCTAAATTCAGAACATAGTCTTCCTGCGAGTGATTATAGCATAGAAAACGTTTTTATAAAACTGTATTGTTAATTTTTGTTTCACTATGAGCAGTGCACACCCTGTGACCATTGGTGGATTTTATGAGGTTTTATTTAAGTTCAAAGATTGTTATATAATGTATCGCAATCCCTTTATTCATCGGCAGTTCAAGTGTTATAACCTGTTAAAGAAATTTAGTAACAAAACCAATGACAAGCGCAACTAATAAACTTCTATTTTCCATTAAAATGAACAATTACTCCTTATATCTGAAATACCTATTAAATCTGCGCCGAATCCTGCCAATCCCGAGCCAAAGTCTGACCATTTAATTTTTGTCCACCATTTACCTCCTAATTTTTTGCTAACTTTTATCGCTGCAATGATTCCTTTAGCCGCTTTTCTAACTCCTCCAGCAGCCTTCATTGCCTTTTTTATTTTAACTATTTTAGCCGCCGTAAAAATAGTAGTCCCGATAACCCATAAAATTGTTCCTGCACATTTTGTAACCTGCCAAAATGACGGATCTGCAACAACAGGAAAAGCAGTATTTTCATCAAAATCAATATGCTGAATAAATATGTTTTCCAGTTCTAATATAATTGTCCTCCTCTGTTTTGTATTTTTTCAAAGCTTCAAAGCTTCGAAGCTTTGCTGATTATATACTCTATCATTATTTTATTCAATAGATTTTACATAAACGTTTGATGAGTTAACACAAATGTGTTATCAGACAGAATGAACAACTTACGAAATAACACGACCGAAATTGTAGCCACTGAAATTATATACGTATAAAAACAAGCCGCAGCGAATTTCATTTTCGCTACGGCTTGGTATTATACCCACATTATTTTGCAGAATATTTTTTCTTTCTTCCATAGACTGCGGTTCCCGCTACGCCTATTCCGGAGACAAAAAACAAAGCAATCCAAATATTTATCATGCTTTTTTCGCCGGTTTTAGGAAAAATATGTGTAACGGTACTACCAGCCCTCGCTGATACAACGGCATAGTATCCTCCTTTATCAATGGTAAAGGATATTTTATTGCTATCGCTTTTTGAAACAAGCTGTGATAGACTTCCGTTTGTGGAAATCTTAGCTACTTTAGGCACACCATAACCCTTTGGCAAGGTAATGTTCACCTGAAGCGTCTTCTTCACGTCAACACGAGTTCCGTACTCATCTATAAAATAAATTTCATAAAACAAAATATTGGTTCCGAGATTAGTTGTACAGTCTGAAATCCACTGATAAGCCCGTTTATCCTGTTTGGTAATTGGAAAAATCACCATTCGTAAGGAAGTAACATCGGATTTCGATGTCAATGTAATCTTAATGCCGTCAGGTAATTCTACAACATAATGTCCGTCATTGTCTTTTTTTGCACCGTAACAGCCATCAGGAAGCGTATAAACCGCTTTTGCAAACACGCCGATCGTCTTTTCTTCCGGCAGATTGTTCCCGGTGGCGAAAACCGGCAAAGAACAAAAAATGGACAATATAACGCTGGCAATGAGAACAGCTGTTTTTTTCATATTTTCATCCTCCCACAATGGTATTCAGCGTTACAGCTCCGGCGCTATAATAAGTATCCGGCTCGTACGCCATTATTTTAAGTTTTATGTTTGCTCCGCTTTTAGGAATTTTGTCAAATGTAACCGTCTTGACATATTCATTCGGCTTTAAAAGTCCTGTTTCGGCAAGAATATTGTCCTCTTCATCAAGAATGCGCAACTTTAACCAGACCTTGTTGCCTTCATCATTGGTTAAGTACACATCCGCGGAGTTACCATTCAAAACGACTTTGCCGCATACATGGGTTGAGAAATTCATTCCATCCTTATAAATCTGCGTCCAGCTTTCGTCCGCCACATCTGGCATACCACTTTGTGCTGTTTCCTCAAATGGCGGCGGTGTAAACTTTGGTTGCTCAGTTCTTCCACCTGTCAGAACAAAAGACAGGACCATTCCGAGAACAGCAAGAAAGCAAATGGCAGCAGAGAAATAAATGGCTTTACACTTCATATTTTTAGACTCCTGTACATTTTTTACCATCCCTCATATCCTCTCCCCATTATCTTGATAAGCAGAAATCAGGGATAATCTCCATCATAACACAGGCTGCATGTTAGCACGCATCCTAAATTCCGATGATATTATTCGTTTACGAGGGTCACCGTTACTACACCGATTTTTGTTTTTGCAGAAGTATCGGAAGCAAGATCTCCGGTCAGGCTGAGAGTTGCGCTACCCGAAGGTGCGGCTGAATATCTAGTATCTACAGCGCTATTGAGATTCAGTGTCCCACCATCAGAGAAACTTCCGCTAATTCCGTTGTATCCTGACTCAGGTGCATAGCTGAGCTGTGCAGTTACATTGGCATTAGAATGATTTGTGACTTCGATTTTGTTTGCGTCTGTCGCGCAACTCCATGTAGCAGCCTTGGCACCGTCATAGCCGTGCGTATCCGGATTCCATGTTCCTTTTGAAGCGTCTGTATAAGTAAATTCCATACTTCCCCAGGCAATATCTACACTGTAAACTGTTGCTGAAGCATCGCCCGCAACATAAGTACCCTTAACCACTGCGGAGTCACTTCCATCTTTAGCTGTGATAGGACTTGCCGCAAAGGCAGTTACAGACGCCGTAGAAAGTAGCGCCAAAGAAATAATAATTGCAAATATTTTTTTCATTTCTCTATATTCCTTTCTGATATAAAATACAAATTAATTCAGGGAAACTGTAATAGAACCGACTTTTGTAAAATTGGTAATATTACTTGCAAGGGTTCCGGAAAGCGTTAGTTTAGTACTTACGCCGTCAGCCCCCGCCACATCATCTACAGTACCTGCGTTCAGCGTTTTAGACTCCACACTGAATGCACCGTTTACATCTTCAAAACCGGAAGCTTTTGCATAAGCAAAACTCACATTCACATCCTTGTTGGAATGATTAGTTACGGTGACCGTATCTCCGTCTGCAGTCCAATTTGTTGTGATGTTGTCGGTATATTGATGTTTAGAAGGATCCCACACTCTGGTACCTGCGGCAGAATAGGTAAATTGCATTGCTCCCCATGCAACGTTTACACTGTAAACATCTGGTGTGTCCGTACCGTTTGCATACTTTGCCTGCACATCAATGCTTCGGTTTTCGTTTTTGCCTATGGTATCTTCTCCCCCATAGGCGGTAACCGGTACTGCCAAAATCGTAAGAGTTAAAAGCATAACAAATAATTTTTTCATATTAAAAATTCCTTTCTTTATGTTTATATATTTCACGCCCTTGCAGGCGAAAAAGTACTACTCCGTCACCGTTACAGTTACGGGAATTTCCGTATTGACCATAGCTTTTTCTCCGCTTGTGCGGTCATAATACAGGACAACGATTTTTCCGTCATAGCCTCCTGCAGCAAGCTTCTTTTCGGCACCGTCCAAAAGGTTCAGTGCGGAAACCCTGTTGCCAGGCTCCAATCTACCCGATTGCAGGATAACAACGTCATCTATTACAAGCTGAAGTACCATATCCTGATTGGATTTTGTCGGATTGGCAAACAAAAGTGTTGCCTTCTTATCCGAAAGGCTAATATCTACCTCTTTTGCATAGGTAAGACCTACTGCTCCGCCGCCCTCTGGCTGTGAGAGTTTTTCCTCCCCATCGTCACCGATTGGTTCGGCGTTTTCCTCAACCTGCTGTGGTGCATAATCTGGAGCAAGGATGGCATCACCATCACGAAACCATATCGCCCAAACGCTTAATCCCACCGCGGCAATTGTAATAAGTAGCAAAAGCAAAAGTAGTAGCCACTTTTTTTTGTTTTCTTTCTTGTCATCGGTCATACTTAATCACCTCCAACTGTTACTGTTACCGAACCGAGTACCGATTTTTCCATTGATTCTGTCGGTTTTCCGTTTAAACTCAACCACGCAGATTTCTTTTCTGCTGCCGGAAGGACAACCGGTGCGGTAATAACTGCTTCCCCATCGGTAAAGCCACCGGACACCTGACTCTTTGTCTGCGTGTATCGATAGGATACGCTGACCTCAACATCGCCACTATTTTGTACGGTAATTTTATTTCCATCCGTTTTATCCGGACTCCAGCCGACACCCTCGTAGGTATGAGTTTCTGCGTTCCATGTTCCATCCGAGTAAGTAAATTCCATGTCTCCCCATGTGATATCCACGCTGACAATGTCAACATGAATGTCCTTGTAACTTACAAAACTGTTTCCCGCATTATCAACGGCTGTTACAGTTATCCTTATATCTCCTGCGGGGATTTCCGTCAGTGTAAAGCTAACATTGGTTTTCCCGCTTACCGAAATGTTTTCTGTTTTCAGAGTTTCCTCGCTGTTTTCTATCTTATATGTAACCGAAGCAAGCCCCGACAAACCTGTACCATCCTCACCGTCCTTTACAGTCACAGTCATTCCCGATCCTGCGGAATACTCACCAAAGGTAATTTCAGGAGGGGTCTTGTCTCTTTGAACAAGCTTAAAGCCCTCTGTTTTATTGGCTTCTCTGCCTGTCTCCGTGTCCCCTGCATTATCGTAAATCTTGTAATAAATGTAATACTTACCTTCATCACTTACGGTAATTGTATTCCCGGTAAGCTTCGTCAGACCCTCGGTTGGAATTTCCTCGGTATTTGAAACTACTTTGTACCATTTTTCGCCAACGCCACTTTGACTATCGCTTGCGGTTATAGTAATGACCTGATCATCTTTCGACCAGCTGTTTGAACCACCGCTTACGGTTACAGTCGGTGGGTCAAAGTCAAGTTTATCAACCTTTATAGTTGCACTGTTCTTTCCGCCGTAGTCAAGATCTCGGACAGTCACCGTATAGTCGCCATTCTGCCTTGCCCAGACCTGACCATTTGGCTCTATGCTTGTTTTGCCATCCGGTAAAATAACTTCGTAATTTTTTCCGGTGTAATTTGAAAGCCTCCAGGTTAATGTCGCCATATCGTTTGTCCATGCTGTCGGTGCACCTTCTATGGTAATCGTCGGTGCATGATTCTCAACCGCCGTTTGGGAAATCACCGTATAAGCCTGCGAATAGGCTGTGCAAGTGTGACTAAGATTATCAAAAACCTTAATATGCAGATATTTAGTTGTCAGCACTCTTTCGGTCGCCGTATAAGCAACTGTTTTTGCACCTGTCTGAAGTGTACTCCACGAAGTCGGTGTTACAGTGCTGTTCGTCCAACTGTATTGCACGGTTTTTACTCCCGAATGTGCATCGGCATAGGTTATAGGTAAAACAATTTTTGTATAAACACCACTTTTTGGTGATTCAACGGTTCCGCTTGTCAACTCTCCGACAGAAGCCGTAGGGGCTTCCCGATCAATTTTTTCAACCTGAACAGTTTTGGAAACAGTAACATCTCCCGCTGTCAATAGGAATGTATAATAACCGTTATTTGTAACTGTAACGCTTGTTGCAGTTGAACTTAATGTTGTCCACGTGGTTGCATCCGACTTGCGGTATTTCAGAGTTTTTGCACCGGTTGTCGAAATTTTTATGCTTCTGCTTGTAGCCCAATTCGTATTATTAGCCGTAACAGTGAGCGTTGGTGGTGTGCTTCCCGTTGCGGGGGTTGACGCCGTGCCGAAATCAAGACAAACGTTTTTGTAATCCGAAGCTCCCGTTGTAGCATAAACTGCTTTTACATGAAGATACCACTTGCCATTGCTTGTGCCACTACCCGGTTTTTTACGAATGGATAGCGAAAGCCCTGATTTTTTTGCGGTGGTAAGCTCTGATGATGAAAGTTCCACCCAACCTGTTGTCGGTGCAGTCGTTGAATCCGACCATGCGTAACTCATTCCCGTGGTTTTTGTCTGATCCGCATCAACTTTAATCGTTGCTTTGCCCGTGCCATTGGTAATTCCGTTTCCCGTAACGGTGAATTTCGGAACGGATGTGTTAACGGTTGCAGTTGTGGTACCCGTGCCGCTTGTTGTCGCCTTTGTAGTTGTAACGTCGCACATATCCTTGATATAACTTGGATTTGTAAATCCGTTTACAGTGAGTTTTCCACTTGCGTTATTCGCTACAGTCCCCTTAAAATAGAGAACGTTTGTATTCGCTCCTCCAACATAAGAGGCCGTTCCCCATGATGTGTTCACCTTAACCCTTGAAAGAGTGCCACTGTTCGTGCTATCTACAATTTCGTCAAAAATTAACGAAACTATAAATGAATCTCCAATCTTGTAAGTACCTCCTGCCATAGGAGCAACTGCCACAAGCTGGGGTTCAATAGGGTCGTAAATCATAGTGTAATCGTTATAGCTGTTCATGTACCAGATATCTTCGCCACTACCGGCTGACGAGAACCAGACATGAGCGGTATCGTTAATGTCAAACAATATGTATTTGTTGTTTTCGACTCTTCTACCGCTTGCTGCATTCGTTCCGTTTACCGCAGAAATCTGTGTTCCGGTCATAGCCGGAAGATTCAATGCGCCATCAGGCTTAGTTGTACCTGAACCCGTCTCCCATGTGGCGGTAAAGTAAGCACTGCCAAACTTGCTGTCGTCTATCGGTATTGCCGACTTGCTTCTGATTGTAGAAGGACCACAACTATTCGGGGCGTGATTTCCCATCCACGCAAGCTGGTATCCATTTTCTTTTTCTTTAAAATTAAAGTATGCTCTGTAATAAAATCCGGATGCCGTCGCCTTTAAATAGGATGAGTCAATGGCTTTGTTTACATTGAAATTTATCTGATTGGTATTTTTTCCTCTGCTATTTTGAAAATATATTTTCCAGTCTCCGGTACCTGACTGGTCAGCAACCCACTTGTTGCTGTCTGTAATGGTTACGGCTCTTTCCGTCTCATTGTACACAGTTCTGTCCACCGTATATCCGCTAACTTTTTTCAATGTCCTCGTTGCATTTGCAGGACTTCCAAGGGCTCCGCCACCCGTTATGCGGTAGATTTCCACCGAATAGGTACGGTCTGCGTTACTATAAGCGGTGGCTGGCTTGCCACTATACGGTGTGTTTGTTGTCTTTTCGCTTATTGTTATGGTTTTTGATGTTTCTCCTTCTTTAAAGGTCAATGTGCCATTTTTGTGTGTAAAGTGCGTGCCGCCTACCGCCGAACCATTTACCGTGCGGAAATAGACAGTCTGGCTGCCCTCGCTACCGCCGCTTCTTGTCACCGTAAAGGTATTGCTACCATTGTTTTTTATTGTAAAAGTACCGTATGCGGGTAGGCCCAGCCCTATTGTGATCTCCTCGCTGTAATAAGTAACTCCGCCTGCGGTAATATACGCTCTTGCATAATATTTTACACCCTTTTGCAGATTATCCGCCGTAACGGAAATTTTGTCTCCCGCCTTACCTGCTATGGTCGTCGTTGTTGCTTTTCCGTTATTTACGGTAAGGCTCGGTGAGTTCATAACGCCCCAAACAAAGCCACTTTCTGTAACTGCATCAGTGCCGGGATTGTTCAACGTAGAGGTGAGATTTTTTGTATCTTTCGTGAAAACCGGTGTCGAAATATCCACATAAGAAGAAACGTAAACTGAGCAGATCTTTGTAGTGGTATTTCCTGCCTTATCCTTGACTTTTACCGTAGCATTTTTATTCCCCGGTGTTTTAGTAAAGTATGCTGGTAAAGTCACAATAACCGTACATTCTGAAGCAGGCTCATTATCCGTGATAGTGAGCGCAGCCCGCACCGCGTCTTTCACAGCCTCATCGGAGTCTCCCGTCATAACCTGAGTAGGCGTATAGCCAACATTCGGTGCCTGGCTATCTTTCCACTGAGCTAAAAGCCTCGTTGATTTCGTAGGAGTAAAGCTCTGTCCTGCCGCATATGTCGTGCCGGTTTCAGCATCTTTCCAGTTTACAAACGAATAACCGGCGCGGGTTGGTTTTTGGGTAGATATTTTGATGCTTTCTCCCTTCCAAGTCGCCTGAGTGGAAGGAATATTACCTGCATTTTCGTTGTTTCCATCATAGCGTACAGCCAGCGGACATTGAAAATTCGCCGTAATGGAATTTCCCTCGCTGTCTGAAACAACAAATTTTACCTTGTCAGGAGTAGTAAACTTAACTGTATAACTTCCGTGGTCTAAAATCTTGCTTTTATTTCCGCCATATGTAATCGTTACTGTGTAATCCTTTGAATTTCCCGAACCTTGCTTTTCAATATCATTCAATGACGCCGATATATCTCCGGAGGTAATACTTTCCTTCTCATAGTTATAAGCGTAGTATGGCCCGCAGTTTTGTGCTCCGCCATATCCGCAAAAATAACGGTATCCCGTAGGAGTTCCGGAATTCGGAACCTCATAAAGTCCTCCGACTACACAGTTATCAAAATCCTTGCCCGGTGTAACTACGTCCACATAAACCTTTACCTTGGCATTTGTTCCATACTTGTTTTTTATGTAGTGGGCGGATCTGTTTGTCACATCCGTCGCCTTTAAGATTGCTCCTGCTCCAAGCGCGGACACACCATCGTCATAATTGAAAATGCCGTTTAAAAATGCATAAGTCTGACCTGTCGTAAAGGACTTTGTTTCCACAAAGCTGTGGTAAATGAAGGCTTCTCCGCTGCCGTCTATTCTTTTCAAAACTATAGGTGAAGATACCTCCGCCCCACGGACAGCAAATTCGCTGTTCCATGGTGCTGTACCACCAATCTGAGAAAGCACAATAATAAGACTCAAGGTCACCGCCGCCAGGCGTTTTACTATTCTCTTTTTCTTATCCTTCATAATTCGTTCCATTCCCCTTCCCATAAGCCTGTCTGTTTATATGTTTTTAAGAGTTTTTGATCTGTTTTCAGTTTTTCATGCCCTCGTTCATAATTAAATTTTACCGCCTTGCCAAAGGTCAGCTTCTTCTTACTAAAAACGCTCGTATTCTAACCTCCTGACACATTAAATTTAATAAAGTATAACAAAAAACCATCCTTACGGATGGTTTTCTTCGTAATTGGTCGTTTTTTGAACGCAATTGGTTTTCAAAATCATTTTTTCAGAATAACACATAGGGTGAGTACATCATTCTCTAAACGATAACTTATATCGCCGTCGTATTTTCTCGCCGCTGTCAGCATACTCTCAATGCCGATTCCCCTATGCTTTATCATATTATTTTCGATAACAAGCCCCGGTTTACAGGAGTTGCTACACACAATAACCGTTTTATCCGAAACAGTTCGGATGTTGACATTTATCTTACCATGAGCACCACATTCCTTGCAGCCATTGACAGCGTTTTCCAAAATATTTGAGAGTATAGCGACAAAATCCATATCACTAATGTTGGTGCCTTCCTGCGTGTCCGCTTCAATTGAAATACAAATTCCGTCATTTTGCGCTTTGATATAAAAACTGCTAAGTATTGCATTTACCGTCACATGGGAACAAAATTCTTTCGTTCTTGCAGCGTCCAGACTTTCATTGTACTGTTCTATGTAGTGCAGAGCTTCATTGGTTTCTCCCTTTTGGATCATTGTGGCAATATTTTGGTTGTGATGTCGGAAATCATGCCGGACGGTTTTGGCAGACATCTCGTTTTCTTTTGCAGTTTTAAGCCGGTCTTGCAGATGCTTCATGTTTTCTTCAATCAACTCCATTCGACTTTCCTTTATCATATAACGGATCATACCAAAACTAATCAACAATACCGAAAAATAAATCAGAACAGTGGCTGCAAACAAAAGACTATACCATGCCCTGAAGTCATTTTTCATAGTATAAATGAAGCAAAATATAGAAAATACACTTAAAAACTGTACAGAAACCAGCGAAATAGAGTGCCAGATTTTTTTATTTGAACCCGAAACCTCACGTATCGCCGGACGCAAAAAGACGATATATGACCATATTACCGGCAGATACAGCAGGGTTCTTATGATTATTTTCACATATACGGCAGCGATACCGAAGCCGTCTTTAAACCAGACGCTGCTTATCATAGCTGAACTGCAGAAAAAAATGCAGAACATCGACGAATAGCTAAGAAACAAAAACACCTTTTTACAGGCAGGGTCTGCCGACGTCACCATGAAAATAATAAACGACACAAGCATTGTACTTAAAAACGTAAGAGAAGTAGCATAAAAAGAATGAATGTCAAACAATACCCGTGAAGCGAGCATTGCAAAACAGACAAAGACGGTTAAAAATGCGAAATAAATTGAAACTGTTTTTTTTACAGAATATTTCCGTTCGGTCATAATAGCAAAGCAAACAATATGCATCAGGACTGTAAGTGTTAACGCCACAAGCTGTCGTGTCATTTTTCTGTTGCCTCCCTTGTGTAAAAATCAAAATACTGTTTTTTCAGTTCTCCCCTCAGCCGTCGGGGAACGGGTATGCGATCCCCATTTGACATTTCAAGGGTTGTTTCAAGCAGACTTTGGACACAGCGCAGATTGACTATGTACGACGCGCCGACCGCCACAAAACCGTTTGCCGTCTGAAATATATTTTTAAACTCCGTAAGAGTCGTGTGCGTTTTCAAACACTTCCCGGATTTCAAATGGATTTCCACACTGTGATTTTTTGCCTCCGCATATAAAACATTAAACAAATCTATGCGGTGAATTTCCTTTCCGCACGAAACAGGAATGTATAAACGGTTACGCCTCTTTTCAATCAGCCTGTCAAGTGCATCCGTCAGCCGCTGTTTAGTGTACGGCTTTGTAAGATAATCGCCCGCATGAAGGGCAAACGCTTCCACCGCAAAATCGGGGCTTGTGGTTAGAAAGATAATGTCAGTATCCCCTTCTCTTTTGCTGAGAATCTCCCGTGCAACCTCAGTACCCAAAATACCGGGCATACAAATATCCAACAGTACAATGTCGGGAACACCGCTTTTGCCCATCTCATCCAGCATATCGAATGGATTTAAGAAGCATTTCACAGTTAGCGAAAGTTCCGAATGTGTAAGAGCATATTCGGAAACAATTTGCCCCATATTTTCAAGTTCACTTTTTTGGTCATCGCATATCATAAGGTTCATAATAACATCCTCATTTTTTGGAATGATATTTGCAGTCTGCTTTTACTTAAAACGCACTGCATTTGCACACATATTGTGTGCAAATACAAAAAAACTACTATATAATAGTATGTCATATTTTCCTATAAATTTCAACATGGTTAAATATGTAACAAAGATGTCTCTAAGATATGAAGGAGAAGTTTTTACTGTCTCACATATATGAATACACATACAGGTTTTTGATATAAAAGAAATTTTTACTCGACCAAATCATTCTTTACTCTGTTCCAAAACAATAGTCTTTCCTTCTAATCCGGTCACACTGTCTTTTTTATGTTACAAAAATGCCCGCAACGCCTTTATTTATCGGGCATTGCGAGCAATATGATACTTTATAATAATTAATGTTAAAATGTATAAAGTTCAAGAATTTGTAGGAAGGATTTTAGGTTTTTATCTAATCTTTTTAT
>UMHM01095699.1_pt1 | contig 11832 bp, 8 predicted proteins | sample 1965501 | NCBI WGS metagenome assembly UMHM01 (sample SAMEA4836095, study PRJEB28245) | human gut metagenome | biome: gut microbiome; material: fecal sample | place: Denmark | collected 2008
CTATTTCTCGTCAAAAATCAACCATTTGTTGTGACAGAGCCTTGCAAAAATACACCTACAAAGCGTACGATCTTTCCGGTAAGTTCGTGAAAGGCACTTTGGTCGCGGCGGACGACAAGGCGTTCCGTGACGCTCTGCACGACCAGGGGATGCGTTGTTACGAATACCGCATCGTCAATCAGGCAAAGCAAGTGCGTTACAAGCCTCTGAAGATCGCGGAGCTCATCGCGTTCAGCAGGCAGCTTTCGTCCATGCTTTCCGCGGGACTGGACCTCAGCCTCAGCCTGAAGATGCTCTACGAGCGCACCGAAAAGAAAAAGAAATATCTCAAATTCATCGAGGCGCGCCTTTTTGAGGAGATACAGAAGGGCGAGTCGCTCGCGGGCGCGATGCAGAACCTGGACAACACCTTCCCGTCGCTGTATATCAGCATGGTGAAGTCCGGCGAGCTGAACGGCAAGATCGACGAGGCTCTCACCACCCTTGCGGACTATTTCGAGAAGGAACACAAACAGCGCAACCAGATAAAGAGTGCGATGAGCTATCCCATCATCGTGCTCGTCATCTGCATCCTGGTGGTCATCCTGATGTCCGTCGTGGTGCTGCCGAGGATGGCGGCGATGATCCCGGAGGGGACGGCGCTGCCGCTGCCCACGGCGATCCTGCTCGGGCTGAAAGATTTTGTTGTGAACCAATGGTTCGTCGTGCTCATCATCGTATTCGCGCTGTTCGTCATCATACCCATCATCAAGCGCATCCCGAAGGTCGCGGAGATCACGGGCAAGGCGGTGACCCGTCTTCCCGTCATAGGCAGGCTGACCAAGATGCTTTACACCGCGACTTTCGCGCGGTCGCTTTCCACATTGTATGCCACGGGCATCCCGCTCCTGGACGCCATCGCGATGGGGGCGGAGATCGTCAACAACAAGTATATAGAGGTGAAGATCCGCGAGGCGGTCATCGCGATAAGGAAGGGCAGTTCCATCGCGGAGGCTTTCGCGCTCGTGGACGCATTCGACCCGATGCTGATGACGATGACATTCGTCGGCGAGCAGTCGGGCACGCTGGATGACATCCTCATCCAGACGGCGCAGTATTTTGAGGAAGAGGCGCAAGGGGCGTTGAAACGTCTGATCGGGATGATCTCGCCCTTCATGCTGATGTTCATGGCACTCGTGGTCGGCTTCGTGCTCATCGCGGTCATGATGCCCATGCTGACGCTCTATCAATCCATAGGCTGACAAAGAGGAGGGATATATGTACGTTCTGCATCTGAGCGGAGACACGGTGAAGATCCTCGAGGGCGCCTGCACGAGGCGCAAACTCGTGATCAACAGCCTCTATTCCGTCGCCATGCCCTGCGACTATCTCGACGCGCCCGACGACAAGGGCTACGAGAAGATAGAGGCGGTGGTGACCAACGGTCTGCGCGACCTCGGCGAGGAATTCAAAAACAAGAAGATAAGGGTGGTGCTGGACAACATCAACATCCCCTTCAAGGAGATGGTGGTGCCCACTCTCGACCGCAAGAAGACCATCGCCCTCGTCAAGAACGAGATCTTCAGCGACGAGAAGCTTGCGGACAGCAACACGGTGGACTATCTCGAGCTGGAGAAAAAGGTGGACGGGCAGAAGCAGACCCGCATCATGGTGACGTATGTGGACAACGTCATCCTGCAGGACATCCAGAAGCTGTGCAAAAACCTTATGTTCAAGCTCGTCTCCATCGACGTGGGGCAGAACTGCACCGCGAAGCACCTGCACTACATCGCGCCGTCGCTCCCCGAGAGCTACGTCTTTGCGGAGTTGCGCGACACGGTGGTCACGGTGAGCCTGGTCATCGGCGGCGCGTTCAGATATTGCATCTCCAAGAGCGTGGTGCTGCTTGACGCGATGCGCTTCAAGAGCGAACGCACCTATTTCGTCAACGACATCGGCAACGTGCTGCGCAGCGCCATCGAGATCTTCCGCAAGGAATATCCGGACTTCGAGTGCAAGAATGTCATCATCGCAGCCTCGCCCGAGAAATTCGAGCTGCTACGCAAGCCCGTGCAGGAGAAACTCGGCGTCGCGGTGGACGCGCTCACGGTGCCCGACAACGTGGACAGCATCGCGCCCGAGGATTACAGCGAATTTTTCTGCACCATCGGCGGGCTGATCAGGGAGGACTGACCATGAGAAAAGACATAAACCTGCTTTACAGTCTCACCCAATCGACCAAGAAGAAGAACTCATCCAATATGATGGTGCTTCTTCTCGTGGTGGTGGTCGCGATAGTCGCCCTGATGATCTTCCTCTTCGTCAACGCGAAGATGGAAGTGAGCGACAATCAGGGCATTCTGGACGACCTCGAGGCGAGCCTCTCGCAGACGGGACAGCTCTCCGCTCTGCAAAACAAGTATAATCAGCTCAAATCGGCTTACGAGAGCGACATCGCGGAGGTGATCGCGGAGGTGTCGCCCGGTCAGTACGCGGCGGTGGGGGCGAAGATGAGCAGCAAGCTCATCGACATCCTCATGCCCGTGGACGACGAGACGGTGCACCCGGACTACGACGCGGACGACGTCAACGACAACGTCTTCGATGTGGACATCACGTCCATCAGCATCTCGGGGACGACGATCACCCTGAATTGCGAGGTGCTGACCTACATCGCGGCGTGGGACTATGCGGACTATCTTGCGGGCAACCTCATCCTCGACCGTCCCGGTCTCGACGCCCTCATAGAGGCGAACGCGCTCATCTTCAGCGGGGTGGAGGACAACTATCCCGGTCTTCCTCCCAAGCCCGAGCCCACGGAGGACGAGGAGGGCAACATCGTTGAGGAGCCGTTCGGCTTCACGCTGCGCTTCGGCATCGACTGGGCGGCGCTTGCGGACGCGGAGGTGGCGCAATGAACCTTAACTTCACTTTCACGACAAGAGACAAGATCCTGCTGCTGGTGCTTGCGGTCATCCTGTTTGTGGGCATGATGTACCTCTACGGCGTGATGCCAGCAAACGAAGAGGTGGAGGATCTCGAAGGGCAGATCACCGCCAAACAGCAGGAACTCGCGCAGCTCCAGGCGCAGATCGCGGGCATCAACATCGCGGGCATCGACGCCGAGTATGACAAGCTGCTGGACTACTACTATACGGCGGACAGGGGAGAGCTTGCCGAAAACATCGGCATCATCGCCATCAACCGTATGATCATCGCCGTCCTGGACGACCACAACATCTCGGGCTACAGCACCACGGGGTGGAAGATCACCGAGGAGAGGCTGACGGGCAGCTACGGCGACTACACCGGGGACTATTACATCGCGTCGGCGACCTGTCCCGTGCCGTACACCGCGGCGCCCGAGGATCTGTATGCCCTCATCGACTACGTGAACGAGGACCCCTTCCTCATCATGACCGACCTCAGCATAAACTATGTGGAGGAGACCCCGGAGACCGAGGAGCCGACGGAGCCGGGTACGGATACGGAACCGACGGAGCCCGGCACGGGCACGGAGCCCGTGGAACCCGAGCCCGTCGAGCCCGTCATCAAGGCGGAGGGCAGCTTCAACCTCATCTATTATATGCGCGTCCCGAAAGGGGCGGCGACCGTGCCCGCGCTGCTCGGCACCGTGACCGGTCTCACGGCGGAGGGGGCGACCCTCACCTTCGACTCGGTGGCGAACGCGACGGGATATGAGTTCTACACCGTGACAGAGACGGAGGGCGGCAAGACCTACTCCCTCATCGACAATTACACCGTGAACGCGACGGCAGGGGAGACGGTGAGCGTGACCTTCACGTCCGCATTGCTGAATGCGGGCGAGCACACCATCGCGGTGCGCGCCGTCGGCGACAAGATGGCGGGGTGGTTCAAGTCCGCGCCGCTCGAGACGGACGGGAACGCTATGACGGCGGTCATCACCGTTGCGTGAAATGACAAAAACGGCAGTTCACTGCGCGCAAATGGCACAATGAACCGCGCATTATGGCACTTTCGGCTGTGCAAAGACACCGAAAGGATCACTCTGAGGCAGGGTCGTATCATCCCGATCCGGCAGGAGAACAAGGAGGCAAAAGGAAGACATGAGGCTCAGGCACTTTGCGGCGAGAAAACGCAAGAGGGGAGCATCCCTCGTGATGGTGCTCGTCTCCATGACCATACTCACCATCATGGGGACGCTGTTCACCACCATTGCCATGCGCTCTTATCAATATTCCTACTCCCGCATGTGCCGTCAGCAGGCTTATTACACCGCGACATCCAGCATAGAGAGCCTCTACGCCAAGATAAAGACCAACGGGGGTGTGCTCAACGACATCGTCACCGCTCTTGATAACGCTTACACCTCTTTGACCAAGGGACCGAGCGAGGGATCGAGTGAGGGATCGAGCATCGGCGGCATCAACATCGACGTCACCACCGTCCGAGTGAAGATCGGCTCCACGGGCGGCGGAGAAGCGGCGGCGGAGGGCGTCGTCGGCAGCGACTTCTTCTACACCTACCTCGGCGAGTGCGACCTTTGGGCGAGGTACAACAACGCGAAGCGCACGGAGATAAGCCTTGAGGCGGAGGCGACCTACAACGGCTATTCGGAGACGGCACGCGCCATCATCGCCAAGACCAACCGCGCCGCGTCGGAGCTCAAGAAGATCTTCGACAACACCTTCTGTCTGCAGTCTCCCATCTCCACCATAGTGGCGGAGACCACCCACGGCGACATCTACGTCTCTCAGCCCATCGCGGACACGGACAGCGCCGCCGTGCAGAATTTGGGTTCCACATACATCACCGCCTACAACACGGTGTTCGCCGCATTGAGTAGTGCAAACGGCACCTACAACGGTCACAGCGGCACCCCGGGGCAGTATCTGCGCGACACCAACGGCAACATCATCACGGACGAGAACACCAATGAGGGCAAGTATAACCAGGTCCTGAAATCAGGCGTCTACGGCAACGCGCAGGCGAGCACATCCAACGCTTCACTCGTCGGGCACACCAAGCCCCTTGACATGGACAATTCCCTTTTGACGGCGTCGTTCATCAATCAGCCGACAGTAGAGCAACTGTGGTACAACGATTGGGCGGAGCTTTACATGTTCTCGGCGGTTGACAGCGGCACGGCGGTGAACGGCGACCTTTATGCGGACTCCAAGATCCTCATAGGGCTGTCGGACAGGAACCTTAGCTCACGAGCATATCTGCGCAGGTGGGACAACACCATCAAGCGTAGTGTTTTTGCACAGCAAAAAGAGGGTACATGGTTAGAGGGGCTCGTAGATGACGGTCAGCTTGACAATTATTTGCAAGACATAAGGTTCAACAAAATTGATTTGAGAGATGACTTTGAGCACGGGTTTGGCGAAGAAATGGATGTTTTCTTTGATCACCATACCGCTAACGATGTCGTGCTGGAGTATTCACTCTCAACATTCCGCCTCAACGGTGACATGTATCTGTGGGAAGACGCCCGCATAGAGAACTTCGACAGCAAGAATGTGCCGAAATCGGATGACGAAAACGACGACGGCAAGAACAATATTTATGCCGACAAAGATCTCTACATTGACGGGCTCTATATCACCGGATGGAACGGTGCGCTTATGCTAACAACAAATACCGTTTCCATTGGCGGCGATGTAGTGGTGCAAGGCAATGCCCAAATCATGAATGCAGAGATCTGGGGAGATGTCTATTGCTACGGCGATGAACTTACCATCGTCAGCAGCAAAATCCACGGCAATGTTTATTTCGACGGCGATAATTTCACTTCCGACGACATGGAACTTGGCGGCGAAGATCATCCGCGAGATGGCAACCTTGTCATCAATTACACGGGCAACAATACCAGCGTGAAAAGTTATGACAATGTGAGCTTTACTTCGACCTCAGATGTCGGCGGGAGCGGTTCATCACATAGATGGGGTGCGACGCTCACCAACAGTAAGATCTACGGTACGCTGTGGTCCAATGTAAATACGCATATAATGGCTTCGAAATGGAATGAAGGAAGCAGTTCGATCCCCGATATTTATCACAACATATATGTGACGGGATATTTGTTCATAGATCTTGTGCAGCCTTATTCATCATCAAATAGTCTTTCGGATAGTTATGGGAACACGCCTAAACGCCAAGATGGCTTCGGGAGCGGCTATCACGCTCACTGGGTGGATTATGATCCGCGAGATACTGAAGTTTCCGAGGGCGTTGCGTCATGGAACTGCTTTGAATCATACCAAAAAGATAGCGTAATATATGCGGACAGGTTCCAGTTAAGGACAAATCAAGGCGATGCTCTGCGGTGGACCACAAGTATCGACATAAGCTATTTGGGCACATTGATCGTGGGCGACGGAGGCTTATATATTGATGGGAATGACTGGTGGTTGAAAGATGAAAGCAACCCGACAACAAAGTGGAGCTGGAGTGGGTCGCGAGATTCAATATGCATCGTTAAACTCATAACCGCTTCACGTGAGGAAGGGCTATGGGAGACGAGGATCGGCAACACTGAATATATTAAAGGCAATACTGCGGAGCGGGATAATCAACTCGCAGGTCATGTGGCGAGCGGTTATTCATCGTTGTCGGCGGCACTCGAACATCAGAAGACGGACGCTTTGAGCGATTTTTCACACAGTAATGCCGTTGAATATGAGACCGTAGCTTTTAAAGATAACGCCGTCTGGGACGACAAGCTCATCAAGATCCGCACCTGGACGGCGCCGAAGCACAATGCTGACCCCGGTGCGAGCGCCAGCGTGAACTATGTGGGCGACGAGACTGGCATCGAATTCAGCACGGACGAGGACGTTGTCAATGTCGAAGGTTATCTTTACCATCTCTCCAAAAACCCCGCCGCGGGCAGCGTGACGGGCACTCCGGGCAACGGCGACTACACACTCACCATCAAACAGAGCGTGTGTTTCAAAAAAAGGGTGGACTGGTCCGCATTTGACAAGATCGTCATCGACACGTCGAAGGGCAATGTCTACATCCGCTTCCTGAATGGCGTGGAGCTGGGCAAGAAGGGCGCAAAGAATTACGACGAAGGTGCGGAGGTCGTGCTCACGGGCGGCAGCATGACCTTCTGGTATCTGTACGAAAGCGACTCCTACGATTTTAAAAAACCGACATTGCATGTCAACCCCTACACCCGTCTCGGGCTGGTCTCGGCGGAGACGGGCTCCGGCTACGGCTATGACGGGCTGTACATCATCTCCAATGACGACTCCCTCATCACGATGGGGCAGAATGCGGTGCTCGACGGTTTTGTCTACACCCCGTACGGGCATGCTTTCATTGCTCCGCCCGATACGCAAGGCAGCTTCACCGCGCTCAACGGCTGTATGGCGATAGAGAGTCTCATCATGCTCTCTACTGCAGACGAACAGCAAAAAACATGGCTTGAAACTATTGGGATAAATTTCCCGAATTTCGGCACATCGGCAATAACCGATGCGGTCATAAATCAATATAAAAACATAGTTTTCAACTATGTTCAGCCGCCGCTCATTGTCGACTTCAATTTCAGCTACGGCAACACCGAGGGCGAAATCAGCGACTTCGGTCAGGTGGTCTGGGAGTTTTTGGGGTACTATTGATGCTCGGACGGATGAGGCGAAAGAGCGCCCGGAGAGGGTTCACATTGGTGGAAGCCATCGTCAGCATCGCGGTGTTTGCCATTGCCGCGGTGATGTTCGCCATGATCCTTTTCACCGCCACCAATATGGTGAACATGTCCCTCGTCTACGACTCCGACCGCGTTGCTCTCATGCATTTCATCGAGACGGGCGTTACGGCGGAAGGCACACACGGCAGCATAACCGTGACGGTGCACAACCACGAGAGCGGCAACGAGGAGCAGTTCGTCATCGACCTTAATAAGGGCGACCTCACTTATGTCGAGGGCGAGTATGTGGAATATGTGACCGAGGGCGGCAGACGCTATGTCATCTTCCTCGCGGCTGAGGACAAGGGCGAGAGCGAGAGCGGGGGAGGCGCGTGATGCTTTGGCGCAGGTTCAGACGGCATAAACGCGCGTTCACGCTCGTTGAACTGCTGGTGGCGATGGTCATCATGAGCATCCTCGCCATTTCGGTGTTCCTCATCTCCTCGGCGGCGTCGAGGACGTTCATCCGCGGGGAGGAGACCATCGCGGCGGACGACGTCAAGGACATCGTGATGGAGTATATCCGCATCACCCTCCGCAGCGCGAAGAAGGTGTATCTGAGCAACGATCCCACTCTCATCGGCACCTCGGGCACGCCGCTCATCGCGGAGTGCAACATGCTCTTTGCGGGCAACGTCATCCCCGATGCGGGCGGCAAACCCGTGGGGGTAAGCGACGAATACCCGAGGGGCAGGATATACCCCCTCGGCAAACACAACGTCACCGTGAACGGCATCCCGCGCACCGAGACCGTCATCGGCGGCTATGTCTACCACATGAGCAGCAATGTGGACGGCGTGCTTGATTGGGACGCCCCCACCCCGCTCTTCGGCGGCACAACGCTCGAGCCCGTGACGGAAGTGTACGGCGAATATCTCGTGGGCGGCTTGACGTTCACGCCCATCGTGCGCACGGAGGGCAAGGAGAGCGGCAACAGCTATGCCGTGACGGTCAACTTCACGGTGTTCCGCGAGCGCGACGTTGCGGCGGACGGCGAGAGTTATACGGCGACTTTGGCGAGCGACGTCGTCTCATTCCTCAACCTCGAGCAGCGCAAAAGCCCCATCAAAGTGGGCGCGGAGAGCGCGGGCGGCGTCATCAACGCGTCGAGCGGCACCTATAGCTACATCTTCTATTCGTGAGGGACGGAGATGGCGGCGCTTGACATCACGTTTTATGTCCTGAGTGCGCTCGCGGGTCTTTGCATCGGCAGCTTTCTCAATGTGTGCATCTACCGTCTCCCGCGCGGCAAATTTTTCTCGAAGGCGCGCTCCTTTTGTCCGAAGTGCGGCGAGGCGATCAAGGCGTACGACAACATACCCCTTTTGAGCTACGTCATCCTGCGCGGCAAATGCAGAAGCTGCGGGGAGAGGATCTCCCCCCGCTATCCGCTCGTCGAGGCGATGACCTGCGCGCTCTTTGTGGGCAACTACGCGATGTTCGGCATGCACGGTCTCACCCTCGTGTGGGACGTCGCGGCGTGCGCGCTCATCACGGCGTCCTTCATCGACCTCGACACGATGGAGATCCCGGACTCCGCCGTCCTCGTGCTGCTGGCGCTGGGGCTCGTCACATTCGCGCCCTTCGGCGGCGTGGGATGGGAGGACAAACTCATCGGATGCGCGTGCGTGAGCGTGCCGATGTTCCTCCTCGCCATGTTCGGGGGCATGGGTCTCGGCGACGTCAAGCTCTATTTCGTCCTGGGTCTCATGCTCGGGTGGCAGAAGGTGCTCATCGTGTTCGTCGTGTCGGTGGTGCTGGGCGCCGCGGTGTCCGTCATCGTCACGGCGGTGAAGAAGAGGAGGGGAGAGGAAGAGTTCGACCTCTCGGAGGAGGAATACCGCCGCCTGCCGCGAGGAGCGGTGTGCGCGGAGGGCGAGACGCCGCTCCCGCCGAAGAAGATGCGTTTCCACGTCGTGCCTTTCGGACCCTTCATCGCGCTCGCGACAGTTGTAGCGATATTCGGCGGTGATGCGCTTATCGCTTTTTATGCGGGTTTACTCGGCATATGAAGACACGAAAACCTCAAAAAAACCGCTTAAAAAGGCGCTTTTTGAGAAAAACCCGTATTGACACGGAGTGTAAGTCATAGTAAAATCATTGTAGGGGAGGTAATCGCTTGGACAACCATCTTATTTGGGAAGTTCTGCTTTCAAACGGCACCATAACCCATGACCAGTTGAGCGATGCTCTGCGCTGGCAGCGCAGCCACCCCGACGAGGACGTCGGCAGCATTTTGCTTGCCCGCGGCATCGTCACCGACGGACAGCTCCTTGCCGCCTATGCGCAGCGTCTGGACGTCCCCTTCATCGAGAAAGACCTTGTCGTCAAGCGCCCCGAGGTGCTGAAGCTCGTGCCCGAGACGCTTGCGAGAAGATACGGCATCATGCCGCTGGACATTAACAACAACAAGATCCTCGTCGCCATCTCCGACCCGGAGGACATGAGCGTCATCGAGGACGTCAAGCTGAGCTCGCGCATGGACGCGTCCATCGCCCTCGCTTCGGCGGAGAACATCCTGAGCGCCATCGAACGGTACTACCGCAATGCGGAGCTGTTCTACCGCGAGGAGCAGGAGGAGGTGCAGACGGTCAACTTCGTCTCCGACGATACGGCGAAGAAGATGGACGAGATCGAGTCCAGCGTCAACAACACCCCCGTTGTCAAGCTGGTCAACAATCTCGTGCAGCAGGCGTACATCCGTCAGGCGTCGGACATCCACATCGAACCGTTCGAGAACGATGTCATCGTCCGCATGCGTATAGACGGCGACCTCATCGAGGTCATGCGCCTCGCGCCCGCCACTCTCGCCAGCGTCATCTCCCGCATCAAGATCCTCTCCGGCATGAACATCGCCGAGAAGCGCATCCCGCAGGACGGCAGGTTCAACTATACCAACGACGAGTTCAAGGTGGACCTGCGTGTCTCCACCATCCCCACCATGTACGGCGAGAAGTGCGTCATGCGTCTCCTCAATACGGGAGGGGAGAACCTGCTCAGCTTCGAGCAGCTCGGGATGTCGCGCGAGACCATCGCGCGCTTCGATCATATGCTCTCGGCGCCCAACGGCATCATCCTCGTGACGGGCCCCACCGGTTCCGGCAAGTCCACCACGCTCTATGCGGTGCTCAACAAGCTGCGCAAGCCCACCATCAACATCACGACCATCGAGGACCCGGTCGAGAAGCAGATGTTCGGCATCAACCAGGTGCAGGTCAACACCAAGGCGGGCATGACCTTCGCAAGCGGTCTCCGCGCCCTCCTGCGCCAGGACCCCGACGTCATCATGATCGGCGAGATCCGTGACTACGAGACGGCGGAGATAGCCGTCCGCGCGTCCATCACCGGTCACCTGGTGCTGTCCACGCTGCACACCAACGACGCGCCGAGCAGCATCGTGCGTCTCATCGACATGGGCGTCCCGCCGTATCTTGTCGCCGCGTCTGTCAACGCCATCATCGCGCAGAGACTGGTCAAACGCCTTTGCCCCTATTGCAAACGCAAGCGCGTCGTCTCCGATGCGGAAAAGGCGCTCCTCGACGACTACGGCATCAAAGAGGCGTATGAGCCCGTCGGCTGCCCGGAGTGCAACCACGTGGGGTACAGCGGCCGTATCGCGATATACGAGATCGTGGAGATGGACCACCGCATCCGCAAACTCATCTCGGCGGAGACCCCCATCGACGACATCCGCAAAGTCGCGGCGGAGAACGGCGCCGAATTCCTCGCCGACAGCCTCCGCGAGCTCGTAAGGAAAGGGATAACAAGTTTGGACGAGTTTAATCGTATTATTTATACGGTTGGCTAAGTCCGAGCACATTAACAGGATCGAAGACGGAACCACGCGCCGCTCAGCCAAACTTTCACAGGGCGCAGCCCTCTTGAAAGTCGCGGCGCGCAAAGTGAGCGCCGAGCAACGCCGTGGATCTAAGCAGACACGGGCTTTAAGTTGCGAGTGCCGAATTCCTCCGCCCGTGCCGGGTTTTCGGTGAGTGCTGTTCTCCGCTTGGTTATGTCGGTGCGATATTAAAAACTTTTGTAGAGATGCAAAATCAGTCCCGCATGATGCGAGGACTGCACACTCCAAGGGGTCCCCGCCGAAAGTATTTTCGGAAGGGGGAAAGGAGCAGCCGTGCGATTGATAAGCGGCGAAGTTTACGCCGCCGCGCAGG
>UMHM01048933.1_pt1 | contig 11787 bp, 9 predicted proteins | sample 1965501 | NCBI WGS metagenome assembly UMHM01 (sample SAMEA4836095, study PRJEB28245) | human gut metagenome | biome: gut microbiome; material: fecal sample | place: Denmark | collected 2008
CAGAAATAAGAATTAAGAATTAAAAATTAAAGCGGGGGAAAAGCATGCCTTATTCAAAGCTCTCTAACGTGACTTCCCGCTCTCCGTTCTCCACTTCTTCGATGGTGACCTTGATGGTGTTGCCCGGCAAGAGTTCCTCTACCAGCTCCGGCCATTCTATGAAGCAGAGGGCGCCGCTGTAGAAGTAATCTTCGTAACCCATGTCATACACTTCTTCCAGTTTCTTGATGCGGTAGAAGTCGAAATGGTAAATCAGTTCGCCGGCAGTGTCGGAACGGTATTCGTTGACAATGGCGAAGGTAGGGGAGGTGATGACGTCGGAAACGCCCAACTCCTCGCAAACGGCTTTGATGAAAGTTGTCTTGCCCGCCCCCATTTTTCCGTAAAGAGCGAAGACGGTATTATCACCCATTTCAGCGATGAACTGGCGGGCGGCTTCGTGAATCTGGTCTAATGACTGAATTTTGATTTCCATTGTGTCTTTTGATTTAGCGTTGCAAATATAGCCAAAAACTTTTTCCTGTCTTGCAAATGGCATAGATAATGATGGAAAAGAATATGATGGATGCACCCGAGGGGACATTCAAGTAGAAAGAAATCATCAGCCCGCCCAGGCAACTGAGGTAACCGATGCCGATGGAAAGCCAGATGATGCGGTGGAACCGGTGCGAGAACAAGTTGGCGGTCATCTGCGGAACGGTGAGCAGTGAAATAACCAGCACGATGCCCACCATGCGCAGGCATGCCACGATGGTCAGCGCAATGAACATCATCAGTACATATTCGAATACCTGCACCGGAATACCTTGCGAGCGAGCAAACTCCCGGTCGAAAGCCACGTAGATGATGGGATGGAGATACAGCGCGAAAAACAGTATCAGCAGGACGGCGAGCCCTCCCAATAGAGCGATGTCGCTCCAGGTAATCGTGAGAATGTTGCCGAAGAGATAGGCGGACAAGTCGGGTGCGAATCCCGGCGAGAGGAAAGTGAACATGATGCCCAGTGCCATGCCCAATGTCCAGAATACGGCAATGGCGGAGTCTTCCCGCATGTCCTTCCGTTTGCTGAGCCACTCTACACCGAAAGCGGACAAGACTGCAAACAAGGCTGCCGACAGAATGGGGGAAATGCCGGTATACAATCCCAGGCCGATACCGCCAAAAGATGCATGCGTCAATCCGCCGCTGATGAACACTAGTCTCCGGGTAACGATGTACGTGCCTATCAGCCCGCAAGCAATGCTTGCCAGCAGACTGCCGATGAGGGCATGTTGGAAAAAAGTGTATTGCAGTAGCTCCATTTATTCAATTAAAAATTAAGAATTAAAAATTAAAAGTTGGATGTGGAGTGTTAGGAATGGGGGGTGAGACGGCGTTCGCCGATGATGAGGAACACTTCATCCTTGATGTTGTCCGGCAAGGCTATGCCACGCAGTTGCAGGCTGCGCACCCATCCGGCTACGTCCGTGTCTTGCATGGTGTAGAACACGTCGCGGAACTCGTCTTCCTGCTCGGGAGTATAGGCATCGGGAGCGGTGCCGATGTATTTGTCCAGTTCTTCGTCATCGTAATATTCTATTTGCTTGCTGACGGCTGCCAGCAGGCTGTCACGTTCGCAGATTTCATGCTGTCCGCAGCACTCGGCATCCACTTCCTGCACTTCGGGCATGGCGTCCAGTTCGCCGCGGTCTATCTTCTTCTGCAGTTTCCGGTTGCGTATAATTCCGGCTGTGGCTGCCACGAGGGCAAGGGCAATCAGGCTAATAATCAATATCCACATGGGCTTCCTTTTCTTGAAAAACATGTTCCATTAATAGAACGGACAAAGATACATATTGTTTTGTACACGACAAAATAATGCTTCAGATTGCAGGTAGGTAGATTACTTCCACCCGACGCAGGCATTACTTGCTTGGAACGTAGTGTAAAACTACTTTGGATACATCCTAATCTTAGAATGTATCCTTTATTTCTAAGAATAAAGGTTATATTCTTAAGAATAAAGGCTGTATTTCTAAGAATAAAAGCTTTATTCTAAGATTGCATTGCATTTTGGCAGACTTTAAATCCCGCCTTTTGCAAGTCTTCCCAGTAAGCAGGGTAAGATTTGGTAACGACCTGTGGTTCATCTATCTGTATTTGGGGCAGTACAAGGCAGGCGGGGGCAAATGCCATGGCCATACGGTGGTCTTCGTAGGTGGCGATGACGGGGTCAGCGTCTGCCGGGCAGCGTTCGCCATCCCACAACAAGATGCTGTCTTGCTCGGAGCGCACGACGTAACCCAGTTTACGCAGTTCCGTAATGAGGGCGGTGATACGGTCGGTCTCCTTTATTTTAAGGCTTTGCAGTCCGGTGAAGCGGAAAGGGATGTCCATCAGGCAGCAGGTGACGACAAAGGTCTGCGCCAGGTCCGGGATGTCCACCATGTCTTCGTCGAGACGGGTGGCGGGAGTACCCTTACGGATCAGTTTTACTCCCCGGTCTGTATATTCGGTATGGACGCCGAGGCGGGCAAAGACTTCCGCGCCGCGGCTGTCGCCTTGATAGCTGTGGGCGAAGAGACCGAGCAGTTCGATTTCTGCCGTATGCGCTTCTTCCTTCGTGCTGTCTTCACTTTCTTTCGCGCTACTTCTGTCTCCCCCTTTTATTTTTTCATTTTTAATTCCTTCTATTGCCATCATCTGATACCAGTAAGAGGCGGCGCTCCAATCGCTTTCTACGGTGAAAGGGGTATCCGTGTATCCGCCGGGGCTGACGGTGATGCAATCTTCGGAGACCCAGTCGGCTTGGGCGCCGAAGTCGCGCATCAGTTGCAGGGTCAGGTTGATGTAGGGGCGGGAGATGATGTCACCCGTCAAGTGCAGGCGCAGGCCTTTGGGAAGGACGGTACCAATCATCAGCAGGGCGGATATGTATTGTGAGCTGACATTGCCGGCGAGGGATATTTCGCTGCCGGTCAGTTCTGTTCCGGTGATGCGCAAGGGAGGGAACCCTTCGTTTCCGACGTATTCTATGCGGGCGCCGAGCTCTCGCAGGGCGTCTACCAGTATGCGGATGGGGCGTTGCTGCATGCGTTGCGTACCGGTGATGATTCGGGTGCCAGGAGTTACGCTGAGGTAGGCGGTGAGGAAACGCATGGCGGTGCCGGCGGCAAGGATATCTATATGTCCGGGATTTCCGTCGAGGGCGCGAGTCATCACTATGGTGTCGTCACAATCGCTCAGATTGCGGGGCAGGATATTGCCGTGGGCAAGGGAGTGGAGGATGAGTGCCCGGTTACTGATACTTTTGGATGCCGGGAGCTGTATGGCTGCGTGCAGTGAGGCAGGAGCGGAAACGGTATATCGCATGGTCGTATTTGTTAAGTTACGGTGGTAAGGAGTTTTTTTATTGTCACTGCAAAAGTAGGATAAATCTTTGGGAAATGGAAAAAAGGAAACTTGTTTCTGTGGTTTCAATCTTTCGTTTATCTTTGCGGAGGTAAGTCCTGCTATCGGGACGGATAGATATAATTAAGCATCATTCTTATGGAAATAGATTTAACCACCCCCGCCTTGCTGTTTTCGGCCATATCGCTGATTATGCTGGCCTATACCAACCGTTTCTTGTCCTATGCCCAACTGGTGCGCACCTTGAAGGAACAGTACATGGAGAACCCGTCTTCGGTGAAGGCGGCGCAGATTGCCAACCTGAGGAAGCGGCTCTACCTGACGCGTGCCATGCAGGTGGCGGGCATCGGCAGCCTGCTGCTGTGCGTGGTCAGCATGTTCTTTGTCTATATCCGTCTCCATCTGCTTTCGGCCTATATCTTCGGTTTGGCGCTGATATTGCTGATTATTTCGCTGGCCATATCGGTGTACGAAATATATATATCGGTGAAGTCTTTGGAGATACATCTCAACGATATGCACGAGTAGAGGCTCTACGGGATGATGTTCCGTACGGGGAGTTCCAGTTCTCCCCAGTCAATCATGGCATTGAACAGCCTGACAGTAGAGAATGAAGGCAAGTCTTCCGGTCTGATATCTTTTTCCTGCAAGATTCCTTCTTCCAGCAAGGCTGCCCGTTTGGTCCCTTTCAGCAGGGGATGTGCCGGCGTGTACCAGTGGGTACCGTCGGAAAGGGCGATGTTGGCGATGGAGGTGTCTGTCAGCAGGCCTTGTTTCACAATCAGAATGTCGTCGCATGCGCCGCGCAGGGCAAAGAGGCAGTTCAGCGGTTCGCGTCCGGCGCTTTTGTAGGTGTAGTCGATGGTATCGGCCTGCATCAGTGCCAGCGAATGCACGTGCCGCACGGCGTAGGGGGAGTAGCTGAGGTCTTCAATACCTTTTTCACCATACACTACGCGTGCCTTGACGATGCCCGCCCCGGTGATGCCTGCTCCACAGCCGGGAGACGACAGATAATCGGACAGTTGCAGCGGTGTGCTTTCCGGCCAGAAGTGGGCGCGGGTATCGTTCAGCCTCCGGTTGTGGCGGGAAAGGTTGCAGACCCTTCCGTGGTCGATGCGTATGGTTTCAATAAATAGGCACATATATTTTCTGTATTACTTCGTTGTATTCGCTTTCCCACCGGCTTTTGGCGGTGATGCCGCCTCCTGCCTTGAAGTGGAGCTGGCCGTTTTCCTGCTCGATGAAGCGTATCATGACAGCGCTGTCCAGCTGTCCGTCGGCATAATGCCCCATGATGCCGGTGTAGAAGCCCCGGCGGTAGTCTTCGGCCTGGGCGATGATTTCTACGGTTTTGGGCTTGGGGGCGCCGGTGATGGAGCCGGCAGGAAGCAGGCGGAAGATGATGTCGCCCAGGTGTGCGGTGTAGTCTTCGGGCAGGGTGCCGCATATCTCGGAGCTGGTCTGGAGGATGGGGCCCTTATTGGTTTGCAGGCGGTCTATATAGCGGTAGGAGGTCACTTCGACGTGTTCCGAAACCATGCTGAGGTCGTTGCGTATCAGGTCGACGATGGTGGCGTGCTCGGCTGCCTCTTTGGTGTCCTGCATCAAGAGCTGTTCCGCATCGGGCAGGGTAGCGTCGATGGTGCCTTTCATGGGGAAGGACTTTATCTTGCCCTTCTCTATGCGGACAAAGATTTCGGGGGAGAAGCAGACGAACCGGTCTTTCAGCCACAGCTTGTACAAGGCTTCGGAGTGGAGGAATATTTCTTCCAGTGTCAGATTGGTGGTGACGGGTACCCGGCAAGTGAGGTTCGTCAGGTAGCTGTTGCCTGCCAGCAGGTTTTGCTTCACGAGGTCGAACGAATGTCTGTATGCGGCGGGGGAAGGGGGAGTGATGTCCCACTGGATAGGGCCGGCGCATCGGGCGGCTGTGCTTCTGGCAAGGGCTGTTGCAGCCGTCTCCGTGTTGCCTGCCTTCGGGAATTGGAAAAGGCAGGTGGCGGGGTCTATCCGGTCGAGGGGCTCAATGTGCGACTGCTCTTGCGCGTAGTCTACGATGAAGAGGAAGGGCACATTGGCTCCGGCCAGTGCGTTCATGCGGGCGATGGTTTCTGTCCGGCTGTACGTCTTCATGCGTCAATAGACTGCGGAGGCTATCACCTGGATTATCAGAATGAGGAACACCATGGCAATGGGATATACCGTGGCATAGGCCACGCTCGGTATGTTGCTGTCCGTCATGGAGTCGGCGGCGGCAAGGCCGGGCGTACTGGTCATGCCGCCGGTGATGGTGCCCAGCAGGTCGAGAATGTTTATCTTGAACACGAACAGGCCTACGCATACTGCCACCAGCATGGGCACCAGCGTGATGGCGGCGCCTACGCCGAACAAGAGCCAGCCGCTTTCCTGGAACGTGGCCATCAGATTCCGTCCTGCCGATGTCCCTACTTCGGCAAGGAAGAGCAGCAGTCCCAGCTGGCGCAGCAGTTGGTTGGCAGGGCCGGACATGGACCACAGAATGGGGCCGGTCTTTCCGATGGCGCTCAGGAACAAGGCGACCATCAGGATGCCTCCCGTCAGTCCCGGAGAGAACGACAGACTGTCCGAGAAGGAGATGTTGAGCTTGCCGAAGAGCACGCCCAGCACGATGCCCAGGGCGATGGGGAAGAAGTCGGTGTCGGACAGTTGCTTGGTGTCGTTGCCCAGCAGGCGTGCCACTCCCTTGATGCCGTCCTTCTCGCCCACCACCATCAGCTTGTCGCCGAATTTCAGGGCGAGGTCGGGCGAGGGGGAGAGGTCGATGCCGCTTCGGCGGATGCGGGTGACGGTGCAGCCGAAGTTCTTCATCAGGTTGAGGTCGCCCAGCTGCTTGTTTATCATATCCTTCTTGGTGAGCAGCAGGGATTCAATCTCCTGCATGTCTACGAGTGGCAGTTCGCCTTCTTCGCGTTCGCCCACGAGGACGGCGAGCTGGTTTAAGGCCTCTTCGCTACCCACGGCTTGTATGTAGTCTCCCTCGTGCAGGATGGTCTGGGCGGTGGGGATGGCTATCTGCTCGTTGTGCTTGTGGCGTGAGATGACGGCTCCGGTCATGGCGCGCGCATTGATTTGCATCAGGCTCCGGTCGAAGACGGCGGGGTTGGTCACGCGGAACAGACAGGTTGTCAGTTCCGGGAACTGGCTGCGGCGTTCCTTCTCCAACCGGCGCGCCTCCTTGTCGAGGTCGATGCGCATGATACGGGGCAGCAGCTTAACGAAGAGAATCACGCCGATAACGCCGAAAGGATAGGCAATACCGTAAGCGATGGATGCCAGTGGGGAATGGGTGCTGTCAATGGCAACGGCGAGTCCCGGCGTACTGGTCAGGGCACCGGCTATCAGTCCCACGACACTGGGAGTATCGATGTCGAAGGCATATTTCAGTCCTACTGCCGTCAGGGCGGCGGAGCAGATGATGAGCAGGGTGATGATGATAAGCGTCTTGCCCTTGCTCCGGAAGGAGTCGAAAAATCCGGGACCGGCCTGGATGCCGATGGTGAAGATGAAGAGCACCAGTCCGAAGTTTCCTAATTCTTTGGGGATGATGACACCGAAGTGTCCGAACAGCAGGGCAATGAAGATGACGGCGGAGACGTCGAGCGAAAGCCCTTTAATCTTGATTCTTCCCAACATGAAGCCTAAAGCCACAATGAGAAAGAGCGCGAAATAGGAGGAGTTTAACAAGTCAGCAAACATAATCAGTTAAAGAGTTAGGAATTTATGTCACAAAGATAGTGCAAAAAAGTGAGATAGAAAAAGTCTTGCTTCCTTGTGGCATATAAAAAAAGATGATGTGCCATCAACCGTTTTGACACATCATCTTAATATATATATCGGCCTATATGACCGGTATTCCTGCGTGGGGCAGGGCGGTACTTATTTTTCGAGTTCCTTCAGCAGTTCCTCTACGGCAGCTTTCAGCTGTGTGTCTTCTCCCTTCACGATGGTCTCGGGTGAATTGGCTACTTTGATGTCCGGCTCCAGCTGCGAGTTCTCCAGATAGCTGCCGTCCGACAGGCGGTAGCCCACGACGGGGATGCCGAATACCAATGACGGGTCTTGCAGGCGTTCCCACGACACGCTGGTCATGGTTCCCGGCACGGGCATGCCTACCAGCTTGCCCAGTCCGCGGTGGCTGTAAACCCACGGCGTGCCGTGCGCATTGGAGTAGTTGGCCTCGCACATCACCATGATGGAGGGTTTGTTCCAGCGGCGGCTGGGCATGTCGCACGTCTCGCGACCGCGCACCACTTGGGTGAAGTATTTTTGTCCACTGAAAAGTATTTCTATATCCTCGTGCAAGCGTCCACCGCCATTGAAACGGGTGTCGATGACGATGCCTTCGCGGTTGTTGTATTTTCCCAGGATGTCCGAGTAGACGGAACGGAAACTGTCGTCTCCCATAGACTCGATGTGCACGTAACCCAATCGGCCACCCGACCATCGGTCAACGTCTGCCGCACGCTGTTTCACCCAGCGGCTGTAGAGTAAATCGCTGAACGCACCGTTCGTAATGGGGATAATGACCTCTTCCCAGTGCTCCTTGGTCTGCGGGTCGAAGAGAGAAACAAGTGTTTTCTTCCGTGCCTTGTTGTTGAGCAGCGTGTAATAGTCCGCATCGGGGGTGATTTCCAGGCCGTCTATCTTTTCGATGACTGTGCCGGCTTTCACCCGGGTGTTGGCTGTGTCGAAGGGGCCTTTCTCCACTACTTCGGCAATGAGCATGCCCTTGCCCGTGTAGTTCCAGTCGAAGAACAGTCCCAGGCTGGCAGTAGGTTCGGATTGCCCTTTGGGATAGAAACGGCCGCCGGTGTGAGATACGTTCAGCTCGCCCAGCCATTCGCTCAGCAGTTCGGCAAAGTCATAATTGTTGTCGATATGGGGCAGGAAGCGGCGATAGGCGGCGGTCATCTTGTCCCAGTCCACTCCGTGCATATTGGTATTGTAGAATCGCTTCTGCTGTTGGCGGTACACGTGGTCGAACATGTATTCGCGCTCCGCAGCCAGGTCCATCTTGGCATCTACCTGGAAGGTGATGGGGGTCAGCGCGTCGGATGAAGTGTCCATTTTCTGCATCTTGTGGCTACCCAGCAGGAAGAGGCTCTTGCCGTCCTTGTCCAGCTGCATGTCCGCCCATCCGGCATCCATCTTGTGCAGCAGGCGGGTCTCTTTCTTGCGCAGATTCATCTTCCAGAGGTCGTAGCCGCCTTCGAAGGCTGCCAGGTAGTAGAGTGTCTCGCCATCCTTGGAGATGATGGTGCTGCCCATGTCGGAAGAATTCGGGGTGAGGCGCACCACACGGTCTTCGATGCCTTTCAGCTCTACGACGATGTCTTTCGGCTGGTCATCTTTTTCGTCAGCATTGCTGTCTTTCTTGTCGTCTTTCTTCTTTTTATCCTTGTTTTTGTCTTGGGGGGTGTCTTTTCCGGCAGACTTCTTTTGTTCCTTCTCCAGCTCCTTGCGCAGTTCGTAGTCTTCTTTGCTCAGGCAGTATTTGTCGTAGGCGTCTTGGTTGAGGAAGACGAGCATGGCGTCGTTCAGCGAGCCCCATGAGGCATGGGCACGCATGCCGTAGCGTTCGGTGGTGAAAAGGATGGCGTTGCCGTCCAGCGCAAAGTGGGGATAGCCGCTCATGTAGCCGCTATTGGTGAGGTTGATGATGTCTTTGCCTCCCTCTGCGCTGACCAGGCCGATGTCGGAGTAGGGGTCGTGCTTGTTACCCGTGAACTCAAGTGTAAACCATTTACCGTCCGGCGACCATGCGTAGTCAAATCCTCCGCCGGTGCTGTACCAGGTGGAGCCGTCCGTAATCTGGCGCACCTTCTTCGTCTCCAGATTGAGCACCATCAGCCGGATGCGGTCTTCGATAAAGGCGAGTTCCTTGCCGTCGGGCGAGAATTGCGGATAGGCACGTTCCACGGTGGTGGAGGGCAGCAGCACTTCTTCTTCAATCAGCGTGGCGTTCGGGAAGTTAGGGTCTTCCTTGCGGGCTATCTTGGCAAGGTAGAGCTGCCAGTTGCCGCCTCGCTCGCTGGCGTAGGCCAGGGTGCGGTTGTCCGTCGCAAAGGAGAGGCCCGCTTCGCGTGCCGGTGTGTGCGTCACCTGCTTGGTAGTGGCATAGTCTGCCGAAGTGACAAAGACTTCTCCGCGCAGCGTGAAGGCAATCTGTTTTCCGTCCGGGGACACAACGGCAGAGGTGGCTCCGTCGGAAGACTGCAGGTTGGCGAATTGCGGCCGGTCATCGCGCACCAGTTCTATGGCGACTTTCTTCGGGGTGGCATCCGGCTGCTGGGTATAGATTTCGCCGTCGTAACTGTAGCACAACGTCCCGCCGTCACTCATGGAGAGGAAGCGCACGGGATGTGTCTTGAAGCTGGTGATGGGCTTCACCTCTCGGGGCTGTGCCAGCGGGAAGGCATACACGTTGAATGAGCCGCCGTTTCTCTCACTCAGAAAGTAAACCGTTCTTCCATCGGGTGACAACACCGGGTTGCGGTCTTCGCCCGCGCGGTCGGTGAGGTTGGTATGGGTACCCGTCTTTGCATCATACAGCCAGATGTCGCGGGTGATGGAGGAGATGTGATGCTTTCTCCATTCATCTTCAAATCCCTTGCGGTCTTGGTAGAGGAACTGATGGCCCGCCTTGTCGAAGCAGACCGCTTCGGCAGGGGTGCCCAGCACTTGCTCCGTACGCCCTCCCGTTGCAGGTACTTTGTAAAGCTCGGTCATGGCCGAAGTGGGGAAAAGAGCGCTGCTTGCCGGGTCCTGGATGGAGGCGGAAAACAAGATATACTTTCCGTCCGGAGTGAATGTGGAGGGTATCTCACCGGTGGAGTGGGTAGTGAGCCGTTGGGCGGTTCCGCCGTCTGCCGGCATCACGAATACGTCGAAGTTGCCGTATCTGTCGCTGGCAAAGGCTATTTGTTTGCCGTCCGGCGACCATATGGGGGTACATTCGTAGCTCTCTTGGGTAGTAAGCTGTGTGGCGGTTCCACCTTTGGCCGGCACCTTGTAGATGTCTCCTTTGTAGCAGAATGCGATTTCCGTACCGTCGGGAGAGATTTGCACATCGCGCATCCAGAGCGGCGTGGCGGCATGTCCGGCAATGGCAGTAAGGCCTAGTGCAAGGATTGCAAGGGTTTTCTTCATAAGTGTGTGGGTTGATGTTAATATAGAATGTTTATAAACGTCATGATGCTGTCCACAAGGCAAGGAGCGAGGTACGTCATTTCATACCTCGTGCCTTGTATATCTGTTCTTTGGCATTGTTGATGCTTTGGAACTTCTCTTCTGCGGCTTTCTTGATGTCTTCGCCCAGCGTTGCCACCCGGTCGGGATGGTGTTTCAAGGCTAGGCGGCGGTAAGCGGCACGCACTTCGTCATTGGTGGCAGTGGGTTCAATTTCAAGTACTTTGTAGGCCTCGTTCAGTGAGCTACCGCCTAGGTTAAGCATGGATTCCACTTCCTTGACGGATAGTCCCATGTACATGGCCACTTCTTTCAAGGCTTCTATCTCCTCGTTGCAGACGTGTCCGTCGCTTTTGGCAATTTCTACCAAGAATACCAGCAGTTGCAAGCGTTCCTCGTATGTCAGGTTGGCGGCAATCTGCGTTCCGCAGTCACGGATGGTGTTTTTAAATGCCAGTGGGTTTTGTCTGTCCATCTGCTTGCGCTGTTCGAAGAGGTTGAGTAATATCCGTTCTCCCTCGCCCACGGCAGCCTCACCGAATGTGCTTCTCAGAAAGCGGCGGACGAATTCCATTTCACTATGCATGATGCGCCCGTCTGCACGGATAATGTACGAAGCCATCACGAGCATGGAGAAGAGGAAACTGTTCCGTTGCCCGGTATAGGTAGTGCCGTGCGTTGGTTCTTCTCCATAATAACTGCCTGCGTCACTTGAATCGGTGTCGAACAGTGAACCGAATACAAAACCTGCCAAGGCTCCCAGCGGTCCTCCGGCCATGAAGCCGATGATGCCGCCTATCCATTTAGCTGCTCCCATAATTTTTCTTGTTTAAAGTGCAAAAATAGAGATTTCTTACGAGAATTCCAGTAATTTGATGAGCTATTCCCGCTGAAGCGAATAGGCACCGTCTTCTTTTTGTACATATTCAGCATATTTATGGCAGCAAGTCTGTCATTAAGAAATACTATAAAAATTAAGGAGTTAAGTCTTAGACTTAACTCCTTAATGCTCAACAGTCGGGATGACAAGATTCGAACTTGCGACCACACGCCCCCCAGACTTCGCGAGAGATAAACTGATAACGGCTGATTATCAATTGTATATACTCTATTGCATCTCTTTCGGTTTACACTATGGTTTACCTATAGTATAATGCTGCTTGTTAA
>UMHM01076542.1_pt1 | contig 11785 bp, 9 predicted proteins | sample 1965501 | NCBI WGS metagenome assembly UMHM01 (sample SAMEA4836095, study PRJEB28245) | human gut metagenome | biome: gut microbiome; material: fecal sample | place: Denmark | collected 2008
CGCCGTGACAGGGCGGCATTCTAACCAACTGAACCACCGGGCCATAAAAGCTACATTCGATATTATATGTTATTTACGGCCTACTGTCAACCCTTTAAGTTAAATTTATTACAGATTATTTAAAATTAAGTAAAAAACCTTCCAGCTTTTCATCAAGCAGCGCTTCAAGATGAGGCAGGCTCTTAGCGTCAAAATCCGTAATATTGTCAGGTTTCAGGGCATGCTTGGTTTCGGCAAAAAATTCATCACGGAAACGGTTATACAAAAATACCAGCTGGTCGCCAGTGGCAAAATCCGTATAATCCAAAAAAATAATGCTGCCGTTAATATATTCAATCGCGTTTTCGGGGCGTATAAAAAGCTCAAAGCGGCCTATCTTTTCCGGCAGCTTTTCACCGTACGTCCATTCAGGCAGGCCCGTTTCTTTAATAATCACGCCCAAATCGTGCCTTGTGCGGATGTCTATATCATGCACCAGCGCAGGCAGTTTGTCCTTCACGTGTTCGGCAAAGCGCTCACGGCTGCGGAAAAAATAACGTATATCGCGGTACTGGTGCAGCCCGGCAATTTTTACGGGCACATAGTCAAAAGTTTCGGATGTATAAGTTATATCCAGACGGCAGCGCACAGCGTCATTGCGGTACGAAGCAATATTCAGCACCTGCCCGTCAATCGTGCGGTCCTGATGCAGGGTAAAGCCGTTAATTTCTTCCGGCAACTCTTTTAAAAAGTCCCAGCCGTCCAGCGCCTCGCGGATTTCTTCTATACTCGGTTCACTCATAAAATCCTCCCAAAAGTAGTCTGCCATTATTATACACTATTTAGCCGCCTGCGTTAAGACATAATCGCGCCTGCCGATAAACTGCCTGTACCACAGCGCTTTGCCGCGGATAACATTGCCGCCCGGCACCAGCCCGCCGTAAAGCGGCCTGTCCGGCAGATACCATAAATCCCAACGGGTATCCTGGTCGCCGCTGTGCGGGCCGTAGCCGTCAAAAAGTGCGGCTTCGCAGTGCGTAGTAACCGTCAGCAGCTTTATTTCAAGCCCCAGCACATACGTAAGCACCGCCACGGTTTTGGCCATTGCTTCAATCTGCTGCTGAGTCGGCGGTTCTTTGCCAAAATCTGTTTCGCTTCCGCGGATGGCCGACGCCCCTGCCGCACAGCACATTGCTATGCCGATACTGCCAGTGTTGCGCCGCCAGGTATGCGCTTTGAGCTCCGTAAAATCTTCGCAGGTTAAGTACAGCTCGCCGCCTGCGCCGATGTTGATGTGGTAATCGTCATAAACATCGTCATAGTGCCCCGCCGTCCAGTGCAGGTAAATGCGGTTTATTTTGCCGCGGCTGCGCTTTGCCACCTCCGCCAGCTTTTTGTAATCGATTTGAACAGGATTTACAACAATCACTTTAACAACTCCTCTCAGCCATATAAACGCCATAAAAGCTAAAAAAATTTACCATAGCCAAAAATTTTTTAAATATTTTTTCGCCGCAGGTAAATTTTGGGGGTTAAAAATCCGTTTATACGGGTGAGAGTTTCTTTTCTTGTTCTCTTTTTTGCCTGTTTTTTCTCTTGTTCTTTTCTTTGCCGTATTACGTTCCTACCTTGTTCTTTAAGTAATTCAAAGATTATTATATATAATCTACCTTGTTCCCAATACTACTAACGTACGTAAACAGTAAAACCCAATGGGCTTGTTAAAAAGTAAGGAAGCCTGGAAAGCAGCCGTACGTTAGCAGCGTTAACTGACGATTTTGTGCAAAACAGGCACTATCTCTAAACTGAGATAGTGCCGTAAGCAGGGCTATGCCGTTAACTTTGCAGGCAGCACTTAAAACACCTGCTGCCGCAGGCAGAATTTCTAAAGCTGCTTACAAACAGCAAAAGGGAGCAGCCCTGAAACTGCTCCCTTTTGAGAGAAATTAAAAATTATTTACTGTATCTGCTAATTAAAACATGAAGTACAGTTCGGAGAAGATAGTTTGTGCATCTTTGTTAGTGGTCTGAGATTCCATATCCCAGTAGTTAACCATGCCTACAATGTTTTTGGCAAAGGTATAGCTTACGCCTACATTCCAGCCTTTATAGCCGTCATCAAAATATTCGGCATCGGTAGTCGGCATAATGTAAGCATTTACACTCTGGTCATAGTAGCCTGCATGAATACCGTAGCTGCCCGGCTGATCTGCTTCAGCGCCTTTCCAGGCAAGGTCTGCCCACCAGCCGTCTTTACCTGCATTTGCATAATGTTCTTTGTCGCCGCGCATATATTCAGCGCTCAGGGTAAAATCTCCAAAGCCGTAGCTTGCGCCAACGTTCCAAATTTCTTTTTCAAGCGAAGAATCGGTTTTAAAGTATGCAACATAAGCATCAACATCGCCCAGTGCTGCTTCAACGCTGCCGATATAAATTCTGTCGTCATCTTTCAGTGTGTAGCTACCGTTGTCAAAAACATTATCAGCAGTATCATAAGCTTTACCTGCTAATGCAGAAACTTTTACTTTGTCTCCATAGGAAACTTTAGCCATATCCAGGTTGGCATCAAGAATGTTGCCGCTGAACGGAACTTCGTTATAACGGCCTGCAACTACGTCAAGTCCGCCTACGCGGCCTTCTACATAAGCGCGGGCAAGGCTTACATCATCATCGCCGCTGGCGCCAAGGTCATTGCCATCATCATCTTTGCCGTGGAATGTCTGTTCATTTTCGAACATACCGGTGTAGCTCCAGTACTCGTTAATCTGGCCGTTTACCCACAGACGGGAACGCAGAACACTTTCATTGCTGTTCACGTCGCCGTCAACGTCGCGGTAAGAATAACGGATTTCGCCGGTAACTTTTACATTGTCAGCTTTCTTTTCAAGGTTAGCCACGCGTACACCGAGGCTGTCGAGTTCATCTGCAAATTCGGCTGCCAGTTTATCAACATTAGCGCCTTTTGCCATTGCTTTTGCTACAATCTGTGCCATTTCATAGCGGGTCATAAGTTTGTCGCCGCCGTAAGTGCCGTCGGGGTAACCGTCTACAACACCTTCTGCAGCCAGCTTGTTAACTGCATCATAAGCCCAGTGGCCTGCCGGTACATCACTGAAAGGGTTTGCGGCATAAGCGCTTGCGGTAACGCCAAGAGCCATTGCCATTGCTAAAACTAAAGATTTTTTCATTGCTGGTTCCTCCTAAAAACTTTTTAGAGAACGCCTGCCGCAAACTGCTTTTTATAACGCGAGTTGCCTTGTTTCCTCTGTTATTTCTTTTAACAGTTTACGCTTACGTAACTCTTTAGTTAGTATACGCTAACTTTGTAATTTTGGCAACCCCTTTTGTGAAATTTTTGACACATTTTCCCAACTACAAAATAACCCTGCCCTTTTTACAGGCAGGGTTATGGTTAAACTTGTTATTCTACTGTTACCGATTTTGCAAGGTTACGCGGTTTATCTACATCGCAGCCTCTTGTAAGGGCGGCATAGTAAGCCAAAAGCTGCAAAGGCAGCACGGCCAGTATCGGCGCCAGCTCTTTATCCGCACGCGGAATGTAAATAACATGGTCTGCATATTTGGCAATGCTGTCATCACCTTCGAGGGCAATGGCAATAACCATGGCTTCACGAGCCTTAACCTCCTGCAAATTGCTTACAGTCTTGTCGTAAACATCTTCCTGTGTTGCCAGCACAATTACCGGCACACCTTCAACAATAAGTGCCAAAGTGCCGTGTTTAAGTTCACCGGCAGCATATGCTTCGGCATGGATATAACTGATTTCCTTCAGTTTCAGCGCACCTTCAAGGGCAACGGCATAATCAAGGCTGCGGCCAAGGAAGAATGCGTCCAGGCTGCTGCCGTAGTGGCGTGCAAAAACTTTAATCTGGTCAACATTTTCCAGCATGTCGTGCAGCTGTTCCGGAACCTTATGCAGGCCTTTTGCAAGCGCGTCCGCCTTATTGCCGTCCAATGTTCCGCGCAGGCGGCCAACGTAAACGGCAAGCATTAACATTACCAAAAGCTGGGTAGTGTATGCTTTGGTGGAAGCAACGGCAATTTCCGGCCCTGCATAGGTATAAACAACCTGGTCTGCCTCGCGCGCAATGGAAGAACCGACAACATTGGTAACTGCCAAAGTACGGCTACCAAGGCGTTTGGCTTCTTTTAAAGCTGCCAGGGTATCAATGGTTTCACCGCTCTGGCTGATAACAATGGTCAGGCAGTTGGCGTCAACCAGCGGGTTGCGGTAACGGAATTCACTGGCGATATCCACTTCAACAGGGATGCGCGCCAGATTTTCCAGATAGTATTTGCCGACAATGCCTGCATGATAAGCCGTACCGCAGGCAACAATAAAGATTTTGCTGATGCCGGTAAAGTCTTCCGGAGTCCAGCCCAGCTCGGTAAAGTTAATTTCCGTGCCGTTTTCGGCTAAACGCCCGCGCATGGTATCTTTAATTGCTTTCGGCTGTTCGTAAATTTCTTTCAGCATAAAATGCTCAAAACCGCCTTTTTCAGCAGCTTCGGCATTCCAGTTAACTTCAAAAACTTTTTTGGTAATCGGCGTGCCGTTAATGTCCTGCACCCAAACGCCGTCCTTGGTAACGGTGGCAATTTCGCCGTCGCTCATAATGTAGGTGCGGCGGGTTTTGGCAATAATCGCCGGAATATCGGAGGCAATAAAGTTTTCACCTTCGCCAAGGCCGATAATCAGCGGATTGTCCTTCTTCGTGCAGATGAGTTTATCCGGCTCTGCCGCGCACATAAATACCAAAGAATAAGAGCCTTCAATGGTTTTTAAAACTTTTTTAACGGCTTCTTCCATATCGCCTTCGTAAAAATCGGCAAATAAATGCGCTACAATTTCCGTATCGGTATCGGAAGAAAATTTCTGCCCTTTGGCAATGAGTTTTTCTTTCAGCATCAGGTAGTTTTCGATAATGCCGTTGTGTACAACAACAAAATCGCCGCTTTCATCCGTATGCGGATGGGAGTTGCGGTCGGACGGCCTGCCGTGAGTTGCCCAGCGTGTATGGCCGATGCCCATGCTGCCTTCGGGCATTCTGCCTTCCAGCTTATGGCGCAGGGCGTCAAGGCGGCCCACGCATTTTTCAACCCTGATTTTGCCTTTTTCGTAAACCGCAATACCGGCGGAATCATAACCGCGGTATTCCAGCTTGCTCATTCCGTCCAGCAAAAACGGCGCAGCCTGTGCATTGCCTACATAACCAACAATACCACACATATTAAAATCCTCCTAAAGGTTATTTGCCAGTTCTGCCGCAGCTGCTTTGTCCCCCACGTTGCCATGGGGCTTTGTCAGTCTGCTTACGGCCCGCAGCCGGCCGGGAGGCACCCGCTGACTAATCGATAAACCTCCGCCTCGTCTGCCGCCAAAAGCGGCACTTGCGCTTGGTTGCTGCACATACATTTTGTGCCGCACAGGCCTGGCTGTCCCATGCGGCACCTTTGCAGCTACTTTATTTTACTATATTTTTACAATACGGTCAATCTAAATTCAGCCCAGCTCGCGCGTAACAACTTCGCCGATGCTGTCGGCAATTTTCTCCAGGCGCTCCTGCACGGGGCCTTCCGCCATAATGCGGATTAACGGCTCGGTGCCGGACGCACGCACGAGTACCTGCCCGTTGTCGCCCAGTTCATCCTGATATTTTTTGATAACGGCTTTAATGGCTTCGTTTTCTTCCCAGCCGTATTTGTTTTTAACACGCACGTTAAGAAGAATCTGCGGGTATTTGGTCATAAGCGCACCGAGTTCGGAGAGGCGCTTGTTGTTTTTAACCATTGCCGAAAGCAGCTGTACGGCTGTTAAAATGCCGTCGCCGGTTTTGGCAAATTTGCTGAAAATAATATGCCCGGACTGTTCACCGCCAAGGTTATAGCCTTCCTTCAGCATTTCTTCAAGCACATAACGGTCGCCTACATTGGTTTTTACGCAGCGCCCGCCATGTTCTGCCATTGCTTTGTGCAGGCCAACGTTACTCATAACGGTTGTTACAAGCACATTATCGTGCAGCTCTTTCTTTTTCATCAGTTCCAGCGCGCAGATAAGCATAATCTGGTCGCCGTCAAGCGGTTTGCCTGTTTCATCAACGGCAAGGCAGCGGTCGGCGTCGCCGTCGTTGGCAATGCCCACGTCTGCGCCTTCTTCCAGCACTTTTGCCTGCAAAGCCTCAAGGTGTGTGCTGCCGCAACCATTGTTAATGTTAATGCCGTTAGGCTGGTTAAAAATGGTAATAACATGCGCGCCCAAGGTACGCAGAATTACCGGCGCAATCAGGCTGTTGGCGCCGTTGGAGCAGTCCATAACAACCTTTAAACCGTTTAATTTGGTCGGCGCGGTGCTGATGATATGGTCGATATAAAGCTTATCCATGGCTTCTTCGTTAATAACGCGCCCAACGGAAGAACCGCTCGGGTTCTTGCTGCTGTCGTGTTCTGCGGCAACCATGGCTTCAATTTCATCTTCCACGGCGTCGGGAAGCTTGTGCCCTGTTTGCGAAAAGAACTTAATGCCGTTGTCCTCAAACGGATTGTGCGAAGCGGAAATTACCGCACCGGCATTGGCATGCAGTTTGGAAGTTAAATACGAAACAGCCGGCGTAGGAATTACACCCAAGAGGTGCGCATTGCCGCCCGCAGAGCAGATACCTGCCGCAAGAGCAGCTTCCAGCATGGTGCCGGAAAGGCGTGTGTCGCGCCCGATAATGATTTTAGGGTTGCGTGTTTCCCTGCCAAAGTAAGACGCAGCAGCGCGCCCCAGTTTAAAAGCAAGTTCCGGTGTAAGTTCCACGTTGGCAATGCCGCGTACACCGTCAGTACCGAATAAACGAGCCATTTTAAAACCTCCATTTATATGTAAAGTTTAATTCTTTTCACCGCATGTATTATAGCAGGCTTTGCCTGAATAAGCAATAATTATAATGGTGCAAAACGCTCCATAACGGCACGCGCCACATGATAGCCGTCAAGTGCGGCGCTCATAATGCCGCCGGCGTAGCCCGCACCTTCGCCGCAGGGGTACAGCCCTTTGTGAGATACGGACTGCTTATCACTGCCGCGGATAATGCGCAGCGGGGCGCTGGTTCTTGTTTCTACGCCGGTTAAAAGCGCGCCGCCGTCGTCGAACCCGGCAAGGCGCTGCCCAAAGGCTTTAATGCCGCCGCGCAGCGTAGCCGTAACGTAATCCGGCAGTACCATATTCAAATCGCACTCCGTTATGCCCGGAAGGCAGCTTGCTTTAACAAGGCTCTCTGCCGAAGGCGCCGAACCGCTTAAAAACGTTTTAAAATTCTGCGCCGGTGCGTAAAACTTTTCGCCGCCGCATTTAAACGCCAGGCGTTCCCACCTGCGCTGAAACTCCACGCCATCCAGCGGGTTATGCCCAAAATCTTCCGGGCTTACGTTAACCACCAGCGCGCTGTTGGCAATGCCGCTGTCGCGCTTGTACATACTCATGCCGTTAACAACAACGCCGCCTGTTTCGCTGGCCGCGCCAACCACCTGCCCGCCCGGGCACATGCAAAAAGAATACGCCGTGCGCGTGCTTTCCGGGTCATGCCATACAACGGCATAATCTGCAGCGCCGAGCTTCGGATGCCCGGCAAATTCACCGTACTGCGCGCGGTCAATCAGTTCCTGCGGATGCTCAATGCGCACACCGATGGCAAAAGCCTTGGCTTCGGCAGCAATTTTATTTTCTGCCAGCATGGCATAAGTATCACGGGCGCTGTGCCCGCACGCCAAAATAACCGCCGGTGCGTAAATTTTTTCACCAGTCTGCGTTATTACGCCTTTTACAGCGTTATCTTCAATAATAAAACCGGCAGCGCGCGTATTAAAGCGTATTTCGCCGCCCAGGCCTGCTATCATTTTGTTTAAACCGGCAACCATGGCGCGCAGCCTGTCCGTGCCAACATGGGGCTTTTGTTCCCACAGTATCTCTTCCGGCGCACCGGCCTCTACAAACAGTTTTAAAATATCGTTCATCACAGGGTCGTTAACGCGCGTGGTGAGCTTGCCGTCGCTGAACGTTCCCGCTCCGCCTTCGCCAAACTGCACATTGCTGTCGGGATCAAACCCGCCCTTTTTCCAAAAACGCTGAACGTCATCCACACGTTCGGCTATTTTTTTGCCGCGTTCCAGTAAAAGCGGCCTGTAACCGTAACGTGCAAGTTCAAGCGCAGCCACAAGCCCCGCAGGGCCCGTGCCGATAACGACAGGGCGCTCCTGCATTTTTTCCGTGCCAAACACCGGCGGCGGTGCCGGTTCTTCCTTAAAGCGCGTTACATCCTTATCGCGCAGAAGGCGGTTTACAAGGCGCGCCGGTGCGTCAATATCCGCCAGCACGTGGTAATTTATAACGATATTGCTTTTACGGCGGGCGTCAACGGCCCGCCGCAATACCCTTATGCTGCCTATATCCTGTTTTTTTATGCCAAGCCTGCGGGCAGAGGCCTCACGCAGCGAAGCCTCACTCACAAGCGGAATTCTTACATTATTTATTCTTAGAAGCATTTACCTCTCCTGTTAATCTTCGGTTATAAACCTTACCGTAACCGTTTTGGTTTCGCACATTACCCTTTCCGGCAGTTCCAGTTCCACATCAATCGTACTGTCGGAGCGCAGCTGGCTTAAATCCACATTTTTGGTGTGCAGCGCAACAATACTGTGTACCAGCGAAGGTTCCGCCAGAATATTAACTTTTTCGGGCACACATTCAGCCTTTTCAAGCTTTTTGCCGTCGGCAAATTCGCCGCTGGTGCTTACAATAACAGGTATCTGCGCAGTTATCATCTGGCGCACCAGCGTAGCCTTAATTTTTGCATCGGCAGGCTCAATGGCCAAATCGTGCATCTCAGCGCCGGTATCGCTTATTGCTACTAAATGGCTGTCAATTTCAAAATCACGCTGTTTGTCGCTTACGTCAACAGGCGCAACAACCCTTACCATAGCGTCAAGGCGGTGCCCTGCGCCGCGTACCTGCACCGTCTGCGGCGAAACATCCTGCTTGCTGAGTGCGTAATCGTTGGCAGGCAGGCCTATAACAACGGTTTCAACCGGCATAGTGCGTTCGCTTATTTTATCAAGATAAACGTAAATATTATTCGGGTAAATTTCTACAACCTGCCCTTCCGGGAACTGGGCATGCACCGGCAGATACTGCTGCCCCACGTCGCGCCCGTCGCAGTCGATATAGGCAATAACTTCTTTTTCCGTTACGCCGCCCAGAAGGCTGCGCTGGCCGCTTACCTTAACTTTAATTTTATCGGGCGCATTAAGCACAACCATGTTTTCAGCAACGTTGCGCTGCTGCAGCTTAACCACAAAATCGCGTTCAATTACCGGGTTCTGCTCGCTCATAACATACAGCCACAATCCGCAGGCCACTATCAGGGTGACGATACGCGGAATTAAATTCTCACGTTCAAAAAACTGCTTCACTTTTTGTCACCTCTTAAATCACGGATTTTTTCACGGAGCATCTGTTTAAAATCGGCTTTGGGCCGTGTAATGGAAGCCTTTAAAAACTCTTTTACGTCATCGGCCGTTAAATAACGCTGCAAAGTACCGTTGCGCGCCAGCGAGATGGTGCCTGTTTCTTCACTTACAACAAGAATTACCGCGTCGGACTGTTCGGATATGCCAAGCGCTGCCCTGTGGCGCGTGCCGAGCTCCTGGCTGAGGTTACGCATTTCCGTAAGCGGCAAAAGGCAGCTTGCGGCGGCAATGCGGTTGCCGCGGATAATTACCGCGCCGTCATGCAGCGGAGTATCTTTTTCAAAAATATTTAAAAGCAGGCTGTCGCTGATAAGGCCGTCAATGGCAACGCCGGTTTCAATGCGTTCTTCAAGCCCTATTTCGCGTTCAATAACAATCAGCGCGCCTATTTTGCGGCGGCCCATTACAATGGCGGCCGAAGTGATGGAGTTAACCATTTCGTCCACTTCGTACTCGTCAAGCTCGCCGTGCTTGCGGAAAAGCCTGCCGCGGCCAATCTGCTCCAGCGCGCGGCGCAGCTCCGGCTGAAAAACTATCGGCAGCGCAACAATAAGCACCGTCATGCTTTTTTCCAGCACCCAGCTGATAACATGCAGATTAAGCCAGCGGCTTATAAACATAATGGCGCCCAAAGTTAAAAGGCCCTTTACAAGCACCGCGGCTCTTGTGTTTTTCAGCATTAAGTATATTCTGAAAAGAAAATACGCCACCACCAAAATATCTATAACATCAAGGATGCCGATGGTTTTGATGAGGCTGTTAATATTAGTCAGCAAAAACATCACCCATTTCTTAAATACTGCTACATTAGTTATTATATCAAACTGCAAGTTTATATTCTATGCCCGCGGCATATATTTTTAAATTTTTTCGCAAAGCTGAAATTTTTCTGCCGCACAGTGCATAAACAGGCTTTACAAACTTGCCATTTGCCGCAAAATACATTAAAATATTACAGGCTATAAAATAGAAAAGAGGTTATGTGCATGGAAAGAAAAATTATCCAAGTTGAAGAACGTCCGCCCCTTGCGCTGAACATTCCGCTCAGCATACAGCATTTGTTTGCCATGTTCGGCTCAACGGTGCTCGTTCCGTTTTTGTTTAACGTAAGCCCTACAACCTGCCTGTTTATGAACGGTATCGGCACGTTGCTGTACCTGTTCATCACCAAAGGCCGCATCCCTTCCTATCTCGGTTCCAGCTTTGCTTTTATTTCCCCTGTTCTGGCAATTATGGCAACAAGCAGCTACCACGATGCGCAGTCCGGCTTTATTGTGTTCGGTATTATTTTCATTTTGTTTTCCGCACTTATTAAAGCTACCGGCACCGGCTGGATTGACGTTATCTTCCCTCCCGCGTGCATGGGCGCCATTATTGCGGTTATCGGCCTTGAACTTGCGCCGACCGCTGCTTCCATGGCCGGTCTGACGGGCGAAAACATTAATCCCGACCATATCATTGTTTCTATGTTTACCCTTTGCGTTACCATTATCGGTTCCGTCGCTTTCCGCGGATTTCTTGCCATTATACCGGTACTGTTCGGCGTTATCTGCGGCTACATTCTGGCGCTGTTCATGGGCCTTGTTGATTTAACCCCTGTTATCAACGCACCGTGGTTCCAGCTTCCGCATTTTTACAGCCCCGTATTTAATCTGGACGCCATTTTGATTATCGCCCCTGCGGCACTGGTTGTACTGGCAGAGCATATCGGTCATCTGGTTGTTACCGGCAACATTGTTGACCGCAACCTCATTAAAGACCCGGGCCTTTCCCGTTCTCTCTTTGCAGACGGCTGCTCCAACATTTTATCCGGCTTCTTCGGTGCAACGCCTAACACCACTTACGGCGAAAACATCGGCGTTATGGCCATTACCAAGGTTTACAGCGTATGGGTTATCGGCGGTGCGGCAGTATTTGCCATTCTGCTTTCCTTCATCGGCAAGCTCTCCGAGCTGATTCACAGCATTCCCGTACCGGTTATGGGCGGCGTGTGCATCCTGCTGTTCGGCGTTATTGCAGCCAGCGGCCTGCGCGTACTGGTAGAAAGCAAGGTTGATTACAGCAAATCTTCCAACCTTGTTATGACTGCCGTTATTATGATTATCGGCTTGTCCGGCGCCAAACTTACCTTCGGCACCATCAGCGTACAGGGCATGGTTCTGGCAACACTGGTTGCAATCCTGCTCAGCGTTACCTTTAAAATTCTCGACCGCCTCGGATTTTTGAACCATATTTAAAAGCATAATAAAAATTAAAGTTTTCTTTTAATAATTACAAA
>UMHM01063209.1_pt1 | contig 11773 bp, 10 predicted proteins | sample 1965501 | NCBI WGS metagenome assembly UMHM01 (sample SAMEA4836095, study PRJEB28245) | human gut metagenome | biome: gut microbiome; material: fecal sample | place: Denmark | collected 2008
GGTCGGTGCCGCCGTTCTGGACATACTCCAGAGCCTTCAGCGCGGAACCGCGGATGATCGGGATCTCGTCGCCCGGGAAGCCATAGGAGCTCAGCAGCTCGCGGATCTCCATCTCGACCAGCTCCAGCAGCTCTTCGTCGTCCATCATATCGGTCTTGTTCAGGAAGACAACGATGTAGTGAACGCCGACCTGACGGGCCAGCAGGATGTGCTCACGGGTCTGCGGCATCGGGCCGTCCGGAGCAGACACGACCAGGATCGCGCCGTCCATCTGGGCAGCGCCGGTGATCATGTTCTTCACGTAGTCGGCGTGGCCGGGGCAGTCGACGTGAGCATAGTGACGCTTCTCGGTCTCATACTCAACGTGCGCGGTGTTGATCGTGATTCCGCGGGCCTTCTCTTCCGGCGCCTTGTCGATTTCGTCGTAACGCATAGCCTGCGCCTCGCCGAAGGTGGACAGCACCATCGTGATGGCAGCGGTCAGGGTCGTTTTGCCGTGGTCAACGTGGCCGATGGTGCCAATGTTGACGTGCGGCTTGGTGCGCTCAAACTTTTGCTTCGCCATTGGAATAACCTCCTCGATAATTTCGGCTGACAGTTTAATGCGGCCCGCCGAATTGTCGGTGGTCGCGTTGGAGCAGGTGATGGGAATCGAACCCACGCGGTCAGCTTGGGAAGCTGAAGTTCTGCCATTAAACTACACCTGCAAATGGCTGTCAACCGGTTTACTCATCCATATTCTATCCAAATCCGGAGAAAATGTCAATATCTCGGCGCATTTTTCCCTGCAAAAACCTCTCGAGTTTTGCAGGGTCAGCCGTTTTTCCCGTTTGAAAGAAGGAACGTCCCGGTTTTCAGCCCGTATGCGCGTCAGTTTCCGCGCTCGGCCATCAGCTTTTCGAGCTTGTGTTTGACCCGCTGGAGCGCGTTGTCGATGCTCTTGACGTGGCGGTCGAGCATCTGCGCGATCTCCTGATAGCTCTTTCCGTCCAGATACGCCGCCAAAACCCGGCGCTCCAGAGGCGAAAGCGCCTCGTCGATGCGGCTTTCGATGCTCACGTAGCTTTCCCGGCCGATGAGCAGCTCCTCCGGGTCGGCGCTGCGCCCTTCGGTGATGACGTCCATCAGCGTTCGGTCGCTCTCCTCCTCGTAAATCGGCTTGTTGAGCGACACGTAGGAATTGAGCGGGATGTGCTTTTGTCTCGTCGCGGTCTTGATGGCGGTGATGATCTGGCGGGTGACGCAGATTTCGGCAAAGGCATGGAAGGAGGCGAGCTTATCCGGCCTGAAATCGCGGAACGCCTTGAACAGGCCGATCATGCCCTCCTGCACGATGTCCTCATGATCCGCGCCGACCAGAAAGTAGGATCGCGCCTTGGATCGGACGAAGTTCTTGTACTTGTTAAGCAGATATTCCGATGCGTCCGCGTCTCCCTGCTGCGCAAGCAGGGCGATTTCCTCATCGGTCATGCCGTCAAAGTCGTGGTGCATGGCTTCCTCCCTGCTCATTCCTCGCCCCGGCGCATCCGCTCAAAGATTTCGCGCTGATGGGGCGGCAGCCGGGAAAAGATGTCGCCGCGGGAGACCTTTTCCTCCCGCATGCGCACCCGTCCGGTCTGTCGGGTCTGCGTAATTTCGATCAAAAACTCCCTTGAGGAGATGCGCTCCGCGCCGCGCCCGAGCGTCACCGTCTGTTCGACCGCGTCGCTGGTCGCCACGCGAACCCGCCGCCATTTCGGCGCGGCGTCGCAGGCCGCCTCAATGTAGTTATCCGCGCTTTCGGCGTGCTTGGTGAAGACGACCTCCACGCCGTGCATCATCGTGCGCGAGCGCGTGGGGCGGTCGGTATAGTGGCCGTCAAAAACGACGATCACCTCTTCGCCGGAATAGCCCGCGTAATCGGCAATCAGGTGGACGAGCCGCTCTCTGGCCTGCTCAATGCTCAGGTGCTCCTCGCGCGGCACGCTCCACGCACCGATGACGTTGTAGCCGTCCACCAGCAGCAGGGGCTTCATCTCACTTCGCGTCCATCATGGCGTAAAGCAGGATGCCCGCCGCCACGGACGCATTGAGGGATTCGATCTTGCCCTTCATCGGCAGGGTGACCACCTTATCGCAGCTCTCGCCGACCAGCCGGCTCATGCCCTCGCCCTCCGAACCGATGACCAGCGCCTTCGGGCCGGAGAAATCGACCTTGCGGTAATCCTCGCCGTTCATCGCCGTGCCGTAGATCCAGATTCCCTCTTTCTTGAGTCGCTCGATCGTGCGGGTCAGGTTCACCTCGCGCGCCACCGGCAGATATTCCACCGCGCCCGCGCTCGCCTTGACGGCCGCCGGGGTCAGCCCCACCGCGCGGCGCTCCGGGATAATCACGCCGTGCGCGCCCGCGCACTCCGCGCTGCGGATGATCGCGCCGAGGTTATGCGGGTCGGTCACGCCGTCGAGGATGACGAGGAACGGCGCTTCGCCGCGCGCCTTGGCCAGCGCCAGCATGTCGTCCACCGTCTGATACGCATACGCGGAAACGACGGCGATCAGCCCCTGATGGCCGGGCGCCATCGCGTCCAGATGCGCCCTGTCCACTTCCTGCACGATGACCTTCTGCTCGCGCGCCATCGCGACGATTTCGCGGGCAGAGCCAATGAGCTCGCCCTTCGCGACCAGCAGCTTCTCCATGTCGCGCCCCGCCTTCAGCGCCTCGCGGATGGGGTTGCGGCCGACGAGCAGGTTGCTCGTCTCTTCCTCCTGCGGAGCGGGCGGCGTCATCGGACGCTCGCCATACGGGCGGCGCTCTCCGTTGTTCGGGCGCTCTCCATACGGACGGCGCTCTCCGTTGTTCGGGCGCTCGCCATACGGGCGGCGTTCGCCGTTGTTCGGGCGCTCGCCATACCCGCGGCGCTCTCCGTTGTTCGGGCGCTCGCCATACGCGCGGCGCTCCCCGTTGTTCGGACGCTCGCCATACCCGCGGCGCTCTCCGTTATTCGGGCGCTCACCATACCCGCGGCGCTCTCCGTTGTTCGGGCGCTCGCCATACCCGCGGCGCTCCCCGTTATTCGAACGCTCGCCATACGCGCGGCGCTCTCCGTTGTTCGGGCGCTCGCCATACGCGCGCCGCTCTCCGTTGTTCGGGCGGCCGCCATACGGACGGCGGTTCTGCTCGCCGTCGCGCTCCGGGCGCAGGGTCTCCTCGTCGTCGCGCCAGTCGTCGCGCGGGCTGCGGGACTTTTTCGTAAACTGATCGTAGTATGCCATAATGGTTTCCTTTCTCATTCGGGCGGGTGGTCTGTCTCGGTCAAATTTTTATAAATTGCCTGCTTTTTCGCGCACTTCGGCGGCTTTTCCGCAGGTGTTTTTGCCCTCCGGGCATGCGCCGGATACGCACGCGGGTCCCGCGTGTTCAAACAGCGCGGGCGCGGCCTGCTTGCACAGGGTGAGCATCTGCCACGCCATTTCGCGAATCTCCCATTGCGCGCGGTTGCAGCAGCGCAGCGAGAAAAAGTGCATCAGCTCCCGCGCGTTCATCGTCATCACCAGGCGCGTCGCGGCGGCGTTGGGCAGCACGAAGCGCGCGTCCTCGTTCGCGCTCTCCTTCGCCCCGCCCAGCTTTTCCTGCCAGTGGCAATACCATGTGTGCATGGTCTCCATCTGGCGGATGAATTCCTGCCGCTCGTCCTCGCCCAGCGCCTCGATGGCCGGGGGAATCACGTAGTCAAAGCCGTCGGCCATGGAGACATAGCGCTGGCTCTGCACGGAGAACGACGCGATTCTGTGCCGCGTAAGCTGCGCCAGCAGCGCGCGGCTCACGCCCTCCACCGCGAAGGTGAAGCTCGCGTGTTCGGTCACGGAGAGATGGCCGCGCTGCATCACGCGCTCCACAAAGCCGCGCTGGTCGCCGCTCTCCACCTTCTGCTGCAAAGCGTCCAAATCCGCTCTGGCATAACAAAGCCGCGCGCCCAGCGCGACAAGCTCATCCGGGTCGGGCGTGGCGCGCAGCAGAATTACTTTGAGTTTTGCCTGTGCCATATTTCCTCCGTGCGTGCAATCGCAAGGGTAATCAGCTCGTCGAGCCGTTGGGTCTGGTTGGTCACGTAGAGATAGCCCCAGAGCGCCTCCAGCCCCGTGGCGTGCGCATAATCCGCCGGATCGGCGTGCTTCGGCGCGGCGTGCTTGGCCTGTGCGTTGCGACCGCGCCGCGTGACGTCGGCCTCCTGCTCGGTCAGCTCGTTCTCAATCGCCGCCAGCATCGCCGCCTGCGCCGCCGCGCTGACCATCCGCACCGCCTGTTTGTGCATCGACCCGACGCTCATCTTTCTGGAAACCAGCAGGCTGCGGACGTACAGATCGTGCAGCGTGTCGCCGACGTAAGCCAGTTGGAGCGGGTTCAACTCCCTCGGGTCCGGGAGGGAAAACGCGGCCTGCGCCGCCCTGATTTCTTCGCCTTGCAAAAGGGCACTTCCTTTATCGTTTCACAAACGGCGCACTCCGCCATTTTTTCAGGATATAGTATACCATGAACCCGAAAAAAGGGCAAGCGTCAAAAGCGCGTCGGGCGGGGTTCTGTCGGCACTCAATCTTTCTTTTTCGCTTTCACCGCGTTCCGGCCGCAAAAAAGGGCAGGAACGGGAAAAAAAGAAAAGAAAGAGGCCGCCTCCTCTCCTTCCGGCGAGCGAAGCGGCCCGATCTGCTGATTATTGTGTTTGAAAAACGGTTTATTCGACGACGGCGCCCTTATTCGCGCTGGAAACCAGCTTCGCGTAGCGCGCCAGATAGCCCTTGGTGACGTTCGGCGGCGGGCAGACCCACGCCTCGCGGCGCTTGGCGAGCGTCGCGTCGTCCACCTTCAATTCGAGCTTGCCGCTCGGGATGTCGATGGCGATGACGTCGCCCTCCTCGATGAGGCCGATCATGCCGCCGCTCGCACCCTCGGGCGAAACATGGCCGATGGCCGCGCCGCGGGTTGCGCCGGAGAAGCGGCCGTCGGTGATGAGCGCCACTTCCTTGTCAAGCCCCATGCCGCAAATGGCGCTGGTCGGGCTGAGCATTTCACGCATGCCCGGGCCGCCCTTCGGGCCCTCATAGCGGATGACCACCACGTCGCCCGGCTTGATTTGACCGGCGTAGATGGCGGCGATGGCCTCGTCCTCGCTGTTGAACACGCGGGCAGGGCCTTCGTGAACGAGCATCTCCTTGGCGACGGCGCTGCGCTTGACGACCGCGCCGTCCGGCGCGAGGTTGCCGCGCAGGATCATCAGGCCGCCGGTCGGGGAATACGGCTCGTCGAACGGGCGGATGACCTCGTGGTTGTAGTTTTTGCTCAGGCTGATCTCCTCGCCCAGCGTCATGCCGGAGACGGTCAGCGCGTTTTCGTCGAGCAGGCCGCGCCCCTTGAGCTCGCTGAGCACGCCCATCACGCCGCCCGCCAGATGCAGGTCGATGACGTGGTGATGGCCGGCCGGCGCGAGATGGCACAGGTTCGGCACCTTGGCGCTCGCCTCGTTGACCCAGTTGAGGTCGAAGTCGATCCCGGCCTCGTGCGCGATGGCGGGCAGATGCAGCACGGTGTTGGTAGAGCAGCCCAGCGCCATATCCAGACAGAGCGCGTTGCGGAACGCGGATTCGGTCATAATCTTCTCCGGGGTCAGCCCCTCCCGAACCAGCTCGACGACCCGCATGCCGGTCTTTTTGGCCAGACGGATGCGCGCCGCGTCCACGGCGGCAATCGTGCCGTTCCCCGGCAGCGCCATGCCGATAACCTCGGTGATGCAGTTCATGGAGTTCGCGGTGAACATGCCGGAGCAGCTTCCGCAGCCCGGACAGGCGGCGGATTCCACCGCGTTGAGCTGCGTATCGTCCATCTTGCCCGCCTTATACGCGCCGACCGCCTCGAACACGGAGTTCAAATCCATGTCGCCGCTGCCGCCGGGCATGCGGCCGGGCATCATCGGGCCGCCGGAGATGACCATGGCGGGCAGGTTGAGGCGGCGCGCCGCCATCAGCATGCCGGGCACGATCTTGTCGCAGTTCGGGATGAACACCATGCCGTCAAAGCCGTGGGCAATCGCCATCGACTCGCAGCTATCGGCAATCAGCTCGCGGGAGGCGAGGGAATACTTCATGCCGACATGCCCCATGGCGATGCCGTCGCACACGCCGATGGCCGGGAATTCGACCGGCACGCCGCCCGCCAGACGGATGCCGTCCTTGACGGCCTGCGCGATGTTGTTCAGGTGGTTGTGCCCCGGCACGCACTCCGACTTCGCGCTGACCACGCCGATCAGCGGGAGCTTCAGCTCTTCGTCGGTCAGGCCGAGCGCCTTCCAAAGGGAACGATGCGGCGCCTTCTCCGGGCCGCTTTTCACGCGATCACTGACTGCCATCTTACAGCTCCTCCACTTTCGTGCCCCAGCTCATCTTGCTGCGCAGATCCTTGCCGACCTCCTCAAGCTGGCTGCCCGCCTCGATGCGGCGCTTGGCGAGGAAGTGGACGCAGCCGCTCTGGTTTTCGAGCAGCCAGTTGCGGGCGAAGGTGCCGTCCTGAATCTCGGTGAGCACCTTCTTCATCTCCTTCTTGGTCTCCTCGGTGATCAGGCGCTGGCCGATCTCGTAATCGCCGTATTCGGCGGTGTTGGAGATGGAATAGCGCATGCCCGCAAAGCCGTGCGCGAAGATGAGATCGACGATGAGCTTCATCTCGTGGATGCACTCGAAATAGGCGTTTTCTGGCTGATAGCCCGCCTCCACCAGCGTATCAAAGCCCGCCTTCATCAGCGCGGTCACGCCGCCGCAGAGGACGCACTGCTCGCCGAACAGGTCGGTCTCGGTCTCCTCGCGGAAGGTCGTCTTGAGGATGCCGGCGCGCGCGCCGCCAATGCCCGCCGCATACGCCAGCGCGTAATCCTGCGCCTTGCCGGAGGCGTCCTGATAGACGGCGACGAGGTCGGGCACGCCCTTGCCCTCCAGATACTGGCTGCGGACGGTGTGACCCGGGCCCTTGGGCGCGATCATCACCACGTCGATGTCCTTCGGCGGCTTGATGCAGCCGAAGTGGATGTTGAAGCCGTGCGCAAACGCGAGGATCATGCCGGGGCGCAGATACGGCTCGATGTCCTTGTGGTACATCGCCGCCTGCTTCTCGTCGTTGATGAGGATCATGATCATATCGGCGACCTTGGCGGCCTCGGCCGTGGTCATAACGGTCAGCCCGGCCGCCTCGGCCTTCTTCCAGCTCTTGCTGCCCTCATACAGCGCGACGACCACGTCGCAGCCGGAATCGCGCAGGTTGAGCGCGTGCGCGTGTCCCTGCGAGCCGTAGCCGACGATGGCAATCTTTTTGCCCATCAGATATTCGAGGTTGCAATCCTGCGCGTAAAACATCTGTGCCATTGTATTTTTCCTCCTTGTCCGTCTTTTCCGTTTGTTTTTTGGATTTGTTGTTTGGCTTCGTTGGTTTAGTCAAATATATCTGAACTCATCACTTCGTCGCCGCGTTCGAGCGCGACCACGCCGGTGCGAACCAGCTCCAGTATGCCGTAATCCTCCAGCAGCCGCATCATCGCGGTGATCTTGTCGTTGTCGCCCGTGATTTCCAGAATCATCGAGGATTTGGTCACGTCCAGCACCTTCGCCTTGAAGATATCCACCAGCCGCATCAGCCCCTCGCGTTCCTTCACGCCCGCGGCGACCTTGACCAGCAGGAGCTGGCGCTCCACGTCGTTTTTATTGCTGAGCACCTGCACCTTCTGCACGCAGATCAGCTTGTAGAGCTGCTGCACCAGCTGCTCGATGTGCGCGTCGTCGCCCAGCACCACGATCGTGATGCGGGAGACCTCGCGATCCTGCGTCGGGCCGACGGCGAGGCTCTCGATATTGAAGCCGCGCCGGGAGAACAGGCCGGACACGCGGGAGAGCACGCCCGGCTCATTGGAAACCAATACGCCGACGGTGTAGCGGCGCAGTTTGTCGGGGTTCATCACCATAAGCCGTCACCTCCGTCAATTCAGGCAGAACGAGTCGATCGGCGAGCCGGGCGCGACCATCGGCGCAACCATCTCGTCAATATCCAGCATGCACTCGATGATGCAGGGCTCGCGCTTCTCGACGGCCGCCTTGAACGCCGCCGCGAACGTCTCCACCGCGTTCACCCGCGCGCCGGAGAGCCCGTAGGCCGCCGCCAGCTTCATAAAATCCGGCCCGCGGTCGAGCGTCGTCTGGCTGTAGCGGTGGCCGAAGAACAGCGTCTGCCACTGGCGCACCATGCCCAGCGTGCCGTTGTTGAAGATGACGACGATCACCGGAATGCCGTAATACCCGATGGTGGAAAGCTCGGTCAGGTTCATGCGGAACGAGCCGTCGCCCGTGACCAGCGCCACCGGCCTGCCCGCCGGGTCGCTCGCCGCCGCGCCCATCGCCGCGCCGAGACCGAAGCCCATCGTGCCCAGACCGCCGCTGGTAATCAACTGGCGCGGATGCAGGAACGGGAAATGCTGCGCCGTCCACATCTGGTGCTGGCCAACGTCCGTCGCCACGGTGATTTCCGGGGCGATTGCGGCCATCTGGCGGAGGATCTTGCGCGGCTCGAACAACTCGTCGCTCAGGTATTCCTCCATCATGCTCCGCGCCTGCTGCATCCATTGCCCGTTGGCCTTCTGCGCCACGCGCGAAAGCAGCAGCTCGAGCACCACGCGCGCGTCGCCGGTGATATGCAGCGTGGTGGAAACGTTTTTGTTGATCTCCGCGCGGTCGATGTCGATATGCAGCACCTTGGCCTGCGCCGCGAACGTCTCCGCGTTGCCCAGCGCGCGATCCGAAAAGCGAACGCCGACGGCGATCAGCAAATCGCAGCGCTGCATGGCGATGTTCGCCGCGTGCGTGCCGTGCATGCCCAGCATGCCCAGCATGCGCGGGTTGTCCGCCGGAACGGCGCCCAGCCCCATCAGCGTGGAGACCACCGGCGCATCCACCAGATCGGCGAAGGCCGCCAGCTCCCGCTCCGCGCCGGAAAGAATCACGCCGCCGCCGCAGTAAATCAGCGGCTTCTGCGCCTCGGCAATCAGCCGGGCCGCCTGCTCCAGCCGGGGCGCGGCCTTCACCTTGTAGCGCTCCAGCGCCTCGCCCTCCAGACGAAGCTGCACCGTCGGGTGCTTCATGGAGAGCTTGGGAATCAGCGCCTCACCGGCGGCCGGCTCGTACTCCGTCTCGGCGATCTGCACATCCTTCGGGATGTCGATCAGCACCGGGCCGGGGCGGCCGCTCGAAGCGATGAAGAACGCCTCGCGGACGATATCGGCCAGCTTCTCCACCCGCGTCACCAGATAGTTGTGCTTGGTGACGGGCATCGTCATGCCGGAGATATCCGCCTCCTGAAAGGAATCCGTGCCCATCAGGCTCTGCGGCACGTTGCCGGTGATGAAGACGATCGGCGTGGAATCCATGTACGCCGTCGCAATCGGCGTGACCAGGTTCGTCGCGCCGGGGCCGCTGGTGGCGATGCACACGCCCGTCTTGCCGCTGGCGCGCGCGTAGCCGTCCGCCGCATGACCGGCGTGCTGCTCGTGGGCGGTCAGTACATGCCGAATCCGATCCTGCCGCTTGTACAGCTCATCGTAAATCGGCAAAACCGCGCCGCCGGGGAAGCCGAACACGGTTCCAACGCCCTGCTCAATCAAACATTCAATCAGAATCGCCGCTCCGTTGAGTTTCATCTGAATCGTTCACTCCTTTTTGATCACCGCAGCCATATCGCGCAGCCTCGCGTCAGCCCGCCTTGAACAGCCGAGAGGACGCGCAGCCCGCCGATGTTAAAAAAAGCAGCCATCCGCCCCGCTTTAGGGCGAAAGGCTGCTTTCGCGGTACCACCTAAATTCCGTGCCTGCGCACGCTCATTGAGCACAACCATCATGCTCGTTTCCCTGTAACGGTGGAAAACCGGCAGACCTACGCAGCCCAAGCGGCTTTCAGCCTGCGGCTCTGAGGCGACCAGCCCGCGCGCCCCCGCAGGAGCCTCGCACCGCCGCTCCCTCGCTTAGCGTTTCCACGCGGATTCTTCCTCGTCATCGCCGAAATATGTGTCCATATCTTATCACGCTGTCCACAGGCTGTCAAGCCATATTTCATCAAAAAAGGCCGCTGCCTCGTCAATACTTGAATACATTTCACCTTGAAGGTTGACAAGTCGTTTGACATTCACGTCTCCGCTTCCGCCTCGCCGCCGCGCTCCACCGCCGGGAGCGCCTCCGGCTTTTCCTCCGGCAGATTCGCCCATGCCCATATGCCCCGCGCAATCGCCTGTGCGACCCGCTGGCGGTAATCCGCCGTCAGCAGAAGCGCCTCCTCGCCGGCGTTGGATAAAAACCCGCATTCCACCAGCACGCTCGGCCTGCCCAGCGTCAGAATATAGTAATCCCCGCCGAGCGCGGAACGCTTCTTTTTGGGGGCGAGCGTTTCGTTCATCGCCTCCTGAATCGCCCCGGCCAGAAGCCGCCCCGCCGGGCAGCCCTCGCGATAAAACACCTGCGGCCCGCTCTGGCTCCGGCCGGCGTATTCGTTCATATGGATGGAAAGCACCATCTGCGCGCCGCTCTGCTCGATGATCGCCGCGCGGCGCTGCATATCCTGTAACTTTTTGCGAATCGGCGGATGCTCGTCGCACAGGGCGTAGTCGTCCGTCCGCGTCATAACGACCTGCGCGCCCTGTGCCTCCAAAATCGCCGCCAGCCGCCGCGCGACGTCGAGGTTCAGCCCCTTCTCCGGCGTGCCGCTCACCCGCCCGACCGCGCCGCCGTCATAGCCGCCGTGCCCCGCGTCCAGCGCGATCACGCAGCCCGCAAGCGCGCCCCGCTCCTGCGGCCGCGTCGCTTCGCTCTGCCGCGTCTGCGTGTGAAAGGTCTGCACGGCGTTTTCCCCCGCGCAGGCCAGCAGCAGCGCCGTGCAAAGCGCGCTGGCCGCAAGCCACGCGCCCTTCATCGTCCTCTCCCGCATCGGCCGTCCCCCTCTCCGTTCCCCGAGCCAGAACTATGCCAGGCGCGCCCAAAAGATGACACATCCCCGCCATAAAGTTTATGGTTTCGCTCAATTTTATTTTTTCGCAACCAATTTGTCGAACCGCGCCGCCGGTTATCCCCCGTTTTCCCACATCTCCCCCACAGTTATCCCCGGTTTTATCCACAGCGCTTTTTGTAGAAATCACTGGAAAATCGGGTTTTCCACCGAGTTATCCACAGTTGTCCACAGGCAAATCGCCATTTTCGGGGCTGAATTGTGGATAATTATTGTTATCCACAGATGTACGCGCCGTAACGTCGGATGTTTCCGTCCTCCGGCGCATTCCGCCGCTCGACGCGCCGTTTTCGGTTTTCGACGCTTTTTTCTTTTCTTTACAAGGAAAAAACATGATTTTTCCTTTTCGTTTTCGGCAACCTGTTTTTCCCCAAAAGTCGCCGGGATTTTGCCCCAAATTCCCCCGTTTCCAGCCGAAGGGAGAAAATGAAAAATATTTTTCAAAAAAGTATTGACATTCTTCGCGCCGTGCGGTATAATACTTTTTGTTCCGAGCAAAAGGAACGGAAAATTGAAAATCGCACCCATAGCTCAGCTGGATAGAGCGTTTGACTACGAATCAAAAGGCCACAGGTTCGAATCCTGTTGGGTGCACCACAAAAACCCTTGACGAGCTTCGCGCCGTTGAGGGTTTTTCTTTGTTTATATCAAAAACTGAAGTTCTACACTTCGGTGCAGCTTGTTGACATAAGCAAACTTGACTTGAATAGCAAAATCA
>UMHM01011473.1_pt1 | contig 11761 bp, 10 predicted proteins | sample 1965501 | NCBI WGS metagenome assembly UMHM01 (sample SAMEA4836095, study PRJEB28245) | human gut metagenome | biome: gut microbiome; material: fecal sample | place: Denmark | collected 2008
TGTAAAAACTTATTAATAATATTTTCTTATCAACAAGTACATTTGATACAAGTAATATTTTTAATATGTAAATAACTTATTGTTCTATTTTATATATATGAAATTGATTTTTCTCTTACGTTATGATAAGATTTTACTAGAATAGGTGAGTTATGAAAAAGAAATTATTTTTATTAATTTTGTTATTATTTCCAATATTTGTTTATGCAGAACCAGCAAGTATTTTTTTAAGCAAAAGTGATGATGAAAGTTATATTATAAAACAAGGTGACTTTATAACAATGTATTTACTTAGTAATTATGGACCTAACGATGATGGTATACTAGAAAGCTATAATGCACAAATATATTATAATCCATATATATTTGAATTAGTAAAAACTGATAATGAATATATTAAATTACCAGAAGGATGGGAAGTTACTAACTATAAAACTTATTCTTCATTGATAAATTTATCAGTAAGAAATAATACAGATGAGAATGCAAAAGAGTTATTTAATAATAACGATTATAGTAGAATAATAGCTAAATTAAGTTTTAGAGTAAAAGATAATGCAGTAAATTCACCTACATATATAGAACTAATAAAAGATAATACAAGTTATATAGAAAAAACTAAAGATGAGACATTAACATTTAAAAATGATACTAATAGATTTTTATACTATGAAATAAATAGTAATGGTGGAAATAAATTAGATTCTCACTTAACAAGCCTAAACTATAGAGGAGAAGAAAATACATATTTAACACCAGATTTTAGTCCTAATACTTATGAATATGAATTACATACAAAGAAAGACAACATATATATTTATGGAAGATGTATAACAGATAGTTGTGAAGTTGAAGGTAATACGGGATCTATAGAATTAACAAAAAAGAAAACAATAGTAACCTTAGTATCTACCGCTAAAGATGGAACAAAACAAACATATAAAATAACTATTATAAAAGATGATGATTATATCTATGACTATCCAGAACTTAAAAGCTTAAAAGTTTTAAAATATAATTTAATAGAAGAATTTAACCCAAACGTATCAACGTATCACATAGTAATTCCAAGTACTGAAGATAGTGTTCTTATAGATTATGAAAGCGAATATGATGTTAATATCTATGGAAATGAAAACTTAAAAATAGGTGAAAATATTATAAAATTAGAAGTTAAAAATAATAATGGAGCTTCAAATAATTATTATATAGTTGCAAATAAAACAGAAAAAGAAGAAGACAAAGAAGTACCAGTAGTAGAAGAACCGAAAAAAAGTGAACCTAAAACTGAAGTTAAAAATGATAATAAAAAAATATACTTAATAGTTTGTATGGTCATATCAGTTTTAGCAATAATTTGTATAACAATATTAATTATAAGAGATATAAAATCACAAAAAGAAGATTTAGACAAAAAACAAGAATAATGATAAAGTCGCATAAAATATAAATTTATTTCTAAAGAATAGGAAACTATTCTTTTAATTTGCATTAAAATAAATTATATGTTATTATGTTACTTCGTGTCTAAGAAAGGAGAAAATATGAAAGCATTTATTATAAATCTATTAGTAGTGTTCATTATTAAAGTTATAGATAATATATTAGGAACAGGAAAAACAATATTAATTCAAAAGAATAAAGCTTTTATAGCATCACTTACAGTAGTAATTAGTCAAATAATATTTTATAAACTAATAGATGCAGTTAGTGATAGTGGAAGCGAAATAATGATATATGTAATCGCTATTGCTAGTGGTATTGGAACATTATTAGCACTTGTGATTAGTGATAAATTTTCTAAAGATAGAACCTATGTGAATATAATATTAAATGATGATAAAGAAGTAATGATGGAATTTAGAGATTGGTTAAAAGAACACAAAATAACCAATCTAACTACTGATGGATATACAAAAGAATGGAAAAAAACACTTGCTATAACAGCATACGCAGAAACAAAAGAACAAAGCAAGTTAATAGACGATTTTATTAATAATAGTAATTACAAATTCAAAAGAATAATTCAAAAACAATAAGTTTACATATAAAATAATACTGATATATTGATTAAAAAAATAATATTGGTATAATCATTATATGAAAGATAGGTGAATATGCTATGAAAAAAGGTTTTACATTAGTAGAGTTATTAGCAGTAATTGCAATTCTATCAATCCTTGTTATCATCGCCATACCAAATGTTATCAGTCTTTATAATAAATCTAAAAGAGAATTATTTGTAACGGAAGTTAAAACTGTTTATAAAAAAGTTGAAGAAAATTATATAACAAATAGAATGAATGATAAATTAGTATTGAGAATAAGTTCAGAAGACGAAACTAAACTTGATATGTCAGGAAAAAAATTAAAATATTGTTTCATTTTAAATTCATTAGGAAAAGTATTATATATGAATGCTTCAGATGGAAAATACAATATTGAATTAAAAGGTAAACAAACATTTGAAGATTTACAAGAAGGAAATGTAAGAGATGGAAATTTAGATGATTTCGATTGTAAAAGCGTTCCTGCTACATTAGAATAACGAATACTAAAAAGTATTCTTTTTTTTATTTAAAAAATGTAATATAATTAAAATGGTGATGATATGAAAAAGAATTATATTATAGATGGAAATGAAGCTTGTGCGATGGGTTCATACCTTTTTAGTGAAGTATGTGGTATTTATCCAATAACACCTGCTAGTCCAATGGCAACTTTAACTGATAAATGGAGTAGTAAAGGCAAAAAGAATTTATTTAATGATACTGTTTCAGTAATAGAAATGCAAAGTGAAGCAGGAGCAGCAGCTTTATCACATGGAGCACTTCAAGCAGGAAGTTTAGCTACAACGTTTACTGCATCTCAAGGACTTCTTTTAATGATTCCAACAATGTATAAAATGGCAGGTGAAATGTTACCAGGAGTTATTCACGTAGCAGCACGTTCTCTAGCTACACATGCTCTTTCAATATTTGGAGACCATCAAGATATTTATGCTACACGTAGTACAGGTTTTTGTATGTTAGCATCAACTTCTGTAGAAGATGCATACTACATGGCAATAGTTGCACATCTTTCTGCAATCGAAGGGTCACTTCCTTTCTTACATTTCTTTGATGGATTTAGAACAAGCCATGAACTAAACAAAGTGTCACTTCTAGATGAAAAAGAAGTATTAAAATTAGTTAATTATGACAAGATTTATGAATTTAAAAATAAAGCACTTAATATAGGTAAAGAAATAACACGTGGTACTTCAGAAACAGGAGATGTTTATTTTCAAAATACTGAAGTAAGAAATAAGTACTACGATGATATGCCAGATATAGTTGCAAGAAATATGGAAAAGATTAATAAACTTGCTGGTACTGAATATAAACCATTTAACTATTATGGGGCAAAAGATGCAACACATGTAATCGTAGCTATGGGATCTGTTTGTGATACAACAAGAACAGTAGTAAATCTACTTAATAGAAAAGGTTATAGAGTAGGTCTTGTAGAAGTACATTTATATAGACCATTTAGTACTAAATATTTACTAGATGTTCTTCCTAAAAGTGTACACACTATCGCAGTACTTGATAGAACTAAAGAAGCAGGAAGTCTCGGAGAACCTCTTTACTTAGATGTAGTTGAAGCAGTTAAAACAAGAAATATTCATGTATATGGTGGAAGATATGGTCTTTCATCAAAAGACGTACCACTTAAAGATATAAATGGTGTATTTGAAAATATATTTAGTGATAATCCTAAAAATCATTTCACAGTTGGTATTATTGATGATGTGACTCACTTAAGTATTGAACCAAAAGAAATAGAATATACACCTGACTATAAAGAAATAAAAGTATATGGATTTGGATCAGATGGAATGGTCGGAGCATCTAAAAACTTCATGAAAGTTTTAGGAGATATAGATACAAACTACGTTCAAGGATACTTCGAATATGATTCTAAAAAGAGTGGCGGAGTAACAATTTCACACTTAAGAGTAGGAGATACTAAAATAAATGCTCCATACTTCTTAACATCTCCAGACTTCATAGTTATTTCAAAAGATATATACTTAAATAGATATTATTGTCTAAAAGATATTAAAAAGAATGGAATACTACTTCTATCAAGCAATAAAACAGATGAAGAATTAAATAATTTAATTAGTAATGAAAATAAAAAAGAGATATTAGATAAGAATATAAAAGTATACGTAGCTAACTTAGACGAACTTAATGAAAAATATAACTTACACGGAAAAATTAATAATGTAATGTGCATGTATATGTTAAAAATATTAGGTTATGATAAAGAAGAAATAAAAGACTTTGAACACTTAATAGAAAAAACATATAGTAGTAAAGGAACTAAAGTAGTAGAAGCTAATATAAATGCTATTAATGAATCTTTAAAATATTTAGAAGAATTAGATAACAGGATATTTACATTAACAAGTGACAATCAAACTGAAAAGAACTTTACAGATGAAGTATTAAAATTACGTGGTAATATGCTTACAGTTTCAGACTTTATTGACTACAAAGATGGTACTTTTGAAGGTGGAACAGCAGCTAGTGATAAGAGAAAGACTTCATCTTTAGTACCAAAATGGTGTAAAGAAAATTGTATAGAATGTAACCAATGTTCATTTGTATGTCCTCATGCTTGTATTAGACCTTTCTCACTTACTGATAATGATCTTATAATGGCTCATATTGATAAGAGTGAAACTATTGAAAGTTTAGGCGAAAAGAATAAAAACTTCTTTATATCAGTTTCAGAATCTAACTGTACAGGTTGTGGTCTTTGCTTACAAGCTTGTCCAGGAAAACAACAAGAAAAAGCTCTAGAATTAGGAAAATATAATGAAAGACTTGATAGGATAAGTGATTATCTATTTAATAATCAAGAAAATGATACTTCATTTAATAAATATACTGTTAAAGGAGTAGGATTTAAAAAAACATACTTTGAATTTAGTGGAGCTTGTGCAGGATGCGGAGAAGCAGCATACATAAAAGTTTTAACTGAATTATATGGAAAGAATATGGTAATTGCTAATGCAACTGGATGCTCATCAATCTATGGTGGAAGTCTTCCTTTAACACCATATAAAATTCCATGGATGAATTCATTATTTGAAGATAATGCTGAATTTGGTTTTGGTATTCATAAGTCATACAAAAAAATGAGAGAAAGAATCAAAAAGATAATGTATGAAACTAAAGATATCGTAGATCCAGAAATAAAAGCAACTTATAAAGAATGGATAGACAATATGGAAGATGATGATTTAACTCTAGCAATCAAAGATAAACTAGAACAATCTGAAATTCCAAATGAATTAAGAGTATTACTTGATTATATTCCATCTCGTAAAGTATGGATTTTAGGAGGAGATGGATGGGCTTATGATATAGGCTATGGTGGACTTGATCATGTACTTCATAGTAATGAAAATATTAATATTATGGTTCTTGATACAGAAGTTTATTCAAATACAGGTGGTCAAAAATCTAAATCAACTAGAATAGGTGGAGTAGCACAATTCGCATCTAACGGAAAACTTGAAACAAAGAAAGATTTATTTAAAATTGCAATGAGTATACCAAACGTATATGTTGCAAGCATATCTATGGGAGCAAATATGATGCAAACACTAAGAGTAATGAAAGAAGCTTATGAACATGATGGACCTTCACTAATAATCGCATATAGTCCATGCATTGAACAAGGAATCTATGGAGGACTTACTAATTCACTTGATGAACAAAAACTTCTTGTTGATATAGGATATAACTTACTTATGAGATATAATCCTGATACTGATACATTAACTGTAGACTCAAAAGAACCAGACTTTACTAACTATGATGCAGTATTTAGAAAAGAATTAAGATATAAAAATTTAGAAGTAAATAATAAAGAAGAATATGAAAGACTATATGAAGAAAATATGAATCATTCAATTGAAAGATTCAATTACTTTAAAGATTTAGAAAACACAAAAAAAGGAGACTAAAATACTTAGTTTCCTTTAATTTTCCAATAAAATAGGACTGCCACCCCCTGATGGACAGTCCGGAAAAAAGAATAAAAAGGGGTTGGCTAGTGTGATACTAGCACCAATTCGCCTAATAGTGAATTGGTAAGTCTATATATTAATTATAAAAGTATATTTTGTCAAGCCTTTTTTAAATTTTTTATAAATTTTGTCCCATTCCAATTGCATATTCAGAATTAGGATTACTATCAAAATATTTGCTATCTAAATCTACGAAACCAATAACATTTTCACTTGGAATAACATACTCACTTTGACCATTATTATTCTTCCTAATAAGTCTACTTTCTGCATCTCTTTCACATCCTATAAGAATCATTATTTCTTTAGCTCTAGTTTGAGGATTACCAAGTTCAAAATCTACATAATGTTCTGGATCATCATAAAATGAATCTAACACTGGATTTACACAGCTAGATAATTTATTATCATCAATATATAATCCATTCTCACAAATAGAGTGACCATTTTCTCTTTCAGTTAAGTGAACAAAAAATTCAATATCATCATATGATAGTTCACTCATCGCATCTCTTAATTCTTCTAATTCCATTCTTATCACCATAATCATTATAACATATTTACTAAAAATTATAAAAATGTTAACATTATAATAGGAGTATAACATGAGTAGAGAAGAATTGTTAAAAATATCAAGAGAGTTAACTGAATCATTCATAAATAATAAAAATGGTTCTTTAAGAATAGAACATTATTTTATGCTTTGTATGGCTAAATTTATAATGAGTAAAGAAAGAATGATTAAAATTGATAGTAAGAATAAAACATTATATTTTGATGATACAGAAGAAAATAGTTTATCAGTAGACTCCTTTTATGAGCAAATTAAAGATAGTTATACTTTTACTATGAATGGCTCTATCATTCCCGAAGAAGTATTTGATAGTGTTATATTAGAACATAATAGTAATCCAGGCTTAAAAAAGAAAATATTTATTATAGGTAAAATAAGAGATTCACTCGCTCATGGAAAATATGATTTTGATACGACAAATAATAGAATAATTATTAGAAATAAATATATAGTTGGAAACAATGAATTTGATTTTGAATGTTCTATCAAGCCAGAAACTCTTGCTAAATTTTCTGAAAATACCAATCATGAAGCATTTAATACAACTTTAAAAAATCTTGGTAATGAAAAAGATTATACGTATAAATTAGATGATGAAACTGAAGAATTTTTAAATGAATATTCAAAGATTTACTCACAAAAAGGTAAAAAATATTATATAAAGAAAATTTATTATGAATTAGATGCATTAAATAGTAAATTCGAAGAAATAAAAGACTATTTTAGTGAAGATGAAATTACTACATATAATAATTTATATAGAACAGCATTAACTTCATTATCAGAATTGGCTGCTAAGACAAAAACGTTAGATATAAACAGAACTAGAGTAAAAACAAAAACTCTATCAAATAAAACATCAATTCATGAAGAAGATAGCCTACTCGATAAAGTCGTTGATTCACTACTATCTATCGCATCACTTATAGATAAAAAAGTAGAAAGAAATGTTGTTAATACAGCACTAGTATATAACCATTTATGTTTATTATTAAGTGAAAATAATACTTTAGAGTATAGATATTTAAGAAATCCATCTCTTCAAATATTCTTTAAAAAGAAAAACGAAAATGGAAAAGAAAATGATGTAACAGGTGCTCTTGGAATATTAAAAAAAGAAATCAAAATCTTTAATAGAAAATATCAAAAGATATCAAACTATCCAGAAACACCAAGTAAGTTAGAAGCAATGAAGAAAATATATTTAGACCTATATAATGGCATTATGATTGCTTTTGAAATTAGAAATAAAAGCATATATTCTAGAATAAGAAACGGAGTAATGCATTCAAGCATAGAGATGTCAAAAGGAAAAGTGGTTATAAAAGATTCCGCTGAGCATAGCATGGATGATCCAACTTTCTATTGTAAAGCATCAAATGAAGAATTATTAGAATACACAAGAAGTATTGAAGAAGGCAATAATAAAGAAAATTATACACTAGGAACTTTCATAAGTGAATTATATATAACGTTAAGCAGTTATGGTATAGATTTAAATCAATTTAGAAACTTTTTCCAAAATCTAACAGATTGTTTAAAATATATAGATAGTAATATTAGACTAGATATTAACGTAGAAGAATTAAAAGACAAAATTGAAGGTAATAAAGAAGATAGTCAAACACAAGAAGAAGATTTAGATGATAAACCTCCGGGTATGTAAGAAAACTAAATTTCTTCTTTTTTTATAGTTAAAAATGTGATATAATATTGAAGATTTATCTGGAGGCGATAACATTGAACGATTTAAATGCTATAAAAGGTTTAGGACCGAAAACACTTGAAACTCTTAAAAATATTGGAATTGAGAGTATTCGTGATTTAGTAGAATATTATCCCTACAGACACGATTTAATAGTTCTTGATAATATAAAAGAATGTGTTGATAAGCAAAACGTAATAATAGAGTGTATTATAGACTCAGTACCATTATCAAGAAGATTTAGAGCTAATATGACAGCACTAACATTTAGAGCAATGTCTAATAAAAAAATGATAGCAGTTATGATATTCAATAGAGCATTTTTAAAAACGCAACTTCGCCCAGGAACAACAATTACTGTAATAGGTAAATATGATGCACTTAAAAATACAGTTATCGCTTCAGACATAAAATTCGAAAAAATAGTAACTGGTTCAATAGAAACTGTTTATCATTTAACTAGTGGTCTTACAAGTAAATCATTAAAAAAATATATAAGCGAAGCATTAACTATATTTGATGATTATACTGACTATGTACCTGAATACTTAAATGAAAAATATAAATTCATAAGTAAAAAAGATGCAATAAAATTAATACATGAACCACAAAATAAAGAAGATGTAAAAAAAGCAAAATTAAAACTTAAGTATGAAGAATTATTTGAATTCATGTTTAAAATAAACTACTTAAAAGAATTAAATAAAGATAATAAAATAGAATATATAAGAAATGTTGATCCAGAAGATGTAAATGATTTTATAAGAAGTCTTCCATTTGAATTAACACCTGATCAAGATAAAGCAATTGAAGACATTTATAATGATATGACATCAAGTAAAAGAATGAATAGAATGCTTCAAGGAGATGTAGGCAGTGGTAAAACAATTATTTCAGTAATAGCTGCTTACATAAATCATTTAGCAAAATATCAAACAGCATTAATGGCACCAACAGAAGTATTAGCATATCAACATTATGAAAATATTAAGAATATACTTTCAGGAACTAATATGAGAATAGACATTCTGGTTGGAAGCATGAAAAAGAAAGAAAAAGATGAAGTAGTAGAAAAACTGGCTAAAGGTAAAATAGATTTCTTAATAGGCACACATGCACTACTTAGTGAAAACGTTATATTCAAAAATCTTGGACTTGTTATAACAGATGAACAACATAGATTTGGAGTAAATCAAAGAGCTAGTCTTAAAAATAAAGGTATACTTCCAGATACTTTATATATGTCAGCAACGCCTATACCGCGTACTTTTGCACTAACAATATATGGAGATATGGATATATCAAATATTAAAACTAAACCAAAAGGTAGAAAAGAAATAAAAACAATAGTTAAAAGTGAAAAAGAACTAGTAGATGTTTATGAACTATTAAAGAGTGAAATAGATGAACATCATCAAGCATACATAGTTTCACCTTTAATAGAAGACTCAGAAGTAATAGATTTAACAACAGTAAACGAAATAAAAAGAAATATAGATTTATACTTCAACAAAAAAATAAAGTCTGCGATAATGCATGGCAAACTATCAAAAGCTGATAAAGATAAAATAATGAACGACTTTAAAGCTGGAAAAATAGATGTATTAATATCAACAACAGTAATAGAAGTAGGAATAGATGTTAAAAATGCAACTATGATGATAATATACGATGCTGAACGTTTTGGACTAGCAACACTTCACCAATTAAGAGGAAGAGTTGGAAGAAATGAATTTGAATCAACTTGTATACTTATAGGAGATAAAGAAAATAAAAGATTACAAGTATTAGAAGAAAGTAATGATGGATTCTATATAACAGAAAAAGACTATGAAATGCGTGGAGAAGGAGATTTGTTCGGAGTAAAACAAAGTGGAGACATGCAATTTAAGATAGCTAATCTTCATACTGACATGAAAATACTTTTACAAGCAAGAGACGATTCAAAAGAATTTTTTGATAAAAATAAAGATAATAATTTTGAAAATTATAAAGAATATGCTAAAATAATTAATGAAATGACAAATTTAGATTAAAAGGAGTGATTAAAATGGGTAGAGCTCATGAAGTAAGAGCTAAAGCAATGGCTGCAACAGCTGCAAAAAAAAGTAAATTATATTCAATCTATGCAAAGGAGATTTATCAAGCAGCGAAAGGAAACCCAGATCCATCAAGTAACGATGTATTAAGAAGAGTAATTGAAAAAGCTAAAAGGGAACAAGTACCAGCAGATGTAATTAATAGAAATATTGATAAAGTTAAAAAAGGTATAACAGAAAACTATGATACAGTAGAATATGAAGCATTTGCTCAAGGTGGAAGTTCACTAATCATTAAATGCTTAACTGATAATTCAAATAGAACAATTAGTTTTGTTAAAACAGTATTTAATAAATGTGGAGCTAAAATGGCTGGACAAGGAGCAGTTAGTTTCATGTATGAACATCTAGGAGTAGTAGGTATTAAAGGACATTCTGAAGAAGAAGTAATGGATGCATTAATTAACGGAGACGTTGATGTAAATGATATCGAAGTAGAAGATGATACAGTAGTTGTTTATACAGAAGTAGCAGATCTAAACAATGCTAAAAAAGCATTAGAAACTGCATTCCCAGGAATAGTATTTGAAATAGATGAAATATCATACTTTGCTAAAGATACAGTTACACTTGAAGGTGAAGATAAAGTAAAATTTGAAAGATTACTTGATATGCTAGATGAACTAGATGATGTTAGCAATGTTTACCATAATGTAGAGTTATAAAAAACTCTACTTTTTTAATTATTTATATGTTACAATATATATGGAGGATATAATGAAATTTAAAAGTATGAAAGATAAGAGTTTAGATGAAATAAGATATAATCCATACACAGAAGGAACACAAAAAAATATAATAAAAGGTGAACACAACGATATTAAAAGAGCAATAGGCGTAACATCAATAATCAATGCATTAATAGCTAAAGGAAAACAAAAAGAAGCACTTAGAACATTAAAAGAAAAAAATATAGATAAAGAATATTCAGCATCAGAAGTATTTAGTGAGATGCTAGCAAAAGCAAGTGAAGAAGTCACATCATCAAAAGAATCATTTGATGGAATAACTTTAGGATAGGAGAATATATGAATTTTAATATAGATGATATAATAGTATTTAATGATGGTGAATATTTAATATTAGATGTTATAAGAGAAAAAAATAATACATACTTATATTTAATTAATAATGATGAATTTAAAGATGATGTGTCAATAGTAAAAGTTAATAACAATGATAATGTAATAGAATATACACCAATAGATAACGAAGAAGAATTTGACTTTGTAGTAAATAAAATATTCTTAGATTTTAAAGATGATGTCCTAGATTTTGCAAGTGAATAATAAAAC
>UMHM01008473.1_pt1 | contig 11759 bp, 10 predicted proteins | sample 1965501 | NCBI WGS metagenome assembly UMHM01 (sample SAMEA4836095, study PRJEB28245) | human gut metagenome | biome: gut microbiome; material: fecal sample | place: Denmark | collected 2008
TTTCTTTTTATACATTTAATCACTTCCTTTATTAGATTATAACATAATTTTTACTTGTAATATAAATTTTTGAGTGATATTATAAATTCTATGACGGAAAAAAATTTAATAAAAACTTTTGTGAATAAAGCTGATTTTACTAATCAAGGTATTGATGAATTTCTAAAGTCTATGAATCTTAATAAGAATAAATTAGTTTTAATAGTGTTTAATGAACTTAGTAATATGTCTGATAGATTATCTAAAAGTGATCTTAAATCTAATCTTTATTTTTATAAGTTAATAAAGTTAGTTACAATTCTTGTTAATGATTGTAATTTTAATCAAGAGGAAGCAGCAAAAATAAAACTTAAAATTAAAACTGTTAGAGAAAAACTTTTATCAGCATATGGAGACACATACATTAAAGCAGTAAATACTTTGGATGAACTGGTTGTTGACAAAAATGATGATATTGATTCTTTATTTATAATAATTAAAGAGTTAATTAATAGATGTGAAGATACAAATATTATTAAAAAGTTTGTCACTAGTAATAAAGAAGTTTTAAATAGAAATAATTGTGAACTTTTTGACATTGCTTTTAACAAAGCTTTAAAAGCTTTAAAAAAGGAAAATGAAGATATATATTATTACATTACTTTATTAAAAATATTCTATAGTTCTAGTATTGATAAGCAAAAATATTATAAATTATTAGATTCATACAAAGGAAAAAATAATTTATTTTTAAGACAAATGTATATGATAATTCAAGGCATTAAAAGAAGTTTAAGTTTAGAAGAAATAAATGATAAATATGGATTTGTAAATCCTACTCCTAAATATGAAAAAATGTATATACCTAAAAGAGAAATTATTGAAGGTCCTATAATTACAATCGATGGTAGTACTACGTCACTTCATGATGATGCTATATCTGTTCATAAAGATGGCAATAAATATATTGTTGATTTATTTATTGCTGATGGCGGTGGATGTATTATTCCAAATAGTGATGTTGATTTAGATGCTCTTAATAATTTTAAAGTTTCATATGGAACTACTGGAGTCAGGTTACTTCATCCTAAAATTGAAAAACAGTTATCTTTAAAGAGTGGTCAACATAGAAATGTTATTAAACTTACTGTTGTACTTAATGATTCTGGGGAAATATTAGATTATTATTTAGAAGAAAACGAAGTTATAATTAGTCGTAATTTTACCTTTGATGAGACTGATAAAATTTTAAGTGGTGTTATTACTGATGAATTTAGTAACCAAGTATTTGAATTATTTATGCTATCAAAAGCATTAGAAAATAGAAATGAAAATAGAATTAGATATTGGAAATTAAAGAATAGCTCTTATGGTTCTAATAGTGTTCGTAAATATAGAACAGAAGCAATTGTTAATGAATTTGCTGTTTTATATAATTATTTAGTAGGTATCATTGCTAAAGAACTTAAATTTCCTTTTGTATACAAAATTCAAGATAATGAGTATATAAGTGAGTTTATTAGTAAAAAGGGTCTTAAAGTAAATGACATAACAAGAAAACTTATTGATGGAACTTATCTTGAAAGTAAATATTCTAGTATCCCATCTAGACACTCAGGCCTTGATAAAAAAGTATATACTGGGGTATGTAATCCTCTTCGCGACTATCCATCTCTTTATAATCAATATTTATTACATCAGTTCTTTTTTAAAGATATTTATATGAATTTTGATTATAGAACTTTTTTAGAACTAATTGAGTATTTTAATAAAAGAAAGGTTGAAATTGAACTTTATAAGGCAGAATATGATAGAGAGGCAAGAATTGCTTTAAGAAGAAAAAAATAATTATATTTTTCTTGGCATGCCTCTCTTTTTTAATATGATTTTTCTTATAAAATCAAATGGTATTATTGAAAATGCTAAAATGAGCATGATTTCAAATTCATAGATTGAAAGACCTGTTGTTCTAAAAAGAGTTCCTCCAAAATATATAAGAATGACTTGTACTATTGCTATAAAGAGTACTATTCCTATAAATACTTTATTTTTAAGAAGATTGGAAAACGTATTTATTCTATATGTTCTTGCATTAAAAGCATTAAATATCGTTATGAAGATGAATAGACCAAAGAAGGCTGTCATTATATATTTATTAGATATGTCTGTATGATATATTTTACCTATTAATTGAGATTTTAAGAACCACGTACATAACAAGGATGTATAAATTCCATTACATAATATTTGATTTATCATGTATTTATTTATTATTTTTTCATCACGTTTTTTAGGACTTTCCATCATATATTCAAGTAGTGCTGGTTCATATGAGAATGCTAGTCCTGCGAGTGTATCCATTACCATATTTATCCACAAGATTTGAATTATTGTTATTGGATTTAGTATACCTATAAAAGGGCCAATTATATTTAAAAATACTGCTGAAAAATTAACTGTCAGTTGAAATATTATGAACTTTCGTATACTTTTGAATATTGTTCTTCCATAAAGTATTGCTTTTGATATTGATAAAATATTGTTATCAAGTATTACTATATCACTTGTTTCTTTTGCCACTTCTGTTGCACTTCCAAGGGAAAATCCTACATCTGCTTTTTTAAGCGCAGGAGCATCATTAACGCCATCTCCTGTCATACCACATATTAAATTCATTTCTTGACTTAATCTTACAAGTTTATTTTTATCTTGAGGTAGACTTCTACTTAATACTTTTAATCTTGGAATTATTTTTTTAATTTCTTCATCATCCATCATATTTAATTCATCACTTGTAAGTGTTATATCGTTTTCACTTTCTATTATTTTTAAATCTTTCGCTATAGCATAAGCAGTCTCTTTTGAGTCCCCTGTTACCATACATACTTGTATTCCTGCATTTTTAATTAGTTCTATTCCTTTAAATGCTTCTTTTCTAATATTATCTTTCAAAAATATAAATCCTAATAGTGTTAAATTTTTAAATTCATCATCATTATTTATCGCAAGAGCGAGTACTCTTTCTCCTTGTAGTGTTTTTTCTCTAATATATTTATTTATCTTAGTTTTATCAATTATTACTCTTTTTGTACCATCACTTTTTAAGTACATAGAACATTTATTTAATATGATTTCATATGCTCCTTTTATAAATATAGTTTTATTATTATAGTTAGTTGTTATACTTGAATATTTCTTTTTACTGTCAAATTCTTCTTTATTTATTATTTTATATTTAGATTTGTCTTCTGTTTTACAAAAATTAAGTATAGCTCTATCTGTAGTATTACCTCCTTCTGGGATATTGTTGTTAAAAAAAGACTCGTTATTATAAATTAGTGATTGATAAAATAATTCATTTAGATTTTTATTTTTATTTATTTGATCTAATGTTTCATATTCATTTAGTTCTGCATCTATAACTCTTTGTACTTTTAATTTTCCTTCTGTTAATGTTCCTGTTTTATCTGTGAATAAAATGTTTAGGGAACCTGCTGTTTCTATACCTACTAGTTTTCTTACAAGTACATTATTTTTGAGTAACCTTTTCATGTTAGATGATAAAACGAGCGTAATCATCATTGGTAGGCCTTCTGGTACTGCCATGACTATTACTGCTACACTTAATGTAAGTCCATATAAAAGATGTGGAAATATATTTTTAAATGTTAATATCTTGTTAATATCAAAATTGTTTGCTACTACTACTGAATTAAATAAATACGAAATTAATATTAAAAAGGCACATATGTATCCAAGCCTACTTATTTGTTTAGCAAGTATTCTAAGTCTATATTTTAATGGACTTTCTATTGTACTTTCTTGTATATCTTGAGCAATTCTTCCATAAAATGTTTTATCGCCTACTAGTGTTACTTGTATTGTTCCTTTTTTACCACATACTACACTTCCCATATATACTTCATTATCATTTGTATTTTTATGTTTTTCTTTTGTTTCGCCTGTAAGAGAACTTTCATCTATATAAAGTTCTCCATCTATAACCATTCCATCTGCTGGTACTTTATCTCCACTTTCAAGATAAACTATATCGCCTACTACTACTTCATCCATATTAATTAATTCTTTTTTAGAATTTCTTAATACTTTTACTTTGATTATTGAGTTTTCTTCACTTAATTTTTCAAATGCTTTTTCGCTACCATACTCGCTTAATGCTGAAATAGATGTAGCTAAAAACACAGAAACTGCTATACCTAATGTTTCAAATATATTAGAGTCTTGAAATAAAAAAAGTATTTTTATCGCAAGAGCAATTAATAAAATTTTAATTATTGGATCACTTAATGATTCAATTACTAATTTTAGAAAAGTATTTTTCTTTTTAGAAGTTAATTTATTACTTCCATATTTGCTTCTATTGTTTATTACTTCTTTATCTGTAAGACCTATTTTAATATTTGTTTTCATATGTTCCTCAATTAAGTTTATTAAAAGAACATATAAAAAATACCATTTGTTATAAAGCTACATACTATATCAATATCTGTTTTCATCAAATTTAAGTATTCTCCTGGCGTAAATCTTGATAAACTAAATATTGAGTTATTATATGTGTATCCCATACCTATTATTGTTGATTCTTTATATAGTTTTCCATAAACTGAATAATATGTTCTTTATCTAATCTATTCAAATAGTTATATATGCTCATTGATATTACATATAGTATTAATATATTTAATGCTTCTTAATATCTTGAATCTGATACGTAATTTATTGTTTCACTATACAAAATTGGATTTATTAAAAGAATTGTTCTTAATACTATACATACTATTAATTCAAATATGATTTCTTTTTTACTCTTTTTGATATACTCTTTCATGTAATCCTACATATTTTATATAAGTATATTATTTTATCTATGTTAAATAAACATTTTATGTATTAGATTTATTATATTTTATGATACAATATATTTGAGAGGTTTTAGTATGAAAAGAATTGATAAAAATAATTATTATTTAGATATAGCAGAGGCTACTTTAGAAAGGGCTACATGTTTAAGAAAAAAATGGGGAGCAGTTATTGTTAAGAATGATGAAATTATTTCAACTGGATACAATGGTGCACCTAGAGGGAGAAAGAATTGTGATGATCTTGGGTATTGCATTCGTGAACAACTAAATATTCCAAGAGGTGAAAGGTATGAACTTTGTAGAAGCGTTCACGCAGAACAAAACGCTATTATTTCAGCAAGTAGAAGTGAAATGATTGGTGCTACTCTTTATATGGTTGGTAAAGATGCAAAAACTGGTGAATATGTAGAAAACTCTATGAGTTGTTCTATGTGCAAACGTGTTGTAATAAATAGTGGGATTGAAAAATTAATTATTAGAGATAGTAAAGATAAATATAGAGAAATTCTTGTAAGTGAGCTTATTAAGAATGATGAAAGCTTAGAAGGAAAATTAGGTTATTAAAAGAGGTTAAGGAATGAAATTAGATTTGATAGTGCCCTCATTTAATGAGGAAGAAAATGTTATTAATTTTTATAATAAAGTAAATGAGGCTTTAGGTGATATAAAGCACTGTTTTATTTTTGTGGATGATGGAAGTAAAGATAAAACATTAAAAAAATTGAAAGAACTACATGAAAAAGATGATGAATGTGTAAAAATTGTTAGTTTTTCTAAAAATTTTGGAAAAGAAGCTGCTATATATGCAGGGCTTTTACATTCTAAAAGTGATTATGCATGTATAATTGACTGTGATTTACAACAAAATCCTAGTTATGTTGTTAAGATGTATAATTTTTTAAATGAAAATCCTGATTATGATTCAGTATGTATGTGTCAAAAACAGCATAAGAAAAGATTTTTGCAAAGATGTTTTTATAATATTATGGGAAAACTTTCTAATATGGATATCGTAGATGGTGCGAGTGATTTTAGAATGTTTAGAAAAAGTATGGTACGTTCTATAATTTCTCTTACTGAAAGAAATAGATTTTCTAAAGGTATATTTAGTTATGTTGGATTTAAAACTTATTATGATAAATATAAAGTTGAGGAAAGAAAAGGAGGCACTACTAAATGGAATAAGATTAAATTATTTAATTATGCTTTTGATGGTATAGTTGCATTTAGTACAAAGCCACTTAGGTTTGCTACTTATACAGGTATATTTACAAGTTTTGTAGCATTTATATACTTAATAGTTATTATAATAAAAGCTATCATTAAAGGTATAGATACTCCTGGATATTCTTCTCTTATGTGTGTTATGCTTTTTTTAGGTGGAATTCAACTTATATTTTTAGGTATTATTGGTGAATATCTTGGTAAAACTTATAATGAAACAAAGAGAAGACCTATATATATTGCTAAAGAAGAGATTGGATTTGATGAAGATTACTTATGAAAAAAATGTGGAATAAATGTTTAAAACTTTATAAGAAGTATGAAGAAATAATTAATTATTTAATTGTAGGGGGTCTTACTACTATTGTTAGTCTTGGAAGTTATTATTTATGCATTTATACATTTTTGGATCCTGATGTGTGGTATCAACTTCAAGCTGCTAATATTATTTCATGGATATGTGCCGTTACTTTTGCTTACTTCGCTAATAGAATATTTGTTTTCAAAAGTAAGAATCAAAAGAAATTTAAAGAAGCTGTTAGTTTTTATGGCTCAAGAGTTGCAACATTACTTATGGATATGGGAATAATGTTTGTATTTGTAACACTACTTCACCTTAATGATAAGATTATGAAATTAGTTGTTCAAGTTGTTGTTACTGCTGCTAATTATATATTAAGTAAATTATTTGTATTTAAGAAGAAATAAATATTGATGAAGAAATCTTATTTATTTCTTTTTTTTAATGTGATAAAATATATTTAATTAAGGAGGTGCAATATGTACGGTGGTTCATTTGGATATGGTTCTTCACTTGGTAATAATTCTAGTCTTTTTAATTTAGAATCAGCTGGAATTTGGGTAATAATTTCTTTTATTATTGCTCTAGTTGGTGGTATTTGTTTATATTTTACAGTATTCTCTGATAAGAATGAAAAATCATATACTGGTTTCATGGCTAAACTTTATGAATTTGTTAAGTTTAAAAAAATGTATATTACTACTATATTAAAGGTATCATATTTAATTTTAGCAATATTCATTACTTTATCTTCATTTAGTTTAATATCAACTAGTTTTGTTGGATTCTTATTAACACTACTATTTGGTAATTTAATACTTAGAATAGCTTATGAATTCTCACTTGTATTACTTTCTATTCATGAAAATGTAAGTGAAATTAATAGAAAAATGAAAAAATAATCAATTAATGATTATTTTTTATTGTAAGTTTATATGACTTTGTGCGTTCGTACTTAATGGTGCGAACTTTTTATTTTTGTATAATACATAAGCAGCAGCACCTATCATCGCAGCATTGTCTGTACAATATTTTTTAGGTGGCATGTGCATTGTTACACCTATACTATCACACATTTCTTTTAAAGACTCTCTAATGTATGAATTACTTGCGACTCCTCCACTTATTAGTAGTGTATTTAAATTATATTTTAATAATGCTTTCTTTGTTTTATCAACTAAATGACTAGTTACACATGTTTGGAATGAGGAGGCTATGTCATATTCATTTACTTCATGACCTCTTTGTTTTTCATTGTGTACTAAATTATTTATATGGCTTTTAATTCCGCTGAAACTAAAGTTGAATGAATCATCATTTAATATATTAGGCATTTTGTATGTAGGTTTGCCTTCTAAAGCATACTTTTCTACATTAGGTCCTCCTGGATATGGTAAATTTAATATTCTTGCGACTTTATCATATGCTTCACCTATCGCGTCATCTAATGTTTGACCTAAGTATTCAAATGAATCCTCACTTTTCATTAGTATTAAATCAGTATGTCCACCTGATATTATTAATGATAATAATGGATATTCTAAGTGATTACCTATCATATTTGCATAGATATGTCCCATCATATGATTTACTGCGATAAATGGCTTTTTATAAATATATGATAATGCTTTAGTAGCTTCTACTCCTACAAGTAAACTTCCAAGTAGACCCGGGGCGTATGTACAAGCGAATGCATCTATATCTTCAAATTTCATGTTAGCTTTTTCCATACATTCGTTTATTACCATTGTAATATTTTCTAAGTGAAGACGGCTTGCTACTTCTGGAACAACTCCACCATATTTTGTATGTACGTCTATTTGTGTATTTATTATTGTTGCGATATCTTCATAACCATTTTTAATTATACTTACGCTAGTTTCATCGCAAGAAGATTCAACTGCTAAAATATAAACATCTTTCATTATTTCACCTTCTCCATAATGATTGCTGTATCTTCTCCATAGTATCTATCTCTTAAACTTATTTCTTTGAATCCTAATTTATTATATAGTCTTAATGCTTCTATATTGTTTTCATTTACTTCTAGCATTATTCTACTATAATTTTCTTTTTTGAACATTTCTTCCATTAATGATGTGGCTATTCCTTGTTTTCTATTTTCTTCATTTACAAATAAGTTCATTATATCGATAACTCCATCAACAAGTCTTATTTCTAAGTATCCTAGTACTTTATCACCATCTTTATAATTATAAACTGAATCTGTATTTGTTAATATTTCTTTTTCTATCATTTTTCTACCTCTATTTTTTTAATATAATTTGCTTTAATGAAATGCGGATTTTCACTTTCTTTATCTTTTAAATAATTAATTATTTTTTCAACATCTAGTTTGTGTTCTACTTCTTTATAATTATAGTTATTTTCTGTTACATATTGTTCTTCTAGTATTATATTGTTATCTTTATTCATTGCACTTATATAATAACCTTTATTATCTTCTATGACTGCCATTTTATTTTCTTTTATATCACTACTTATTAGATATGCTAGTAGACTTGATATTGTATTTATTTTTATATTTAATGCATATGCGATTGTTTTAGCAATGCTTAATCCTATTCTTATTCCTGTAAAACTTCCAGGTCCATTTACTACTATTATCTTATCTAAATCTTTTATATCTAGATTATTTTCATCAAATATTGACGCTATCATAGGCATTGTATATACTGAATGTGAATATTCACTTTCTTTTGTTTTTATGTATAAATTATCTTTTGTTTTTAATGCGATTGTTATTAATTCATCGTGTGTGTCTATAAATAATATCATATTATCCCTCTTTTCGGTCTTTCTTATACGCGTATATTATATCAAAAAAAGAAGAGTTTTTCTACTCTTCATCTTTATTAGTTTGTTTTTTAGTTTTCTTTGAAGTTTCTTTTTCAAATTTATTTTCTTTTTCTTCTTCTTTTATTTCATCTGAAAGTTTTTCTTCTCTTTTAATTTTTATATCACTATTTGCTTCAACTATATCTTCTATTTCTTCTTTTGTTAATGTTTCTTTTTCTGATAAAACTTTAGCTAAAACTTCAACTAGATTTTTGTGCTTTTTAAGAATTTCTTGTGCTTGTTTATAACATTCATCAATTATTTTTCTTACTTCTTTGTCTATTTCTAATGCAACTTGATCAGAGAAGTTTTTAGTTTGATTATAATCTCTACCAAGGAATACACTTTCACTTCTATGTTCTAATTGAACTGCTCCTAGTGAACTCATACCATATTCTGTAACCATACTTCTAGCAATCTTAGTAGCTCTCTTTAAGTCATCACTTGCTCCTGTTGATATTTCGCCAAGGAATGTTTCTTCACTAACACGACCTGAAAGTAATGTTATAATTTGTTCTTCTAATTCTTTCTTTGTATATACAAGTGTTCTTTCTTCTTTAGGAAGCATTTGTGTATATCCACCTGCCATACCTCTTGGAATAATTGTTATCTTATGAACTTCTTCACCATTTGGAAGAACTATTCCTGAAACTGCATGTCCTGCTTCATGGTATGAAACTATTTTCTTTTCATAGTCAGTTACTTTTCTACTTGTCTTTGCTGGTCCCATAAGAACTCTGTCGCTAGCTTCATCTATTTCGTCCATTGTTATTTCATTCTTATCTCTTCTTACTGCTAGTAATGCAGCTTCATTTAGTAAGTTTTCAAGGTCTGCTCCTGAATATCCTGGTGTTCTTTCAGCAATTGCTTTTAATTTAACACTTGGTGCTAAGATTTTATTTTTAGCATGAACTTTTAATATTTCTTCTCTTTCTTTAACATCTGGTCTTCCAACTGTTACTTGTCTATCAAATCTACCTGGACGAAGTAATGCTGGATCTAATACATCTGGTCTATTTGTAGCAGCTATAATGATAATACCTTCATTTTCACTAAATCCATCCATTTCTGAAAGTAATTGATTTAGTGTTTGTTCTCTTTCATCGTGTCCACCACCAACGCCAGTTCCTCTTTCACGTCCAACCGCATCAATTTCATCTATAAATATTAAACATGGTGCTGTTTGCTTTGCTTGTTTGAACATGTCTCTTACACGAGAAGCTCCTACACCAACGAATAATTCTACAAAATCACTACCACTTATATAGAAGAATGGTACTTTTGCTTCTCCTGCTACTGCTTTAGCAAGTAATGTTTTACCTGTTCCTGGAGGACCTACTAATAAAACTCCTTTTGGAATTCTTGCTCCCATTTTAGTAAACTTTTTAGGGTTTTTTAAGAAATCTATTAATTCTTGTACTTCTTCTTTTTCTTCCTTAAGTCCTGCTACATCTTTAAATGTTTTAGTTCCACCGTCTTCAGATAATTTAGCTCTACTTTTACTGAAATCAAATGTACCTTTTCCATTATTACTTAGTTTAGCAATCATTACATATGCTAGTACTCCAAATATAATTATTGGTACAATATTTACAACAATTGTTAGCCATGTACTATTCTCTGGATTAGTATTTGTTTGAACTTTTAAATTATGACTTTCAGCAAGTTCATATATTGATGATACAACTGTATCTGTATATGGAATTGTTACTGTAAATGTTTCTCCTTTTCCATAATTATTTAGTTTACCTGATAAGATATATACTCCTGCTGCATTTTTTGGAGTTACTACTAATTCTTTTACATTGTTATTTTCTATTTCTTTTGTTAATTCATTGTAATCCATTTTGTTTATTTTTGTACTGAATGAATTTAAGAATATATATGATCCTATAACTACTATAGTTAATACTATATATGGCATTAAATTCATACTTTTTTTAGTCTTTTTTATATTCATTGCTTCTTTCCTTTCTTTTAATAATATCTTAGTATTATATCATACTCTTCAGTATTTTTCTTGTCAAGATTTGACTTTTTCAATCCTGGAAGCCATACTATTTCTTCTTTTGAATCTAATACTACTGGCCAAGAGTTTCTATCACTTGTTTTTATTTTTTCATTTATAAATATTTCACTTACTTTTTTATATGCATTAAGTCCTTTTAGTTTTATTTTATCTCCATCACGTCTATTTCTTACGTACAATGGAAGTGTTACTTCTTTACTATTTAATTTAATTGTGTAATTTGATGTATCATTTGTTTCATCTACTTTTTCTATTATTTTTCCATTTGGTAGATTAACTATTTCACCTATTTGTATTTCATATTGATCATTAATATCATCATAACTAAATGTTAATTCATTATATGATTTTACTACTATTACATTGTTTGGTAAATGAACTACACTATTTGATTTATTTGAACTTATTAAGCCAAATATTAAGTCTACATGAGCATTTCCTACTATCAATAGGTCGTCTCCATATATCTTTTCTAATATATTAT